>Ga0209826_1000933_pt1 | contig 20956 bp, 12 predicted proteins | sample GOMGulsemesocosm_5_FD_184637 | JGI IMG/M metagenome (GOLD analysis project Ga0209826, IMG submission 184637) | Methane-oxidizing microbial communities from mesocosms in the Gulf of Mexico - GOM15C Gulf of Mexico (SPAdes) (version 2) | ecosystem: Environmental > Aquatic > Marine > Cold seeps... | reverse complement strand
TATCAGAAAAAGAGCTTGAGCCTCTAAAGGTTGAAAATAAGAAAGACCGGTATTTTCGACTATCCATGCTCCCTCAAAGTGTATTTTTTGACGATTCATTTTTTAGTTTTTCTGTTGATAAGCAAGACTTGCTTAAACGAGGAGGAAAGGCATCACTCAAAATGCAGCGTTCTGCCATGCAAACACCTTTAGGTGATGTTGAACCTTATGATGGGCAGTGTGATATGACAATTAGTGCTGCAAAAGGCTTGGAAGCCATTCATTTATCTGAGGGTAATGATTCACAGCTCGACGTTTATAAAAAATCCGCTCATAAAGAGGTACAGAAAATTGGGATGCGCGGTATGGTTAGAATAGAGACGGGGCTTATAACAATGTGTGATGTTTTCCGAGTGAATAAAAATTAAGTAAAGTGAATTCCCTGCTTGCTCAATAACCAGATTAGGGTATGGGGCGTTGTTGGCAGAACTTATCCTTGTTTTATTTACTTCTTTATCCATGTGCTATTTATGAATAGCACATGGATAGTCATTTATTATCACGTTATAAAACTAAAGTGAATAGAGTATTAATATGTTCGATCAGAAAAAATATGCCGACCTTACGATAGATTTGAAAGCTCTCTTTAAGGTCAGGTTGAATATTTCGGTAAATTAGACCGACCCTATAATCATTAAGTTTAGTTTTGTATTTGACCCTAATACTGTTTACGTAGGGTGAAGCAATATAGTGTGCAATTGATAGGGGTATTAAATAGGGAATCTTATTTTTGAAGGTATCTATAAAAGGTGGCCCTAGAAATATTTAAAGACTTACATATGTTATCAATAGATACTCCCTTATCTTCGTGCATAGATTTAGCCATAACTACTTTTGGATTGGAGGGTTTAATTTTTCTACGCCCACCAACTTTCCCTCTTGCTCTTGCTGCACTCAGGCCCGCATTAGTTCTTTCTTGAATAAGTCGCCTTTCAAACTGTGCTAAGGATGAGAACAGATTAAAAACTAACTCACCTGATGCTGTCGTTGTATCGATTGCACCATCACAAATGGAGCGAAAGCTAATACCTCTTTCTTTTAGCTCTTCAACGACTGATACCAAGTGTGGCATTGAGCGTCCTAAGCGGTCAAGTCGCCAAACAATTAATGTATCACCTTCCTGTAAAGAGCTTAGGCATTTTTTAAGTCCTGGTCGTTCTGATTTTGCACCTGATACTTTGTCAAAGTGGATATGGTTTTTTTGACATCCATTTTTTACAAGAGCATCAATTTGTAAATCTAAGTTTTGATCATCGGTACTGACTCGAGCATAACCAATAATTTTATTAGAATTTGTAAAAGTCATAATGTAGTCTCATTTTAATGCTATTTATCAAGTTTATGAGATTTTATTATATGAGACGGGAAAATGATACATTTAAGGGCAAATGATTTGCCCAGTGTAAGGTTGTTTTACCTATCTCATTAAATGGTCGTTTAATGAGACAGGGTATAGGCTAAACAATTAAGTGATGTAAGTATCAGGCGTCAACTACCTTGTCCGGAATGTACTCAAATAAATCATTTACTTCACATTTAAAATATTTACAGAGTTTATCAATAGTTTCTAGTTCAACTCTAGTGGCAGTTTCTTTATAGAGTAGCGTTAAGCTATTTCTGTGTAAACCGGTCGCACGCTCTAACTCTGAAATCTTGAGCTTATTTTCTCCCATAAATCTTGAAAGGTGACATCTAATCATGGAAATTCTCTAAATATTAGTAATAATTGCATATAGGATAACAAAAGTTCTTTACAAAGTGAATTTTGTAATTTATGATTGCATCTTAGTATTTAAAAATTGCATTTTAAGATTAATAATAACCTTTGGAGAATAAAAAATGTGTATAGAAACGATAGTGTGCGCTTTCTGTGAATGTGAATATACGTATGAAAGAGTAAGAAAACCTCGCAAATACTGTTCGTATAAATGTGCTCATGCCTATCATCACAAATTTGTACGTGATGCCGATGCAGTAAGAATTAATATAGCTAAATATTATAAAAAGAATCCTGCTAAGCGATTCATGGCATCCACTCGATCTTCAGCTAAAAAAAGGGGGTTATTATTTGAGTTGACGGAAGAATGGTTTGAAAAAAAACTAGCTAAAGGAAAATGTGAGGCTACGGGATTACCGATGAAAACTAAAACTTACCAGAAGGGAGCAAGGGGGGTTAGAAGTTTTTACAGTCCATCAATAGACCGTATTGATAATAGCATCGGCTATACCTCAAGTAATTGTAGGCTAGTATGTTGGGGTGTAAATCTTGCAAAAAGCACATTCACAGATAGAGATTTAAATGCATTATCTTTATCAATTTTGCTACGAAATTTGCCCAAATCATGTCAACCAGAACTATTAGCATTATTGCCGGCCAATATTATTTCCTCGTTACCCTCAGGGCACCCTTTTCCTGTTGTACCTTAAGAGAGAGGTTGAGTTGAAAGTACAATTTATTAGGCAGCATGAAACCTATAATTATCAAAAAATTTATGATAATTTATTGCCCTATTTTTCTTGGGTGGGTAATTGGAAAGTTAAAGTTTCCGGAGGTTTATTAAACCCTGTAGGTGAGTTTTTTATTGAACTACAAGAAATTTTGGGTAATGAACCTAAGTTAAAGTTTTTACGCATTGTTGAAGAGAATGATGATAGTGAGCTTTTTATTCGTGAATTACAGATTTTTATCGATGTTGAAGAAAAATTAGATAATGGAAGGGATGGAGCACTAAAGCACGCCATTTATAATGCGCAAAAAAAATCTAGAGATACTTGTTATCGCTGCGGATTTTCTGTTTCAGAAACTGAGTGGGGAGAGCACCAAAAGTTAATAGAGAGATTTTGTTTTGATGAGCAAGTCAGTGAAAATAAATGTCAATTTATGAAAGTTTGCCTAAACTGTTTGAAGAATAAATACTCAGTTTCTGAGTTAGAGGAAATTGAAAAATTAACAGTTGAGAATAAAGTGGAAGAGACAGTAATTTCCGATACTTTAACAGATACAGTGCAAATAGATGCTGATGATGAGATTGTGGATATACAAAAAAATGCGGGAGATATCATTATAGGTAGTGGTGAAAATAATAATTTAATTGCTATTTATCAGGTTAGTGATGTTGATAAGTTAGAAATTGATTATAAAGGAGCTTCTCGAGAGCAAGCGAGTAGAGTTAATAATTTAGTTAAAAAAATCAGAAGAAACACATATAAAAAAAGGCTGGCAATAATTCCAGAGGATTGGAATTATTGCTGTGATAATTTATCCTGTAGTTTTCCCAATTTTTCTGAAGTCACCGACTTTATAAAGAGCCAGTTGGCATTATCCTCAATCAGCAATCAAGTATTGAAGTTGCCAGCTATTTTACTGGTTGGTGATGCCGGTATTGGAAAAACGGAGTTTATGCTGACTCTTGCTAATATTTTTGATACAAAACTATCTGTAATTGATGTTGCTAGCTCTCAATCAGGGTCGGCTCTTGCGGGTTCAGAAAATTTTTGGGCTAACACGAAGCCAGGCCAATTATTTGAATCTCTCGTATTCGGTGAGGTAGCTAATCCTATCATTATGTTGGATGAAATAGATAAAGTTGTAATTAATTCTGGATATAATCCTTTATCTGCACTGCATTCTTTGTTGGAGCCGCGTCAAGCTAAGCAGTTTAAAGATTTATCGGTTCCCGAAGTTGTAGTAGATGCATCACATATTTTATGGATAGCGACAGCAAATAAATTAAATTTGATAGAAAAACCAATCAGCGATCGATTTACTACTTTTCATATTGAAATACCGTCTCCAACACAGATGAAAAAAATAGTAAGAAATCAATACATAAAATTTATACAGAATAATCCGGCTGGAGTCTATTTTGATTCAAATATTCAAGATGATGTTATTGAGAAGCTATGTTCATTTCATCCGAGAAGCGTAAGAAAAATATTAGAGCATGCGTTTGGTATTGCAGCAATTCATAATCGAAAAAAGTTAATAGTTAGTGATATTTTTGAAACTAAAGACATTGGTTCATCTAAAAATCATGGCATTGGGTTTATGGCGGATATTTAGCTTATATATTTAACATGAAATTTTTTAATGTTGTAATTGTCACCTTAGGGGTTAATCTAGTAATGCATGATTTTTTGAGTAAATGTTTTCTCCCTACGTTAATTCCTCAAAAATATTGAAGAATTAACGTATTTGCATGTTAGATTAATGTTAAGCATTGATTTGACAAATGTTTAACAAGTGTTAAATATAAGTTAAATATCAATGTGGTTTTACAGTTATGGTCGGTATATTAAAAGTAATAGGGAAGGGATAGATTTTACCATTTAGTTTTTTTATATTAAATTGTAGGGGTTGTTATTTTTTATTTAAAATTTTCTATGTAGAGAAATATAAATGATGCACTGGAAATAGTAATTAATTAGACTGTAGAAAATAAAAGTTAATTATTTATTATCTATACATCCAAAACTGAGGGGATTACTTAGTAGTGAAAATATTTTTAACATCTGATATTCACACAGAAAAAGTGCATAAATGCTTTATACCTAATGCGGACTACCCTAATTTGCGCTTTGATTGTCCTGAAAATGCTGATGTCATAGTGTTAGCAGGTGATATAGGAGAATGGATTAATGGTCTTGAGTGGGCTAGACACCGCTTTAAAAATAAAGAAATTATTTATGTGCTTGGAAATCATGAGTATTACAGATCTGATTTGACAGTACTTGAGGAGTTACGCACTAAAGCGAAAGAGCTAGGTATTCATTTATTAGAAAATGAGTCAGTTGTTATTGATAATGTAAGGTTTTTAGGTACAACGCTTTGGACGAATTTTAATGATTTTTCTGTCGCTGAAGTTGAAAAGGCGCAAAGGTCTATCACTGATTACAGAGTTATAAGTTGTAAAAAATGGTTTGCTGACAAAAATAATAAGTTAGCTGATCGACTTAAATTATTACCCGTGACAGATAAAAATAAACATGAATTATTTACACCGCTTATTGCTTATTTATTGAATAAAACCGCACTGAAATGGTTAGAATCTCAGTTGCTAACACCTTATTCAGGCAAAACAGTTATTGTTACGCATCATGCGCCATCACTGCGATCGTGCGGAACTAATGTGAATTACAGTTATACATCAAATCTTGATGACTTTATTAAATTATATTCAAAAAATATTGATCTTTGGTGTCACGGTCATATTCATGATGCTGTTGATTATGAAATATCAGGAGTGCGTATCGTAAGTAACCCAAGAGGTTATCCGCTAGAGGGGGATAATGAATTTATGTCTAATTTGGTTATTGAAGTATAAAATAAATTAATGAGAAGGTAGGCCTTATTTTTAATAATGTAAATATTGATTATGATCCAAGTTGGTATTATCACTGCTCTTCTTTATTAATTTTAATAAATATTCCATTATATAAATAAGTTAGGTTTTTTCTAAAAAATAACAGCGGTTTGCTATTAAGTATATAGATATTTAGAGGTATAGTAATTAATGAAGAATTTAATTAATAACATAGGTAAAAATCAATGACAATAAGCTCTCAATCAGCTACACCACAAAACCCACTTTTCCCCGATATTGAAGTGCCTTTGATTGGTGAAGATGGAAATATATTTATTATTATTTCAAAAATTAGCAAAGCTTTAGCAAATAATGGAGTATCAAGTGAAGATAGATCTCAGTTTTTTAATGAAGTGACGGAGGCTGATAGTTATACAGAAGCTTTAAATAAGTGTTGTCGATGGGTTGTTATTTCTTAAGATGCTTAAAAAGGCTATATATTTACGGTAGTAAATTTTATATTAAAGTTTTAAGGTAATAAAAGTAGATGATAAAAGTTATTGCCTTAGAGCCATCTACTTACACATACCTTTTTAATAATTAAAAAACAATGACTTACAATAATCTATTAAAAGTAGATAAGTTAGTAAAATCAAGGGTTACAGGAAATAGTATAAAAAACATAAAATACTGTAACTCATTGATTTTATATAATTATGATGTTTGTGTGTAAGGAGGTGCCTTAGAACTTGATGATTGAGAAATAATTTGCGAAAGAATAGTGTTTCTTACGGCTGTAAAAGAAATATTATTTCGAAAAATTGCGCAGCAATAAGTATCAAAAAAACTAGCACCAGAGTAGTTTTAAGAGGCCGACTATATACATTTGGATGGAAAAACAAAAAGGTAGCACTTTTATAGCCGATATATAGTCATACCAATGAAGCTATACTAGTGGATGCTTTTTCATAAATACATACAGCATGGACAAGAACCACAGAGGGTAGAAAAAACAGTTTAGTCACTCTTATGCCAGCTCAGGTAAAGAGTTAGGTATAACTTCAAAAAAGAAAAATGCAGTGAGGCTTTATAGTAAAAAGTGATGATAGACTCATGAAAACTAAAGTAAGTAACCATGCGAACCATAAAATAAAAAGTCAAGAAATAGTTGAGTTTTAATAAATTATTTTGTTAGTAACATGTAGTTGACCTTAAATAATAGTAGAATTGTTCAGGTGTTTTTTCTTACATGCATTAAGTAACTTTGTAAGGTAGCTTAAGATCTAAATGTTAACTCGCATATAAACACTTTCGAATGACTATCCTTCTAAATGAACTGAAAATAGCAGAGAGGTGCAATAGGACAATATCATGAGTATTTTAATAAAAACTGTTCGGATTTCTGGTTTTCGAGGCTTAAAAAATATTGAAGTTGGACTTGAAAAAACGACTATTTTGACAGGAATGAACAATACAGGGAAAACATCTTTCCTAAAAGCATTACAACTAGCTTTAGGTAACCGTCAGTTTATTTCACAAGATGATTTTTTTATTCAAGGTAGTACAATTAACGAAAAAATAATCATCGACCTTTTGATTGTACCGACTGATGATAATGGTATTAGAAATGAAGATTTTTCAGAAAACTGGGAAGTATTGTTTACCACTGATAGAATTCGTAGTGATGGTGCTGGTCATTCTTTTATCCCTCTCAGAACCATTATTATTTTTGATTCAGAAAAGAATAGCTTCAAAACTCAGCAATATATTTTACAAAATTGGTCTGAATTTCAACAAGATGAGACTCACTGGTTTGAACTTGATAATGGAAAAAAATCTGGATTTAATTTTGACGAAATGCCATTTTTCTACATGGATGCACAGCGAGACATATTAGAAGATACAAAATTAAGAAATTCTTACCTTGGTAAGATGTTGTCTAAAATTGAGTATTCAGCTGATGATATTAAAGATATTGAAGAACAAATAGAATTGCTTAATGAAAAAGCGGTTAGCAGTAGTGAAATTTTATCCACTATTAAAACAAGTTTAAAAGAACTTGATACAGCAATGGATACTCATAGCGAAGGGATAGAAATCACGCCTTTCACTAAAAAAATTCGAGATTTGAGCAAAGGGTTAACGATCTATTATTCCGACCAAAAAGAACCTTTTTCAATGGAATATCATGGAATGGGAACAAGGAGCTGGTCTTCACTTCTTACATTGAAGGCATTTATTGCGTTGTTATCCGTTAATGCAGATAAAGAGCAGTCAGTATTTTTTCCTGTTCTCGCTATTGAAGAGCCAGAGGCTCATTTACATCCTAATGCCCAGAAAAAACTTTATGGGCAAATAGAGGCAATAGTGGGTCAAAAAATCATTTCCACTCATTCGCCTTATATTGCTGCTACCGCTGAATTGAGTCAAATACGTAGCTTTTACAAAGGTGAAACTGTCACTTGTGGCCAAATAGATACTGCTACCTTAACTTCAGAAGAAATTAGAAAAATAAATCGACAAGTTATTAAGACTAGAGGGGAGATATTCTTTTCCAGAGTTATTGTTTTTGCTGAAGGGGAAACTGAGGAGCAGGCACTTCCTATTTTTGCCCAAAATTTTTTTGGTAAATCATGTATTGAAATGGGAATTGATTTTGTTGGGGTAGGTAGTTATAGCCGTTATTTGCCATTTTTACGTTTTGCAGAGTCATTAAATATTCCGTGGATTATTTTTAGTGATGCAGAAAATACCCCAGAAAAAAATATTAAGAAAAATGTTCAACAACAGATTTCAAGCTGTGGCTCATTAAAAGGTGAAGCTGATTGTGTTATTTTTTTAGATGACGGAAATGATTTTGAAAAACAACTAATTCACGATGGCTTTAGTGATGAGATTAAAAAGAGCATTGCCTCTTTAGATACTTATAATAATGAACAACACCGACAAGCAAGAGAGCAAACGCGACTAATAGAAATAGAGAGTTATGATGCTGACAAACTGTATGAAACAATTACAGGAAGAAAAACTCAATATGGTCCAGCAATAGCCGAACAAATTGTAACGAGTGAAAAAAACCTTCCTCCAAAGGTTATTGATCTATTTACTAAGATATCAGCCATATTAAAAATAGAGGTGGAACCATGACACCTCATATTGAATTATCCCCAAAACAAGAAAAAATTGTTTTTGCAGAAAATTGCGCAATATATGTAAAAGCTAGTGCAGGAAGTGGTAAAACACGGGTTTTAACTGAAAGAATCCGTTATTTACTTGGCAACACCAATAAAAAAATCCTTGCACTGACCTTTACCAATAAAGCAGGTGCAGAAATTAAGGAACGGCTAAGTGGTATTTCAGAAATAGAAAAACGGGTTTTTGTCGGGACTTTTCATGGTTTCTGCCAGTCAATTTTAGAAAATCATGGACATTTAATTCACCTTGCAAAAATGCCACATATTTTTGAAGAGGAAGCTGATAGATTAGAGTTAATTGAACAAGCTATTAATCAAACACCTTCCTATGCAGGTACATATAAAACCAAAAGCAATAAAGAACAGAAAAACTTTCGTTATCGTGTTTTAAGCTATATTTCAAAGGTAAAACGTGAATTAATTGACGACAGTGAGCTTGGACAGCATATCGATGATGAGAATATAGTTTTGCTCTACCAAAACTATCAAGATATTTTACGCACTCAAAATGCCATAGATTTTGATGACTTATTGTTACTTGCTTATAGCTTATTGGTAAACTACCCTAAAATAGCCGCTTTATATCGCCGTAGTTTTTTTGCTATCTGTATTGATGAAGCACAAGACTTAAATAATGCGCAATATCAATTTTTACTTGCATTAGCTAATGGTGAATTTAAAAATATTATGATGGTGGGCGATCCTAATCAATCTATTTTTCACTTTAATGGTTCTTCTCCTGATTACATGGATAAGCAATTTGTTAATGACTTTAACCCCTCTATATTTGACTTAAGTGAAAACTATCGGTCATCACAATCTATTTTATCTGCGGCAAAAAAAATCATCCCTGATGTAGAGAATATTGCAGAAACTGTGAAAGTAGGTGTGTTTGAAATAAAAGCTTTAGACGATGAATATGATGAAGCTCAGTGGATTATTAGCAAGATAACTTCACTCGTTTCTTTAAATATACATGAGGATATTGAAGGTGATATTTCTTATGAAAAAATTGCGGTACTTGCAAGAAATAAATATGTTTTTAATACATTAGAAGCTCAATTAAAAGAAAGCAATCTTCCTTTCTACTACAAAATGACTCCTGGAACTATTCAGTTTGAGTCTGATTTAATGAAAATATTTGATCTAGGGTTAAGAGTTCGACTTAATCATCAAGATATTTTACACAAACAACGACTATTCAATAGGTTAAAAATAGAGAGTAATAACTCAGAATTAGTAAGTTTTATACCATTAATATTAGATCAATCAATGAAGGGAATGATTACTTTAATATCTGAATTAAATGAAGATGGAAGTAACTTAAAAAATAGATTTGAAAATTTAAAAAATAACATCAATATTGACGATGAAAATGAAAAAAGTATGATCATCAATGATATTAATGAATTACTGAAACATTGGCATAATTACGCTAGTAAGACGGATAACAAATCATTACATCAATTTAAAAATGCTATGGCTTTAGGGCAAACTCATCCTTTAGCACAGCATTCTGGCATTACATTAAGTACAGTTCATACAATGAAAGGCCAAGAGTTTGATATTGTTTTTATTATGGGGATGGATGATGAGACGTTTCCAGATTATAGAGCAGTTCGAAATGGTGGAATTGAAATGAAACAGGAAAAAAACAATCTATATGTTGCTTTTACACGCGCAAAGCGCTTTGTATATATTACATACCCAAAAAATAGAATGATGCCGTGGGGAGATTATAAAATGCGAAGGCGCTCTCGGTTCTTAGGTGTTTTTAAGTAGTGACTAAACTGAAAAAATGGATTTCACTCGTATTCACCATGATGCTTCTGTGAGTAGGGCTGAGAATTGCTTCATTAAAGTTGGATCACTACGACTAGAAAACCACCGTATTGATGTAACTTGTTGCGAATATATAAAAAACTATTAAACAATGATAAAGATATTTAATAACAAAACGGACAAGGTTGGGGATGACCTTAAAAAAAGTATTCTTGCAGAAAATAACATTGATATTGCAGCTGCTATCTTTTCAATTTATGGTTACGCATCCTTAAAAAAGGAACTCAACAAAATTGATAAATTAAGGTTCATTTTTACAGACCCAACATTTATTGAAGTCGATAAAAAAAAACGAGAACAGAAGCAGTTTCAGATTAACTCCATTAATAGAAAAAAATCTATTAGTGGTTCTGATTTTGAAATAGATTTAAAAAATCAGTTAAAAGGAAAGTCAATTGCACAGGAATGTAAAAAATGGATATCAGAAAAAGCAGAGTTCAAAACTAATGCAGGTAACCAATATATACAGCCACACCTAAGCTTAAAGAGTGTGCAGACTAATTTTGTTTATACCGGAATTAATGAGTTTAGCAGTGCAGGGTTTGGGTACCAGAAAGACAACACCGTATTAAACCAAATAATCAAAACAGATGACCAAGATGCAACACAGCAATACGCCCAGAACTTTGATGATATATGGAACGATAAAAACGTATTAAAAGATGTGACGGCTGAAGTCATTGACTACATAGCCGAGCTATACAAAGAGAACTCCCCTGAGTTTGTTTACTATGTCACCTTGCATAGTATTTTTAATGAATTCCTAGAAGATGTTTCTGAAGATGAACTTGCCAATGAAAAAACAGGCTTCAAAGAATCAGTAATATGGAACAAACTTTATGATTTTCAGCGCGACGCTGTATTAGGTATTATTAACAAATTAGAACGGCATAACGGCTGTGTTCTTGCTGACAGCGTAGGGTTAGGTAAAACATTCTCAGCATTAGGTGTCATAAAGTATTATCAAGAGCGTAACCGAACAGTATTGGTACTATGCCCCAAAAAACTGGGCGATAACTGGAAAACATTCTTAAATAATTATGATGACAACCCTTTAATCAAAGATCGCTTTAATTACGATGTTTTATACCATACTGATTTATCAAGAAACCGAGGCTTTTCTAATGGCATTGATTTATCACGAGTTAACTGGGGAAACTATGACCTAGTGGTGATTGATGAATCTCATAACTTCAGGAATAACGATCCCAAAAAAGATAAAATCACTCGGTACCAAAAATTAATTAACGAAGTGATGCAAGCAGGCGTTAAAACAAAAGTCTTGATGCTATCTGCTACCCCTGTAAATAATAAATTTACTGACCTTAAAAATCAAATTGCACTCGCTTACGAAGGGCAAACCCAAGTCATTGATGACAAAATGGAAGTTAGTCAATCCGTTGATAGCATCCTAAGAAATTCACAAAAAATATTTAATGATTGGTCTAAATTAGATGATGATGAACGTACCAGCCAACAACTATTAAAACGTCTAAATACTAATTTTGATTTTTTTAAATTACTTGATAGCGTTACGATTGCCCGAAGCCGGAAGCATATCGAAAAATATTACGATATGGAAAAAATTGGTAAATTTCCAACACGCCTAAAGCCGATAACACACCGCTCAGATATTACAGAACTCAAAGGCTTTATTGGCATTGCTGATTTATACCAAGAACTCTCTAAATTGAACTTGTCCCTTTACTCCCCAATGAATTATATTTTAGCGAGTAAAGTACAGTTTTATAGTGATTTATACGATACAGAAACCTATCAAGGCTCAAGCTTTAAACAGTCACACAGGGAAAAAAGCTTACAAACCTTAATGCGCGTCAACTTACTTAAACGCTTAGAAAGTTCTGTTGATTCCTTTAGAATTACACTAGAAAAATTAGTTACTCGAATTGATAGCCGTATCAATAAAATTACCGATTTTGAAACCCGTAATATAAGTAGCACTGCTGATGAAACTCAAATTAATGATATTGATTTAGACACGGACAGCGATGATTGGTTAGATTCTGATTTTAGCATTGGTGATAAAGTAAAAATTAATCTTGCTGATATGAATACATCCGGCTGGAAAATAGATTTACTTGAGGATTATGCAATAGCCAATGCGCTACTAAAGGAAGTAAAAAAAGTTACCCCAGAACATGACAAAAAACTGCAAGACCTAAAACAATTTATCGCTAATAAGGTCAACAACCCCATTAATGAGGGTAATAGGAAAATCATTATCTTTAGTGCCTTTTCAGATACGGTCGATTACCTTTATAAAAATACCGCACTCAGCAATAAAGAATTACATGATTTGGAAACAGCAAAGATCACAGGTTCCGATAAAAACAAAACCACCCTTGATATTGCCAATGAATTTAACAATATCCTAATCAATTTTTCACCACGCTCTAAAAGCAGAAGTAGGGCAGCATCAGCAACACCAGAAATAGACATATTAATCGCCACCGACTGTATATCAGAAGGTCAAAACCTTCAAGATTGCGATACCCTAATCAACTATGACATACACTGGAACCCTGTCAGGATTATTCAACGCTTTGGGCGAGTGGATAGGATAGGGTCACAAAACAAAGTTATTCAGCTTATTAACTTCTGGCCACAGCTTTCATTAGATGATTACATCAACCTAAAAAACCGCGTAGAAAGCAAAATGTTTATGGTGGATATGACAGCCACCGGCGAAGACAATGTATTAACCAACAAATCTTCCGACTTATTATTCAGAAAAAAACAACTAGAGCAGCTTCAAGGTGAAGTGGTTGATATAGAAGATATTGACTCCGGTGTTTCCATTACCGACCTTGGCTTGAATGACTTCCGTATGGATTTAATTAATTATATTAATGAAAATGGTAGTTTAGATGCCGTTCCCAATGGCATACATACCGTTTGTGAAAAAATAGTAGAAAAAGGCATTCATGAAGGCGTGATTTTTGTACTGAAAAATATAAATAGCCAAGTCAATATTGATAACATCAACCAATTACATCCGTTCTACCTTGTTTATATAAAAGAAAATGGTGAAATACTTTCCAATCACCTTAATGTAAAACACACACTGGATATTCTAAGACTACTTTCTAAAGGCAAAGAGCAGCCCGTTAGGGATGCATATGAGACCTTTAATAGTGAAACAGAGGATGGCAATAATATGGATAAGTACTCCACTTTACTCAGCGAGACCATTGAATCCATTTTAAATACCAAAGAAGAAAGTGATGTTGATAGCCTATTTTCAGAAGGTGGCACAACCGCGCTTATTAACAGTATTAAGGGATTAGAAGACTTTGAGTTACTTACCTTTACGGTCATTAAATAATGACATTACATCTCCCAGACAGCGCCTTAGTTGATCGCTTTATAGCCAAATCTAAGTTTTATGAAAGAGCCGTGATAAGCCAAAAGCTAAAAGATGATTTCATTAATAAAATTCAAAAAATTACATGGAAATACAAGCTATCTGAAAGCACCATTGGTATTAATAAAACAGAGGATGTCACCGAAATTCAAATATTTGAAATTGAATTAAAAGAAAAAGACATCCCTAAAGCAATTCTTAGCTTAATTGATAAAGCTATTCCTTATCAAATACTCTACCAGTTCAACTTTAAAGAACAGTCTGCGTATGCCATCACCTTAAAGGGCTTAGAGGGGATAGAAAAAGCCCCCGCCAATAATTATTATTTTTCAGACTGGGATGAGCCTGTCCATTTTGAATTTACAGGAACAACATTAGAAAATGTCTACCAAAAGCTGATTAAAGCCTTTATTAAACAGCCAACAAAGCCACAAGATGATTTTAAAGCCGTTATCGAAACGGATCATAAAGCCAAACAATTAGAAAAAGACATTGCCTTACTAACCAAGAAAATTAGTAAAGAAAAACAATTTAATCGAAAAGTTGATTTAAACAAAACATTATTAGACAAACAGCAGCAACTACAGCTTATTAAGGATGACTCATGAGTGAAAAATTAAATATGCAAACCCCGAATATCACCGAACAGAACATGGAACAGATTGCCAAGTTATTTCCTCATGTGATGACCGAGACCCAAGATAAACAGGGTAAGGTTAAAAAAGCGATTGATTTTGATCGATTAAAACAAAGTTTATCCAGCGTCTTGGTGGATGATGCTGATGAGCGTTACCGTTTAGATTGGCCTGGAAAGAAAGCCTCACTTTTAAAAGCCAATACCCCGATTACCAAGACCCTACGCCCTTGTCGTGAAGACAGCGTAAATTTTGATAGCACGGAAAACGTGTATATCGAGGGTGATAACTTTGAAGTATTGAAGATTTTACAAGAATCGTACTTAGGTAAAATCAAGATGATTTATATTGATCCACCTTACAACACAGGTAAGGATTTTATTTATAAAGATAACTTTACCGCTAAGAAAGCAGATTATGAAGAAGAGCTAGGCACTACGGATGAGGACGATAACAAGCTGTTTAAAAATACCGATACCAATGGCCGATTTCATTCTGATTGGTTGAGTATGATGTATGAACGGCTGGTTATTGCACGGGATTTGTTGAAAGAAGATGGGGTTATTTTTATTAGTATTGGCTCTGATGAAATAAAAAATACTATTAATTTATTAGAGGATGTTTTCGGTGAAGAGAACAAAATTTCTTTAATAACTTGGGAGCAAGGAAGGAAAAATGATTCAACTTTTTTTTCTGAGAGTGTCGATTACATTGTCATTTTTGCAAAAAATCGTTCTCTATTATCTTCTTTAGGTGCATGGCGTGAGAAAAAAGAAAGTGTTGACTCAATTTTTGATTTCTATAAAAAATGTGTAGAAAAATATAACTCAGAATACAATGTGATTGAAGATAAAATGCGGAGTTTTTATAAAAAACTTCAAGATAGCGACCCTAGAAAAAATTTGAAGCATTTTTATAGGTCTGATAAACGAGGTTTATTTTTCGGGGCAGATATTTCCTCGGCAAGTACAAGTATTCCTGATTATAATATTATTCACCCTGTAACTCAAAAAGCGGTTAAGAAACCAACTCGTGGTTGGGGTGCGACTGAGCCAGTTATGCTAGAGCGCATTAAAGAAGGACGTGTTTTATTTGGGGAAGATGAAACCACAATTCCCTTGAAAAAAAGCTATCTTTCAGAAGTTGATTCAATAGTGAAAACACCTGTTATTTATAAAGATGGACGTGCTGCTTCAGGAGTTGTAAAACAATTATTTGAAAAAGCTGTTTTTAATAATCCTAAAGACCATTTGGTTATTGCTGACTATATATCTTATTGTTTGCAAGGAAATATCAATGGCGTAATATTGGATTTCTTCTCAGGCTCCGCCACCACCGCCCACGCCGTTATGCAACTTAACGCCGAAGACAACGGCAACCGTAAATTCATCATGGTACAGCTCCCCGAAGCAACCGATGAAAAATCAGAAGCCTATACAGACTATAAAACCATTGCAGAAATAGGCAAAGAACGTATACGCCGTGCAGGAAATAAAATAGTCGAAGACAATCAAGGTAAAGAAGGGATTGATAAACTAGATATTGGCTTTCGCGTTTATAAAACCGACACTAGCAATATGAAAGAAGTCTATTACCATCCTGAAAAGCTCAAACAAACTAATTTACCTGGATTAGAAAGCAATATCAAAAAAAGCCGAACCAATGATGATTTACTCACCCAAGTTATTTTAGATTTAGGGCTAGAACTTAATCTACCGATTGAGCAAAAAACCATGCACAGTAACAACGTGTTTATTGTGCAGACCAACGCTTTAGTCGCCTGTTTTGATGACAATATCAATATGAAAATCATTGATGAGATAGCTAAGTTAAAGCCCTTTAAAGTAGTTTTTAAAGATGCCAGTTTTAATGCAAGTAAAGACCGTATTAATCTGGAAGAACGCTTTAAACGCCTTTCACCTGAAACCCTAATTACGGTGATATAACATGGCAAGCGAGATTAAATTACAGTTTAAACAGCAATCTTACCAAAGCGATGCAACGCAAGCCGTGGTGGACTGCTTTACAGGGCAAAGTAAAGGGCATAGAAAAGAAATTACCGAGCGTACTATGCTTGATGTTCATGAAATATTTGCCAATAAAAAGTTTGATTTGAGTGAAACTGAATTAACAACAAATATTCAAGCTTTACAGAAAGAGCAAGGGCTGAATACCAGTAAGCAATTGTCCACCTTAGATGGCGCACCAAATTTTAGTATTGAAATGGAAACAGGCACGGGTAAAACCTATGTTTACACCAAAACCATGTTCGAGCTGAATAAAAAATATGGCTGGAGTAAGTTTATTATTATGGTGCCATCAGTTGCGATTCGTGAAGGCGTGCATAAATCGCTAGAAATAACGGCTGATCATTTTCAGGGTTTGTACGGTAAGAAAATCCGCTTTTCTATCTACAATACACAAAATAAATCCAATATCATAAATATTAAAAGTTTTGCTAATACGGACAATATTGAAGTGATGATTATGAACTACCAAGCATTTGCAACCAAGAGTAAAGAGTCGCGTAAGATCTATCAACAATTAGATGGAGCGCAATCAGAGCGCCCGATTGAGATTATTAGTAGAGCCAGGCCTATTTTGATTATTGATGAACCGCAACGCTTTGGTAATTCAGAAAGTTTGTTTAAAGAATTTAATCCCTTGTTTGTGTTGCGCTATTCAGCCACACATAAAAAAGATAAAAAATATAATGAGCTTTACAGGTTAGATGCGATAGATGCTTATAACCAAAAGCTGGTTAAAAAAATCAAAGTAAAAGGCATTGAGGTTCTGGGGAATATCGGTACGAATAATTATCTTTTTTTAGACGCGATTAATATCCACCCTAAACGCTACCCAACAGCCAGCCTTGAGTTTGAAATAAAGCAAAAAACAGGCATTAAAAAGGTACTTAGAAAGATAACTGAAACAGATGACCTGTATAGCAAAAAATTTTCTAATGAATTAGAACAGTATAAAGGCTTTATCGTTAAAGAAATAAATGGTTTAAGCAATACTATTTCTTTTACCAATGGCATCACTCTGGGTGTTGGACAAAGTATTGGTGAAGTAGATGAGCAACATATCAGGCGTATTCAAATTCGGGAAACCATCCACTCTCATTTAGAAAAAGAACGGGCTTTATTTGATAAGGGCATCAAAGTTTTATCGCTGTTTTTTATTGATGAAGTAGTGAAGTATCGAGACTATGATCAAGCCGATGAGAAAGGCGAATATGCCCGTGTTTTTGAAGAAGAATATAAGTTAGCCATTGCTGAACGTGATCTGTTTGATGATAAATACAACCAGTATTTAGAAGAACATAAAACGGAAGAAATTCATAAAGGCTATTTCTCAGTAGATAAAAAAGGCAAGGTGGTTGATTCCATCAGTAAAACTAAATCAGAAAAGCAGAATAGTACCGATATTAGTGCCTATGATTTAATCATGAAAAATAAGGAGCGTTTACTCAGCTTTGATGAACCCACACGCTTTATTTTCTCTCATTCCGCTTTACGTGAGGGCTGGGATAATCCTAATGTATTCCAAATTTGTACCTTAAAACATAGCCAAGCCGAGGATAATAAACGCCAAGAAATTGGGCGTGGACTAAGAATTAGTGTGAAATGTCGTGGCGAGGATAAAGGCACACGCATGGATGTTGCAGCACTAGAGGATGATTTTTTTGAGGTGAATACCTTAACCGTTATTGCTAGTGAATCGTATGATAATTTTTCTAAACAGTTACAAAAAGAGGTGCTTGAGTCACTGTCTGATAGGCCTGTTATTTTAACACCTGAAGCCTTAGTAGATCGTGTTCTTACCAATGAAAAAGGGCAGCAATTAACGTTTACTAATCAATCGGCAATGGATTTGATTTTTCAGTTTAAAGAGCAAGCGTATATTGATAAGGATTATAAAATCACGGATAAGCTGGTTAAAGCGATAGAGGAGGATGCCGTAGAGCTACCTACTGAACTTATCCCGTTTAAAGCCAGTGTTTGTGAGTTAATGCAAAAAATACATACTACCGCTAACTTTCAAGCAAGTGCAGATGGTAAAGCAGATAATATTGATATTTCTGATTTTAAGCCTAATGCTAATTTTGCTAAAAAAGAGTTCCAGGATTTATGGAATAAAATAAAAGTTAAAACGGTTTACGAAGTTGATTTTTCGGATGAAGAGCTGATTAAAAACAGTGTTATAACGATAGATAATAAATTATCTGTTAAAAAAGTCATTGTTCATATTACAGAAGGAGAACAGAAAAAGACAATTGATGAAAATAGCTTAAAATCAAGTGATAGTATGGTTAAGACCAATGATGTTACCGAGAAAGCAAACTCATTATTAGGGGCTGTTAAATATGATTTAATTGGGGAAGTTGCTAAAGAAACCCGACTCAATAGAAAAACGGTTGTTTCCATTTTGCAAAAAATAAAGGCAAATACCTTTTATCAATTTCAAGTGAATCCTGAAAGCTTCATCAAAGAAATCTCTAAAATCATCAACGATGAAAAAGCAGCCACTTTAATAAACAATATTGTTTATTCCAAAACCGATAATACTTATGAAGACACAATATTTACGGTTAATAAGCTCAAAGGCTCTTTAAACAGTAATATTTTAGAGGTGAAAAAACATGTATATGATTACTTAAAAACAGATTCTAAAACAGAGCGTGATTTTGCAAAAGAGCTAGAGAGTGGCGAGGTTTTAGTTTATGCCAAACTACCCAATGACTTTAAAATTCCTACCCCTGTCGGTAATTATAATCCTGATTGGGCAATTGTTTTTGATACCGATAAATTCAAGTATGTTTATTTTATTGCAGAAACAAAAGGGGATATGGAGACTTTGCAACTAAGAGGTATAGAAGAGAAAAGAAAAGAGTATGCGATAAAGCATTTTGAGGCATTAGGTCATGCAGACATAAAATATGATGTTATTTCTACTTATGATGATTTAAGAAATAAAGTGATGCTGTAATCAGTGAGCCAATCCTAACGTTTATTTGGAGCAATAAAAATTATGCCTATCGAACCTATTACTGTCAGTATCGCCTTATTGTTAGGGTTAGTGCTTGGCTTTTTTATTAGCCGATCAAAATCAGCTACGACAGTAGCTAAGCAGTCTGCTTTAGTTGAGCAGCAGCGTGTTGAATTAGAGAAACTAGATCAAGCAAGCAAAGTAACTGAAGATAAGTTAAAGGAGGCTATTGACCTAGGTAATACACAAGTGACAGCAATAGCTGTTTCAAAGGGTAAGGTGGATACATTAACGAGTGATTTAGATGATGCAAAAGATCTAATTTTATCTGAGCAAGGTAAGGTTAATGATTTGAATAGTCAGTTATCAAAATCAAACGAAGCGCTTTCAGCGGCGAATGCCAATTTAGAGTCTGGAATAAGTAAAGACGGAGAACGTCAAGAAAGGATTCAGAAACTTGAAGGGCAGCTAACCGAACAGCTGAACAAAGTAGCTACTGTAGAAGGTGAGCGTAATGAGTTATCAGAAAAATTAGCCACTCAAAAAACGACACTTCAAGAAAGAGAGGAGCATTTTGAAAAACAGTTAGCTCAAATTGATGAGCAAAAAGTTATTATGAAAACAGAGTTTCAAAATTTAGCGAATGAAATTTTAGAAAAAAAAGGGGCTGATTTTACTAAGTTAAATAAAAATTCACTCGATGAAATGCTGAACCCTTTTAAGCGGCAAATTAGCGAATTTAAAGGAAAAGTTGAAAGCCTTCATCAGGCGGGTACAAATCAACAATTAGAAATGAAAGTTGAGCTGAAGCACCTTCAGGAGCAACATAAGGAAATGACTGAAGAGGCGCATAATTTGGCCACTGCGTTACAAGGGCAAAGAAAAGTTCAAGGAAATTGGGGTGAATTAATACTAGAAAATGTGCTTGATCGCTCAGGACTTATCTTAGGTAAAGATTATAAGCGTGAAGATAGCTTTAACTATGAAGAAGGAAACAGAGGCCGACCTGATGCTGTTATTTATTTACCACAGGATAAGCATTTAATTATTGATGCTAAAGTCTCTTTAAGCGCTTATACACGCTATGTTAATAGTGAAGATGATCAAGAGCGTGCGCAAGCAATTAAAGAGCATGTAAAGGCGTTCTCTGATCGAATACAAGAGTTATCGGATAGAGAGTATTACAAGCTCAAGGGGATCAACTCACCTGAAATGGTTTTTATGTTTGTTCCGATTGAATCTGCTTTTGTTGAAGCAATGAAAGCTGATGAAATGATTTTCCAGAAAGCGATTGAGAACAATGTACTAGTCGCTACGCCAACCACCTTATTAACCAGCTTAAATATTGTGCGCCAGCTTTGGCACTATGAAAAACAAAATGAACATACCGCAGAATTAGTTAGTAAAGCTGAGGGTGTTTATAAAAAACTAAAAACATTTTTAAGCAGTTTTGAGGGAATAAAAAAAGGCCTAGATAATGCTCAAGATTCTTACAGTAAGGCTGAAGGCCAGCTAGTGAGTGGTAGAGGAAATTTAGTTAAGCAGGTTAATGACTTTAAAGAATTA
>Ga0209826_1000932_pt1 | contig 20966 bp, 13 predicted proteins | sample GOMGulsemesocosm_5_FD_184637 | JGI IMG/M metagenome (GOLD analysis project Ga0209826, IMG submission 184637) | Methane-oxidizing microbial communities from mesocosms in the Gulf of Mexico - GOM15C Gulf of Mexico (SPAdes) (version 2) | ecosystem: Environmental > Aquatic > Marine > Cold seeps... | reverse complement strand
CTTTAGTTAATACCGCAGAGATAGCGGCTGTTAATGTTGTTTTACCGTGATCAACGTGTCCGATTGTACCAACGTTTACATGTGGTTTCGTACGTTCAAATTTTTCTTTAGCCATTTTAAAATACCTTAAAGTTTATTTTACTATAAAAAATAAAAGCGCAGTCAAAATGACCTTGCCTGTTGTAAAAAGTATATAGAATCTCTAACGAGTTTCCATAATTTTTTGTGCTACCAATTTCGGCGCTTCATTATACTGCTGAAACTCCATAGAGTAAGATGCACGACCTTGAGTAGCACTACGCAAGTCGGTAGCATAACCGAACATTTCGGCTAAGGGTACCAATGCATTTACAATTTTTGAACCTGCGGGGCCTTCATCCATGCCCTCTATCAAACCTCGACGACGGTTTAAGTCTCCGACTACATCACCCATATTAGCTTCGGGTGTTGATACTTCAACCTTCATCATCGGCTCTAAAATAACTGGGTTAGCTTCTAAAGCCCCTTTTCTAAATCCTATTGAAGCAGCCACTTTAAACGCCATCTCATTTGAGTCAACATCATGGAATGAACCATCATAAAGCGTCGCTTTAATATCTAATAATGGAAAACCTGCCAACACTCCACTGTCCATTTGCTCGCGGCAACCTTTTTCGACTGCAGGGATAAATTCTTTAGGCACTGCGCCGCCAACAATTTCGTTAACAAACTCAAAACCTGAACCTTCTTCTAACGGCTCTAATTTCAACCATACATGCCCAAATTGCCCTTTACCACCAGATTGTCGAATAAATTTACCTTCAACTTCCACTGCACTACGAATTGTTTCACGGTATGAAACTTGTGGATTACCCACATTACATTCAACACCAAATTCACGTTTCATGCGCTCTACTAGAATGTCTAAATGTAGCTCGCCCATGCCAGAAATAATCGTTTGACCTGTTTCATCATCAGTATGCACCCTAAATGAGGGGTCTTCTGCGGCAAGTTTTCCTAGCGCGACACCCATTTTTTCTTGTGCGGCGATAGTTCTTGGCTCTACAGCGACTGAGATAACTGGCTCAGGAAACTCCATGCGCTCTAAAGTAATAATTTTATTGGCATCACATAAGGTATCACCTGTTGTAACATCTTTCATACCAATAGCAGCAGCAATATCGCCAGCACGTACTTCTTTAATTTCTTGTCTGTCGTTGGCGTGCATTTGCACAATGCGACCAAAACGTTCTTTTTTACCCTTTACTGGGTTATAAACGCTATCACCCGTTTTAACAACGCCTGAATAAACGCGGAAGAAAGTTAATGTGCCAACAAAGGGATCAGTTGCTATTTTAAACGCTAAGGCTGAAAATGGCGCTTTATCATCGGCAGGACGGGTACCTTCGGTTTCATCTTTGTCGTTGTTAATACCAGTAATGGCTGCGACTTCGGTAGGCGATGGTAAGTACTCAACCACGGCATCAAGCACTGCTTGTACGCCTTTATTTTTAAAGGCACTGCCACAGCTACACAATATTATTTCATTGGCTAATGTGCGAGCGCGTAAACCAATTTTAATTTCTTCTTCGGTTAATTCACCTTCTTCAAGGTATTTATCCATTAACGCTTCGTTAGCTTCTGCTGCTTCTGATACTAAATTTTCATGCCATTCTTCAGCGAGTTCCTGCATATCGGCTGGAATATCATCATAAGTAAAAGTCATTCCTTGGTCTTCTTCAGACCAATTAATTGCTTTCATTTTAACGAGATCAACGACACCTTTAAACTCTTCTTCTGCGCCAATAGCTAGATGTATTGGTACAGCGTTAGCACCTAGTCGTTCTTTTAATTGCTCAACCACCACTAAAAAGTCAGCACCAGTTCTATCCATTTTATTGACAAAAACCATACGAGGTACGGAATATTTTTCCATTTGGCGCCAAACAGTTTCAGTTTGCGGTTGCACACCAGACGATGCACATAACACTAAAACCGCGCCATCAAGTACGCGTAAAGAGCGCTCTACTTCAATGGTGAAATCAACATGACCTGGTGTGTCAATGATATTAATACGGTGATCATCAAATTGCCCTTCCATCCCTTTCCAGAAACAAGTAGTCGCGGCTGAAGTAATAGTAATACCTCGCTCTTGCTCTTGTTCCATCCAGTCCATGGTTGCAGCGCCATCATGAACTTCACCAATTTTATGCGAAAGACCAGTGTAGAACAAAATACGTTCTGTGGTAGTGGTTTTACCTGCATCTACATGCGCACAAATACCAATATTACGGTAGCGCTCTATAGGGGTGATACGGGCCAATTTGAATTCCTCTTACCTTGTATAATTAGTAAAATTAGCGCGAATAAAATCACGCCTACAATTACATTATAATTAATTTAACTAAATGAGCTCAAGGTAAAAAAGAGCAAACTTAATTAATTTAACTACTAAAAGTACTTATCCTTTAAACAAGGAAAGCTAGCAAGAGAAACTCTTGCTAGCCATAAGCCGGCAATAATGCAGACCATGCGTTCACACGCTACTACTGGCTTACCAGCGGTAGTGAGCGAATGCTTTGTTAGCTTCAGCCATACGGTGAACGTCTTCACGTTTCTTAACCGCTGAGCCTTTGCTGTCAGACGCATCTAACATTTCGTTAGCTAGGCGCTGAGCCATTGATTTTTCACCACGTTTACGAGCTGCTTCAACTAACCAACGCATGGCTAGTGCATTACGACGTACTGGACGTACTTCAACTGGTACTTGATAAGTAGAACCACCAACACGACGAGATTTAACTTCGACAGATGGACGGATGTTCTCAAGAGCAGTTTCGAATAATTCGATTTGATCTTTATCAGTTTCTTTTGTTGATAATATGTCTAATGCACCGTATACAATTTTCTCGGCAGTAGATTTCTTGCCATCAACCATTAATATGTTGATGAATTTTGCTAAAAGTTCGTTATGGAACTTAGGATCTGGCAATATTTTACGTTGCCCAACGACGCGTCTTCTTGGCATCTTAATTCTCCGTAGTATTCAGGATAAATCCAAAATATATAAAATTTAAAAAATTTCTAATTTGGCCTTACTTAACGTTTCTTATCTTTTTCCTATAATTTATTAGGAAAGAGTTGGAAAACTTAAGATTTAGGTCGCTTAGCACCGTACTTAGAACGGCCTTGTCTTCTGTCGCTTACACCAGAACAATCTAGCGCGCCACGAACGGTGTGATAACGCACACCAGGTAAATCTTTAACACGACCACCACGGATTAAAATCACGCTATGCTCTTGTAAGTTATGACCTTCACCACCAATGTAAGAAGTTACTTCGAAGCCGTTAGTTAAACGAACACGAGCTACTTTACGTAGTGCTGAGTTAGGTTTTTTCGGTGTAGTTGTATACACACGAGTACATACGCCACGACGTTGTGGACAAGCTTGTAACGCTGGAACGTTACTTTTAGTTACTTGTCTAACACGAGGTTTACGTACTAATTGATTAATAGTTGCCATTATAGCTCCTGATTAGTAAAAACACTGGGTAATTATATTGACTAAGTTTGTCAAACCACCCGCTTATAAACGTAGAAAAATCATTCCTTAAAATTCAATGCCTACTAGGCACAGAATATAAGGTCGCGAAATTCTATAGGTCAAAGAGTGAACTGTCAAGCTATTCGTGAAATTGTCCCAAAGCAAAGCTCCCATTTTAGTTACAGCTGATATTATTAGGTAAGTAGCTAATACCCTCCTAAGTAGATCACATAGGCTGGTAAGTGTAATAAACTGTACTATTTTATTTGGTGTATATGCACATCTCTTTGTGGAAACGGAATAGTAATCTTTGCTTTATCTAATACTTGATAAATTTCAGCATATACTTGGTATTTAGTTGCGTGAAGACTGATAGTTGGAGCCCATAATCGAATGCCGATATTAATAGCGCTGTCTGAAAATTCATCAATGCCTATTTGTAAATGTAGCTCTTCAACTTTTATATCTAATAATACAATAGATTCTTCTAATATTTTTATTACTTCTAATGGGTTGTGTTGATAAGAAATACCTACTGTTAATTCAAGTAATGATTCCTTTTTAGAGTTATGTAATATCTCCCCAACAATGTGCTTGTTGGGGATGGTAATAATAACATCATCTTCATTTTTTAACTGTGTATAAGCCAACAAAACCTCTGTTACTACTCCTGTAACGCCATGAACAGTAATAGTATCACCAACAACAAAAGGTCGACTCAGTATTATATTAAACCCCGCAGCATAATTTGACAGCAACCCTTGCAATGCTAAACCAGCTCCTAAAGATACTGCACCTATTGCAGCAATAAAGGGAGTTACACTGATACCTAGTTTATTCAATGCAACAATAACCACCATAACAACAATCATTATTTTGCTAGTGCTGGCTAAAAATTGACTCAAAGTGATATCTAAGCTATGCCGTTGACATAGCCTTAGCACCATTGCGGATATTTTATTTGCAATGATGTAGCCGATAGTAAAGATGAGTAAAGCACCAATAAGTTGAAAACTATAATTGGTAAAGAAATCAATAATAATGGCATATAAATTAGCCATTTGATCTATTTCATCTTGTAATAAATCTGCGGGTACTGCCATTGTGCTATTTATGCTTTGTTCAGCAGGTGTGTTAGTTATTGTCACGAGAAGTCTCTTATTTAGCTTTTAAACCTAAGGGTAAAATCATTTGATTTTCAAAATTTTCAGTTTCATCTGAGCCTACCTGAATATTACTATCGAGTAAAAATATATTGGCGCTAGGTACTTGACCCGTATTAATGAGGTAAGTTTGAATGCTCTTCGCTCTTTGTTGTGCCAGTAATAAATAGTCTGCTTTATCAATATCATAGTTATTAACTAAAAAGGTTATAGCATCCGCTAATAAAACATCTTTTGCTGTTAACTCTGTTTTATTTTCGTTTGTCTTATTATTTTGCTCGTTATTTTTATCATTTAATGAGGCGTAATAACTGAAAATTATTTGTTGCTCTTTATCATTAAGCGGGATGGAGGATAGTTTTGGCACTATATTCAATTTTTTTAGAATTTGGCTGTATGCCATTTCATCGTGATCAATTAAATCTGAACTTAAACCTCTGATTTCTATATACAGATCTGGTCGTTGGTTTAAAGCTTTTGACAGGGTATTTAATTTAGTTATTTCACTTGTCAATAAACGGCTACTATTTGCATTAAAAATTATATGATCAAAATCTTCAGTATCATCACCAACTAAGTTACCTAACGCTTTAAAAGGAGAGCTAACAATACCTACAATTAAATTACCTAAAGCCTCCCAAACTAAATCACTGTAATGAAAGTCTGGATTATTAATATCCCCTCGAATGGGCAGATTAAAATCAATAACACCATGTTCATCTTTAAGCAGTGACAATGCAAAGTTTAGCGGTAAACTGGTAGCATTATCACTATCTACCGCTTCACCTAATGTTAGCTGGTCAAGAATAATTTGGTTTTCGGCAACTAAGGTGTTATTAGATAGCTTGTAGTCTAATGCTAAAGAAAGTTTACCTTTATCTATTTTGTAGCCTGCAAATTTCCCACTGTATGGCGTAAATGTTGTTAACTCTATTCCCTTAAATAACATTTTAATATCGCTGTAGCTATTGTGGCTTAAGGGATTTATTTCGCCTTTAATTGTTACAGGAGCATATCTATCAACCTTACCAGCTAAATTTACACTAGCTCGACTAGTAATATTGGTAGATAAGCCTTTAATATCACCGCTTAAATTATAAATACCCGCACTAAAAGTTGGTGCTAAAGAGTAATCTGAAAAGTTCATTTTGGCATTATTTATAGAAATTTTATTAATTTTAGCTGACTGTTCTTCTTGTTTAATCGAACCAGTTTTAATGTCTTTATGTTGATCTTTTTGTTTGTTAGGCGATTCTTTTATTAATTTTTGAATATTAGTCAAGCCTTTTTTATTAATTATCAATTTTAAATACGGGTCTTTAATGTCGATAGAATCAAGGGTTATTCTTTGGTTTGGATAATTAAAATTTATGCCATTAACAGCTAAAGTTTGCCAACTTAAAAATTCTTCATTAAGCGTTTTAGCAATTAAGCTTGTATCATTTAATTTTATATTTCCTTCAATGTTTATTTTAGCTACGTCATTTTCACCATTAATATTTATTGCTAATGTTGATGTTAAGTCTCCTTTGGCAATAAATATATGCGTAGTTGAATTTAAATAAGCTTGAAAGTCTTTTAAGTTTAAGTGTTCAATATTAGTGTCTAAGGTAACTTGTTTTGACTGTGGTTTAACTGTGCCTGTTAGCACAACAATACCTTGGTTATTATAAATTAAATCTGTTTTTATTTTAGCTTCTTCATTGCTAAAGGGTTTTAAATTTGTAATAGAAAAATTATTTATTACTATGTCATGTTCAGTAATTGGCAGCACAGAACTGTCGGTAATAACAAAGTGTGTATTACGATAGTTTATTTTTGATATTTCAATATTCCATGGTGTTTCTTCTTTATCAGTTTGTTCGGGTTCAATAATCATTTTCTTAGCATTTTGTATAATGAAAAAGTCAGAAAAGTCTAAGTTTGTTAATTTATTATCAATAACTTTAATAGATAAACCGTTACTAGCAATAGAGTCGATCAGTATGTCATGAGTAAGTGAATCAAAGAGAGCAATGTTTAATTGCACACTTTGCCATGATAAAATTTGTTTTTTATCTTTATTACGCTGTATTTTTAAATTATTGATGCCTAAATGTGAATTACTTAATTTAAAGTCACTTCCTTCTGGCTTAAATATAAAATCATAATGACTATTAACATTTAATTTTCCATGAGTTATTTCAACTAATATATGATCTTGCAAGTAATCAGAAAGCACCTTCAAATCACCATTAACAGTAATATCACCGCTTGATTTCATTGGATATAAGCTGAAGTTACCTCGCCAATTAATTTGTGTTCCATTGACTGTTTTAGCACTAAGTTGATGAATATTTTCTGCACCATGTTTTGTAGAAAAATCATTTAACGCGATAGTTAGGTTATTAATTTGATGGGAGAATGGTGTCGTTCTATTTTGATCTAAAAAATCAATATCACCGTTTATATAACGGAATTTTTTTATCGCAAACACCCAGTTACTTAACTCCTCTGATTTACTGTCATTACTACTTGTTCCACTATCAGTCATCAAATCTTGAAAGTTAAAGTTGCCATTACTTCGTTGAATTATATTTAACTTTGGTTGATTTAGGCTTATTTCATCAAATGCTATCGTTTTATTAAGTAATGCCAGTGCATTAAAATTAACAAAAAGCTGATTAAAACTAAAAAAACTTTCATCTTGTTGATTTGAGTCTTCTTTGCCGGTAATAATAAGTTTATTTAAGGTTAACGATAACGTAAAAGGGTTTATTTTAAGTGACTGTAATTGAACTTTTCTAGATAGCTTTTCACTAACTGAGTCAATTAATACTGGCTTTAAGATTGCGGGTAATAATAAAAAGCCTATAAGAGCATAAAAAGTAATAAGAGCAATAATATAGAATGTGATTTTTGACTTTTTATTTAACAACTTAATTTTTTTGATAACAAACATATATCAGCCTGAAAGTATGAGTTTTTGTAACTATTCATGTAGTCTTTATAGTCGCTGCATTAATTAGCTGAGCTATTTTATGCACTAGTTAGTAATTTTAACAAATATAAATAATCACATATTTGATGAGATTAAGGGTATTAGTTTATCTTCTTTAAAATAGTTTATCATTACCGATAGTTTTCAACCATAAAACAGATAAACAAACATATAAAAAACATATAAAAAAACCGCATCTTAACAAGACGCGGTTTTTATATTTACTCGGTAGGATTAAAGGTTGAACTAAAGAGCAACCTGCAAAACTATAGCCAATTAGCTACGATTATGATCCTAGATCGGCACTTAAAGCATCAGCCAAGGCTTCTGCAGCTTCGTCAGCAGATACAGGAGTATCTTCAACAGCATTAAAAGCAGCTTTGGCTTTCGCGCGTTCTTGATGGTAAGAGTAACCTGTACCAGCAGGAATTAAACGACCAACAATAACGTTTTCTTTCAAACCACGTAATCCATCTTTCTTACCTGCAACAGCAGCTTCAGTAAGTACACGGGTAGTTTCTTGGAAAGAGGCAGCAGAGATGAATGACTCAGTGGCTAATGAGGCTTTGGTAATACCCATCATTTGCATTTCATATTCAGCTGGCTGCTTGCCTTGTTCTTCAAGTTCACGGTTTGAGATATTAACGCGCGCTACTTCAACTTGTTCACCTTTAAGGAAATCAGAATCACCAGCATCAAGAATTTCACATTTGCGGATCATTTGACGAACGATAACTTCGATGTGCTTATCGTTAATCTTAACACCTTGCAAACGGTAAACTTCTTGTACTTCGTTAACAATGTAATTTGCTACTGGCGCAACTCCACGTAAACGAAGAATATCATGCGGAGACTCAGGGCCATCGGCGATAACCTCACCTTTAGCAACTGATTCACCTTCAAACACGTTTAATTGACGCATTTTGGGGATCATCTCTTCATAGACTTCACCGCTAGGTTGAGTGATCAATAAGCGTATTTTGCCTTTAGTTTCTTTACCAAAACCGATAATACCTGTTTTCTCAGCAAGAATGGCTGGTAGTTTAGGCTTACGCGCTTCAAATAAATCAGCAACACGCGGTAGACCACCGGTAATATCACGCGTTTTTGAACTCTCTTGCGGTATACGTGCAAGTGCATCACCAATACCAACATCAGCGCCATCTTCTAGATTTACAATAGCATTACCTGGTAGGTAGTATAATGCTGGAATTTCAGTACCAGCAATCATGACATCTTTACCTTTAGCATCAACTAACTTCAATGCTGGGCGCATTTCTTTACCCGTCGCATTACGTTGAGCGGCATCAGTAATAACAATGCTTGATAAACCTGTTAACTCATCTGTTTGACGTACCATGGTTACGCCATCAATTAAGTCCACAAATTGCACTTTACCTTTTACTTCCGTGATAATTGGATGCGTATGCGGATCCCAATTAGCAATGGTATCGCCAGCACTAACTGATTCACCATCATTTTTAGAAAGTACAGCACCGTAAGGTACTTTGTAGTTTTCAGTAACACGACCCATTTCATCAATAATCGTTAACTCTGATGAGCGTGAAGTGATAACAATGTGCTTGTCATTGTTCGTTACAAATTTAGCATTTTGTAATTTCAATGTACCCGTATTATTAACTTGTACGCTGTTCTCTGCCGTAGCACGAGATGCAGCTCCACCAATATGGAATGTACGCATGGTAAGCTGTGTTCCTGGCTCACCAATTGATTGTGCAGCTACAACGCCAATAGCTTCACCTTGGTTGATCATGTGGCCACGAGCCAAATCACGGCCGTAACAATGTGCACAAATACCAAAATCTGTTTTACAGGTAATAATTGAACGTACTTTAATGTGATCAACTGAGTTTTCTTCAATCACATCACAAAGTGCTTCATCAATTAAGGTATTACGAGGCAGTAAAACTTCGTCTGTGCCTGGAATTAATACATCTTCACAAACAACACGACCTAGAACACGTTCACGAAGTGGTTCAACAACATCACCACCTTCAATAAGTGGTGTCATTAACAAGCCATCTTCCGTACCACAATCATGGTTAGTTACCACTAAATCTTGGGCAACATCAACTAAACGACGTGTTAAGTAACCCGAGTTAGCTGTTTTCAATGCTGTATCGGCCAAGCCTTTACGCGCACCATGAGTTGAGATGAAGTACTGTAATACGTTCAGGCCTTCACGGAAGTTAGCCGTGATAGGTGTTTCGATGATTGAACCATCTGGTTTCGCCATCAAACCACGCATACCAGCAAGCTGACGTATCTGAGCAGCACTACCACGAGCACCTGAATCAGCCATCATAAAGATAGAGTTAAAAGAGTCTTGCTCTTCTGGCTCGCCATCACGATTAATAATGGTTTCTTTTGATAAGTTGTCCATCATCGCTTTCGATACTTTTTCGTTCGCAGACGACCAAATATCTATAACTTTGTTGTATTTCTCACCTGCGGTTACTAGACCTTGATCAAACTGCGCTTGAATCTCAGCAACTTCCGCTTCTGATTCTTCAATAATAGTATATTTAGCCGCTGGAATAACCATGTCGTCAATACCAACTGAAGCACCCGCGATCATTGCATAATGAAAACCGGTATACATGATTTGATCGGCAAATATTACCGTGTCTTTTAAACCAAGGCTACGATAGGCATGGTTAATCAACTTAGAGATAGCTTTTTTAGCTAAAGGTTTATCAATAATGTCGTACGGTAAACCTTTAGGACATACTTGCCATAAAATTGCACGACCAACAGTAGTATCACGTAAGCTCGTTTTTTCTTCGTAGTCGCCATCAGCATTTTTAACATGCTCAGTAATACGAATTTTAACACGAGCATGAAGCTCAGCTGCACCTGTACGGTAAGCTTTTTCAGCTTCTTTAGCGTCAACAAATATCATGCCTTCGCCTAAACCATTAACACAATCACGCGTTAGGTAATAAAGACCTAATACAACATCTTGCGATGGTACGATAATTGGTTCACCGTTTGCCGGTGCAAGTACGTTATTCGTTGACATCATCAACGTACGTGCTTCCATTTGTGCTTCGATTGTCAACGGTACGTGTACCGCCATTTGGTCACCATCGAAATCGGCATTGTATGCCGCACAAACTAATGGGTGAAGATGAATGGCTTTACCTTCAATAAGTACTGGTTCAAACGCTTGGATACCTAATCTATGTAGTGTAGGTGCACGGTTAAGCATAACTGGATGTTCACGGATGACTTCGTCAAGTACATCCCATACTTCTGCGCCTTCACGTTCAACTAATTTTTTAGCCGCTTTGATTGTCGTGGCTAAGCCGCGACGTTCTAAAAGACCGTAGATAAAAGGTTTAAATAATTCTAACGCCATTTTTTTAGGCAGACCACATTGATGTAATTTCAATGTTGGACCAACGGTGATTACAGAACGACCTGAATAATCAACACGTTTACCTAGTAAGTTTTGACGGAAACGACCTTGCTTACCTTTGATCATATCGGCAAGTGATTTAAGAGGACGTTTGTTAGAACCCGTAATAGCACGACCACGACGACCGTTATCTAATAAGGCATCAACAGATTCTTGCAACATACGTTTTTCATTTCGTACGATGATATCTGGAGCAACTAAATCAAGAAGACGTTTTAAACGGTTGTTACGGTTAATAACACGACGGTATAAATCGTTCAGATCTGATGTCGCAAAACGACCACCATCAAGTGGTACTAATGGACGTAAATCAGGCGGTAAAATAGGAAGAACATTCATTATCATCCACTCAGGCTTATTACCTGAAGCAGCGAAGGCTTCCATTAATTTTAAACGCTTAGTGATTTTCTTACGCTTAGTTTCACTACCAATTTCAGGTAATTCTTCACGCATTTGTGCAACTTCTGCATCTAAATCAATTTGCTTAAGTAAAGCTAAAACAGCTTCAGCACCCATTAGTGCGTCAAATTCATCACCGTGTTCTTCTACCGAATCAAGATATTCTTCTTCCGTTAGAATTTGGCTTTTCTCTAATGTCGTTAAACCTGGCTCGGTAACAACATAAGATTCAAAATAAAGTACACGCTCTATGTCACGCAACGTCATGTCTAGTAATAAACCAATACGTGATGGTAATGATTTTAAAAACCAGATGTGTGCTACAGGACTTGCTAGTTCAATATGACCCATACGATCACGACGAACTTTAGTTAAGGTTACTTCAACGCCACATTTTTCACAGATAACACCGCGATGCTTAAGACGTTTGTATTTGCCACAAAGACATTCATAATCTTTTACTGGGCCAAAAATACGGGCACAGAATAGACCGTCACGCTCTGGTTTAAAGGTACGGTAATTAATCGTCTCTGGCTTTTTAACTTCACCAAATGACCATGAACGCATCAAATCTGGTGATGCTAAGCCGATGCGAATACCATCGAAGTCTTCAGTTTGATTCTGTTGCTTAAGAAACTTAAGTAAATCTTTCACACTCTTCTCCTGTCGGAGTTAAATCTTTAGAAAAAGGTAATCACTTACCTTCTCCCCATACTGCCCCGCTAATTTTCTAAAAATCAGCGTTCAGCTACAATTTTGTAGGACTTTATTCCTAGGATAGAAATCCTAGGAATTTAGGTTCTAGTCTTCGTCTAATTCAATGTTGATACCTAAAGAACGGATTTCTTTAAGTAATACGTTGAATGACTCAGGAATGCCTGGATCCATACGATGATCACCGTCAACTAGGTTTTTGTACATTTTAGTACGACCTGCAACATCATCAGATTTAACGGTAAGCATTTCTTGTAATGTGTAAGCTGCACCGTATGCTTCTAGTGCCCATACTTCCATCTCACCAAAACGCTGACCACCAAATTGTGCTTTACCGCCAAGTGGTTGCTGAGTAACTAAACTATAAGAGCCTGTTGAACGAGCATGCATTTTGTCATCAACTAAATGGTTTAGTTTTAACATATACATATAACCCACCGTAACAGGGCGTTCAAATTCACGACCAGTACGACCATCAGTTAATATAAATTGACCACTTTCTGGCATATCGGCAAGTTTGAATAACTCTTTAATTTCTTTTTCTGCAGCACCATCAAATGCTGGTGTTGCAATAGGCAAACCTGCACGTAAGTTAGCAGCAAGACGTAGTACTTCATCATCAGAAAAACTTGCAACATCAACTTCTTGACGAGATTCACCAACATTGTAAACTTCTTGGATGAAGTTTCGTAGTTTATGAATTTCTTGTTGTGCTTCCAGCATACGGTTAATTTTTTCACCAACACCACGACATGCCATGCCTAAGTGAGTTTCTAAAATCTGACCAATGTTCATACGTGATGGAACACCTAGCGGGTTCAATACAACATCAACTGGCACACCATGCTCATCGTATGGCATATCTTCAACAGGTACTATATTTGAAATAACACCTTTGTTACCATGACGACCCGCCATTTTATCACCTGGCTGAATGTGACGTTTAACTGCTAAATAAACCTTAACAATTTTAAGTACACCTGGTGCTAAATCATCACCTTGAGTAATTTTACGACGTTTAACGTCAAACTTCTTATCGAAGTCTTCTTTAATGTTGTCATATTGCTCAGCAATTTGTTCAAGTTCACCCTGTTGAGCTTCATCACTTAGGTTTTGTGTTAACCAACGATCACGAGACATACCCGTTAAATCAGCTTCATTTAAACCAGCAGATAATAAAAGCTTTTTGGTTCGAGCAAAAATACCATCTTCTAATATGCTTAATTCATCGCCAAGATCTTTCTTAACTTCTTTAAGTTGCATATTTTCAATTTCTACAGCGCGCGCATCTTTTTCAACACCATCACGAGTAAAGATCTGTACATCAATAATAGTACCTTTAACTGAGTTAGGTACACGTAAAGAGCTATCTTTAACATCTGCTGCTTTTTCACCGAAAATGGCACGGAGTAACTTTTCTTCTGGTGTTAATTGTGTTTCACCTTTAGGGGTAACTTTACCCACTAAAATGTCGCCACCATTAACTTCAGCGCCAATGTAAACCACACCAGCTTCATCTAACTTACCTAAAGCCGACTCACCAACATTTGGAATATCAGCAGTGATTTCTTCACTACCTAGTTTAGTGTCACGAGCAATACAAGTTAGCTCTTGAATGTGGATAGTGGTAAATCTATCTTCTATTGCTACACGCTCAGATAACAACATTGAATCTTCAAAGTTGTAACCATTCCAAGGCATGAAAGCAATACGCATGTTTTGACCTAAGGCTAATTCACCCATGTCAGTTGATGGACCATCAGCTAATACATCACCACGAACTACTGGCTCACCCATGCGACATATTGGGCGCTGGTTGATACAAGTGTTTTGGTTAGAACGAGTGTATTTAGTTAAGTTATAAATATCAATGCCCGCTTCACCCGCGTCCATTTCATCTTCATTCACTTTAACCACAATACGAGAGGCATCAACATAAGTCACAACACCACCACGTTTAGCAACCGCTGTAACGCCTGAGTCAACCGCGACCACTTTTTCCATACCTGTACCAACAAGTGGCTTATCCACTTTTAACGTTGGAACAGCTTGACGTTGCATGTTCGAGCCCATCAAGGCACGGTTAGCATCATCGTGTTCTAGGAATGGAATAAGTGACGCCGCAACAGAAATAATTTGTTGTGGCGATACGTCCATATATTGAACTTCCGCTGAAGCTTTCAACGTGAATTCATTTTTGAAACGACAGTTAACTAACTCTTCAGTTAACATTTTATTATCATCACGTTCGGCATTTGCCTGAGCGATAACAAAGTTGCCTTCTTCAATTGCTGATAAGTAATCAATGTCATCGGTAACTAAACCATCAATGACTTTACGGTAAGGCGTTTCTAAAAATCCGTAATCGTTAGTCCGTGCGTAACACGAAAGTGAGTTGATCAAACCAATGTTTGGTCCCTCAGGTGTTTCGATTGGACAAACACGACCGTAATGCGTTGGATGTACATCACGTACTTCAAAACCAGCACGTTCACGCGTTAAACCACCCGGCCCTAAGGCAGAAATACGACGTTTATGCGTGACTTCTGATAGCGGGTTGTTTTGATCCATAAACTGAGATAATTGTGATGAGCCAAAATACTCTTTCACAGCCGCAGAAATAGGTTTAGCGTTGATTAAATCTTGTGGCATGACGGCATCTAAGTCACCAAGACTTAAACGTTCACGCACCGCACGTTCGACACGAACTAAGCCGACACGGAATTGGTTTTCAGCCATTTCGCCTACAGAACGAATACGACGGTTACCTAAATGATCGATATCATCCACTTCACCTTTGCCATCACGAATACCTATTAAGGTTTTCATCACAGAGATAACATCATCTTTTGATAATATACCACTGCCAACATCATCAGCATTACCAACACGACGGTTAAACTTCATTCGGCCAACAGTCGATAAGTCATAACGCTCTGACGCAAAAAATAAATTGCCAAATAAGGTTTCAGCGGCATCTTTTGTCGGTGGCTCACCAGGACGCATCATGCGGTAAATTTCAACTAATGCTTCTAATTTGTTAGTTGAGCTGTCAACACGCAAGGTATCAGACATATATGAACCAACATCAAATTCGTTCATGTATAACGTTGATATTGTTTTATGCCCTGCTTGGCTAAGTTCAGCTAATAATTCTAAAGTGATTTCAGCATTCGCTTCAGCAATAACCTCTCCAGTCGCTTTATCAATGTATGCTTTTGATAAAACTTTACCAATAATATATTCTGCTGGGACTTCTAATTTGCTTAATTTAGCTTTTGATAAAGCACGAATATGACGAGCAGTAATACGACGACCTGACTCAACTAATACTTCACCTTTCTTAATTGAAATATCAAATATAGCCGTTTCACCACGAAGGCGTTCAGGAATAAGATCCATGATCAACTTTTCACCTTTTATGGTGTACTCAGTTGTATCATAGAAAATATCTAATATTTCTTCAGTAGAAAATTCTAATGCTCGTAACATAATTGACGCAGGTAATTTACGACGTCTATCAATACGAACAAATAAGTTGTCTTTTGGATCAAATTCAAAATCTAACCATGAACCACGGTAAGGAATAACACGAGCGTTATATAATACTTTACCTGATGAATGCGTTTTACCTTTATCGTGATCAAAGAATACACCTGGAGAACGATGTAATTGTGAAACGATAACACGTTCAGTACCATTAATAACAAAAGTACCATTTTTTGTCATCAACGGGATTTCGCCCATGTACACTTCTTGCTCTTTGATATCTTTTACAGTACCTGCCGGAGCTTCTTTATCGTAAACCACTAAGCGTAATTTAACGCGTAATGGTGCAGAATAAGTTACACCTCGTATTTGACATTCTTTAACGTCAAATAACGGTTCACCTAAACGATAGCTTACATATTGTAATTCTGAGCTACCTGAATAAGCTTTAATTGGGAAAATAGAATGAAAAGCAGCCTCTAGACCGGTTTCACCTGTTGGATCAATATCAATAAACTTGCGGAAAGAATCGAGTTGAATGGACAACAAAAATGGATATTCCATTACTTGTACACTTTTACCAAAGTCCTTTCTAATTCGCTTTTTCTCAAAGTATGAGTAAGCCATGGGGTTCCTCAGCTTGCTGGTTATGGCCAAATCTGCTTAGTGAGCACGTAAGCTCAACTAAACAGGGTATTGCTGTAATGCTTACGTCTAAACATTACGGGATAAGTTACCAATTAATCAATAATTTATCCGACATTAAATTATGCACTCTTTTAATTAATAAAAAACATCTTGTTTTTTCTAACAAAAAAAGCGCAAAAAGGCCGGTGACGTTTAAATCACCAGCCATTGCCTTTTCAGGCAAACAATCTGACAAGGTCAGATTATTTGATCTCAACAGAAGCACCAGCTTCTTCAAGAGTTTTCTTAAGCTCTTCAGCTTCAGCTTTTTCCACGCCTTCTTTAATTGCTGCAGGTGCAGATTCAACTAAAGTTTTTGCTTCTTTAAGACCTAAGCCTGTAGCGCCACGAACAGCTTTGATTACAGCAACTTTCTTCTCACCGAAGCTAGTCATAAATACTGCAAATTCAGTTTGTTCTTCAGCAGCACCACCGGCGTCACCACCAGCAACAGCAACAGCTGCAGCTGCAGACACGCCAAATTTTTCTTCCATTGCTTCGATTAATTCAACAACGTCCATTACTGACATGTCAGCAATAGCATTTAGGATATCGTCTTTAGAAATAGACATAATTTAATTTCCTGATTTTTAATAAACAGCTCTTTTCAATAAGAAATAAGGCGCTGTTTGAAATAACTATAAATACAAAAAGCTTTACTATAATTTTCACATAAAATGAGAGAATTAAGCTGCTTCTTGTTCTTTCTGATCGCGAACTGCAGCAATCGTACGGCATAATTTGCCTGCAGATGCTTCTTTCATAGCGCTCATTAAACGGGCAATTGCTTCGTCGTAAGTTGGTAGCTTAGCTAACATATTTACGTCGACAAGATTACCTTCAAACGCGGCTGCTTTTAATTCAAATTTTTCGTTATTTTTAGCGAAATCAGTGAATAAACGTGCAGCTGCACCTGGATGTTCGTTTGAAAATGCAATTAATGTAGGGCCTTTAAATGTGTCATTAACACACTCAAATTCCGTACCTGCTACTGCACGACGTGCTAATGTGTTACGGACAACTTTCATCCATACACCATTTTCACGTGCTTGCTTACGCAATACAGTAATTGCTTCAACTGTAACACCACGGGCATCCGCGACTACAGCTGATTGAGCGCCAGCGGCAGCTTCTTGAACTTCAGCAACAATTGCTTTTTTGTCATCAAGATTGATAGCCATTGGCTTTAACTCCTGGTTCACCAGCATTTAGCTGGTATTTACAATCCCCGAATACAATATTTTGTATTCGGACCATTACGGCGAGGACCAGAATTTAGGAAATACTGGGTAATCACCATCTACGTAGGAAATTAAGCAAAAAAATTTCGAGTTATTCGTATCAAATTTTAACATTTGTCACTCATAACTACTCTCTTGATTTGCACCTACGGTCTTGGATGTGAGCCGATGATTACGTTAAACGAAAACATCAACTCTACCAAAATTTAAGGGGCGAAATTATAGGCTATAATTTCACCCTTGTAAAGATCCTTAATTAGAAATCTTTCTATAAGTAAATGTGATTAAAATCTCGATTACCTATATTTTTCTATTCTATATATGATGTGTGTGTTTAATTTTTGCTTACTTAACTTGCGTTAAGCTCGCTTGATTAACAGCAACGCCTGCACCCATAGTAGTAGAAAGAGAAATCTTTTGAATATATTGACCTTTAGCATTAGCAGGCTTAGCTTTCTTAAGCGCTTCTAATAAAAACTCTAAGTTTTCTTGCAAGTGTGCAGGTTCGAAATCAGCCTTACCAATAGTAGTATGAATGATGCCGTTTTTGTCATTGCGGTAACGTACTTGACCAGACTTAGCATTTTTAACTGCACCAGCTACGTCAGGAGTTACTGTGCCAACTTTAGGGTTAGGCATTAAACCGCGTGGACCTAAGATTTGACCTAGCTGACCAACAACACGCATTGCATCTGGAGAAGCAATAACTACGTCGAAGTTCATTTCACCAGCTTTTACTTGCTCGGCTAAATCTTCCATGCCTACAACGTCAGCGCCAGCTTCTTTAGCTTTTTCTGCGTTTGCACCTTGTGTAAATACAGCAACACGAACATCACGGCCAGTACCATTGGGTAATACTGAAGCACCACGTACGTTTTGATCTGATTTACGAGCATCAATACCAAGATTTATTGCAACATCGACGCTTTCACGGAATTTTGCAGTAGCAAACTCTTGCAATAATGCAACAGCTTCGTTGATATCATATTCTTTTGTTACGTCTACTTTTTCACGGATAAGACGAGCGCGTTTTGTTAATTTAGTCATTGATTAGTCCTCTACCACTAAACCCATTGAACGAGCAGAACCCGCAATGGTACGCACTGCAGCTTCCATAGAACCAGCAGTTAAATCAGGTTCTTTTGTCTTAACTATTTCTTCAAGTTGTGCTGTAGTTACAGTACCAACTTTTTCAGTGTTAGGACGACCAGAGCCGCTTTTTACGCCAGCTGCTTTTTTCAATAAGTAAGAAGCAGGTGGAGTTTTTGTTTCGAAAGTAAACGAACGGTCATTATAAACAGTAATTACTACTGGAACCGGAGCGCCTTTTTCTAGAGAGTCTGTTTTCGCGTTAAACGCTTTACAGAATTCCATGATGTTAACACCGTGTTGACCTAATGCAGGACCAACTGGTGGTGACGGGTTAGCTGCACCCGCAGCTACTTGTAGCTTGATTAAAGCTTGGACTTTTTTAGCCATCTTAAAATACCTTTATTGTGGGTAGTTATCGCGAAGGGTTGTTATAGCAACTTTCGCTTCCCTGTTTACTAAACCCGTAGTTTTCAGTGCTTTTACTTAATAGTAAAAACTTGACAACAAAAAGTTTAGGCCGCGGTAAAAAAACGCGGCAGCAGATTATATATTAATCAACTATTAACTTTCAAGAACTTTTTATTATTGTAACAAAAAGCGGGTGTAAAAAAGCCAAGATGACTCTTGGCTTTCATTTAATCATAGCTTTAACATAGTAAGGTACGAACAAGTTTCTACCTACAGTTAACTACCTTTTTCTACTTGACCAAATTCAAGATCAACAGGCGTTGAGCGACCAAAAATAAGTACCGATACTTTAATACGATTCTTTTCATAATCAAGCTCTTCAACAACACCATTAAAGTCTGCAAACGGGCCATCAATAACACGAACAACCTCACCTGGTTCAAACAATGTTTTAGGTTTAGGCTTATCTGTATCAACTAGACGTTGTAAAATACGATCAGCTTCTTTTTGAGTAATAGGGGCTGGTCGTTCTTTAGTGCCACCAATAAAACCTAGTACACGAGGTACACTTTTGACTAAATGCCATGATTCATCATCTAATTCCATGTGGACGAGTACATAACCTGGGAAAAATTTGCGTGAGCTTTTGCGTTTTTGACCTGCACGCATTTCAACCACTTCTTCAGTGGGTACTAATACTTCACCAAATTTCTCTTGTAGTCCATGTATTTCAATATGCTCTGCCAAAGTTTTTTGAACTCGACCTTCATAACCTGAGAATGCTTGAACTACATACCATTTAAGCTTTGGGTTTTGGTTTACAGCTTTCTCTTCAGTTTCTTCTGCTTCGTTACCGTCAACAGAACCTTCAATAAAATCTTCAGACATTATAATACCTTCATACCTGTAACTAAGCCTACTAACCAGAATAACACTGAATCTAATCCCCAGAGTAACAAAGACATTAATAATGTTACTACAAGTACAATGCCTGTTGTTTGAGTTGCTTCTTGGCGTGTAGGCCAAACAACTTTACGAACTTCTGTACGTGACTCTTTGGCGAATGCAACAGTTTTACGACCTTTTAATGTTTGCATGGCTATTAGCCCTGCAACACCTACCGCTACGACAACACCAATGGCGCGTAATAATACTGATTCTTGACCATAATAATAGTTACCACCAATAGCCGCGGCTAAAAGTATAACGACAACACTCCACTTTAAACCGTCTAAAGAGCTGCTTGGTTGTTCTTCTATACTTGCACTCATAATTCTATTCCGTAATTATTATCTAATTTGAAACGCTTAGAGACGCTCAATGCGAACTCTATATCAAAATGGCAGGGGTGGAGAGACTCGAACTCCCAACCATCGGTTTTGGAGACCGCTGTTCTACCAATTGGAACTACACCCCTACAATACATTTAGCCAGTAAATAATATGCCAACTAAAGCAATAGTTACACTTGTCGGGTTAATCTTAGTTTTATTGGGAATTAAGAGATACTCGAGAAGTGAGGCGACATTATACTCAGCCAAGGATATTTCTCAAGAAGTATTTTTAAGTTCCGACTCGTGATTAAAAGAGTTTTGACGAGAAGATCAAGCGCGAATAAACTCCCGCCAACAAGAATACCGTAAAGTTACGTAGGGTGAGCGTGCAGTTTTATGCTCACCCTACGTTTAATATTGTGATCAAAAAAAGGCCGCATAAGCGACCTTTTCAATAAAAATTAACAATTTCTTTGCTTGATAACCGACGGCTTAACAAAGCACGGACACAGAGTTGGCGTTAGTCAATAAGTATCCGCAATGCCGTTAACAC
>Ga0209826_1000930_pt1 | contig 20981 bp, 12 predicted proteins | sample GOMGulsemesocosm_5_FD_184637 | JGI IMG/M metagenome (GOLD analysis project Ga0209826, IMG submission 184637) | Methane-oxidizing microbial communities from mesocosms in the Gulf of Mexico - GOM15C Gulf of Mexico (SPAdes) (version 2) | ecosystem: Environmental > Aquatic > Marine > Cold seeps... | reverse complement strand
AGCAAATGAACTAACTCAATTGGTGAATACGGCAAACGCTCCTATTTTTGGTATTGATAAGGCGGGCCTTGTTAACGAATGGAACCGGAAAGCAGAAGAAATTACCGGGTATAGCAAGAATGAAGTAATAGGTAGGAATTTGGTGGAAGAGTTTCTTGCGACCGAGTTTAAAGGGCCCGTACGGGGGGTTCTAAATCAAGCCATGCAAGGTAACGAGACCGCCAATTACCGTTTCCCATTGTTCACGAAGTCAGGTGAGCGGGTTGAAATTCTACTAAATTCAACAACACGCCGAAATATCGATGGAGTTATCACCGGTGTCATTGGTGTGGGGCAGGATATCACAGAACTAAATAATAGCTATAAAGAGCTTGAGCAGTTGGGATTGATTGTAGATGTAGTAGATCAAAGTATCGTTTTATTCGATAACGATGAGCGTATTATTTTTTGCAACAAAGCCTACCGCGAACTGAATGCAGGCATCGCCGAATTCACCAAGCCTGGCACGCTTTTTGAAGACCATTTAAGGGCGGGCGTGAGGGCTGAGCTTATGATTGAAGGAATTGGCAGGGAAAATGAATGGGTCGCACAACGCTTGGAACAACACAGGGGCCCGCAAAGTACGGTTGAAGTGAAGAGACAAGACGGAAGAACCATATTGGTCAGCGAGAAGAAAATAGAGCACTTAGGATCGGTTCTTTTGATTTCTGACATCACTGACCTTAAACATTCACAGGCCCAAGTTATTCAAGCTTCAAAACTTGCCTCGCTCGGTGAGATGGCAACATCTGTTGCACACGAACTAAATCAGCCACTGAATACGATCAGGATGGCGGCCAGTAATGTTTTAGATAGGATAGAGCTTAACAAAGTCACCCCGGAGTATCTTACTAAGAAACTGCAACGCATTGAGAAACAGGTCGTGCGGGCTTCGAATATTATAGATCATATGCGAATGTTCGGGCGCAAGGCTGTTGAAAAACCAGAAAATATTGATACTCGCAAGGTGATGAACAGTGTGCTTGAACTAATGGGAGAGCAGCTAAGACTGGCAGACATTGAAGTGACAACGCACTGTGACCACGAGTGCCCTGTTATTCTCGGCAACCAAATTCAGCTTGAGCAGGTGTTTCTCAACATACTAAGCAACTCACGAGACGCCATCCTCGAAAATGGGAGAAATGCTGAGCGGAAGATCACCATTACCGGAACGCCTGTGGATGATGATAAATTGGAAATTTCATTCAGTGATACGGGGGGCGGTATTCCGATTAAATTGCTTCCCCATATTTTTGACCCCTTCATTACAAGCAAGGCAATGGGCAAAGGAACGGGGCTTGGATTGTCAGTATCCTACGGTATCATCCGTGAGATGAATGGCACTATTACTGCGGAAAATATTAGAGGCGGATCGAGAATTAAAATCACAATTCCAATTGCAGCGTAAGCGACCCGTGACGTAGTCAAATGTCTTAGTTGGATTAAAGAATTGCTCACTTATCAAAGGCAATTATAGAAAACCCTTTGAGAGATTAGCCTAGCAGTAAATAAAATATTATCACTATAGATAAAGCAAAGCAGAAGACATTGTTAGATGAATAATCGCCGGTTGAGCGGACATATTGATCGGTAGTAACGGTAGTGGACTTATCACTCCTTAGCGTCACAGCGACATCCGGAGGTTGATCTGACAGTGCACGTTGTATGGCCTGTTCCCGATTTAATAGGATAATGCTTGCAGCATCTTCAAGAAGAGAAATGAGCAAGGCACAATTAATTTTCTGGTCATCAACGATTAATATTGTGGCTTTTTTGCCCTATCAATTAGCTGTCCTGTTTACTAGGGTAGATTTTCCATGAGTTTTTGTAATTCAACTGAGGCGTGGTCGAATTCAAAATCATCCACGAGTTCTCTTATGGTCGTAAGGTTGGTTGGAAATGATTCCCCGAGTATATTTTCAAGCTCAATGAGGCTGTTCATAGAATTTCCATCTCCGCTGTGCAGCTTATTTAACAGGCGATTGCTCAGTGACTTCGCTTTATCCCAATCTATAGGGCCCTCAATCATGCGGGCATCTGAATTGCTAGCTGCTTCTTCAGGTATCGATAGTAACTCAAGGCTAGCGATGACGATGTTAAACTCGATCACAAAACGATCAAATAAGGCTGCATCATATTGATGTTTTTTGAAAATAATTTCTAATTCTCTCGCAGGTATCACCAATTGGTTTGCTCCAAGGTTACCAATTGATCCAATCAGTCCGTGGATCAGGTTAGCCGCCTCACCATAGGACTTTGTCGCAATCATCTGCACGAGTGTGGCGAGCATGTCTTTTTTCTCAAGGTAACAATCGCGCAGTAATCTAAGTAATAGATCTTGGTTTCCATTGACGCGTAGTAAAGCACTTTGGAGATCAAACCCAGCCATTTTTTTAGGTAGGGAGCTATGAATAGTCGGGGCAGAATCCGTTGCATGGCGATGATATATTTCTCGTAATGCGGGCTTAATCCACAGCACTAACGTGTCAAATAATTCATTTGGAGAAATTGGCTTGTTAATATGTCCATTCATGCCGACTTGTAGGCTTTTGGTATGGTCTTCTTTCATCGCATTAGCCGTCATTGCAATAATCGGCAGATCATAGCCTAGATTCAATTTTCGGATTTCTAGGGTTGCCGTATGCCCATCCATTTCTGGCATTTGAATATCCATCAATACAATATCATATTGATTGTTTTGCACCGCTTGCACGGCTTCTAAGCCATTATTGGCAATATCGACATGCAGCCCGTGCCCTTCTAAAAATTCACGGGCAATTTGCTGATTGGTTTCAATGTCTTCGACCAGTAAGACTTTTGCGCCAAGGATTTGGGAGAGTGCTTGATCATCTCTTTTTGGCAGGCGCTGAGCCTTTAAGTGATCGGCTACTTTCAGCCCCAAGGCTTTTTGTATCGTATGCAGCAGCACCGTGGGTTGCACTGGTTTTAACAGATATCCCTCTAAATTATTATTGCCGATTTCTTTCATTATGTGAGACTGTTCATAGGCGCTGACCATAATAATTGCGGGCAGGGGAGTCGTGCCTTTTAAATCGCTGATGCGGCTTGCACATTCCAATCCATCCATTTCGGGCATCCGCCAATCCATCAATATCAGGTCAAAGTGTTTGTGCTGCTGAGATTGTTGCCCGACGATCATCGTGTAGGCATCTGCCCCGTTTGCAGCCGTTTGCGCCTGCATTCCAAAACCCTGAACTAAGGAGCTGAGAATAATGCGCGAGGCCTCGTTGTCATCGACAATCAATACGCGTTTGTTTTTTAATTCAGCTGTGGATTGTGTGGCTGCGCTGTTTTGCTGATCTATTTCAAAGTGACAAGTGAAAGAAAATTTGGATCCTATGCCCTTTTCACTGTTGACCGAAATGTCCCCTTTCATGAGCTTCACCAGTTGCTCGCAGATGACTAATCCTAGGCCAGTACCCCCATATTTTCTGGTGGTAGAACTATCCGCTTGGACAAAAGATTTGAAGATCTTCTGGGTTTCTTCTCGGCTCATACCGATGCCGGTATCTTGCACATCAAATTGTAATATCACCTGCTGTTTTGATTGTTTCAGGCAGGAAACTGTTAGTGTGATTTCGCCACTTTTTGTGAATTTTATCGCGTTACTGGCCAAATTGGTCAAAATCTGCCCCAGACGTAGAGGATCTCCAATGAGTCTCTTTGGTAAATCCCAAGGGTATGAGAGTAAAACCTCGATATCACCGTTACCGGTTTTTGCGCGCAGTAAGTCACATTGATATTCAAGCACGTCATCGATGCAGAATGGGATATGTTCGATTTCCAATTTCCCTGCTTCAATTTTTGAAAAATCTAGAATGTCATTGATAATGCCCAGTAGATTGTGCGAGGAGTCTTGAATTTTAGAAATATAATCATATTGTTGCGCCGTTAACTCGGTCATTAATGCTAAATGGCTAAAGCCGATCACGGCATTCATTGGCGTGCGTATTTCATGGCTCATGTTTGCCAAGAACATGGATTTTGCCTCTGTTGCACCTTCGGCAGTTAATTTATCTTTGGTTAGTGTAAGCTCTGTTTCTTTTTGCTGCGTAATATCCCAAACCTGAAACAATATACATTCTTCATTATTAAAAGTGATTGGATCCCAGGTGAATTCCGCCCAAAATTTACCCCCATCTTTACGTTTTAATTCAGTGACCTTTGCATGCACATGGCCATGTTTTTCAAAGGTTTCGATAAAATCGTCACGATCTTCAGCGTTCGTCCATACATTAAAAGAGATATTGGTATCCGATTCTTGGAGGCTATATCCGAATATTTTTGCGCAAGTCGGATTAGCATATACAACAGTGGAGTCATGAACGTGGCTTACTCCAACAGCTACGGGGCTGGTATCTAAAACAGTTTGGAATAATTTTTGGTTCTCCTGCAGCTCAATGGTTCTTTCTTCAACCCGTTGCTCCAGGGTGTGATGTGCCTGTTGAAGTGCATCCTGGGTGTTTTGTAGCTGGCGAAAAGCAAGTCTTGATTTATCCAAGGAGTCCTCGAGTTCGGACTCAATTCTTTTACGATAGGTAATATCTACATGGGTTGTTATAACCTCCGACCAGTCATTTTCACGGCCAGGAACAATCAACGCATTCACCTCCAGTTCAATCGGGTTATTATCCAATGTCAGGTCTGCAACATCACTTGCTGTTACCGATAAACCATTGGCAAAATTGCTAAGTTCATTAGTGTAGTAAATATACCGATCTGATGTACTTCGTTTACCTGAACTATATTCCGATTTGTTATAGCTTTGCAAATTTGCAAATTTATGCATTTCCAGAAACGTCTTGTTTGCATAAATTGGACGTATTTCAGAGCAGATTGCAATAAGATGATCTGTATGTTGCTTGAAATAAGCGTGAAAATCGGTGATTCCTTCGTCACGCAATTTATCGATGCTGTTTTTGACCAGAGAATAATCTTCTAATAAGACCCCTACCGGTGAATTATGGAATAACGTTTTAAAGCGCTCTTCGCTTGATTGAAGCTTTGCTACATACTCTTGATTTGAAAACTCTTTTTCTCTTAGTTTGGTAATGTCATTGCCTACAAAAAGAATGTTGCCGTCATCCAAAATATGATCGCTTACTTCGACCCAGCGCCCGTCAGTCAATTGATATGACTCTTTATCATAGGGCCTGCTTCTTCGATCCATACGTCGAGCCAACCACTGTGATGTTGCTTGGTTATCACCGACTATTTGACCCGTTATAATCAGCTCTTTCGCTAAATCACTAAAATTTGCGCCCGGTATAAAAAACTTAGCGGCCACTTTATAAAAGTCACGATAACTGCGATTACAAAAAACAATATTGTCATCGGCATCATACAGGCAAATCGCGACCGGAATATTCTCTAATGCAACACCCAGTCTTGCTTGGCGTATTGCTGCATTACGTTCTGTGATGTCGGAATAGACTAATATTTTTCCTTTACCATTTGGCGTCGTATTGCCGCGTATTTCAACCTTTTGACCGTTAGGGAATATACGTTCCAGAACAAAAGAATTTGATGATTTAATTAGCTCTATAGCTTTTTTAAAATATGCATCTTGTTCGCTTTTATCAGCACCAAAGTCTCCTCGCTGCTGTTGGAATTCTAAAATATCATAAATTGTATTGGCCTTAGCAATAAAGTTTTCTGGTAAACTATAGAGTGCTTGAAATTGTTTGTTGTATACCTGAATATTGAGATGTTCATCTAACATCAGCAAGCCATCCGGCATATGAGTAAGCGCACCTTCTAGTATCTCAGACAAACTTTTCAGCTCTTGTGTGGTATTTTCTACGGCTGCTTCGCTGAGTCTTTTTTCGGTGACATCTGTATAGGTCGTTATGAAGCCAACATTGTCAATTGATCTCCCTGATATTTCTAGGATATTGCCTTCTCTTATTCGCTCAAATTGGTGAGACTCGAATTTTCTTGCAAGTTCAACCCTTTCTTGCACGAGTTTTTCTCTATTGCCATTGCCATACTCCCCTCTTTGGGCATTAAAGTGCATGATGTCCGAGAAAAGCGTGCCGGGTTTGCCAAAATAATCGGGAAGGCCAAGAGTTTCTGTGAAGCCTTTGTTACTGACGATCAGTTTTAGATCGAAATCAAAAAGGGAAATCCCTTGATCCATATTATTAAATACTGTTTGTAGGATGGCTTCTTTTTGCGCGAGTTGTAATTCCCTTTCTTTTAGCTCTGATATGTCCACATGAATGATGACTGTGTCATCGTTAGCTGTTTTGTGTTCGCTGGTTTGCCACCATAAGTTTTTGTCAATTTTTTCCTCAAATGGTCCTTCATATTGCTCATGAAGGGTTAATCTTGTTGCTATTATTTGCGAGATAAGTGGTTCTTCAATGCCATCATCCTGCCAGGGAATACTCTCCAATAATTCTCTAAATGTTATGCCTTCTTTAAGAGAGATACGGCTTATTTTAGGGACATTATTTTGATAGGCACTGTTCCACATGACAAGTTTGTCGTCTTTATCCAGAATAAGCATGGGCATGGGCATAAGGTCCAATGCCTCACGTAAACGTCTGTCATGAAGGCGTAATTCGTCATTGACTTTATGCAGGGCTTGTTCTGTTTTTTTCCGTTCTGTGATGTCTGTATACGTTGAAACAAAGCCGATCCCTGAATGAAAGTTCCCCTCAATTTCGATCACAGTCCCATCTGGCCTGATGCGTTCAAACTTATGATTTACAAATTCTCTGGCGCGTGCAACGCGTTCTTCGACTTGTTCCTCAACATCTCCTGGCCCGTATTCGCCCCGTTTAGCGTTATAGCGCATGACATCTTCGAATTTTATCCCCGGTCGGCCAAAATCAGAAGGGAATTCAAGCAGTTCCTGGCATTTTTTATTAATAAAAATATAGTTAAGGTCGGCATCTAACAAAGAGAGCCCTTGGCTCATATTATCCAGCGTGAGTGATAACAGGTTTTCTAACGCTGTTTCAGAACCAATATAGTCAAGTAAGGCACCCATTTAGAACTCCCAATAAACTGTGCTAACGTATTTAGCGAGATGTTGGCTTTATTGCTTTGCCAACCACAATTAATGCGCTGAACATATGGTATTTTTTATATAAAATGCAGATATATATATTTGTAATATTATGCTCTCATCCAATGATAAGCCCTTAATTCTCTAGACAACTCTCTTCTTCTGAAAAATATGTTTCTTCAAACAGTGTAGGGCTTACACTTTCATTAGTATCATGCCTGTGCTTGGGGTTATAGAAAAACTCAATATATAATGTATTCTCCCACCGCGAAGCTAGGATGGCGTTTATAACCACGAATTGACTTATTTCCGCTCCTATCTTCATATTATAAACGCGAGTTTTCCCGCAATTACACCTTTGTCTTTTAGATCTAGGGTAATGTTACGATGCCCGTAAACAAAGCCTTTTTCCATTTAGTCCTGTTTTCTCGTGCCTAAGAGCCTTTCATTATCCCGTTTACGCTTACTGTGAGGGCACTTAAGCCAAGCATAGCAACGGCTATGTTTAATGTTCTGATCTAAGATGCTGCATAGCAAAGTGATAGGGTATCGGTTGAGTCGAGATTTTATGAACTTGTACTTTTTTTGACTCCTGTGCAAAGTACACACGACTCAGCGGCTGGCTGAATATGCAAGAGAGCTTCATTGAGCAGCTTGTCTGAGAAGTTTCCGGGTATATAGTTCAAGTAGGAAAGTATGGAATACCTCTTACTGAGATAGTTGAGGTGTCCTGTTATTGGTAAAGACAATGACTCTCAAGTTAAGAAAGCCGCCAAATTAATTGTGCCACTACAGTTTTCATCGGTCGTTGATTGTTTGTAATAGTGTTGCTTATAGAAGTCGCTTTATCTTTGTATTAACATGTAAGTCGATATCGCGTTTGTCGTCATGCTGAGGCCTGTATGGAGAAAAATGTTTGCAGCATTTATCTGGCATCAGGATGTGTTTATGGCGGGTTTGATGCTTCGAATCGATACAGGCAGAGGGGAACATGAAACAGACATTTATTAGAGTATTGTATTCTTTGGTTTTTATCAGTCTTAGCTCTGTCAGTGCTCAAGAGCTCAAAGGTGTCGCTTTCTCAGGAGGGGCGCCTCTTGACTCTTATAACCCGAGTATAACAGTGCCTATACTGACAGAAGCTTTTAAGCGCAATGGCATTGCGTTTAGCGCTAGCTTTCGCCCTAGTTTGCGCTCCTTAAAACTGTCCAATACGGGTGTATTTGATGGGGAGTTACACCGAGTGGACAATTTTCATGAAGTGAGTAACGGTAAGTACCCCAATTTATTAAGAGTAGAGTCACAGCTGTTGTCGGTTTCAATGGCGGCTTTTGCTACTCGCCCTTTACTGGTGTCTTCCTGGCAGGATCTACGTGGCCTTAAAGTGGCCTATTATCGGGGGCGTAAAAATATTACCAATATATTAACGCGGCTTTTAATCCCGGATAATATTATTCGAGTAGCAAGCGATGATCAGGCTTTCGCGCTGTTAGTCGCCGATAGAGTTGATGTTGTGGTGACGACCAGTACTCAAGGCGGGAAACTGACGGCTAAGTCCGATGTTTTTTCCGCAGTGATGGAAGTAGGGTGGTTAGAAGAAAGTAAGATATTCGCCTTTATGCATAAAAAACATAGCCAGTTAGCCAAAAAAATTGCCACGACGTTAGAGCAGATGAAAGTCGATGGTGTATTTTCACAAATAGTCAGTGAGGCTCGTTTGCGTTGGATACAGCAGCCACAGTGAGTAGTATATTCAAATTAGCTTAGCACCCGCTTTAGCTACAGTCATTGAACGAGTGCAAGCCACCCTATGGTGGTCAAGTTACCCTCAGTAGCGTCTAATTTAAGTGCCGATGTCACACTTGCATATTTACAATATAGCTCGGTAGTTTATGAGAAGGCTTTAAGTGTGGGGATGAGGCGTGTAGTGTTTATGTCTGATACTTGGGTCAGCGCATTCCCTTTTCCAGCATAATGGCGGCTAGCATAGATTTCAGTTCAATCAGCGCTGATAAGTGACAGTCATGAAAAGCGTCCATTGAACTGCAAATTTGACCTTTACTTGCTCATCCTCTAAGTAGCGAATTAGTCCCTAGATGTTCCCTGTGGATAACTAAGCGGTCAAATCCGCGGAAGAATGCGAAGTGAATGGCGAGTCCTTTACAAGCGTTCTGACAAAGGAGTTGGCCGCTTAGATATCCACCCTGCGGGGCGTACAGGATAGTTCGTGCTTTTTGTTAATGGTTTTCGCCGGGCAACCAGCCCGCCTCTAACCATTGCCTCAATCACAAACAATCCTGTTCGCCAGGGGCGTCTTGGACTTGTTCGCTGCTTCCCTAACTACCAGATCCACCATTTTGCTACTAATGTTCAGCTTCTTTTATTTATTAATAATTAATCTGCTATAAATAAATGCACTCACCGAGTATTTTCTACGACTAAAGGTCTGCTCCTGATGCTGGTATTAAATTGTTTTGTGCTTAACGTAATATGAACGAAAGTTATTTGCTACCCGCTTATGTATAGATACAATTAATTCCTTATATATCTTATTAATTCAGAGCATATTTATTTACTTATTTCGCAATTGTTATCTATTATTAATATGCATACATATCTAGCTTTTTTTATTGACGTCATTAAGAAACACTTGTTAGCTAGAAAATATAGAAAAGTCTTTAAATTTAATGGTTAACAGTAAATATTGATTCAGTTACCGCTTTAAAGGCCGTTATCTTTAGTAAATTAATTTATTCAAAGTATTCAAATTTAATACGGTAGCCGCATGCAAAAAGACATTATACGTTCACTATGGAAGCAGATATTAGCGTTAGCCGTTGTTGGTATTATAATTATTGCCGTTGTAGTGCCTTATATATTTAAAGAAATCACTATAAAAGAAGCTGCATTAGTGGCGCAAAATACTGCGCAGCAGTATTCGCAATTAAGAAGTTATTACACCAAAAATATTGTCACTAGACTTAAAAGTAGTGGCAACGTTTCTATTTCCAGCGATTACAAAAAGCATAAAAATGGAATTCCGCTACCGGCCACCATGATTCACGAGCTCAGTGAACTGTCTAACGCAAGCGGATTACAGATTAAGCTATACTCGGCTTACCCCTTTCCGGAACGCTCTGATCGAGTATTAGATGCCTTTCAGCAACAAGCTTGGCAACAACTGTCAAACGATCCTGATACTCCTTATTTAGAATCCTTGAATATAAATGGTAGTGAAGTTGTGCGGGTAGCCATTGCTGATAAACTCACCGCAACGGCTTGTGTCGATTGTCATAACTCCCACCCTGATACCCCTAAAGACGATTGGGAAATTGGCGATTTACGCGGTGTATTGGAAGTGGTCGTGCCTATTGATCAACAGCTTTCCTGGCAGCAAGGCGGCAGTTATCAACTATCGGTTATCTTTGTATTAGTGTTTCTGGTTATTTTTCTTACCTTGTTAAGTATCTTGAAAAAAGAGTCTGCTAAGCAGCTTGGCTCTGTTCTCATCCCTTTGAAAAACCAAAAGTTTGCGATGAATGCGCACTCATTAGTGTCGATGGCTGATAAACAGGGAAAAATCACTTACGTAAACGATAAATTTTGCGAGATTAGTGGCTATGAAAAAATTGAATTACTGGGTAAAAAGCATAGTTTACTGAACTCTGGACAGCAGTCGCAAACATACTGGAAAGAGATGCACAAACAGGTGCTAGCGGGTGAAGTTTGGCATGATGAAGTACGCAATAAAACCAAAGATGGCCACTATTATTGGGTTGATACTACCATAGTGCCCAATTTTGATCGACACAATAAAGTCAACGGTTTTACCTCCATACGCACTGATATCACTAGTAAGAAAAAAGCTGCTGAAATACTGACTGAAGCTATAAAGCAAGCTCAAGCAGATGCTGCAGAGCTGTTGGTTGCTAAAGAGCAAGCTCAAGCTGCAAAGTTTGCTTTAGACCAACACTCTCTTATATCAATGGCAGACATCAATGGCACTATTACTTATGTTAACGATAAATTTGTTGAAATAAGCGGCTATCCGGCCAGTGAAATTATCGGTAATAAACATAGCTTGCTCAATTCTGGTAACCAGCCTAAAGATTACTGGAAGGCCATGCATCAGCAGGTACTCGCTGGAAATGTTTGGCATGATGAAGTCCGAAATAGAGCAAAAGATGGCAGTTATTATTGGGTTGATACTACCATAGTACCCAATGTTGATGTCGCTAATAAAGTGATAGGTTTCACCTCTATCCGCACTGATATTAGCGAGCAAAAAAATAATATTGAAAAGCTTATAATGGCGAAAGAACAAGCCCAAGCGGCCAACTTCGCCTTAGATCAGCACTCTTTGGTCTCTGTTGCCGATTTAAAAGGCACGATTACTTATGTGAATGAAAAATTTGTTGCAATTAGTGGCTATTCTGCAGATGAACTTATCGGTAACAGGCATAACTTGCTCAATTCTGGCAATCAGCGAAAAGCGTATTGGAAAGACATGCATCAAACGGTGCTCGGGGGTAAAGTTTGGCATGATGAAGTACGTAATAGATCAAAAGACGGTCATTTTTATTGGGTTGATACCACTATTGTACCCAACTTAGACGCTGCAGGAGCAGTGATCGGTTTTACCTCCATTAGAACCGATATAACTGAACAAAAAGAGAACCTCTACAGGTTGGACTACGCTAGAAAACAAGCAGAGTCAGCCAAGTTTGCCTTAGATCAACACTCGCTAGTGTCCGTGGCTGATCTTAAGGGGAATATTACCTATGTAAATGAAAAGTTTATTGAAATTAGCGGCTACGATGAAGCGGAAATTATCGGTCAAAAGCACAGTTTATTAAATTCTGGTAAGCAGAAAAAAGGCTATTGGAAAGCCATGCATGAAAAAGTATTAGCCGGTGAAACTTGGCATGATGAAGTGCGTAATCGCGCCAAAGGCGGCCATTATTATTGGGTCGATACTACTATTGTGCCCAATCTCAATGAAGACAGTGAGGTGGTTGGCTTTACCTCCATCCGTACGGATGTCACCCAGCAAGTGATAAATTTAGAAAAACTGGAGATCGCTAAAGAACAAGCGGAAGTAGCAAGCAATACCAAAGCTGAATTTCTCGCCAATATGAGCCACGAGATTCGCACTCCGATGAACGGTGTTATCGGCATGACGAATCTATTGTTAAATACCAATCTATCTCGCGAGCAAGATAAGTTGGCCAATACGGTAAAAGCATCAGCGGCCGGGTTGCTGGGGATTATTAACGATATTTTGGATTTCTCAAAGGTTGAAGCGGGCAAATTAGATTTAGAGTTAATTCCGTTTAATCTCGGACAAATGGTGGAAGATGTCGGTAAAGCGATGAGCTTTCAAGCGGATAGTAAAAGTTTGCATTTCATTTGCCCAGCCAATCCGATTATTCAGCAGTGGGTAAAGGCTGACCCTGGACGCATTCGTCAAGTGCTGACCAATTTAATTGGCAATGCTATTAAGTTTACCGAAGAAGGTGAAGTGGCTGTTTTTGTGAAACTATTGGCACAAAACACTGATCAGAAAATTTTCCGCTTTGAAATCAGAGATACAGGTATTGGTATTTCCGAGCAACAACAGTTGCAATTGTTTGATAAGTTCACTCAGGCAGATACGTCTACTACCCGAAAATATGGGGGCACTGGCTTAGGGTTATCTATCTGTCAGCAGCTGATCGGTTTAATGGACGGCGAGATTGGTATTGAAAGCAGCGTGGGCCGTGGCACGACTTTTTGGTTTGAATTACCGCTGTTAAAGACCAAAGCGCTCATTGATCCGCCTTTTTACAATACCAATATAACCAACGAAAGAATTTTGATTGTCGATGACAATGATACCAACCGAGATTTGATGAGACAGCTGCACGATGTTTGGGAAATACCGCATACTTTGGTTGATAGCGCACGTGCTGCATTGGCGGAGTTAACCTTAGCCGCGCTGGAAAAAAGACCTTACACTATCGCGATTTTAGATATGCATATGCCCAATACCAGTGGTTTAGAGTTATGCAAACAGATAAGGGCAATCCCACAGCTGATTAGTACTAAATTAGTCATGGCTTCCTCGCAAGCGCAGCGCGGGGATGCTGCTAAAATGAAAAAAGCGGGATTTAAAGGCTACCTGACTAAACCTATCCACCAATCGGAATTGTTTGATGTATTATTGATGGTGTCAGGACTTAAATCCGAGGATCCTGAGTTTATTACCCGCCACTCCACCAAAGAGCATATAAAATTTAAGGCACATATTTTAGTGGTGGAAGATAACCCGACCAACCAGTTAGTAATTGAAGGGCTGTTGCGTACGTTAGGCGTGACGGTTGATATAGCAGGTAATGGTGAAGAGGCACTAGCGGCATTGCAACATAGAACGGATCATGACCTAGTCTTTATGGATTGCCAAATGCCGGTACTGGATGGCTATGAAGCGACTAAAAAAATAAGGTCAGAACATAGCGGGATCATTAAGAGTGACATACCCATTATTGCGATGACAGCCAATGCGATGGCGGGAGACAAGCAAAAATGCCTCGACTGCGGTATGGATGATTATTTATCTAAGCCGGTGGTGTACGCAAAAGTGATCGACATGTTGGATAAGTGGCTACCAGAGGCAGCTAAGCCACAGGCCATTGAAGATGCCGAAATTGTCGAGCAGAGCCCAGTTAAGAGTGAAAGTAGGGCAGATGAAATCGTTGTATTTGATTACGATGATATGGCGGGTAGGTTAATGGGAGATATTGATTTGATGCGCTCGGTGGCTGAAATTTTCTACGAGGATTTAGTTGAGCAATTAACCACCCTTAAAGAATGTGTTGGCAATGGGGATATGGCAAAAAGCGCCGCGGTTATTCATCAAATAAAAGGTGCAGCGGCCAATGTCGGTGGCAAATCACTCAGTGCTTTAGCCCATAAAATGGAAACGGAGGCAAAGGCAAATAAAAATGAAGAGTTACATCAGGATGTAGCGCGATTAGAGCAACAATTTAGCACTCTTAAACTAGCCATGGAGAAAGCCTTAGCATGAAATTACTCATTGCGGAAGATGATAAGACCTCAAGGCTCATTTTACGCTCAGTCTGCACAAAATGGGGTTATGAAGTTGAGTGCGTAGAGGATGGCAAAGCGGCATGGGATTTAATGCAAGCGGATGATGCGCCGAATCTAATGATTATTGACTGGGAAATGCCGCGCATGAACGGGGTTGAGTTCTGTCAGCGAATGAGCGAAAAATTCAAACAAAACCCACCTTATATTATTTTGCTGACCTCGCGCAGTGAGACCAAGGACATTGTTGATGGCCTTAGAGCTGGCGCCAATGATTACATTGCCAAGCCGTTTAACAATGAGGAGTTAAAGGTGAGAATAGCGGTCGGTCGACGCATGATTGAACTGCAAAATAAGCTTAATGCCACACTGATAAAGCTGACCGAGTTAGCCAGTAAAGATGTATTGACAGGGCAATTAAATCGCCGCGCCATCATGGAGTCATTAACTAAAGAAATTAGACGTACCGAGCGCCACCAACGCACCAAGCGTCTAGAGCAAGTATTGTGTATTGGCATGTGCGACATCGATCATTTTAAATATGTTAATGATACTTATGGCCATTTAGTAGGTGATGAAGTACTAAAAGAAGTCACTGTGCGCATACAACAGGCGCTGCGCGTCAATGATCTATTAGGGCGCTTTGGTGGTGAAGAATTCTTGGTCATCACACCGGTGGAAGAAGTCGCTAATGCAGCACTAGTATACGAGCGAATTTGTCACTTGGTGGCAGAGCAACCCATTGAAATTTATGATCTATCCATTTCTGTTACGATCAGCTGTGGCGTGACCAGTTACGTGCCCGATAATGATGGGACAAAACTAGAAACCTTGATCGCCAGAGCCGACGAGGCGCTTTATCAGGCCAAAGATGAAGGCAGAAACCGCGTCGTCATAAAGTTATTTGAAGATCAGGATACAACAGCTTGAGAGCCTTTTCGAGTTTGATGATTTAGCTACTCGCTCAATCATCAAACTCAATTGCCTGCCTTAGAGCCAAGAAGGAAGTTACCTCTGCCGGCCCATTTGAGTAGTGATTAAAATCCCCAGAAGGATGCTGGTTTTATCTGCGCGACTGCAAAATCATTGCAATTCTTTAGTGTGATATTCAGCATTTGATCAAGCACTGCTTGATCGTTATCCTTTAATAAACCCAGTTTTTTAAGGGTTGCGCTGAGCATCATCTCTGCCCCACGGGTGGAGCCATCGCTACATTTTAGGGTAATGCCGATCCCATGCTCTGGTAGCGTTGCGCAAAAAACACCTTCAGCGCCGGTTTTGATAAATAGTGGGGTTGAGAGTTTGGCCATGCTATTGGTGCAGTATCTATCGGTGCCGGCTACGTAGAAAGGTTCAGCCATGACCGCTTGTTGCAAGCTGGCAAAAGCATTTTTGCGGCTCTCCCCTAACCCTTTGCCGCGCGATATTTTAGCCAGCGCTTGCGCCCATGATTTTAAAGGGGCCGCCCAAGTGGGGACTGAACAGCCATCTTTAGCACAAGGCGCTGATTGGATGTCAAATTCGGTTAAATCACTGATTACATCGGCAATGGTCTGCTGTACCGGGTGTTGCAAGTCGATATAGTTGAACAACTCAAAACCTTGATGCGCCGCAAAGGCCAACATACCTGAGTGCTTACCAGAGCAGTTATTGTGTAGCGCGCAGGGAGCTTGGTTGCTGCGAACCAGTTGGTATTCGCTCGCTTTATGGTAGGGCATGTGCGCCCCGCACTCCAATAGAGAGGCGCTGAGTGTCGCTGCCCGCAGTATTGATTCAGCGGTTTGTGTATGTGCAGGTTCGCCGTTATGCGATGAACATACTAGTGCTAGCTGACGATTGTTGAGGTCATATTTTTTAGCGGCGCCCGATTCTACCAAGGGCAGTGCCTGCATGATTTTGATGGCAGAGCGAGGGAATAATAGCGCATTAACATCGCCTATGGATAACAGTTCGGTACCGCGGTCATCAACCACATAAACAGCACCCGCGTGTTGGCTTTCTAGGTGATCACCACGCATTACATCCACTAACATTGGGTTCATGACTTGCTCCGTAAAAAATGAGAAACGCAATCATAGCACTTTGTTCGCACAGGGGAAGGGGATAGCCAAACGATACTAGAGATTGGCTATCACTTTGTGAAAGTCAGCTAATTTGTGTCGTTTACAGGCAGTTTAACCGTAATCAGCGCGGCCATAGCTATGCAGCAAGCAGATACCCAAAGACAGGCCTCTAAGCCGTAAACTTGGTATACCCAGCCGGATAAAAGAGTACCGAGTAAGCGACCCAATGCGTTGGCCGCGTAGTAGAAACCAACATCCAGAGATGTACCATCGGCACTGGCATAGCTCACTATTAAATAACTGTGCAGCGCTGAATTTATCGCAAACAAAACACCAAAAAGTAGCAATTCTATTAACAATAATTGTTTAACATAGAAATCAAAATGCAAGGTCAGGGCTATAATAACCGGGGTGCTCAACAGTATGACTGCCCAGCGAAAGGCCTGTTGTGAGCTTGGCATCTTGGCGGTGATACTAGGTGACTGTGCTTGCACTATACCATAACCTATCACCCAAAGAGCTAATACAGCACTGACCCACCAGTGATTCCAATTAAATACTTTGGCTAAGTAAACAGGCAGCGCTACCACAAACCATACATCTCTTGCGGCAAACAAAAAAAGTCGCGCAGCCGAGAGTAAGTTGACATTGCGGTTAGTGGATAATAGCTGTTTAAATTTGGGTTTGTTTTTGCTTTTACCTAAATCTTTAGCCAATTGTTTAATTGAACATAGCCAGACAAAAAATAACAGAGCGGCCATCATTAATACCGCGGTTTTGAAGCTAAATAGGCTTAGTAACACTCCGCCTAGGAAAAATCCAACGCCTTTTAAGGTATTCTTAGAGCCGGTTAATTTAGCCACCCAGCGATAGAGTTTGCCCTGCTCGCTGGCGGGGATTAAGGATTTAATCGCACTTTTGGCACTCATTTTGTTGAGATCTTTGGCGATGCCAGAAAGCGCTTGGGCAACCATCACATAAATAACCGTTAAATACTCAGCGGGTACTGCCAGCATGCACAGTGCAATCACTTGTACAAATAAGCCGATATTCATGGTTTTGTTGAGGCCTATTCTCGCCCCTAACCAACCCCCTAGTAAGTTGGTTACTACCCCAAAAATTTCATAAAATAAGAACAGTAAAGCGATTTGCAGGGCGTCGTAGCCTAATTGGTGGAAGTACAGTACCACCAACATGCGCAGCGCCCCATCAGTTAAAGTAAAAGCCCAGTAGTTGGCGGTAATCATCAGGTACTGTTTGATGTTATCGGGCAGCTGCTTTATGTCTTTGATATAGGTTGGCATTAATTTAGCTTACCTGATCTGCAAGGCCGACTTTTAAGGCCAGTTCTGCGGCGCGATTCGCATAACCCCACTCATTGTCATACCATACGTAGAGTTTTAACTGTGTCTGGTTAACAACCATGGTTGATAATGCATCGACAATGGCTGAGCGCGGATCTGTTTTATAATCTATCGATACTAAAGGTCGCTCCTCAAAGCCTAGAATGCCCTTTAGTGCGCCTTGAGCGGCGTTGGCGAGCAGGGCGTTTACTTCCTCTATATCGCTGGCGCGTTCTAGCTCAAATACACAGTCAGTGAGAGAGGCGTTAGCCAGTGGCACTCTGATGGCGTGGCCGTCAAGTTTTCCTTTCAATTGCGGAAAAATGTGGGTGATGGCCGTTGCTGAACCCGTAGTGGTGGGTATTAAACTCATGCCGCAAGCTCTGGCGCGCCGCAAATCTTTATGGGGTGCATCTAAGATGGTTTGGGTATTGGTTATATCGTGGATGGTGGTGATGGAGCCGTGTTTAATGCCGATATTTTCCTGTATCACTTTAACCACAGGGGCAATGCAGTTGGTCGTGCAAGAGGCGGCGGTGACAATAGGGTGTTGCTGTGCATCGTATAAGTGATCATTAACGCCCATCACTATATTGAGTACCCCCTCCTCTTTAACGGGTGCGCAAACGACCACCCGCTTAACACCTTGTGCTAGATACGCTTGCAGTAAAGCGCGGGTTTTGATTTTGCCGGAGGCTTCAATCACTACATCACACTGCGACCAGTCTGTTTGCTCGATAGTGAGATTATTGGTCAGTGCGATGGAGTGCCCATCGATAACTATATTAGTGTCATTATGTTTGGCATCGTGATGCCAGCGCCCATGAACAGAGTCAAAAGTGAGCAGATGAGCAAATGTTTTTGCATCACCTGCTGGGTCGTTAATCTGTACAAATTCTACTTCAGGCCAATTAAATGCGGCGCGCATTGCCAAGCGGCCCATACGGCCAAAACCGTTAATACCTATTTTAATACTCATGTTGTACCTATTTATTGGTTGTCTGTGAAGCGCAAGCTAAAGCTAATACGCTGACATTTTGCGTTAAGTGAAGTCGATTGAGGTTGCCTTAAATGCTAGTGACAGCAGTTTTGTATTCGTTCAGGTCGATCACCCATCAGTTTTAATTTCTGTAAATTATCAGCGGTGAACTCACTGTTATTAACAGCACATTCCTCTAGTGCAGTGCGACACCAATTGGGGAGTTGCGGCGATAACCGATAATAGACCCATTGGCGCTGTTTACTGGTACTGACAAGATTGTTTTTCTTAAGCAGTGCTAAGTGGCGAGAGATTTTAGGTTGGCTATCCGCTAGGGCTGCCATTAACTCACATACGCAGAGTTCTTGTTCGCGTAAAATCATCAATAAAATTTTTAAGCGGGTGTCATCGGCAAGGCATTTAAAAAAGTCAGTTGGATTCACAGGTAGGCTCTCGTTATATATGGTTTTAATTATATATGTATTTCCATATATTAATAGCGCTGATTTTATCGCCAGCTTAGCTGCTGTGCATGATTCTTAGAATTTCACTTAATGTTGCTATGACAAGTAATGAAGAAGCGCCAGCAAAAATGACGAGGGAGCCTTTAGGGTGATTAGTAAATAACAAAAATCATAGCCGATTAAGCAAAACGTTGCCACAAAGAAGCTGAGATTGATGGTAAACCAACTTAACATTAACCCTCCCAGTAATGTTAATATTTTTGTAAAGCATTAGTCGATAAATAGCAGACGTTATTTTATCGGATTTTTATTGGGTTAAGTTATTGCTTGACCATAATACTATATTTAATTTTTTGTATATGTAAACAAATAGATAACGACGCGAAAGCGCAAGCTATATGTTAGTCTGGATTTTATACTGATTATAACTGCAAGGATGCTTATGGGCTTGTCTATCAGATTGCTACTATCAATACTTATATTAACCTTGCTAAGCGGCTGTCAGTTTATTCGTATCGATCGGGCCGTTTTTACCCCCTCTAGCCCACTTATCTATCGTCAATCAGATGAGTTTGTGTTTACCCCTGATGGCAAAGAGACATTTGTCCTAAAAGAAAAACCAGAGACACTACAGACGCTGGGATACGATAGGTTTTGTGCTAATACTTATCGTAAAGTTTGCCGCAATAAATTGCCCTACATCCGCTATGTAGGTTTGAGAGGTTATTTTGATAGTGAAAAGCCGGTGAAGAGCGATGGTGAAAGTTATGAGTACTATCCGGTTATCCTCGAAAATGGTGAAAAATATTTCTTTTTATCGACTAAAAAAGATGGCGGTAAATACGGTAGCACTTCGCCGATAACAGCAGTTTCGTTTAACAGTAATTTTGTTGTACAACCGTTTATTCAAGGCTCTGAGATTAATATTGTGGGAGAGTATACCAATTTTGATACAACTTACTATTTGTTAAGTAATGAAAAGGTGCTTGAGAACAGCCAGTTAAAGTATATTCGAGATATCAGCCAAAGGTATTCCCAGCGCTCAAAAATCGCAGACTTACTACTGCGCACTGCAATTGAATATAATCAAGACTATGACTCTTACCTGATTCAACCCAATGCGTTTGAAAACAGCAGTGATGTGCGGCTTATTCTTGGGGTCAATAAAAATAGCAGTTGGTTGAGGTTTAAAGTTAGTCATCTGAGTGACTCCAAAAAGTTGATTACAGGGTTTACGGTGATCGCGGATAATAAACAATGGCACTCGCCAAAATTACAGTTCGAAGTATTAAACCAGACTAAAAAAGTGCATGAATTTTTTGAAATTCGCGCTAATCAGCAAGAGCTTAATATTGTATTAGCACTGGCTAAATCGTCGAAAGCAATATTAAAGCTGCACGCTGAAAATGAATTAATCGATCGTGAACTGCAAAGTACTGAAAAGCAACAGCTGTTGGATATGCTTAAACTCAGTCAACTGCTCAGTGTTCGCAAAACCTAGCTGGGTGTTTGTTTAAGGTTTTAAAACTATTCTGATAGAGGCCAGTAAAAGGGCGTGTTATGGTAGCTAATAAGACAAAAATATATATCCTACCGGAAGTTTTTATGAGCAATTCAGTTTTATATAATCCCCTTCGAATATTTTCATTGCGTTGTAAACCACTAATATTATGCACCTTATTAGGCACTAGTGTATTGGTAAACGCAGAGCAAATTGGCAGCGTGGATACCAGCTTTAAGTTAATTGGCGCCAATCACAAATTAGTGATTGAAGCATTTGATGATCCAAAAGTGAGTGGAGTTTCCTGTCATCTTGCGCGTGCCAAAAAGGGCGGTATTTCTGGCAGTATTGGCTTGGCGGAAGATACCTCGGACGCTTCGATTGCCTGCCGGCAAGTAGGGCCAATCGTGCTAAATGACGAGCTAGTCGATGGTGAGAAAGTCTTTAAAAAGAGAACCTCGATTCTCTTC
>Ga0209826_1000929_pt1 | contig 21000 bp, 14 predicted proteins | sample GOMGulsemesocosm_5_FD_184637 | JGI IMG/M metagenome (GOLD analysis project Ga0209826, IMG submission 184637) | Methane-oxidizing microbial communities from mesocosms in the Gulf of Mexico - GOM15C Gulf of Mexico (SPAdes) (version 2) | ecosystem: Environmental > Aquatic > Marine > Cold seeps... | reverse complement strand
GAAATCATCAAGCCAGGGAACGCGCTTAATTCGCTTTTTTATATACTCTATCTCGTCGCTGAGTTTTTCAATTAAACGCAGATCTTTTAGTGCGCTGTCTTTCTCTTGTTCGCTTTGCAGTTGTTCAGCTAGCTTTTTTAGCTTTTTACGCTTTCCCCCGGTAAGTGCAAGACGTCGGGCGTTGGCGGAGCGTAGCGAGCGTACGATATTGATGCGTCCGGGCGAGCCTTCATTGCTGATGCCTGCGCGGCGCATTTTGAACTCCTCGTCTCCGGCCAGTTGGCGTTTTACTAGATTGGGCAGTTCTAGGCCTTCAAACATGAAGTCTAAGAATTCATCTTGAGTGATTTGAAAAACAAAATCATCCATTCCCTCACCTTGGTCACTGGCGCCAGGGCCTTGGCCGCCCTGACCTCCATTGCTGGGGGGGCGGGCTATCTTGTCGCCTGCGACAAAGTCTTTATTGCCCGGCAGTACTCCCGTTGAGTGCCCTCCCTTGCCATGATGGAATATGGGTTCGCTGATGTCTTTGGCAGGGATGCCGATTTTTTCCCCTTTGTCTATGTCGGTGATAGAGCGCTTGGATACCGCATCGGAAACTGCTTTTTGAATATGCTTGCGATAGCGCCGTAAAAATCGCTGTCGGTTGACCGTGCTTTTGTTCTTACTGTTTAGTCGGCGATCAATGATGTAATTCATACGCTCGTCCTGTTGTTTCCCGTGCGGCGTTACAGTTGTCCGCTATGGAGTCTCACAAGCTGGGTGTGGCTCCCGTATTTCAAGGGTGTTCTGGTCTGCATGCCGTGATTACTGAGACTTCCTAACCCTTAGGTACCACTCAGATAGCAGTCGCACCTGTTTCTCTGTGTAGCCTCGGTCGACCATTCGAGCGACAAAATCTTGATGTTTATTGGTGTCATGTTCGGACGCTTTGGCGTTAAACGAGATGACCGGAAGTAGATCTTCTGTGTTGGAGAACATTTTCTTTTCAATGACTGTGCGCAATTTCTCGTAGCTGTTCCAAGCTGGATTTTTTCCGTTATTGTTGGCGCGGGCTCGCAGTACAAAGTTAACCACTTCATTCCTGAAGTCCTTAGGGTTACTTATTCCGGCCGGTTTTTCTATTTTTTCAAGCTCTTCATTGAGTGAGCTGCGGTCGAGTATTTCGCCCGTTTCTGGGTCCCTGAATTCTTGGTCTTGTATCCAGAAATCGGCATAGAGAACGTAGCGATCGAAAATGTTTTGACCATACTCTGAGTAGGACTCGAGATAAGCGGTTTGAATTTCTTTGCCAATAAATTCAACATAGCGTGGTGCCATGTATTCTTTAATGAAGGTTAGGTACTTCTCTTGAATTTCATTTTGGAATTGTTCTTGCTCGATTTGTTGCTCAAGGACATAGAGCAGGTGTACCGGGTTTGCCGCTATTTCCGTTGGGTCAAAGTTGAATACTTTAGAGAGTATCTTGAAGGCGAATCGAGTCGATAGGCCAGCCATGCCTTCGTTGACGCCGGCGGCGTCTTTGTACTCTTGTAATGATTTTGCTTTTGGATCTGTGTCCTTGAGGTTTTCACCATCGTATATTTTCATCTTCGAGTATAGATTGGAGTTTTCTGGTTCCTGCATGCGCGACAGGGTTGAAAATTGAGCAAGCATCTTAAGCGTGTCGGGGGCGCAGGGCGCTTGGTATAAGGAGCTGTTTTCCAACAGCTTCTCGTAGATCTTGACCTCTTCTGAAACTCTCAGGCAGTAGGGGACCTTGACTATGTAAACGCGATCAATAAAGGCTTCGTTGTTTTTGTTGTTCTTAAAGGTTTGCCATTCTGATTCGTTGGAGTGGGCGAGAATTATGCCATCAAAAGGGATGGCACCAAGCCCCTCGGTGCTGTTGTAGTTGCCTTCCTGGGTGGCGGTTAGCAGTGGGTGCAGCACTTTTATGGGTGCTTTGAACATCTCCACAAACTCCATGAGGCCTTGGTTGGAGCGGCAGAGTCCGCCGGAAAAGCTATAGGCATCTGGATCGTTTTGCGGGAAATCTTCCAACTTGCGTATGTCGACTTTACCCACCAGTGAGGAAATATCCTGATTGTTCTCGTCGCCGGGTTCGGTTTTTGATACTGCAATTTGGTCGAGGATTGAGGGGTATACTTTGACGACTTTGAACTGGCTTATGTCGCCGTTGTACTCGTGCAAACGTTTTGTTGCCCAAGGTGACATGATGGACTTAATGTAGCGGCTGGGTATGCCGAAGTCTTCCTTGAGTATCTGGCTGTCTTCGTCTGGGTCGAAGAGGCCGAGCGGGGATTCAAAAACGGGCGAACCTTTTAGGCAGTAGATAGGCTCTTTTTCTATCATGTCCTTGAGCTTCTCGGCAAGTGAGGACTTACCTCCACCGACCGGGCCGAGTAGATAGAGTATTTGTTTCTTTTCCTCTAGCCCCTGGGCTGCGTGTTTAAAGAAGGACACAATTTGTTCTATGCACTCTTCCATGCCATAGAATTCGTAAAATACCTTGTAGCGCTTAATGACCTTATTGGAAAAGATTCGGCTTAATCTCGAGTCTTTGGATGTGTCAACGAACTCTGGTTCACCAATGGCTGTCAGCAGTCGTTCGGCGGCACTGGCATAGACGCTAGGGTCCGACTTGCAGAGCGCTAGGTACTCTTGAATGCTGAGCTCTTCTTCCTGTGTCTGCTCGTATCTATCTTGATACCGGCTAAAAATACTCATTGTTTATCTCCCAGTGGATTGGACCTCGGGATTGACTAAACATCCCTCTTATTTTAGGAACTCCCTTTGAGTACCGCAGTGTCGAGACTGCGGATTAATAGAGCAGGTTGTTGTTTCTACTCTAAATATTTCGCTTACATAAAGCATAGAAGTAAACAGCGTGTGTGATTTGAAAAGGGCGTCAAAAAAATGTATTTCTCTTGCTTTTTAACATTCATACAAGAAATGGACCAGCTTTAGTCATTCTTTGGGCGAGGAGGAGAGGGCGAGGCTGTAGAGCGGTTGTGGCGGTGATTGAATGGGTTTTATAGCGTCTTCTTATAGACCTTAAAGAAATAACGGGACCCGCAATCTCGCGTAATTGTGAGATTACGGGTCAATATTTAAATTTCGTTTTCCCAGACGACTGTGTCCGGTAAGAGCTTGTGCGAGAACTTATCGAATTTATCCCAAATCTTATCGCGTTTTATTTTTAGTGTCGGGGTGAGCAGGCCGTTTTCAATGCTCCATGGCGTCTCGGCCACCAGTAGGTGGTCGAGGTGTTGATGGCCCTCTAGCTGCTGATTGGTGTGTTCCAGTAACTGTTGTAGCTCATCGACAATGGCTTGTGTTTTCTCGAGGATGTTTTCACTTAAAACAATGATGGCGATGGGTTGTTTTCGCCCAGACCCGAGCACGCAAGCTTGTTCGACATTGCTGTTGCCCTGCAAAAGGCCTTCTATGGGAACCGGTGTGACAAACTTTCCCTTGGATGTTTTGAACTGTTCTTTTATTCGTCCGACGATTTCCCAAGCGCCATCGCTGGTAATTTGAGCCCGGTCGCCTGTGTGGAACCAGTCCTCGCTGAAGGCCTCAGCGGTGGCCTCTGGGCTTTTGTAGTAACGTTTGAATACAGCGTCGCCGCGGATAAGGATTTCACTCTGGTCTGACAGCATCATTTCAACACAGGGTTGAGGGAAGCCAATGGTACCTATATGTGCGGGACTAAATGGAGTAGTACCACAGGATAGGCCGCTTGTTTCTGTCATGCCCCAGCCTTCACTGATGTTGATGCCGATACGTTGGTACCAACGTAGGGTGTCTGCCGGTATGGGGGCTGAGCCCGAAGCAAAATGCAGGCACTGGCCTAGCCCTAGGCCGGTTCTTATTTTCTTGGCGACGAGTTTACCGACTATTGGTATACGCAGTAATCGCTGCAGTTTTTTATCGCTCATGCGCGCTAATATTTGAGATTGAAACTTGGTCCACAGCCTTGGTACGGAAAGAAATGTTGTGGGTTGCGCGTGGCTTACATCGTCGATGAAGGTGTCTAGGGATTCTACAAAAAACACTTCAGTGGCTTTGTAGAGGCTCATGAGCCCGACGACGCTGCGCTCGGTGATGTGAGCCATGGGTAGGTAAGACATGACGCGCGCTGATGTGATGTCCGGCATAAGTTGAGCGGTTTCATGGCTAGAGGCGGCAAGGTTGCGATAGCTGAGCTCTACGCCTTTGGGTGTGCCGGTGCTGCCAGAGGTGTAAACCAGCGTCATGAGCTCATCGTCGGTGGCGCTGTGTAGCTCGGCTAGGGGTTGGTATTGTTCCAACCAGTGCAGCCAGTGCTGTTGCTGCCCGTCATCCGGCACGCTGGGGTAGGGGTAGCGGACAATCAATATTTCGTGTCGCGCCAGTACCGCGGCGGCGGCCTCGGTACTATCGAGCTTGCCTATGAAGATTACTTTGGCTTCGGAGTGTTTGAGTATGTGTTCAATGGTGTCCTCGCCGGCGGTGGCGTAGATCGGCACACTGACTAGGCCGGCCATCATGATGGCGAGATCGCTGATCAGCCACTCGGCGCTGTTTTTCGCCATGATGGCGACTCTATCCCCAGCTACCAACCCTTGATCTAAAAGCCCGCAGGCCACTCTGCGCGCCTGATCGTCCACCTGCCTCCAGCTGAGGGTATGCCACTCACGGTTGACGGGTTGATGTAGGTAAGGCTTGTCTGCGTGTGCGGCAACTTGTTGGGCGAACTGTGTTAGAGGCAGTTTGTATTCCATCGGCGGGGTTCCAGAGCGTTATGATTTTTATAGTTATAACGAAAATTGCTCTAAAGCGAATGTAAATGCAAGCCGTTGTCCAGACTGGCTGGTTTTAGTGGTGGTTTACTTGAGGTTGAAGTGCTGTACCACGCTTATGTGAGTTGCCTTGTTCAGAGGGTGAGTTGACCAAGTAGCTGTTGGACCAAGTGCTCAGACTGCTGTTTGGCTAGCTCTATGTCGTCGGCATCGGCAATCATCAAGGCTGCCTCGGTCAGTGCGGCGATGACCATGCGCCCAAGCAAAGCGAGGCGGAACTGCTCTTCCTTGGAGTCGCCAGCCTGCTGCAGCAGCCGTTGTTGCACGTCTATAACCGATGGGCTCACGGCCCAGCGTTCACGCCCGAGAATATTGGGGGCGTCTATCAGTACTATCTGGCGAAAATGCGGGTCATCGCAAAGCGCCAAGAAGTCACGCCAGTGCTGGAGGACCGTCTGTGTAAGCTGCCCGTCGCTGCGCTTTCGGCCCGTGGTGATGCGTGCGCTGGTGGCTTCCACTGTGGCCGTGAAGAGCGCCTGTTTATTGCCAAAGTAGTGATAGATCGGGCGGGTCGTCAGACCGCAGTCTGCGGCAATCTCATCAACCGAGGTGTTGCTGTAACCCTTCTCACCAAACAATCGGCAGGCACTCAGCAGTACCAGCTGTTGTGTCTCAGTGCGTCTTTCGGCTTGGGTGCGGCGGCTCATGCGATGCCCTGTTGGTAGTTTTGTTGATCGGCTTTGATTTGACTTATGCAATCATATTACATAACTTGTGCATCGTCATTACATAAGTCGGCGTGGTATGGGTGTTATCCACAGGTAACCGCCCTAGAGGCAACCGGTAAACCGAGGTGTAACCAGCAGGAGAGAAGGTATGAACGAGCACCTCAAGCGAGCCTTTAGCCCAGCAACACTGGGTAAAAACCTAGAGCTGCGTAACCGCATCATCAAAGCGGCGACCTATGAAGGCAAAACCCCAGGCGGTGTGCCGGGTGATGCACTGCATCAATTCCACCGCGAAATATGTGATGGAGGTGCGGGCATGACCACCATCGGTTACTGCACCACCGAGGCGGATGGCCGCATCTCCGATCAAATGATGTACATGGGGGAGTACGCGCGCCCGCAGCTAAGTAAGATGATTGCAGACCTAAAGACCACCGGCGCCAAGGTCTCCGGGCAGATGACCCACTGTGGTAACTTCTCCCAGAACACCAAACTACAGCGCCTCAAGCGAGTTCAGGGTCCTACTCCTCAGCCGAACCTGGCGGGTGTGATTGCCGGGAAATATTGGTCGGATGGCATGAGCCACAAGGACATCGATTATCTGGTTGATACCTACTATAACGCCGCGCTCTATATGAAAGAGGTTGGCTTTGACGCCGCTGAAATTCATTTCAGTCATGGATATGGTTTGAGCCAATTTATTAGCCCCAAAACCAACAAGCGCAAAGACGAGTATGGAGGCAGCATCGATAACCGTATGCGCCTACCCCTGCGAGTCTTAGAAGCTGTTCGCAAAGCGGTGGGGCATGACTTTCCCATTCTCGGCAAGATCGGTCTCACGGATGGTGTTAAAGGTGGCCTGAGCGAAGACGAAGCTGTGCGTGTGGCCGAACTGTTGGATCAAGGCGGCATCGATGCGCTGATCACAAGCGGGGGGACCAGCAGTTTTAACGTCATGCACATGTTCCGAGGTGACTCGGTTGCCCCAGGCATGATTGAAACCATGCCCAATGATTTCTTTAAGGGTGTCTTCTCTTTGATCGGCAAGCGCATGTGGCCAAACTTGCCTTACCAAGAGCTCTACTTTTTAGATGGTTGTAAGCGTGTGCGTGACGTGGTGAGAAATGCGCAGGTGATTTACATCGGCGGCTGCCATGAAACGAACTCGCTGGAAACGGTGATGAAAGAAGGCATTGATTTTGTACAGATTGGCCGCGCGATGATTCGCAACCCCAACTACGTCAATGATGCCATGGCGCAACAGAGTAAATTCCACAGTGGTTGTACCCACTGCAACCGCTGTGTTCCCACTATCAATGCGCCAGGCGGTGTTTACTGCCACCTGCGCGAGCAGGAGAGAAATGAACAAGGCTTGAGCATTCAACCGAGCAGCGCCGGTACTCATCTGTGAGTGTGTTTGCTATCCACATACCCACCATCGCGCCAGAGCTGGGCAGAATTCAACAGGTGGCCTACATTGTTGATGATATCGATCAGGCCGTTGCTCACTGGCACAGCGAACACGGTATTGGACCTTTTGTTGTGGCACGTAATGAAAACCCCATGACCCATGCTTTTTACCGCGGGGAGAAGGCCGAGGATGTCGTAGTCGATCTGGCGTTTGGTTACTTCGGTGAGCTGCAGATCGAATTGATCGCACTTAAAAACGATGTGCCCTCTATGTATTCAGAAGCCATTGAGAGAAAACAGACGGATATACAGCACTATGGTGTGTTGGTTGAAGACTTTGCGGCGGCCACAGAGTTTGCGGCTCAGCAAGGTTTTAAACCTGTGGTGGAGGCCGGTATTAAGGGGTTGGCGCAAATGAGCTATATCGAAGCGACGAACTTCGAGAAAAATGTCTTTGCCGAGGATGAAGCGTCTTACATGAAGACCCCAGAGGGGCATGGGATTGTGCTGGAGGTGATTGAATGTAATGCCATGACGAGGCCTTACTTTGATGCCATTAAAAAAATGGTGGACGACGTACCCGCCGGCCAGCTGAGCAAAGAATTTAAACTCAGCAGTATTACCCCCGTAGCCGCAGTTGTTTCCGCCTTGGGTAAGTTTGTGTTGAATAAGTTACTGGGTCGCATTCAAGCGTCATAAGAAAGGCAAGAAAAGTAATAGGAGAATCCACGAAAATTAAAGCATGCCGGGTGGCTGTTGTTATCAGGGGTGGTTTGAGACGTTCTTTGGCCAAACAAATGACTCAGTCATATTGGATGTATTAAAACATTGGCTGCCTAAATCCATACTGAAGCCCGGGATCAATATTTATCGTAAAATTAAGTGATGGTGAAGAATATGATTAACAAACGTTTAAGGAAGTGGGTGGGACTTGCCGTATTGGCGCTGTCGGCCGTCGCTGTTCAGGCTGCTGACAACAGCAAACCCAATATCATCATCATGCTGGCCGATGATATTGGTTATGCCGATGCAAGTTTTCGCGGCTCTGAAATAGAGACACCCAATATCGACAGTTTGGCGGCGGATGGTCTGACGCTGAACCGCTTTTATGTTGCGCCGATTTGTTCGCCCACCCGCTCGGCCCTTATGACCGGACGCGACCCGATGCGCCTGGGTGTTGCCTACGGGGTTGTGTTGCCTTGGGACAGTGGCGGTGTGCATACCTCCGAGCACTTTATGCCCGAGAGCTTCCAGGCGGCAGGCTACCAAACGGCAATGGTGGGCAAGTGGCATCTGGGCCACTCGCAACAAGTATTTCACCCGAATGAGCGAGGTTTTGAGCACTTTTATGGCCACCTGCACACAGAGGTAGGTTACTACCCTCCGTTTGGTGTGTTGGGCGGCAATGACTTCCAGGAAAACGGAAAGAGCATTGCCTATGAGAATCTTGCCAAAGATCCACTGAGTGATAAAAACTACGAAACCTATTTGTTAGCGGATCACACCTCCGATTGGATTAAGAATCGCGACAAGAGCAAACCGTTCTTTATGTATCTTCCGTTTTTGGCTCCCCATGAACCCCTGGAGGCGCCGCAGGCCCTGGTTGATAAGTACGCCGATTTAAAAGATAACCGCGCGCCAGCGCGCAGCCCTTCTGATGAGATGGGTAAAATCACCAAGATGGCGGGTGTTGCCAGCCGACGTCCACTTTATGCGGCAGTTGTCGATGCCATGGATCAAGCGGTTGGTCGTGTTTTGCAAACACTGGATGATGAAGGAATCGCCGATAATACGATTGTGATGTTCTTCTCTGACAATGGCGCCACACGTGTGTACGGTCGTGGCGGCGGCGATAATACCCCTTTTCGCGGCGGTAAAGCGGAAGTCTATGAAGGCGGTATTCGGGTGATGTCGCTGTTGCGCTGGCCTGAAAAGGTAAGCGCTGGTTCGGCCCTAGAGCAAAGCATGACGGTGATGGATGTTTTCCCAACGCTGGCGGCGCTGGCGGGTATTGAAACAAAGAATAACTTTAAATTTGACGGCATCGATATGACACAAGCCCTGTTGTCGGGTGCAGATGTTGATCACGATATGTTTTTCTTTGCCTCTGAGATACCGCTCTATAATCGCTTTAGTTTTACGGCCATAGATGGTGATTGGAAGCTGGTTCAGTGGGTTGACATTGAACCCTTAGCCACGACTGTGACCCACGAGCTTTTCGACTTGTCTGTGGACCCAGGTGAGTACAATAATCTGGCCGTGGCGGAACCTAAGCGTGTTGCGACTATGGCGCAGGCCATTTTAGAGCGCCGTGCGCTCTACCCCATTAATGGTATTCGTGCGCGTATATCATCCCCGCCTGGTTGGCATCCACCAAAAGATTGGGCCGACTACCCACGGCCTAAATCCACGCTGCAAGATAAACCGGCAACCAGTATGGCGCCGAGTGCGGCTACGGAAGTGATCTTGGATTATACCTATGGTGACCGTGGTCGCCTGATATACAACTGCGACCCGACGCATATTCCGCTCGTTGGCGGTGTGTGTTTCGGCGGCGAAGGAAAGTAACCTAAGGTGTTAGGTGTTAGGTGTTAGGTTATGCAGAGGTCTTTCTCTTCACGGGGGAGGGCCTTTTCTTTATCCATTGACGGTTGCTGATGAACAGAACTCTTGAAAGAACCTTACTTTTAAGGTTCTTTCAGCGTTTGTTTTTGATTAGTTATACTTCTCTTTTAGGGTGGTAATAAGGTCGGGGTTGTTTTTAAGGAAATCATCGAACTGCTCAATGACATTCGGGTGCTTGATGGTTGAGAGGTGGTAGTGACTGTCTGAGTGTGGCAAATCTGGGTCGTAGGTGAGCGATGATCCGTAGTCCGTGTCGACAAGGTGTTGAGCAACGATGATATTGCTATAGAGGCCCTGGGTTTTACCCAGCATGACGTCTTTTACCAGACGCTCAATTTCATAGTGACGTTTTAGCGTTAGTGCGCCGCTCTTTTCGAGGTCGCCATATGATTGAGGCGTGAAACCGGTGGGCATGCCTAGGCGGGTTAAACTGTTAAGACCTTTTCCTTTATTGGCTTTTGGTACAAGCACTCCATCTGTGTAGGGAACAGCTGGCGAACTGTAGAGCACGGTTGAGCCCTCCTTCTTATTACCTCCCCAGTAAGCGTTGTCTGGGTATTTGAAATCGATGCTGCCGTCGACGAGAAGCTCATGGTAAAGGCGGTTGATACCCAGAGGTTTGTACTCAAAGGTTATGCCCGCCTCGGCGGCAAAGGCATTGAGAAGGTCTTCGGATAGGCTGTCGCGCTTTCCAAAGGCATAGAGTGGGTAGTAATCAAATTCCTCGACGCCCACTACGTAATGTTTTGTCTCAGCTACGATGGCCGTACAGAAGATGGCGAGTATAAAACCACTGCTTATTATAAGATTGCGCATGATTCTTACCTGAGAGTAATGAGTTGAAGGGTTACGTGGTCACAGGCCACAGACGCCATATCGCAAGCCGTTGGGTGGTATTACCCTTTAAACCATCTTCGCCTTAAACCATCTTCGCCTAGGACGACGGTTTGTGAGAAACCGCTCTTTTTTAAGTAGGCCTCGGTTACGTTACAGCTCTCTGAGTGACGGTGAACTCTGTAAAAAGGGCAATGCCGCTACTGTGTGACCGATAATAGGCGTTGACGCTGTACGGTGATTGCCCTGTTTTTTTTGATGGCACGATTAATGGCTTGATCATTATTACCATGTCGGGAGAGGCCGTAATAATGATAGCTGAGGAATTCAAATTAGGTTCTTTCATTTAAAGAATACGGTATTAAACCTCCAAGTTTTATGGCCATTAGGGGATGGAATGTTGAACTCAGGTTGTGATTCTCTTGGGGTCTTTTTCCTGTCATATGACACGCCCGAACTCTTGACTGGATCGATTCCCCTCCGTAGGAAAACGGTTCGCACGGTATGTTTTAAGTGAGTCAAAACCACAGCGATTCGTTCGACTAGATTTATCGTTGCAGGGATACAACTGGAGCCGGAGAGGTAGGTGAGCGCAGCTGGTAGAGTCTGCGGGTTAATGGTTATTTCAAGCCCTAGGCTTAAGCCCTTTTCTCAATCTTAAATACAGGATTAATGCTGTATCGTAATTCTGCACTATTGGGCTCTGTATTAATGCTTTTTTGGTCTTACGAGTTATTTTGGCGGGACTTCTATGCTTTAACGACGTTGGTGTTCTATACGCTTAGTTTTGGTGGCAGGGCGATAGATATTCATATGTAAGTGTGAGAGGTCTGTTTCTAATGTCTTATTTTAAGTTTTTCTTTTTTCTGATGTTGTTTTTTTGTAGCTATTTCCCATCTCTTCTCGCCGGCGAGAAAGAACCGGTGGTTTTTCTTAATTGGGCCGATTACATGGACCCTGAACTTTTACAAGAGTTTCAGCGGCAGACGGGGATTGAGGTTAAAGAGGTTTACTACGCCTCGGATGAGGCGCGTGATGAATTGCTTGCCAGTAATCAGGGGGAAGGCTATGACCTGCTGTTGGTGAGCGGGTTCATGCTTAAGAGCTATGTAGATCAAGGCTGGTTGAGCCCATTGCCGAAACCGTTGCCCGCCGGTATTAAAACCATTGACACGCGGTGGCTGGACGTTTTTCCCGTGGCCCAGAGCTATGCGGTGCCCTATTTTTGGGGCACCTTGGGCATTGCCTACCGAAGCGATTTGGTGGCGACACCTATGACCAGCTGGCAACATTTTTTTGAACCGGATGAGTCTCTTAGTGGAAAGTTAACACTGATGGACTCTAGTCGAGAGGTTGTGGGCATGGCGCTGAAATCTTTGGGCTATTCGGCCAACAGTACCAGTGCCCAGGCGCTTAATGAGGCTCTAGTGTTGATGCATAATCAGGCGCCGTCGGTAGGCAGTTATAGTTATGTCGATTTGGATGAAACTTCGTCATTGCTCAGTGGTGAAACTTTGGCGGCCATGATGTACAGCGGTGATGCGCTCATGCTGCAGGAGTATAATGACAATATTGAGTATGTGCTGCCGAGTGAAGGCGGTAATGTTTGGGTTGATTATCTGACAGTTTCATCAAAATCTACCAATAAAGACGCCGCTTGGCAGTTTATTGAATTTTTAAATCAACCAAAAATAGCCGCTCGATTAGCTGAATACGTTTATTGTGCACCACCAAATCTCGCCGCCCACGAGTATTTGTCTGAAGAGTTTCTTGAGGACGGCACTATTTTTCCGAGCTCGAAGGCCCTGGCCAGTTCTGAATTTTTTAGCCCGATGCCGGCGAGATTGCTGAGAAAGCTGAACAAGAGTTTCCAGCAGCTGGTTGATTAGGGGTGCGACTACAGAGCCAGTTTAATCTATTGGTTATGCCGTTGGTGATTGTACCCCTTCTGGTGCTGGGGGGGACTGCCTATCGTTATTTGCTGGAAAGTGAAGAGACGAAATTGATTAGCCGCATGCACTCGCAGGTGAATCAGCTTCGGCAAGAGGTGAATTTAAAATTTTCACAAGTGCAGGCGAATTTAGAATTGTTATCGAGTGACAAGGTAATGATCCGCTACGCCTTGGTAGAAGACGAATACGCGCGCTATAAAATTTATCAGCGTGGATTGCTGGAGCGCTTTGCCGATTATCAGCGTGCCTTTCCTATCTATGACGAAATTCGTTTTATCCTTAAGGACGGTTATGAGGATAGCCACTGGTCGCGCAGCGATTACGTCAACCGCAGCGATGAGGAATATGGCAGTCGATGGTTTTCGCAACTGGACGGCAGCAGCGATGCGATCTATCACCAGATCCTAATCAGTCCAGATACCCATGAGCGAGTGCTCTATGTTTTTAAGGCGTTGCGGCTGGTTAATTTAAGTGTGGATGAGGCTCGAGAGAAAAAGACCCTGCGCGGCTTTCTCGGAATTACGGTGCGGCTGGACTGGTTGCAAGCTAGCTTGCAGGCAGTGTTTGAGGAGCAGCAACAGGCCGTTGATTTCTACAGCGAGCATGGAGAAACACTATTTTCCGCGGGAGACCTAGAGTCTGTTACGCTCGACCCTAGTAAAAATAGTGAAGGTCAACTAACTCTACTCGAGCCCTCGGGAGAGAAAGACTATTACCAACTGCAGGTTCAAACCCAGCTGGGTTATCGAATACGCTATCGAGTGAATATGGCGGCGGCGCACGCCAAGGCGCAGGCACTGGCGCTGCAAATATTGGCGATAACGTTGGCTTCCATTGCGTTTACACTGCTGCTGCTGTTTGTCTTCCTGAGGCGTTCGGTGATAGTGCCGCTGCGTCAGTTGGCCTTCGCTAGCCGCGATATAGGCAAGGGGCACTTGAAGACGCTGGTGTCTCTCGATGGCTGTGATGAGTTGAGCGATTTAAGTCAGGGTTTTAACGATATGGCCCAGTCGCTGGTCGACAGCGATGAAAGAATTCGTTTTATCGCCTACCACGACAGTCTTACACGTCTGCCCAACCGTAGAATGTTTCACTACCTGCTGAGCAACACTATTGCCGCCGCCGGTCGCAGTGGTGAACGTATTGCTCTGTTGTTTCTTGACATCGACAACTTCAAAACCATCAATGACAGCTTGGGGCATGATGTCGGCGATGAGCTGCTGCAGCTGTTTGCCCATAGGGTCAGCGAGTCTATGCGCGACGAAGATATGCTGGTGCGACCTGATACGCTGCCACCAGAGAGGGAGGAGCTGTTGTCGGGTGATTTGGTGGCTCGGCTGGGTGGTGATGAGTTTACCGTGGTGTTGCCGCGCCTGCTGCAGGCCGCGGATGCCAGTTTAGTGGCACAGCGTATTATTGAATCGATGAACCGAGATTTTGTGCTTGAAGGGCAGCACCTGCGGATTACTACCAGTATCGGTATTACACTCTACCCGGATAATGGCTCCACCCCGGACGACTTGATTAAGTTCGCCGATATCGCCATGTACCATGCCAAATCCCAAGGTAAGAATAACTTCCAGTTTTATTCCGAAGACCTCAATGAGGCCATTGCCGATCGTATTGAGCGCGAGAACGAGCTGCGGGCGGCAATTGAAAAACAACAATTGACGCTCTATTTTCAGCCGCAGATTAAACTGCCGTCGCGACAAATTTATGGTCTTGAGGCTCTGGTGCGCTGGCAGCATCCGAGCAAAGGCATGATTTCGCCTGTGCACTTTATTCCTCTGGCGGAGGAGACGGGCATGATTATTGAGCTGGGCGCCTGGGTGATGCATGAGAGCTGCCGTATTGCTGAGGTCTGGCGCCAGCAGGGGCTACTTAATACTCGCGTCTCAGTGAATGTCTCCAGCCGCCAGTTCGAGCGGCAGGACGTCGCGCTGCTGGTTGAGCAGGCGCTGGAAGCCAGTGGCCTACCGGCTCGGCATTTGACCGTTGAGTTGACCGAGTCGGCCATCATGTCCAATCACGAAGACAACCTAGCGGTACTGGAGAAAATTAAGAGGCTGGGGGTTAAGGTCTCTCTTGATGATTTTGGTACGGGTTATTCGTCCTTGAGCTACTTGCGCGCCTTTCCTGTGGATACCCTGAAAATTGATCGTCAATTTATTGTTGAAGCTCAAGAGGAGGAAGAGGTAAAGGCTATTATCTCCGCCATCGTCATCATGGCCCACGCATTAAATCTTGATGTGGTGGCCGAAGGGGTCGAGGATGCCCAGCAGGTAGAGTATTTGGCGTCTATCGGCTGCGATGTCATTCAGGGTTTTTTCTTCAGTAGGCCTCTGCCGCAGGCAGAGGTTGCGGCGTTTCTTGTCCGTGTCAGCCGCCGAGGCATCTGCGCCTGAGTACCTGCACCGGAGCCCTTGCGCGGCTTTATTCAGGCTTGCACTCTTGCAGTTGGGCGTAGGGGATCAGTGCACGGGGAAACTCAGCGTTCTGACAGGAGACACTGGCGCGCTGTTTATTTAGGCGTGTGATGGTGCCCGTGTAGCTTTTTTTGCGGTAGATAAAACTGACTTTTTGGCCGCGTTGGAAACCTTGCTTGCTCTTATCGGCAGCTGCTTCAGCAGCGGGTAGTGGCAGCCGTTGACTGCCGTAGCCCGTGTGCAGAGCTCTGGTTGTTTCTGGGCAATCCACGCAGGCGTTTAAGATATGAGTCATGACAAGCCGATCACTGTCGGCCGCGTAGCTGCGTGCGAGTATGCGGTAGAACTCGGGGTTGTGAACCGAACCTCGGTAGCGCTGCCCCAGTATTGCTTGCACAAAGTGTGAGAATTCGTGCAGCACGATATGGCTTAGGTGGCGCAGCGGTGTCAATGGCTCTTGGGGCTCAGCGCTGTCTCGATTTTGTGCGGTATTGTTTTGCAGTTCAGCAAAAGACTTCCAGCTGTGGAAATGCGCTGCATCGAACATCTCCTCGATGCAGCGGCGCCCGTACACCAACTTAAATTCGTGTATGAGCTTAGGGCGCCTTAATAAACTGCGACGCGGCAAACCTGAGCTAGGTTTTTGCCCGTGTCTTAAATAGGTTCTCCGACCGCGGCCCAGCTGTAGGTTAAAACGAAACTCACCCACCCTCTCTTCCGCCCAGGCAAGGCGCGCTTGTAACAGAGTTTCTGTGGCCAGCTGCATACCGCGGTAGAGCTTGGCGGTGTTAATCGCCAAGGGCCGGTTTTGTGGGGAGGGGGTTGGCCTGGTCATGTCAGTGGCTGGGGCGCGGTTATGGATCGAGGCGCTATTCTAACGCAATCATTTTATAATGCAGGTCTGAGAATGAGTCTGCAGAAAAATTAAGGCGAGAGTAGATCAATGTATATCGACAGTCATTGCCACCTAGATTTCAACGCCTTGAGACAGGACTTGCCTAGGCTATTAAATGCAGCGGCCCAAGCGTCTATTACAGCGATTGTGATCCCGGGTGTCTGCCCGGAGCAGTGGCTTGAAGCGCGCACTCTGGTCACCACATTGAGTCCTCTTTCTTTAAATTCTAAGGCTGAGAGACCGCGGCTCTATAGCGCGGCGGGGCTGCACCCCTGGTGGATCGATGGCTACCTGCAGGCAGCTGAAACGGGGCCAGCCGTGGCGAGGCGGCTGGAGTGTGAGCTGCGCGCCTGGATCGTCGAGCAAGACCCCATTGCCCTCGGGGAGTGTGGTCTGGACGGCGCTATAGATACGCCCCTGGAGCTGCAGCAGCGTTTGTTTGAGTGTCAGCTGCGCTTGGCCGCAGAGTTTAGCTTGCCGTTGATACTGCACGTGCGCCGCTGCCACAACGAGGTTATACGCTGTCTTGATGCGCTCGGGTCCGGGAAGGTGAAGGGGGTTGTCCATGGTTTTTCCGGCAGCGAGCAGCAGGCGCGGGAATACTGGCGGCGGGGTTTTGCTCTGGGAGTGGGGGGCGCTATCACCTATGAGCGAGCCAAGAAAACACGCCGCGCCTTTGCCGAGCTACCGCTTGAGGCACTCATGCTGGAAACCGACGCGCCGGACATGCCGCTCAGTGGCTATCAGGGGCAAGTGAATACACCTCTGCAACTGCCGGAGGTGGCGCAGGTGTTGGCCGATCTACGCGGGCTTGCGATGGCGCAGGTGGCGGAGCAGACATCCATCAATACTCGGCGTGTATTTAACCTGCCTGCGGAGTCAATGCGGAGCACATAAAGATGCCGACCTCTGTGTGAATTGAGTATCGCCAGCCGGTTTATATCAGTCGCGCTGTGTGTAAAATGCGCGCATTCTATCTACCTTGATGCCCACCGACCCCTGCCCTATGACATTTGACCCCCAGCAATTTAAACAGGCCTTCCCCTTGTTCGCTCAAGCGGAGAACCAGCGGCTGGTGTATCTGGATAATGCGGCCACGACGCAGCGCCCACAGTGTGTGCTCGATGCGATTATTCATTTCTATACCCACAGCAACGCCAATACTCATCGCTCCAGTCATCGTCTGGCTCGCGCGGCCACCGAGATGGTTGAAGCCGTGCGGGTTAAGTTGGCCGCCTTTGTTCATGCGGCCGATGCCCGCGAGATGATTTATACCCGCGGTGCAACTGAGGCGCTGAACCTGTTGGCCAGCAGTATTGGTCAAACCCTGCAGGATGATGATGAAATCATCCTCAGTGCCGCGGAGCATCACGCGAATCTGGTGCCTTGGCAGATGTTGGCGCAGCGCAAGAAAATCAAACTGCGCTTTCTACCCGTTGACTCGCTGGGGCGACCCGATATTACACAACTGCCGGTGTTGTTAAATGAGCGCACTCGGCTGCTGAGTATTACCGCGGCTTCTAACGTGTTGGGCTGCAGGACCGATTTAGAGGCATTTGGGGAAATACTGGCCCAGCACCCGTGTCAGTGGCTGCTCGATGCGTCGCAATTACTGGCGCACGAAGCCGTTGATGTGCAGGCGCTGGGGTGTGACTACCTGGTGGGGTCGGCGCATAAATTCTATGGGCCCACCGGTATCGGTTTTATTTACGGCCGAGCGGCGGCACTTGCGGCGCTGCCACCCTGGCAGGGCGGCGGGGAGATGATCACGCGGGTGACACTGGAAGGCAGTGAGTTCGCGGCGCTGCCCCACCGCTTTGAGGCGGGTACCTCGGCGCTGGCCTCCATCGCCGGATTGGGGGCGGCGTTGGATTTCTTACAGGGTTTCGATCGCGTCGCCATTCACAAGCATGAAAGCGAACTGCTGAAATACCTGCATTCAGAATTAGAAAAAATACCCCACCTACGCTTACTGAGTCAGCCCGAAGGCAACCTCGGCTTGGCGGTATTTGTGCCCAGTGACAACTGCGCGTGGAGTGCGTTGGATATCGCCCACTGGCTGGACGAACAGGATATTGCTGTGCGTGTCGGCCAGCACTGTGCGCAACCATTGGTCGCCCAGTTGGGGGTGCCTTCGGCGCTGCGCGTCTCCTTGGCCGGTTACTCAACTGCTGAGAACATCGAGCGCTTATTGAATGCGTTGCGACATCTGCCGCTGGATGTCGCCGAGGTGGGCACTGCTGCGCTAAGTGCTTCGAGCACGGACAGCGAAGACATCTTTGATTGCGCCGTGTTAGACGGCCTAGGCTTAAGTGAGTTAGCCGACCAAGGCTGGCAGCAGCGCTACCGCCGCCTGATGAAGTGGGGCGATAAATTACCTGAGCAGCCAGCGCTGCGCCGCGCCGAAAATTTGGTGCAAGGATGTGAATCTGCAGCGTGGTTAAAGCACCGCTGTGTGAATGGCTACCATGAGTTTGCCATCGACTCGGAGGCGCGAGTGGTGCGGGGCCTCTCCGTGTTGTTGCTGTTGCTGGTGCAAGGGCGGCGCAGTGAAGACATCAGCCGCACTGAGTTACAGCAAACGTTTGCCGGTTACGGGCTGGATAAACACTTAAGCGTATCGCGCAGTAACGGTTTTGCGGCACTTGTGGATGCGGCTCTACGAGCGGTTGAAGCGACCGATAATAGACCAGAAGGCGCTTTATGACGGCTGTGCAATGATTCAGCAGATGTTGACGCGTAGAATGAACGAGCTGGAAGAGGTATTTGGGGCTTTGATCAGCTTAATTGGCGCTGGCGTAAGCACTTGTCCAAATACTTCTTTATAGCCCTGGAGACGGCGATCAGCCCGAAGCTGGCGGTTACCATGGTGGCGGCCCCAAAACCGCCACTGCAATCGAGTTTGACGCCGCCCTCAAGATAATCTTTTGTGGCGCAGGTGCCGCCGTCCGCATCTGGGTAGCGCATCTGCTCGGCCGAATAGATGGCCTCCACGGAAAAATAGCGCTTGGGATTGCGGGGGAAACCGTGCAGGCGTCGCAGGCTATTTCTGACTTTGGCCAACAGTGGATCATTGGTGGTTCGGCTGAGGTCGCAGTGGGTGATCTGCATGGGGTCGAGCTTGCCGCCGGCAGAGCCGATGGTTAGCATAAGTTGTTTGTGGCGGCGACAGTGGGCGATGAGCTTGGCTTTCACTTGTCCGGCATCGATGGCGTCTATGACACAATCCATTGATCCTAAGATCACCTCTTCCATGTTGTCACCATCGAGGAAATCTTCCACTTCGTGGACGATGATCTCTGGATTGATGTCCCGTAAGCGCTCGGCCAGCACCTGTGTTTTTTGCCGGCCGATGGTGGACTGTAAGGCGTGAATCTGGCGATTGCTGTTGGTGATGCAAATATCGTCCAGGTCAACCAGGGTGATTTCACCGACTCCGCTACGCGCTAAGGCCTCTGCGACCCAAGTGCCCACACCTCCTACTCCAATGACGGCAAAGTGGGCGAGCTGCAGGTCGATCAATGCCGCCTCGCCATAGAGTCTCGCGATGCCGCCAAAACGTTGCTGGTATGCCTCGCTTGCCAGCGCCTCGCACTTATCTTTATAGGGGTACAGGCGGGCAGGTGCTTTTGCTGGGCTATCTGGGGTGCGCTCTGCAGGGGTGTTGGGCATGGCTTTCTCGAGATTTCTAGGGCGTGTCACTGTGCGCTAAGCACTTGTTTGGTTCAGCTAAGGTAGCCGTGCCAATGCTCGCTAGTTTAACAAAAGTCTGTGATTGGGTCGCGGCCTGTTCATTCCTCTCGGTAGGGGGAAGGCGCAGGTCACAAAAAAGTCTAAGGAAATATTTAAAGAAGTGTTCTTCAGCCTTTGTTTTTCAGTGGTTGGGAATTAATATGAGGGGCTATATTGGCGCCTTTTCAGGTGCGAAGGCCAAATCTATTAGCTTTCGTGGTCCTATTTATGACCTGGTGCTCTCACATTCTTACATTAGGCCCGATGTTATGGCTCTCTCAAATAAGTCCGCCAGCGTGGAATCCGCTGATTCAGCTTTGGCGAATACACCGGCGGGGCACTCACCGGATAACCCCGCCCCACTGTATGGCTCGATCAGGGAACTGTTTAGTCACGGCTTTACAATTGACTGGGCGACGATGGGTTACGTCTCGGTTACCCACCTGCTGTGCCTGATCGCCACGCCTTTTGCGTATATCTATGCGCCGGCAGGCTTGTGGCAAGTGATGTTGGGGTGGAGTCTGTTGCAGGCCTTTATCGGTTGCTTGTCGACAACGGTTTATTCCCACCGCTTGATCGCCCACGGAGCGGCTAGATCAGTGAGTTGGCCTGTGCACATAGTGTTTGGTTTTATTGGCCAAATTTTGGCAATGCAAGGCAGTGTCAGGCGCTGGGCCGCGTTACATGTTGTACACCATGGCATTGATCGCACGGGGCAGCACCAGCACGACCCTTACAGTGCAACCTGGTTTAGCAGTGTGTGGCGCAATTTCTTGTGGTCACACATGCTGTCGCACTTGTTCCACCACCCAGAGTCAGAGCCAAAAGAGCGCGCCTTTAAAGCAAAGAATCACCCCGCACTGGTGTGGCAAGACCGCCTCTATGTGCCTCTGCTGGTACTCTGGAATCACCTGTTTCCTTTGGCCGTAGGGTTTTATCTAGCCGGCTGGGTTGGTGCGTTGTGCTTGCAGGTAGCAGCCATTGGTGGCTTTATCTTGGCGCAGCACAATACCTGGACGGTCAACAGTGTCACCCACATGTGGGGTTTTACCCGTGGAATCTACAGCTCGGCGAAGAATAATTTTATTTGGTTCGGGCCGCTGGGTGAGGGTAATCACCACGGTGACCACCATGACTTCGGGCGTGATTACCGCAACGGTTTTGGCTGGAGTGGGTGGCTGTTGGACCCAACTCGGTACGTCATACTCTTGCTTAATGGTTTAGGTCTGGTGCGCGGGCTGCGCCGTGCGAGCAAAGAGCAGGAAGCCAACATAGTTGCGCTTCGGCAGTTACGCAAGGCACAAGCGGGGGTTCAGAAGCGTTTGTGGGACAGTTGGGAAGAGCGTTTAGACGAGCTGCGCGGTGAGTGGTTAGAGGCGGCAAAGCGCTGGGAGGCCTTTAAGGCGCAAAAGTTGCAGCTGCAGTCCTTGAGTTTGCCGAGGCTTGAGCTGGAATCGCGTATGGACAAGCTCAAAGCGGATATGCAGGCGGCCAAACATCAAATGCGAGCCCGCAAAGAAGCATTCTTTGCGGGGCTCTATGAAATGCGTGCAGCCCAGTACGCTATCTGACGACAATTTATCGGTTGCCCTAGCGCATAATGATGGGTGG
>Ga0209826_1000928_pt1 | contig 21001 bp, 16 predicted proteins | sample GOMGulsemesocosm_5_FD_184637 | JGI IMG/M metagenome (GOLD analysis project Ga0209826, IMG submission 184637) | Methane-oxidizing microbial communities from mesocosms in the Gulf of Mexico - GOM15C Gulf of Mexico (SPAdes) (version 2) | ecosystem: Environmental > Aquatic > Marine > Cold seeps... | reverse complement strand
AATCTCATTGGTATTAATTATTTTATTTTGTTGTTTTAGTTTACCTTGATACTGATCATAACTCGCTAATCACATTTTTAAAATGAATACTTGGGATTGACTTTATTAATTAAGATAATATAAGTAAAAATGTTATATTAAGCCCATTGATATTACTTCATTATACTCATTAACTTTTCAAGCGAGACACCTATGACAATTCAATCTTTTATACCGCCACAGCGCACACTAATGGGACCTGGTCCTTCAGATGTTAGCCCACGAGTTTTATCAGCATTAGCAAGACCTACTGTTGGACACCTTGATCCTACTTTTATTGGCATGATGGATGAAGTTAAATCACTATTACAATATGCTTTTCAAACTAAAAATACTTACACCATGGCTATTTCAGCACCGGGTTCAGCTGGTATGGAAGCTTGTTTTGTTAATTTAGTAACACCACAAGATACCGTTGTTGTTTGTCGAAATGGCGTGTTTGGCGCGCGCATGATCGAAAATGTACGACGTATTGGTGCTAAAGTTGTTATTGTTGATGGTGAATGGGGTAGAGCGGTTGATCCCCAAGCATTAGAAGACACTTTAAAACAAACACCTCAAGCGAATTTTGTTGCTTTTGTTCATGCAGAAACATCAACAGGTGCTTTATCTGATGCAGAAACCTTATGCGAAATTGCGCGAAAATATAATTGTTTAACTATAGTGGATGCTGTTACTTCACTTGGTGGTGTTGAGTTAAAGGTTGATGATTGGAAAATTGATGCCGTTTATTCTGGCAGTCAAAAATGTTTATCTTGCGTGCCAGGTCTATCACCGGTAAGTTTTAGCGAACAAGCAGCGGCAGTTATTAAAAATAGAACTACCCCTGTGCAAAGTTGGTTTTTAGATCAATCATTGGTAATGGAATACTGGTCAGGAGAAGGTAAACGTAGTTACCATCATACTGCGCCGGTGAATTCTTTATATGCATTACATGAATCATTATTGATGTTGCAAAATGAAGGGTTAGAAAATAGTTGGGCACGCCATCAAAGTCAACATCAAGTACTGGCTAAAGGTTTACAAAATTTAGGTATTGACTTTATCGTTCCAGAAAATGAGCGTTTACCACAATTAAATGCGGTTTATATTCCAGAAGGAATTGATGATGCGAAAGTACGCCAATTCCTACTTAATGAATATAATTTAGAAATAGGTGCGGGATTAGGGGCATTTGCTGGTTCGGCTTGGCGAATAGGGCTAATGGGCTATGCAGCGCGTAATGAAAATGTATTATTATGTTTAGCAGCACTAAAAGAGGCACTGGCTAAATAAAAGATAAAGGCTGTTAGCGAGTAATAATAAAACTAACTAACAGCTTTTTATAACTAATATTACGTTTTATAACTCATACGAGGAGTATAGGGTAATAACAATTTAATCTGTTTTTTCTTTATACTCACATAAATCTTCAATAATGCATGATCCGCATTTTGGTTTTCTGGCTGTGCAGGTGTATCGCCCATGAAGTATAAACCAATGATGTAAATTATACATAAACTCTGCTTTGTTTGGCGTGAGTTTAATTATGTTGTTTTCAACTTGCTCAACGGTTTTTCCTGTGGCGTATTTAGTTCGGTTCGCGAGTCGATAAATATGAGTATCTACGGCTAAAAAATATTTACCTTCATTATCTTTTAACCAGCCAAAAGCAGTATTGAGTACGACATTAGCTGTTTTTCTACCAACGCCAGGTAATGCTTCAAGTGCAGCTCTATTCTCAGGTACTTCACCACCATGCAAGTCCACTAACATTTGACATGTTTTAATGGTGTTTTTTGCTTTGGTATTAAACAATCCAATAGTTTTAACGTAAGAAATTAAACCTTCAAGGCCAAGGTTTAAAATAGCTTGTGGGGTATTGGCTATAGGATAAAGTTTAGCGGTTGCTTTATTTACGCCTACGTCAGTTGCTTGTGCTGAAAGTAATACCGCGATTAATAACTCAAATGGCGTGGTAAAATTTAGTTCAGTAGTTGGTTTAGGGTTATTATCACGCAATCTTGTTAGGATTTCGACACGCTTTGTTTTATTCATTTTCAGTTATATTCCACACTATCGTTATTCATAATTTAATTTTTTTATTATGAATCAAAATTAACCCTAACTCTTTCTATCGTTTGTTTTTCTATTTTGGGTTTATGTTTTTTTATATTCGCGTCGATGGCATTTTTTAATGCGATGATAAATCCCATCGCGATAAATGCACCTGGTGGAAGAATAGCTAATAAAAATTGATTATCGAGATGAATTATTTCTATACGTAAGACGCTTGCCCAATCACCAAGTAATAAATTTGCACCATCAAATAATGTACCCTGACCAAGAATTTCTCGAATAGCACCTAAAACAATTAATACCAAAGCAAAACCAAGGCCCATCATTAAACCATCGAAACTGGCTTGTTTGATGGGGTTTTTAGAGGCGTATGCTTCAGCACGACCAATAATAGCGCAATTAGTGACAATTAAGGGTAAAAATATGCCTAAAGATTGATAAATACCAAAAGTATAAGCATTCATCAATAATTGTACGCAAGTAACAAATGCCGCAATGATTAACACAAAAATAGGGATGCGTATTTCTTTAGGAACCCAGTGACGGATAGCGGAAACGGTTGCATTTGAACAGATTAATACTAATAACGTTGCTATTCCTAAACCTAAAGCATTTGTAACGGTTGCAGTAACCGCTAATAATGGACATAAACCTAATAATTGCACTAGACCTGGATTGTTTTTCCATAAACCCTGAATAGCTAATTCTTTATATTCTGTTTTTAATGCTATTTTTGTTTCAATAATCTCTTCTGACGGCATCTCTTCGGTGTCAGAAATATGCTGTGCTACCTGTTCTATCTTAGTGGTCATTTTTAGCCTTATTTTTTACAGCGACTTTAGTTTTTGATTCTATTTGACACGTGTTGGGTAGCGTTAATAAAGCTTGTTTGTTTTGTCTAAAATAAATTAATGCTTGTTTCACTGCTTTTACTATTGCACGGGGTGTGATAGTAGCGCCGGTAAATTGATCAAACATGCCATTGTCTTTTATTACGGCCCAACGATTATCTTCTTCTGATAATAATTTTTTATTATTAAAGCTTATGACCCAGTTACTTTTTCTGAGTTCTATTTTATCACCTAATCCAGGTGTTTCTTGATGTTTTAGTACACGTAAACCGCTAATACTACTATCCATGTTTATAGCAATAATTAGCTCTATATTTCCATTGTAGCCATCTGGTGCGGTGCTTGTTATGGCTATGGCTATTGCTTTACCAGATTGTCGAGCGATGTAGGCAGTGTGCATAGTACTACTACCTAATAGTGGGGAATTCACACTAACACAGTCTTGAGTAATATTATTATCATAACGTTTAGGTTCAATAATACCGTGTAAGGTGTTAAGCAGTTGCAACTGTGCTTGCTCTTTAATTCTATCTTTGGTCAGTTCATTTACTAGACCAACGATTGCAGTACATACAATAGCAAATACAGCGAGTATTAGGCTGTTTTTTTGTATGGGTAAATGATAGGTGGGATTTTTTTTAGAGAGTGGTGTTGTCATTATGTCTGCTCCTCCCTTTTATTGTGACCATAAGTACGAGGACGAGTATATTGATCAACAAGAGGTGCTGCCATATTAGTCAATAATACAGCAAACGCGATACCATCAGGGTAGCCACCATAAGTACGGATGAGGTAAACCAATAAACCAGCTAACCCCCCTACAACAAGTCTTCCTTTATTACTGGTTGCACCCGTTACTGGATCGGTTAATATAAAAAAAGCACCTAACATACAGCCACCACTCAACCAATGAAACATAGTTGAAGCGCTACTGTCAGGGCTGATACTGTAGGCGACAAAAGAACAAAGAAACAAGCTTGATAAAAAGCTTAGCGGTGTTTGCCAGGCAATAGCTTTTTTTGCAATTAATAGTAATCCACCTGCTAAAAAGGCAATATTCATCCACTCCCATCCAAAAGCAAAGTGCTCACCAAAAATATTTTTTTCCATCGTTTCTGCTATTGTGTAGCCTAAGTTTCCTTGTGTTTTTAATGCGTCTAGTGGTGTTGCCATCGTAAAACCATCAATACTTGTGCGTAATTGCTCTACAGAGTAACCCTCATTTGTAAAGCCAGTAAAAATAACACTGAACGTATTGGAAAAATCAAGGTGAATAGTCATCAGTTGTAATGGTGGCTGCCAAGAGGTCATTTGCACAGGAAAGGAAATGAGTAACATGACATAAGCGACCATTGCAGGGTTGAAAGGGTTATGTCCTAAGCCACCGTAAAGCTGTTTAACGATAATAATGGCAAAAGCAACACCAATAATTGTAACCCACCATGGTGCTATAGCAGGTAAACAAATAGCGATTAATATTGCCGTTAAGATAGCGCTGCCATCAAAAAGGTGTGCGCTTATACTTTTTTTTCTCAGATAAAGTACAGTAAACTCACAAAGTAATGCAGTTATTATTGCTAGTACTGTATGAATTAAGTTACCCCAGCCAAAGAAGTACCATTGTGCAAAAATGCCTGGCATCACTGCATAAATAACCAAGCGCATTAGCGTAGATGTTTCTGCTTTATTATGATTATGGGGTGAACTTGCTATCCAGAAGGCCATGATTATTTTATTTCACTGTTAGGTTTAGGGTTGTCAGGTCGAGAGTCATTAGGCTGAACTTGTTCTTCATTATCTGTTACCGCTAATTTGTTTTGCTGCTTTTTAGCTTTGACCTTAGCTTTTGCTTTAGCAACTGCGGCGGCGATTCTTATTTTTTTGTCAATAGCTGCATTATCAAGGGTGTTTTCTTTTTGTGCCTGTTCATTATATATGGCAGAAGGTTCATTTTTAGCCATGTTGTTTTGTTCGTCATTCGCAACGTGTGACTCGTCAATCTCTTTATTGCCTACATCGTTTTTTGCTAATCTTTTTGCTTTTGCACGAGCAATAGCTGCTTTTACTTGCGATTTTTTCTCTGAAGTATTAGCAGGTTCGTCATCGATTTCTTCGCTACTCGAAACGTGTGACTCGTCAATCTCTTTATTGCCTGCATCGTTTTTTGCTAATCTTTTTGCTTTTGCACGAGCAATAGCTGCTTTTACTTGCGATTTTTTCTCTGAAGTATTAGCAGGTTCGTCATCGATTTCTTCGCTACTCGCAACGTGTGACTCGTCAATCTCTTTATTGCCTGCATCGTTTTTTGCTAATCTTTTTGCCTTTGCACGAGCAATAGCTGCTTTTACTTGTGACTTTTCATCACCACTTGGTATTTGCGACTCACTATTTTTATCGTTTTTTTCTTGATGACTCGAAACTTGCGATTCGGTTGCTTTATTTTGTTCTTTTTTTGCTTTTACCCTAGCCAGTGCAGCGGCTACGGCTGAGTTGGCCGTTTCACCAGCGGCATTCTTTTTACTCATGGCGGCTTTACGCGCAGCGGCAGCTTTTTTATGTTTTTCTTCGCGTACTGTTTTTTCTTTTTCTAAACGCAATTTTCGTGCTTCAAAGCGAGTTTTTGCTTTATCTGCTTTTATATCAAGTTGCTGCTGTTGGCGAATTTCTGCTTTGGCAATACGATAATATTGTACTAAAGGAATTTGGCTGGGGCATACATAAGCACAAGCACCACAATCAATGCAGTCAAATAAGTTAAGTTTGGTTAATTGCTGATGATCTTTTGCCTTTGCACTCCATTGTAATTCTTGTGGTAATAATTGACTTGGGCAAACATCACTGCATTGACCACAGCGGATACATTCCATTTCGTTTGAGTTATTGTCAAAAGCACTAGGCATTTCTACTTTACTTGGTGCAAGAATACAGTTGCTCGTTTTAACTATTGGTACTAATTCATTTGATATACTATATCCCATCATTGGTCCGCCCATAATGACAGGTGGGTTAGCGGCAGGGAGAGTCGCTATTGTAGGATTATCTATTGTTTCATCGATAAAACCTGTTTGTGCTAGCAAGTAACTAACCGGTGTACCTAGTAATGCCCAAAGGTTTTGTGGATTAGTTAAGGCTTGGCCTGTTAACGTGACAACGCGCTTTATCAACGGAATGTCATGTATTATGGCATCGCTTATGGCAAAACAAGTCGCTACATTTTGTACGACAATACCTGATTGAATAGGTAGAGAGCCGCTATTGATTTCTTTACCCGTTAGTATTTTTATTAACTGTTTTTCACCGCCCGTTGGATATTTCGTTGGCAGAACACAAATATTTATTTTATCTATGTTTTTAGTTGCTTTTTGCAATGCTGTAATGGCTTGAGGTTTGTTGTTTTCGATACCTATTAATATAAAGGTAGGCTTTAAAACTTGATCAAGTATTTTTATGCCATCAACAATAGCTTCGCTTTGTTCCTGCATAAGTAAGTCATCAGCCGTAATGTAAGGTTCACATTCTGCGGCATTAATTATTAAGAAATCAATCTCTGATTTGGTGCTTACTTTAATATGGGTAGGAAAGCCGGCGCCGCCCATCCCTGCAATACCTGCATCAGCAATGCTTTTTATTATTTCTTGATGACTCAGTTGCGTGTAATCTTGGCATGTTTTTCGTTGTCGCCATGCATCCTTACCATCTACATCAATAAATAGACAAAGCTCACTTAAACCGGATGGGTGTGCTATAACTGATTTTTTAATTGCACTAACAACGCCACTAGTAGGTGCATGTATTGGTACAGCCATAGGGCTAGAGCTTTGTGTTAACGCTTGCCCTTTAAGTACTTTATCACCAACCTCAACTAACAAATCACCTTGATGACCGATATGTTGTTGTAAAGGTAAAATTAATTGCTTAGGTAATGGTATGTGTTTAATAGGATTGTTGGTAGTTAACTGCTTTTGTTCAGGTGGATGAATACCGCCATGAAAATGCCAAAATTTATTTTTTCTAATACGCTCTATGATGGATGTCATCGCTTCTTTACCCTACTTGCTTGACCGCAATTTTATTTAAATCCCACTGCCAGTTCTGAATAGTTTCAGGAATAGGACGCATTTCAATACAGTCTACAGGGCAGGGTGCAACACATAAGTCACAGCCAGTACACTCTTCAATGAGTATAGTGTGCATTTGTTTAGCGGCTCCTAAAATAGCATCAACAGGACAGGCTTGAATACATTTAGTGCAACCAATACAGTCTTCTTCAATGATAAATGCTACTTTAGGTAAGTTGTTCGTTTCATTCTTATCTTTTTCATGATTTTCATCTATTGGCTGTACATCAACACCTAACAAGTCGGCAATTTTTTTTATGGTATCTTCACCGCCAGGGGCGCATTTATTTATTGCTTCACCATTGGCGACTGCATCAGCATAAGGTTTGCAACCAGGGTATCCACATTGACCACATTGTGTTTGTGGAAGTAAGGCGTCAAGCTGTTCAACAATAGGATCGCCTTCGACATGAAAGCGTACTGAAGCATAGCCTAAAAGAGCGCCAAAGAGTGCAGCGATAATTCCTAAAACAAGAATGGCAATTAAAATATTCATAATTTGTGCTACCTTAGCTTTCGATTAGTATTACTGTTTAGATTTTAATTAAACCAGTAAAACCCATAAAGGCCAAAGACATAAGGCCAGCTGTTATCATAGCGATAGCAGCGCCATTAAAAGGTGTTGGAATATCCGCATTAGTTAGTTTTTCTCGCATCGCAGAAAACATAACTAAGACTAAAGAAAAACCAGCTGCAGCACCAAAGCCGTAAACAATTGATTCAAAGAAATTATGTTGTAATCTAAGGTTTAATAAAGCAACACCAAGTACAGCGCAGTTAGTGGTAATTAACGGGAGAAATATGCCCAATAAGCGATAAAGGTTAGCACTCGTTTTATGTACTACCATTTCAGTAAACTGCACTACTACAGCTATTACTAGAATAAAACTCATAGTTGTTAAATATTCAAGGTTTAATGGTGTAAGTATATAGGTGGTAACTAGGTAGCTAAGCAATGATGCTAAGGTCATTACAAAGGTAGTAGCAAACGACATGCCAATAGCCGTTTCTGTACGAGAAGACACCCCCATAAAAGGGCATAAACCAAGAAATTGTACTAGCACAAAGTTATTTACTAATACTGTGCCGATAAGCAACAGAAAGTAATCAGTCATTTATTTTTACTTGTTAAATCATTTTTTAATATGAATTGCATTATCCTTTTTTTTATTGCATATAACAAGGCAGATTCGAGCATGAAGCCTTTAGTTACATAAATATTCAATTTAAATAAAAAAACCGACAGTGTAATACTTTCGGTTTTATTTATTTAAATAGTGTATACAGTTTTATAAAGGGCTAGGCTTTCCAATATAGTAGCCTTGGCAGCCATCAATAAATAACTTTTCTAATGTGTGTTTTTCTTCTTGGCTTTCAACACCTTCAGCTAAAACGTTAATGCTTAACCTATGGGCTAAATCTACCATTAACCTTAAAAAATATTGATTATTTTTATCATCATCAATATCTCGGGTATAAGAACTGTCCATTTTTATGTAATCAGGTGTTAAATCTCTAAAGAATTTAAATGAGGTTAAACCTATACCAAAACGTTCCACTGTTACGCGCGAACCAACACGGTGTAACATGTCAATGAAACGTTTACTGGTATTTATATTTTGTTGTAAGCCGTATTCAGTTATTTCAAAAATTAATCTAGGGGCAACACGGGGTTCACGCAGCAATTTACGTTCTAACCAAATCATGAAGTGTTCATCAGCAATGCTTCGTGCACTAATGTTAATACCAAAACTATGATCCAGTAAACTTTTATTGTTAATCTCTTTTATCGTTACCTCAATAATCAACTTATCAATGGCTATGATTTTATCAAGTTTTTCTGCCATAGCGATAAAAGATGCCGTTGGTAACATTTCATTATTCGAATTTAAGAAACGTGCTAAAACTTCACCATAAACTTTATTGTTTCTGCCACCAGGTTGAATAGGTTGGAGTAATAATGTAACTGATTGATTTTCTAAGACGTTATCAATTTCCTGACGCCAATTTTGATTACCATAATTAGAGCTGTTTTTTTGTAATATATCAGTGTCTTTTTGTGAATACCAAGCGTTATTACTCTGTGTTTGAGCAACACTAACACCGGTATCTGCTAATGCTAGTAATTCACCTAAAGGTTTTGACTTGTCAAAATAAACCAGTCCAGAATAAGCTACCGAGTCTAAATCATTTTTTTGTTGATATTCATTAAATCGAGACGTTAAATCTTTGGTCAGTTGTTCCGCTTCTAATAATTTTACATTAGGTAAAATGCAAGCAAAATCAGAGCTGTTTAATTTAAATAATTGCCCGTCGGGATATAACAATATCGATTTTTTTATAATATCACTTACTTGAGTGATGTAGGTATCTCCCTCGTTAAAACCATGGATTTTGTTAATGGTCTGTAATTCTGAACAGCGGATAATAATTAACACCCCGAATTTTACTGGGCTATCTTGTACAATTTTATTTTCATAAAATTGTACAAACCGTCTTCGGTTATCAAGTTTAGTTAAATTATCGATATAAGCTTTTTGCTCTAAGCTGGCGGTGTTTTTAAGTTGTTTAGCCATCAATAGCTTGATATCAGCTATTCCTTGTTTAAGCTCTGGAATTTCTAAAACATCTGTTTCGAGTTTTGCGGTATCATTATTTAATAAATTAGTGTAATTGATTAAAGCTAGATCACTTTTGATTTGCTGGTTAATAACTTGAAAGATAGCTTTGTGTCTTTTGTTACTTATAGCGGCGCTAAATAACCCCAATACACAGGCTAAAATAAACGCGAATAACAACAGGTTTATTACTAAGGAAGATTCTTGAGAATAATCTAATTGATAGCTGATATTAAATCCATTAAAACTAACTTTTTTACTCGATGGGGTTGTTAGAGGAATAGTCAACCCTATTAACTTATTCTGATAGGTGAATAATGTTTTATCCGTATTGTTTAATACCATTAATTTGTTGAAATTAAATGTTTTCAGTAATGTAGAGGCTAGCGCTTTTGCATCTTGTTCATTGTTTTCGGTCAATGAAAACTGCTGTGTTAACAACTCCATAGATTGAAGATGTTGATCGTCTTTATCAACTAAAAAAGAGGCAAGCAGTACCGATGAAAGAACACTAAAAGTAAGGATGAAAATAAATGCTAAAACAACATTTCTTATTAATAATTGAAAAAAAGTATACATATTGAATTTATTGCCTTATTAAAAACCAACAGTTAAATGCTAATATAAGGGGGTAGTTAAACAATTCTCATAAATGCGCTATAACAATATTATTTAATATTATATTAACTGATCGCAAAGCAGAAGTTAATTTTTTCTATTAAATCGAATGTCTAACTTTAACAAACTTAATGCTATTTTATTGTTACTATTTGTCAATCAAGCTTGCGCTTATTCCTTCGTCGCTATATAATTTGCACAGCTTAAAATAGCAGAATGTCACTGAGGCGTTTGTCATATCATTATTTTAATGAAAACGGACAAATTCTATTTCTGTTGTTTACACTATATTTTATAGCATATTTAAATATATGGTTTGAATAATAAGTGTGGGGTCAGTGAATAGGGCCCCGATGTAGGGGTTTTTTTATGCCCTTTTTTTATATCTAAAATTTCATTTAAAATATTTATTCTTAAATATAACCTTATATTTATTAAATGGATAATGTGTTTTTTATGAGTACATAGGAGAGAATAATTGGCTAAGTTTGAACAAAAACTAACTGATATGCTTCGTCCTGCAGTAGCTGAAACAGGTAAGGAATTACTTGGAGTAGAATTTGTTAGTGCCGGTAATAATTCAGTTTTACGTTTGTTTATTGATCATGAAAATGGCATAGATGTGGATGACTGCGCAGAAGTTAGTCGTCAAGTTGGTGCTATTTTAGATGTGGAAGATCCAATAAGTAGTGAATACAATTTAGAAGTTTCATCCCCAGGGGTTGATAAGCCGCTATTTGAACTAGCGCATTACCAAACAGTAGTGGGTGAAACAATAAACGTGAAATTATCGATGCCTTTAAATGGCAGACGTAAATTTAAAGGCAATTTAGTTGCCATAGAAAATGATACATTAATTGTTGATGTTGATGGCCTTGATTATGAATTGGCTATCAATAATGTCGACAAAGCAAATCTTGTCGCACGTTTGTAAGTAGATAAATTAAAATAGTTAATTTAATAGGGTTAAATAGCATGAGTAAAGAGATATTACTGGTTGTTGATGCTGTATCAAATGAAAAAGCATTACCGCGAGAAAGTATTTTTGAAGCAATGGAAACAGCTTTAGAAACAGCCACCAAGAAAAAGTACGAAGGTGATATTGTCGTACGTGTGTCTATAGATAGAATTAGTGGTGAGTTTGATACTTTTCGTCGTTGGTTAATTGTAGAAGAAAATGATGAGCCGATGGAAAATCCATATGCTGAAATCACTTTAGCTGCTGCACAATATGATGATGCAGAGTTGAATGCAGGTGATTATGTTGAAGAGCAAATTGAATCAGTCAAATTTGATCGGGTAACTACGCAAACCGCTAAGCAAGTTATTGTACAAAAAATTCGTGAAGCTGAGCGTGCTTTAGTTGTTGAAGCATATGAAGATCAAATTGGCGAATTAGTGACAGGTGTTGTAAAAAAATCTAGCCGCGAAAGTGTTATTTTAGATCTAGGTAACAATGCGGAAGCGATTATTTATCGTGATGATATGCTGCCACGTGAAACATTCCGTCCAGGTGATAGAGTACGTGGTTTGCTATATGAAATTAAGCCTGAAGCACGTGGGGCTCAGCTATTTGTTAGCCGTACTAAACCTGAAATGTTAATTGAATTATTCCGCATTGAGGTGCCAGAAATTGGCGAGGAAATGTTAGAGATTAAAGGTGCAGCACGTGACCCAGGTTCTCGCGCTAAAATTTCAGTAAAAAGCAATGATAAGCGTATTGACCCTGTAGGTGCTTGTGTTGGTATGCGTGGTTCACGTGTACAGGCTGTGTCTGGAGAATTAGGTGGTGAACGGGTTGATATCGTGCTTTATGATGACAACGTTGCACAATATGTTATTAATGCGATGGCTCCAGCTGAAGTGGCTTCAATTATTGTAGATGAAGATAAAGGTACTATGGATATTGCCGTTGAAGAGGGTAACTTAGCCATGGCTATTGGTCGCAGTGGTCAAAATATTCGTTTAGCAAGCCAGTTAACCGGTTGGGAACTAAACGTGATGACCGTTGAAGACATGAAAGGGAAGCATCAGGCTGAAAACGATAAAGTTTTAAATTTATTTATTGATAAACTAGATCTTGATGAAGATTTTGCTACTTTACTGAGTGATGAAGGTTTTACCTCATTAGAAGAAATTGCTTATGTCCCAGTAGCTGAAATGTTAGAAATTGATGGCCTAACTGAAGAAGTTGTTGAAGTGCTACGTGAACGTGCTAAAGAAGCACTAACAACGCAAGCACTTGCTAGCGAAGAAACTTTAGAGGGTGCAGAGCCAGCACAAGATTTATTAGACCTTGACGGTTTAGAGCGCCACTTGGCTTTTGTTTTAGCTAGTCGAGGCGTTAGAACGCTTGAAGATTTAGCTGAGCAAGGTATTGACGAAATTAGCGATATTGAAGAATTAACAGAAGCCAAAGCAGGTGAGTTAATTATGGCAGCACGCAACATTTGTTGGTTTAACGAAGAATAATTAACACCGGGAGAAGGGTATAAATGGCAGATATAACTGTAGCAGAACTTGCCAAAGAAATTGGCACGCCGGTGGAGCGTTTAGTCAGCCAGTTGGCTGATTCAGGCGTGAATAAATCGGCAACCGATACTGTTTCGCAAGATGAAAAAGAATCTTTATTAGGTTTTCTTAAAAAACAACATGGCGATGATTCAGCAGCAAAACCAAACAAGCTGACACTAAACCGTAAAACTAAGTCAACCTTGACGATGGGGCATGGTAGTAAAGCTAAGTCGGTTAATGTTGAAGTACGCAAAAAACGTACCTACGTTAAACGTAGTGAAGTAGAAGAACAGCAACTAGCAGAGGCCGCAGCAAAAGTCGAAGCAGAAGTCGCTGAAAAAGCAGCAAGTGATGCTGCTATAAAAGCAGAAGTTGAAGCAAAAGCCGCAGCGAAAGAAGCTGAAAATGCTAAAGCCGTCGCTGCTATAAAAGCAGAGGCAGAAGCTGAACGTAAAGCCGCAGCCAAAGTAGATGCTGCAGCTAAAGCGAAGCAAACAGCCGCTGAGAAATCAAAAATTGCTGATAAAGTTCCAGCAGTAAAAGTTGAAGAAAGTGAAGAGGCTAAAAAACTTCGCTTAGCGCAAGAAAAAGAAGCAGCCGTAAAAATTGAAGCAGAAGCAAAAGAAGCGAGTGAAGCAGCTAGAAAATTAGCAGAAGAAAACGAAGCCCGCTGGAAAGAACAAGAAGAAGAACGTAAAGCTAAAGAGAAAGAAGTAGTGCATGTTACTTCTTCTGTATACGCTCAAGAAGCTGAAGATAAAGTTGATGCTGCCGACGAAGGCGCTGGTCGCCGTCGTAAGAAGAAAAAAGGTCCACAAGACCGAAATGCCCGTGGTGGTCGTAATGCTCGTGGTCGTAAACAAACATTGTCAGCACCACAAAGTTTAAAACATGGCTTTACAAAGCCTGTAGAAACTAAAGTACAAGACGTTCGCATAGGCGAAACTATTTCTGTTGCTGAACTAGCCAATAAAATGGCTAAGAAAGGTGCTGAAGTAGTAAAAGCAATGTTTAAAATGGGTGCAATGGCAACCATTAACCAAGTCATTGACCAAGAAACAGCAGCATTAGTGGCTGAAGAAATGGGCTTTAATGTGGTTATTGTGAAAGAGAATGCTTTAGAAGAAGCTGTGTTAGCCGATCGTGAAAATATAGGAGCAGCAAGTGAAGCGGTAACCCGTGCCCCAGTTGTGACTATTATGGGTCATGTCGATCACGGTAAAACATCATTACTTGATCACATTCGTGAAGCGAAAGTTGCTGACGGCGAAGCAGGCGGTATTACTCAGCATATCGGTGCTTATCATGTGGAAACTGGTCATGGTATGATCACTTTCTTAGATACTCCAGGTCATGCGGCCTTTACTGCTATGCGTTCACGTGGTGCAAAAGCAACCGATATTGTTATTATTGTGGTTGCTGCCGATGATGGTGTTATGCCGCAAACAATTGAAGCGATTCAACATGCAAAAGCGTCTGATGCACCAATTATCATTGCTGTTAACAAAATGGATAAAGAAAGCGCTGATCCTGATCGTGTTAAAAGTGAATTATCACAACATGGCGTTTTATCAGAAGAGTGGGGCGGCGAGGTTCAATTTTGTCATGTCTCTGCTAAAACAGGCCTAGGCATTGATGAATTACTTGATTCAATTTTATTACAATCCGAAGTATTAGAGCTTACTGCTGTTGTTGATAAAATGGCAAGTGGCGTTGTTGTTGAGTCTAAACTTGATAAAGGACGTGGCCCTGTTGCTACCGTACTTATTCAAGAGGGTACAATAAAGCAAGGCGATATCGTTCTTTGTGGTTTGGAGTATGGCCGTGTACGTGCTATGCGTGATGAAAATGGTAGAAGCATTCAATCAGCTGGTCCTTCTATTCCAGTAGAAATTATTGGTTTAAGTGGTGTGCCGCAATCAGGTGATGAAGCCACAGTTGTTAAAGATGAGAAGAAAGCACGTGAAGTTGCTTTATTCCGCCAAGGTAAATTCCGTGATGTTAAACTAGCTCGTCAACAAAAATCTAAACTTGAAAACATGTTTGCTAGCATGGCATCTGGTGAAGTATCAGAAGTAAATGTAGTGCTTAAATCTGATGTGCAAGGTTCGCTTGAAGCTATTTCTGATTCATTATTAAAACTTTCTACGGATGAAGTGAAAGTGAAAATAGTAGGCTCTGGTGTTGGTGCTATCACTGAAACAGATGCTACCTTAGCAGCAGCTTCAAACGCTATCGTTGTTGGCTTTAATGTTCGAGCGGATGTTTCTGCACGCAAAGTGATTGAATTAGAGAACATTGATTTACGTTATTACAGTGTTATCTATGCCTTAATTGACGAAGTTAAGCAAGCGATGAGCGGTATGCTTGCGCCAGAGTTTAAACAAGAAATCATTGGTCTAGCAGAAGTTCGTGATGTATTTAAGTCACCAAAAATTGGCTCTATTGCTGGTTGTATGGTTACTGAAGGTGTTATCAAACGTAGCGCACCAATTCGTGTATTACGTGAAAACGTAGTTATTTACGAAGGTGAACTTGAATCCTTGCGTCGCTTTAAAGACGATGTTCAAGAAGTTCGTAACGGTACTGAGTGTGGTATTGGTGTTAAAAACTACAATGATGTTCGTGTAGGCGATCAAATTGAAGTGTTTGAAACAGTAGAAGTTAAGCGAACATTGTAATTATCAGCTCATTGCTAGTTGGCTCAACTACTGCGTTGAAAGTACTTATTGATTCTCATCAATTTCATGCTTCCATCGTGTATTTGAATCCACTAGCTTCGAGTTAATGGTTAAATAAATATATACCCGTGACACTCGAATATTGAGTTAACACAGGTATCGTAGTAAGAATACATTACTACAATTATATTAAAGGGACTGATGTCCCTTTTTTGTTCATAAGATACAAGAGAAAATATTATGGCTAGAGAATTTGCCCGTACTGACCGCGTAGGTCAACAAATCCAAAAAGAAATCGCGACTATATTAATGCGCGAAATAAAAGATCCGCGATTACAAATGACAACGGTTTCAGCCGTTGAAGTAACTCGAGATCTTGCTTATGCAAAAATATTTGTAACTTTTTTTAATGACAAACCTGATGAAATTAAGGCTTCTTTAGATGTTTTAGCCGATGCAGAAGGTTATATTCGTTCATTACTTGGCAAGCGTTTACGTGCTCGTATTATGCCACATTTGCGTTTTATTTATGATAGTTCAATGAGTGAAGGGGTTCGTATGAGCGCCTTAGTTGATCAAGCCGTTGCCAGTGATAAACCTGCCAATGGGGAAGAAATCACTACAACTGATGACAGTGAAACTCAGGACAAATAAAGTATGGCGAAGCGAAGAAAAGGTCGCCCTATTAATGGCGTTTTGTTACTAGATAAGCCTTATGAAATGTCATCTAATCATGCACTTCAAGCGGTTAAACGAATTTATTTTGCTCAAAAAGCAGGACATACAGGCGCGTTAGATCCATTAGCAACTGGAATGTTGCCAATATGCTTAGGCGAGGGGACTAAGTTTTCACAGTTTTTACTTGATACCGATAAAACCTATCAAGTTACCGCAAAGCTGGGTATTAGAACGACCACCAGTGATGCTGATGGTGAAATTGTTAGCGAAAAAGAAGTCAATGTTTCAAGTGAAGAACTGGCTACAGCCCTTGATAGATTTCGTGGTACCACTAAGCAAGTGCCATCAATGTATTCCGCACTGAAATATCAAGGGAAACCACTATACAAATACGCACGAGAGGGCATAGAAGTGCCTCGTGAAGCACGTGATATTACTGTTTTTTCATTAGAGTTATTGTGTTTTAATGCAGATGAAGTTGAGCTCAAAATTCATGTATCAAAAGGTACTTATATTCGTACCATCATTGATGATTTAGGTGAATTGTTAGGGTGTGGTGCGCATGTTGCTTCACTACGACGCTTAGCAGTAGGTAATTACCCCATTGATAAAATGGTTACTTTACCAGCGCTTGAAGCTTTGCTTGAACAAGCGAAGGCGCAAGATATTACCCCGTCAGCGTTACTTGATCCCTTGTTGCTTCCCATGCAAAGTGCGGTTGAAGGTATGCCTGCGGTTTATGTAGATGACATGTCTGCTCACTTTTTACGTCATGGAAACCCTGTACAAGCGTATAAAGCGCCTATGGAAGGTAGTGTTCAGGTTTATATTGGTGAAGATGAAACGGATGAGCAAGCTGAGTTTATTGGTGTCGGTTTTATTGATGACGACGGGCAAGTAGCACCGAAACGCATTGTAGTTATTTGATTAATCAAATCTTATTTTAACTTGCCTTTTAGGTTTGTTCTGATAGAATGTGCGCTCTTTATTACCTCGGCTGAATTAGTGTTTGGCTTAGGTAGTTACTTTAACGCTCAATTAACTTATGTTATTCATCATTTACTTGATTGGGGGTTTTCACACTAAGGATTTATTATGTCTTTAAATGCTACTGAAAAAGCAGCAATTGTTGCAGAATACGCTCAAAAAGAAGGTGATACAGGTTCACCAGAAGTACAAGTTGCTTTGTTAACGACACAAATTAACCATTTGCAAGGTCATTTCAAAGAGCACATCCATGATCATCACTCACGTCGTGGTTTATTACGCATGGTTGCACAACGTCGTAAATTACTTGATTACTTAAATGGTAAAAATGTAGAACGTTACACTGCCTTAATTGGTAAGTTAGGTCTACGTCGTTAATCATTATTTTTAATAAGCTTTATTTTAGTAAAGCATATTAATTAATAAAAAAAGGAGCCTATGGCTCCTTTTTTTATGCTATTTTCTTAGGATAAATTTTCTTGTTAGGTTCGGTATGGTTTTATTCAAACATTCATTAACTGTTTTTATCGGTATTTTTTTCTTTTTAATTAGTACAGCGGCATCAACCAAAATTGAAGCATCATTACCTAAACTAAAACAGGAAATTAGAGAGCCAGAAGCCGCAACTGGTTTATCGGCTAATAAGGCGGTTTATGGCAAAAGTTTTATGGTGGCAGCAGCTAACCCTTATGCCAGCAAAGCGGGTTACCATATTTTGCAACAAGGGGGCAGTGCAGTAGATGCTGCTATAGCAGTACAGTTAGTATTAAGTTTAGTTGAACCACAGTCATCAGGCATTGGCGGCGGTGCTTTTATGCTGTACTGGGATAAAAAAAAGGGAAAAGCAATCACTTTTGATGGTCGTGAAACGGCACCAAGTACGGTGACGGATAAGTTGTTTTTAGATGCGCAGGGTAAACCGTTAAAGTGGATTGACGCTGTTGTTGGGGGGCGCTCTGTAGGCGTTCCTGGGGTGTTAGCCATGCTAAAAAAAGCGCATGATCAATATGGTAAGTTACCTTGGGCAAGTCTATTTGAACAGGCAATTAATTTAGCTGAAAATGGCTTTATCGTTTCGCCACGATTAGAAAAACTGTTAGGAATGAACTTTAATCCAGGCATTCATCAGTTAAAAGAAATAAATAATTATTTTTTTCCTAATGGAAAGTCACTAAAAGCAGGTGATGTTTTAATTAATAAAAAGCTTGCTAACGTTTATCGCAGTATTGCTAAAAATGGCATTGATGTTTTTTATACAGGTTGGTTAGCAAAGAAGATCATTGAAAAAGTTCAAAATGCCGCGATATCACCTGGAACATTAACGATGCAAGACATGGCATCATACCAAGCCGTAGAGCGTAAGCCTGTTTGCGGACTCTACAGAGAGTACAAAATTTGTGGCATGGGACCGCCTAGTTCCGGTGGTATTGCTGTTATTCAAATTTTAGCACAATTACAAAAATTTGATTTAAGCCAACAACAACCAAACGCTTTACAAGCAGCCCATCTAATGACTCAAAGCTATCGTTTAGCTTTTGCTGATCGAAACCGATATGTTGCCGATAGTGATTTTGTTAATGTGCCAATTAAAGGCTTGCTAGCAAGTGATTATTTAGCTCTACGTGCTAGCTTAATCGATCCGAAAAAAGATATGGGTAAAGCTATTGCAGGTGTACCTCAAGGGGCTTTGGCATATGCTAATGATAATGCTTTTGAGCGACCGTCAACAACGCATATATCTATTGTTGATGGCGATGGCGATGCTATATCAATGACCAGCAGTATTGAAAATGGTTTTGGTTCAGCATTGATGGTTCAAGGCTTTATTTTAAATAATCAACTAACGGATTTTTCTTTAGCACCAAACGTTGATGGTGAGTGGGTTGCTAATCGGGTACAAGCGAGTAAACGCCCCCGAAGCTCAATGGCACCAACCATGGTGCTCAATAAAGATAATAGTTTAAAGCTGGTCGTGGGCTCACCAGGGGGGAGCCGTATTATTAACTACGTTGCACAAACAATTGTTGGTGTTTTAGATTGGCAGTTAACCCCGCAAGCGGCGATTAACTTACCCAAAATTACTAACCGAAATTATGTCACTACGTTAGAACGTGGTACAAGCGCTGAAAAATTAAAATCTGTGTTAATTGCTAAGGGGCATCAGGTACAAGTTAAAGATTTAAACTCGGGCTTACAAGCAATAGAAATAAATAAAAACGGTTTAGTTGGCGGCACAGATCCTCGCCGCGAAGGCTTAGTTCTTGCGCAATAAATTAATTTGTTGTTCTAATGTCAATTAAACGCTAGTAACTTTCTATTCTCCCTAGCAAATACCACTCAGGTCAGTATAATATGCCTGCTTAATATTTTTGTCATCAATTGTCACTAATGTTATTCGATAAAATTAATGAAGAAAACTAATCAATCAAACTGTATAATTTTTTGTTCTACTTAGCTTTATAATCAGTCGCTTAAGTGAATAAATAATTGTACAGATTGGTTAATAACCAAAATTTATATATTAAAGATAAAGGAACATATATGTTCAACCCAGTAACTAAGAAATTTCAATTCGGTAAACATACCGTAACGCTTGAAACGGGTGCAATCGCTCGTCAGGCTACTGCTGCTGTTATGGCAAGCATGGACGATACTTGTGTATTAGTATCAGTTGTAGCAAAAAAAGAAGCCAAAGCAGGTCAAGATTTTTTCCCGTTAACAATAAACTACCAAGAGCGTACTTATGCTGCGGGTAAAATTCCAGGTAGTTTTTTTAAACGTGAAGGTCGTCCTTCAGAAGAAGAAACATTGATTGCACGTTTAATTGATCGCCCATTACGTCCGTTATTCCCAGAAGGGTTTATTAACGAAGTACAGATAATTATTACCGTTGTTTCAGTTAACCCTGAAATTGCCCCAGATATTATTTCATTGATTGGTGCTTCTGCCGCATTAGCTATCGCTGGTGTACCATTTAGTGGTCCTGTTGGTGCAGCGCGCGTTGGTTATACTGACGGTCAATATCTACTTAACCCATTACAATCTGAATTACCAACAAGTCAATTAGACTTAGTGGTTTCAGGTACTGATTCTGCTGTGTTAATGGTTGAGTCTGAAGCTGACGTATTATCGGAAGAAGTCATGCTTGGCGCAGTAATGTTTGGTCATGAACAAATGCAAGTGGCTGTTGAAGCAATTAAAGAATTCAAATCAGAAGTGAATACGACTGCTTGGGATTGGACTGCACCCGTTAAAAATGCTGAGTTAGTCGCTAAAATTGCTGAGCTTAGTGAAGCACAAGTAAACGAAGCATACCAAATTACTGAAAAATCGGTTCGTTATGACAAAATTGCTGAAATTCGCAATGGCGTAATTGAGCAGTTATTAGCTGCCGATGCTGAACTTAATGTTGGCGAAGCAAAAGATTTATTCCACGACTTAGAAAAAACGGTTGTTCGTGGTCGTATTACACAAGGTTCACCACGTATTGATGGCCGTGATCCTGAATCAATTCGTGCCTTAGACGTAATGACTGGTGTATTACCACGTACTCACGGTTCAGCTGTATTTACGCGCGGTGAAACACAAGCGTTAGTTACTGCTACCTTAGGTACGCAACGTGACTCACAACGTATTGACAGTATTTTAGGTGAAAAAACGGATGCCTTTATGCTTCATTATAATTTCCCTCCATACTGTGTTGGCGAAACGGGTTTTGTTGGTTCACCTAAACGTCGTGAAATTGGTCATGGTCGCTTAGCAAAACGTGGCATGTTAGCTGTTATGCCAAGTGTTGAAGAATTCCCGTACGCGGTACGTGTTGTTTCTGAAATTACTGA
>Ga0209826_1000926_pt1 | contig 21018 bp, 20 predicted proteins | sample GOMGulsemesocosm_5_FD_184637 | JGI IMG/M metagenome (GOLD analysis project Ga0209826, IMG submission 184637) | Methane-oxidizing microbial communities from mesocosms in the Gulf of Mexico - GOM15C Gulf of Mexico (SPAdes) (version 2) | ecosystem: Environmental > Aquatic > Marine > Cold seeps... | reverse complement strand
ACGACAGTAAAAGAACGGGAGTTGTTGGTTGGGAAGCATTATGGGACGGCTGGTTTGCATTGAATCAACTTCTAGAAGGCGCAAAGTTCATGCAACAGCAGATGGAATAAATGTGATCAAGAGACAGATGCTTCACAGAGGGCTCTTCGAGCCCACACGGAGACTTTGTTATTCTTGGTGTAGTGCGTTAGCAAGATCTACATGGATGTAGAACACTTCGGTTATGCATGGATCATATAACCTGCCTCGGTGCTCTCTGTGGTAAATATTTCTAAGTTGAATAAATACAAACTTTGTTGTTAATACGTGATGGCAAGGCGTACAAATATTGACTTTTTCTTACTAAATCTATACTATCCACGCCCTTAAATTCCCTATGTTTGCGAATAGTTGCCTATACTCAGGTGACTATTTTCTACTAACTTTGCCTGCGTATTTTTTACCTCGCAATAATTACCAACGAGAACAAAATGTTTGAATTACACGCAAGTTCTGTGTCTAACCTAAAAAATGATGTGCTGTCAGGATTTACTGTTGCCTTGGCTTTAGTGCCTGAAGCAGTTGCTTTTGCTTTTGTTGCTGGCGTAGACCCTTTAGTGGGGCTATATGCCGCTTTCATGGTGGGTTTAATTACTGCTGTTTTTGGTGGTCGCCCAGGTATGATTTCGGGTGCTACTGGTGCCATGGCTGTTGTTATGGTGAGCTTAGTGGCAATTCATGGTGTTGAATATCTCTTTGCTACTGTGGTGTTAACAGGGGTACTGCAAATACTAGCAGGAATATTTAAGCTGGGTAAGTTTATTCGTTTAGTGCCACATCCCGTTATGCTTGGTTTTGTTAACGGCCTAGCTATTGTTATTTTTTTAGCACAGTTAGGGCAATTTAAAGAAGTTAATAGCGCTGGGGAATTGGTATGGATGCAAGACGCTGCTCTATACCTTATGGCAGGCTTAATATTATTAACGATGGCAATTATTCACTTCTTTCCTAAATTAACTAAAGCTATCCCTTCTACGTTAGTGGCAATTGTCGGTGTTTCTATGTTGGTATTCGCTATTGACCTAGATACAAAGGTTGTCGGCGATATAGCCTCTATTGCTGGTGGCCTACCAACCTTCTCAATGCCTGATGTTCCTTTTACTTTAGAGACCTTGAAAATTATTTTACCTTTTGCTCTTGTGCTTGCTGCTATTGGTTTGATTGAATCTTTATTAACACTGACGCTTATTGATGAACTAACAGGTACTCGCGGTCGTAGTAATAAAGAATGTGTGGCTCAAGGTGCAGCGAATACTGTCACTGGCTTTTTTGGCGGTATGGGTGGTTGTGCCATGATAGGACAATCTATGATCAACGTTAACTCTGGTGGCCGTGGTAGAGCTTCTGGCATAACCGCAGCATTGGCGTTACTTGGTTTTATTTTGTTTGCCTCATCGTTAATCGAGCAAATTCCTCTAGCAGCTTTAATAGGGGTGATGTTTATTGTTGTTATTGGTACCTTTGAATGGTCAAGTTTTCGCATTTTGAGTAAGGTGCCTAAAGGTGATGCCTTTGTTATTATCCTTGTTTCTGGTGTTACTGTTTATTCTGATCTCGCGATTGCGGTAATCGTTGGTGTTATTGTTTCAGCATTAATATTTGCTTGGGAGCATGCCAAGCATATCAATGTTATTCGCAGCACCAATGAAAACGGTTCAACTGTTTATGAAGTTAATGGTCCGATATTTTTTGGCTCAATTGCTAACTTTTTAGAGCAATTTAGCCCTGAAAAGGATGCCGATGACATTATTGTGGAATTTAAAAATGCCCGTGTTGCCGATCATTCTGCTATAGAAGCCATTGATACTTTAGCCGAACGTTATATTTCTCGAAACAAAACCATGCACTTAAAGCACCTTAATAAAGAGTGTAAACAACTGCTCGCCAAAGCAGATAAACTGGTTGAGCTTAATGTTATTGAAGATCCTGATTATCATATTGCTACCGATAAATTGGCTTAATCGCTTATATTAAAATAGTGCGCTGAATAAGTTATACTTAACTTACAGCGCATTTTTATGTTCAGGACGAACGGTATTTCGCGGTGACAGGACGTCAAAGAGCGATTATGTTCAGGACGAACGGTATTTCGCGATGACAGGACGTCAAAAAGCGATTATGTTCAGGACGAACGGTATTTCGCGGTGACAGGACGTCAAAGAGCGATTATGTTCATCCTTGGCGGTCGTATGTCGTGGTGCCATGGATGGTAGTGAACGTGTATGCTTTTTCATGGGGTCATATAGATTAATGCAGTTAGAGTTTTTTGACGTACCAAGCCCTTGTATAGGTATTTGCGAGTCTGATGAAAAAGGTTATTGCCTTGGCTGCATGCGCTCGCGTGATGAAAGGCAGAAGTGGCAAGTTTTTGATAGCGATAAAAAACAAAAAGTGATTAAACTTTGTCTACAAAGAAAAAAACGTAAACAAAATAAAGTTAATCACCAAACCATTGAAAAATCACCAGAACAAGAAATTGAACCAACAGAAACTAGCTTACAACCTTCATTATTAGACCCGCCCAGCAAAACAACGCTTGCCAATAGCAGTGATTTGGATTTTGAAGATTTTGAATTATAAAATAATATAATTTAGCCTCAGAAAAATACCAGAAAACGGTTGCGAGCACTGAATTTTATAGCTATTATACGCGCTCTTTACAGCACTGCCTTTTTTATAAAGTATTATAAAGCGTTATAAGGTCTGTTTAAGAGATTGCCCCGATAGCTCAGTTGGTAGAGCAGAGGATTGAAAATCCTCGTGTCCCTGGTTCAAATCCGGGTCGGGGCACCATATTTATGTTACATTTAAAAAAGCCTGCAAGCAATTGCAGGCTTTTTTGTTTTTGTGTTTATTAGGTTTACTGATCGGGCTTAAACATACCAATAAATCATTAAAAAATGGCAGCTGGCGCCAGCTAAAACAAATAGGTGCCATATAGCATGGTTAAAAGGTATTTTTTTCTGCACATAAAAAAATACTCCCATACAATAGACTAACCCGCCTAAAGCAAGCAATGTTACAGCGTTACTGGGCAGCACTTTATAAAGTTCACCTAATATACTAAACGAGATAAACCCCATGCCTATATAGGTAGTTAGTGATATTTTTTTATATTTGCTGCCAAATTTCATCTTAAAAATGATACCACCAATGGCAATAGCCCAAATGAGTACCATCAAGCTATAACCAAGTGTACCGTGTAAGCTAAGTAATAATAATGGTGTGTAAGTGCCGGCAATTAACAAGTAAATAGCGCAGTGATCTAATAGTTTGAATACTTTCTTAGCTTGTTGATTGGCAATGCCATGGTAAAAAGTTGAGGCTAGAAAAAGTAAGATAAGGCTAGTACCATAAATGCTAAAACTTATGGTGCGTATTAATATCTCATTATTTGCAGCGCTTGCCAGTGATTCGCTTGTAACTGAGCCTTTTGTCGCTGAATAAGTTAGTAGCATGATAAGTGCTACGATACTAAGCAAAACACCTAAGCCATGACTAATGGTATTGGCTAGTTCTTCTTTAGCACTATAGGCAGGTGTTTTTGTGCTCATAATAATTTACCGAGGATAATAAAATACTTAAGCGTACACTTGTACGCTGTTTTGCTGAGGATAGCAAAAAGCACCACTAAAGTGAAGAAGCCTGATCAGAAGAGATGGCAGGGGTATACAAGATGATAGCTCTTAGGTTTTAAGAGCTAATTTAGGTGAAGGTATAAGGGAAGTTAGAGGGCTAAATCTATAACCATTTCTTTTAATTCATCTTTTGAAATTGAATTACTATGGTTTGTATCGAATCGATTAAAAATAGACTCACACATACGAATGCCTTTGTCTTGTAGTAATACATCAATTAACTCGACAAATTCAGTACGACTAATAACGCCGTCTTTATCTTCATCAAATACTTCAAATAACTCATCGATCCACTGGTTTAATTCCATAAAAATACCTTTAATCTAATCTTTTAACTAATGCTATAACTAAACTTTATCCTGAATAAGTGACTTTTGGAATGGTTAATTATAAATATTTACAAATAGCTACGTTTTAAATCGAGATGAAATAAAATAGAATGCCTAAATTGTAATGAGATTGTTAATGAATCAAATGGAATATTAGAATGTTCAAAAGCGGAATAACTATTTTAAGCGTACTTTTATTGGTAAGTTTTAATGCTTACAGTCAAGAAAAAAACGTAGTCATAGAAAACTGTCATGTTGATGGCGTTAAAGCGCAAGTAAAGTGCGGTAAATTATCAGTACCAGAGAATTATAATAAAATTGATGGTGAGCAGATTAGTATCAATTTTGTTGTTTTACCAGCGATAGATGATAGCGACAAAAAAACACCCTTGATGTTTTTAGCTGGTGGTCCTGGACAAGCGGCAGCCGAGCTGGCTTCAGGTTTGCGTCAGGTATTTAATGAAGTGCGTAAAACGCGTGATTTGATCTTGGTTGACCAACGAGGTACTGGCGAGTCTCACCCGCTGCAATGTGAAGAGTCTTTAGAGCAAAACCCGTATGAAATAACGCCAGAAGAGTTTTCAGAGCAAGATATAAAAGATTGTTTAGCAAGCTTTAGCGGTGATTTAAGTCAATACAATAGTGAAAATGCTATTCGTGATTTTGACGCTGTGCGTGTGGCGTTAGGCCATAAACAAATTAATATTTATGGTGGCTCTTATGGAACTCGGGCAGGGCTTGTGTATATGCGCATGTTTCCCAATGCTTTGCGTAGTGTCGTTTTAGATAGTGTCGGGCCCATAGAAGTGCCTATTGGCTTATTTGGGCAAAGCTCTGCACGGTCGTTCAATTTATTAGTAGAAAACTGTCAAAAAGAGTTAAGTTGCCAAAAAGCATACCCAGAGCTTAAGCAAGAGTTTACAGCGTTAGTAGCACGTTTAGTAAAGGCTCCAGCACAAGTTAGTATTGCGCACCCGCGGCTAGGAACAACGACTAAGTTTGTGATCAGTAAAGCAAAGTTATTGGGCACTTTGCGTATGCAATTATATTCAGTAGCAACTCGCTCCTTAGTTCCCTTGGTGATCCATCAAGCGTATTTAGGCAATTATATGCCATTAGCCGGTTTAGTTGCCCAGTCAGAAGGTGGCCAAGGCATTTATCTTGGTTTGTTATTTAACATTACTTGTAATGAAGATTACCCAAGAATATCGGCCACTGACTTTGAGCAAGATGCGGACAATGATTTTGGCGGTGGTGACAGTCACTTCGGCTTTAAAATGGTTTGCCCCATTTGGCCGCAATACCGACCTAGTGAAGAATTTTACCAAACGGTAACTGCTGATATTCCAACATTAATTCTCTCGGGTGATCTAGATCCGGTAACACCACCAAGTAATGGTGATTATAGTGCGAAATCACTGCCTAACAACCATCATATTGTTGTTGAAAACGCAGCACATACTGTGGCGATGAGTACCTGTGCCAGTGACATTATTAATGAATTTTTAACCAGCCTCAAGCCCAAAGAGCTTGATGAGTCTTGTTTAGACGATGTGGCTAATGAATCTTTTATGACTAACTTAAATGGCGGCATCTTAAGTGATGAAATATTCAATAGTGAAATATTAAGCGAAGAGAAAAACAATTTAGATATTTCGATAAAAGCACAAGCAGGTCAAAAATAATGATACAAGTTAATAATTTGCGCAAAACCTTTGGTGGTAGTAAAAAAAGTCTTTTTAGTCGCTTAAGCAATAGTAAAGAACAAAGCGGTGTTATCGCCCTTGATGGTTTATCTTTTACGGCTAACGATAGTGAAATCACTGGCATATTAGGGCCTAATGGCGCAGGAAAAACCACCTGTTTGCGCACTCTTTATGGTTTATTAAAAGCCGATGAAGGCAATGCCACTATTGACGGCATTGATGTCGTGGAAAATCCGCTTGCCGCTAGAGCCCGTTTAGGCATATTTCCTGATAAATTTGGTTTGTATGAGCGTTTAACGGCTTATGAACAAATAGACTATTTTGCCAGTATTCATGGTTTGCAAGGTGACGCTAAGCACCTCGCCATTGAAACAATTATCAAAGATTTAGATATGACGGAATTAGCGCACCGTAAAACCTTAGGCTTTTCTCAAGGACAAAGAATGAAGGTGACACTTGCGCAAGCATTAGTGCATCAACCCAAAAACTTCGTGCTTGATGAACCGACACGCGGTTTAGACGTAATGAGTACGCGAGTATTACGCAACTATTTAGCACGCTTTAAAGAGAAAGGTCACTGTATTTTATTTTCATCTCATGTCATGCAAGAAGTGGCGGCTTTATGTGATCGAGTCATTATTGTTGCCAACGGTAAATTAGCCGCAGAAGGTACGCCAAGCGAGCTTTGCGAGTTAGCAGGTGAAACTCAGTTGGAAGAAGCCTTCGTTAAAATAATAGGTTCAGATGAAGGAGTAGCGGCATGATTAATCTCAATGTAAGTCAGTTTAAAGCGCTGTTAAGTAAAGAGTTAAAAGAAGCTTTTCGTGATAAACGGGCGATGTTAGCTGGTGTTAGCGCGATGATGATTTTTTCAGCTATCTGTTTAGTTCAGGGAGTAGCAGCATGATCCAATTTAAGGCGTTATTAAGTAAAGAGTTAAAAGAAGCTTTCCGTGATAAACGGGCGATGTTAGCTGGTGTTAGCGCGATGATGACTTGTTCAGCTATCTGTTTAGTTCAGGGAGTACGAACATGATCCAATTTAAGGCGTTATTAAGTAAAGAGTTGAAAGAAGCCTTTCGTGATAAACGCGCGATGTTAGCTGGTGTTAGCGCGATGATGATTTGTCCTGTCAGCCACTTAACTAAAGGAGGATAGCATGATCCAATTTAAAGCGCTGTTAAGTAAAGAGTTAAAAGAAGCTTTCCGTGATAAACGGGCGATGTTAGCTGGTGTTAGCGCGATGATGATTTGTCCTGTCAGCCACTTAACTAAAGGAGGATAGCATGATCCAATTTAAAGCGCTGTTAAGTAAAGAGTTGAAAGAAGCCTTTCGTGATAAACGCGCGATGATGATGGCGATGATGATGGCAGTAATGGCACCGGTAATGATCTTTGCTATGTCAAAAGTGATGATCAAAGAAGCAGTAGAAACGCCAGCTATTTATATCAAAGTGGCGGGTGCTGAACATGCTCCTAAGTTAATTAAAGCGCTAAATGATGATAATGTTTTACTATTCAGCGATGTCCCCAATGATGAAAAAACGATATGGGATGAGAGAAGTCTTAGCTTAACCATTCCAATGAGTTTTAATCAAGATATGTTGGATGGTAAAACCATCGACATTTATTTAAGCGCAGATTACAGCGAGAAAGCGAATATGTCTCCTGTGCGTCGTATTAAATATATTATTAATAGCTATGCGCGCGCTATTGGTTACAAACGCTTGCTAGTACGTGGTATTGATGTGCGTTTATTGCAGCCAATAAAAATTATTGAGCAAGATACGTCGTTGCCCAATTCCAATGCGATGATTATTTCTATGATGTTGGGTCTTTATTTATTAATGGCCGCTTTTATGTCTGGACTTCCTGTCGCTATTGACGCAAGTGCCGGTGAGCGAGAGCGCAATGTGCTAGAAATGTTACTATGCCAACCGGTAAGTACGGTTAAAATTGTTGCCGCTAAGCTGTGTTGTGCTAGCCTAATCGCTTGTATTGGTGTGCTATTAACCCTAAGTTTAACGTCGTTCTCCGTCAGTTTTATTGATTTAACTAAAATTGGCGCCAGCTTTAATTTAGACACCTTTACCATCACGGCATTATTGTTGTTATTACTGCCAATCTGTTTTTTTGCTTCAGCCTTACAACTCTTTGTTGCTTTTCAATCGAAAAACTTTAAAGAGGCGCAGTCAATGGTTTCTATGATCATCATGTTGCCAGCCATGGTGCCTGTGATCATGATGTTTGTTGATAACAAACCTAAGTGGCTTGATTGGTTACCTATTTCGGGGCAGTCACTTATTATGGAAGATCTTTTTAAAGGTTTACCTGTGTCATGGACGCTATTGGGTTTTACTGGTTTAGTGACTATCGCTATGACAGTGTTATTGGTGTTATTGATGGCGAGAAAATTACGCTCTGAAAAAGTAGTCTTAGCGTTAAGCTAATTTTTGTTTAAATAAATGTAACGGTTCACCACCGAGACAGATGCTCCACAGGGGGCTCTTCGAGCCTACACCGAGGCTTTGTCATACTCGGTGATCTCTGTGGTAAATATTTTTAAGCTGAATAAATACAAATAAATCAACTTAAAACGGCGCATTTGATTCGCTGCTTTTATTTGTTAACTTAGCAATTAATTGTATTTTATTTTATATCTACGTTGTTTTTCTGTGTTTTATTTGTTGCTAGCTGCCTTTTCTTTGGTTATATTCATTAAGCAATAAAATAATGTCAAAATTAAAAGCTTTGTCGTGCTATTTTCTTCCTTAACTTGCCTTAGAGGTTAGCGATAAGGTCGATATAAGACAAGACAAAATGAACTAAACCCCCAGTAGTTTTAACATGTACATTTTGGGCTAATTCAGGCAAAATATGCGGCATTATTTTTAGTAATTTTATTGTGCGGCCAAATGCACAATCAGAACTTACGGCCTTTTAGGTTGTTTATTTGAGGAAAAACTATGTTTACTCGTGATATGAATATTGCCGAATTTGATGCTGAACTTTATCAAGCAATGAGCAAAGAGGTGGTGCGTCAAGAAGAGCATATTGAACTAATTGCTTCTGAAAACTACTGTAGCCCACGTGTTTTAGAAGCACAAGGCTCACAATTAACCAACAAATATGCTGAAGGTTATCCTGGCAAACGTTATTACGGTGGTTGTGAATATGTTGATATTGCTGAGCAGTTAGCTATTGATCGTGCTAAAGAATTATTTGGTGCTACTTATGCCAATGTTCAACCACATGCTGGTTCTCAAGCAAATTCAGCCGTTTTTCAAGCGCTAGTTACACCGGGTGGAAAAGTGTTAGGGATGAGCTTAGCTCATGGTGGTCACTTAACACACGGCTCGCACGTAAACTTTTCAGGTAAGTCTTATGAAGCATTTCAATATGGTCTTCACCCTGAAACAGGCGATATTGATTATGATGAAGTTGAACGTTTAGCTAATGAACATAAACCTGAGATGATCATCGGTGGTTTCTCTGCGTTTTCTGGTATTGTTGACTGGGCGCGTATGCGTAAAATTGCTGACAGTGTTGGTGCCTATTTCTTCGTTGATATGGCTCACGTTGCTGGCCTTGTTGCGGCAGGTCTTTATCCAAACCCTGTCCCACACGCCCATGTTGTTACTACAACGACTCATAAAACATTAGCAGGCCCACGTGGCGGTTTAATTGTTTCGGCTTGTGATGATGAAGCAGTTTACAAAAAATTGAACAGTGCGGTATTCCCTGGTGGTCAAGGCGGACCATTAATGCATGTTATTGCGGCAAAAGCGGTAGCATTTAAAGAAGCATTAGCACCAGAGTTTAAAGTATATCAACAAAGCGTTTTAGATAACGCTAAAGCCATGGTTGCCGTGTTACAAGAACGTGGCTATAAAGTGGTTTCAAACGGTACTGATAACCATTTGTTATTACTTGATCTTATCGATAAAGATATTACCGGTAAAGATGCTGATGCAGCGCTAGGCAAAGCTCACATCACAGTGAACAAAAACTCTGTACCGAATGATCCACGCTCTCCGTTTGTAACTAGTGGTTTGCGCCTTGGTACTCCTGCCATTACTCGCCGTGGTTTTGGTATTGAAGAAACTAACGCGTTAACAGGTTGGATTTGCGATATTTTAGATGACATCAATAACGAAGCAACAATCACTAAAGTTCAAGCAAGCGTTAAAGAATTATGTTCACGCTTCCCTGTATACAAATAACGATTAGTAGCATATTGAAAATGTAAAACTAATTTACTAATCACTGTAAATTTATATTAAAATGGCCGCAATTAGCGGTCATTTCTGATCTTAATACTCGAAACTTCTCACTTACCGAAGGTAAAGCATGTATTGTCCATTTTGTAGTGCATTAGACACTAAGGTTATTGACTCTCGTTTAGTCTCAGATGGTCATCAAGTCAGGCGTCGTCGAGAATGCCTTGCTTGTCATGAGCGTTATACAACGTTTGAAACAGCTGAATTAGTGATGCCGCATATCATAAAGCGAGATGGTACTAGAGAGCCCTTCAACGAAGACAAGATGCGTAGTGGATTAATGCGAGCGTTAGAAAAACGCCCGGTAAGTACTGAGCAAGTTGAGCTTGCAATTAATAAATTAAAATCACAAATGCGAGCGACTGGCGAGCGAGAAATCAGCAGTGAAATGCTGGGTAATTTATTGATGACACAATTAAAAGAATTAGACAAAGTTGCCTATCTTCGTTTCGCTTCGGTCTATTTATCCTTTGAAGATATTAGTGAATTTGCCGATGAAATTGCTCGTTTAGGCAAAGAAAGCCTTAGCCGAGGAAAAAGTCGCCAGAAAAAAGCTGATGGAAAGTAAGATAAGAATAAGATAGAAGGAAGTTAATAGTGTTTAGCAAGCAAGATCACCACTATATGGCATTAGCGATTAAGCTAGCCAAGCAAGGTCATTATACCACTTCGCCAAATCCTAGAGTAGGCTGTGTGTTGGTTAGCTGTGTTGAGGGTAAAGAGCAAATTATCGGCAGGGGTTATCATCAAAAAGCAGGGCAGGGACATGCCGAAGTTAAGGCACTACTTGCAGCTAAAAGTAACTATCCACAGTTAATAAAAGACGCTACGGCTTATGTAACCTTAGAGCCGTGTAGCCATTTTGGTAGAACACCACCTTGCGCGCAAGGTTTGATAGATGCAGGCGTAAAACGTGTGGTAGCAGCCATGGTTGACCCCAACCCAGCAGTTTCTGGTCGTGGCTTGAGCATGCTTGCACAGGCGGGTATTCAAGTTGAACACGGTTTATTAGAAAATGACGCTAAAGCGCTTAATCTAGGCTTTATTAAAGTGATGACACAAGCGCTACCTTATGTACGAGTAAAGTTAGCCGCCAGCCTTGATGGTAAAACGGCGATGAAAAACGGTGAAAGTAAGTGGATTACATCGAGTGATGCAAGGCGAGATGTACAAAGGCTTAGAGCACAAAGCTGCGCTATTATTGCTGGAGCTGATTCCATTTTAACGGATAATGCTAAAATGACCGTGCGTTGGTCTGAATTAGGCACTCTCAAACAACATTATGCTGAGCATGATGTTCGTCAACCCGTTAGGGTTGTTATTGATAGCCAAAATCGTTTAAGTCCTGATTTAGCCTTTTTTGAGCAAGACAGTGAAATCTTGTTAATCAGAAATAAAGCACTGTGTGATAATTTAATTGACACCACCCTTGAAAAATCACCTCAGTGGCCTCATTTTGTTGAACAAGTACCATTACCTTGTATTGAAAATGCTCAAGGTAAAGATAAAATTGACTTGAAATCATTACTAAGCCTGCTTGCTAAGCGTGGACTTAATGACGTCTTAGTCGAATCTGGCGCAACATTAGCCGGCGCTTTTATCGAACAAGATTTAGTGGATGAACTGATACTATTTCAAGCCCCCAAGTTAATGGGCGGCGACGGCAAAAGTGTTGTCACCATGGCAAGTATTACTAAGTTATCACAAGCTAAGTCACTCGCCATTACCGATGTTTGTATGGTGGGTTGCGATTTAAGGATCACGGCTCAACTAAAGTAAGCGACTTATTTTTATAAATGATTTTAAAAGAAAATATTCGCGTTACTAAATATAAAAAAATGAACAAAGAGAAATTATGTTTACTGGAATTATCGAAGCTGTTGGCACCATAAAAGCCATTAATATTAATGCTCAAGGGGCACGCTTAGTCATTGCGACTAATGACCTTGATATGAGCGATGTTAAATTGGGTGACTCTATTGCTACCAATGGTATATGTTTAACTGTGGTTGATTTTAGTCAACAAAGTTATAGTGCCGATGTGTCAAACGAAACGCTAAAACGCACAGGCTTTGCTGGTTATAATGTTGGTATGCAAGTTAATTTAGAAAAAGCCATGTTAGCCAGCACCCGTTTTGGTGGTCATATAGTGTCGGGTCATGTTGATGGCGTTAGTGAGGTTTTATCAATCATCAATAATGGTAATAGCATTGAATATTGGTTATCAATGCCCAATGATTTAGCGCATTATATTGCTGAAAAGGGCTCGGTAACTGTTGATGGCACAAGCTTAACTGTGAATGCATTAAGTGACAATACAGCTGACGGAAAGTTTAGATTAACGATAGTGCCGCACACCGTAAAAGAAACTATTTTTGCTCACTACCAAGTAGGTACTAAAGTGAACTTAGAAGTAGATTTAGTCGCTCGATATTTAGAACGTTTACTAACGAAAAACAACACCGCGCAGACATCGCTGCCTCAGTCAAACGTGACAGAAACTTTACTGCAAAAAGCAGGCTTTATAAAATAGCGGTAGTACATTTTTACAACAACACCTTTGCGCAATATAGGCGAAATAATAATAGCCGGAATATTTTTAAAAGAAAATATTCCCACTAGTGTCAGATAAATAATCAAAGAGAGTCCAATGAATTTAAATACCCCACAAGAAATAATCGAAGATATTGCTTTAGGTAAAATGGTTATTTTAATGGATGATGAAGACCGAGAAAATGAAGGTGATTTCATCATGGCTGCTGAATTAGTAACACCAGAAGCCATTAACTTTATGGCAACTCACGGTCGTGGTCTTATTTGTATGCCAATGAGCCGTGAAAAATGTGAAAAGCTAAAGTTGCCGTTAATGGTTGATAAAAATGATGCGCAATTTAGCACTAATTTTACCGTCTCTATTGAAGCCGCTACAGGCGTAACTACTGGTATATCTGCTGCCGATCGTGCTACTACCGTACTTGCCGCCGCCAACAAAGGTGCTAATCATCTTGATATTGTTCAGCCAGGGCATATTTTTCCACTGATTGCTAAAGACGGTGGCGTATTGAATCGCGCGGGTCATACTGAAGCGGGTGTCGATTTAGCACGCATGGCTGGTTGTGAACCTGCTGCCGTGATTGTTGAGATCCTTAACGAAGACGGTACTATGGCTCGTCGTGCAGATTTAGAAATCATTGCTAAAAAGCATGATATTAAAATGGGCACCATTGCTGATTTAATCGAGTTTAGAAACTCGACAGAAACTACTATTGAACGCATATCACGATGCAAACTACCCACGGCGTTTGGTGAATTTGACCTAACCGTATTTAAAGACACCATTGATGGTCAAGCACACTTTGCCTTAACTAAAGGTGAAATAGTGGCTGAAAAGCCAACGCTTGTACGTGTGCATTTAGAAAATACTTTTAGAGATTTATTATTTAGTCAACGTGAAAGTGTCGCTACATGGCCAATGGCTAATGCCTTAGAAAAAATAGCCAAAGAAGGCGGTGTTTTAGTGTTATTAGGCAAGCATGAATCGCCAATGGAACTCATTAATTTAGTTGAAAAATACGCCAAAATTGATGCCGGTGAAACGGTCAAAGAAGTAAACCGCCATGTCGGCTCTCGTAATGTTGGTGTTGGCTCACAAATATTAGCGAACTTAGGGGTGAGTAAAATGCGTTTGCTAAGTTCACAAACTAAGTACCATTCTCTATCAGGTTTTGGTTTAGAAGTAGTAGAGTATATTGCTGATTAAGTTGCTGAGTAAGTTATTTACTAGCGTTTACTGACGTATAGTAAAATGCGGCAGTATCTGCTTAAGCTCGTAAACTAAGTAGCATTATCTATCAGGCTTTGGCTTATAAGTGGTTTAGAAGTAGTTGAGTATATTGCTGAGTAAGTAAAATTTTTCTTTTTTAATGAAAGAAATAAAGCTATTGTTGGGTCTGGTTTATTGCAATGAATTTAAGACCCAACAAAGATACCGACTAAATAGTAACTTCTGATGAAATTAGTGCATAACAACATATTGATAGTCATGTTAATGCTGATAGCCTTTATTGGTCAGTCGATGGCAAGTACAGCTATGCCTTGTACTCATGAGTCTATGAATGCTGATATGTCTATGATGAACCATGCCAATATGGTTGATACGCCTATGCTTCATACTGATATGATGTCAGTAAACGAAGAGCAAGGTAATGCTCAGGAAGCTACGATGGATTGTTGTCAAGAACAATGCCAATGCCCTATGAGTGGTTGTGTTAACCTTTCTTTTTTACTTAATACCAGTTTTAACTCTGAGATCATTGCCGAGCAAAAAATACTGCAATCCTCTTCATTACAGCAATCAAAAATCAATTCTTCTTTATATCGCCCACCCATTTCATAACTTCACGGCACACCTGTGCCTAAAATTCCTTGATAACTGTGTTAACTAAGTTTGCATTTATTCAATTTTAAAAGCATTACCACTGAGAGCACCGAGGTCACCGTACTGCACCGAGAATAATAAATTCTCTGTGTAGGCTCGAAGAGCCCTCTGTGAAGCATCGCGGCTCGGTGGTGAACAATTAGTTAGCATAAATGAATTATTCTCCGTATTTACACAAGTAAAGAGAAAAGAAGTATGAACAAATCTAGTCCCTTATATAGCGGCTTCGCTGTATTTACGGCTTTATTAACTATTTTTATTATTAACAATAGTTATGCTGAGTCGCAACCATTAGGCTTTGCACAAGCCATTAAAGTAGCACAAAAAAATGATCCTTGGCTTGATGGTAGTCGCCATAAACAGCAGTCGTTAGAATCATTGAGCCATGCGGCCAATACTCTACCAGATCCTAAAGTGTCTATCGCCTTTGCAAACTTACCTACCGACAGCTTTGATTTCTCTCAAGAGAGAATGACGCAATTTAAAGTAGGGGTTTCACAAATGTTTGCTCGTGGTGATAGCCTTGCCATTAAAAATAAACAACTTAAATTACAGTCGCAACAACAACCACTGCAACGTCAAGATCGGCAAAGCAAAGTCGCGGTCACGGTTGGCAGTTTGTGGCTTGATTTATACCGAATACAGCAAAGTATCAGCTTAATTGAGCAAAACCGTAGTTTGTTTGAACAACTCAGTGAGTTAGTTGAAGCTAGCTATGGCAGTGGCTTAGGGAAAACGAGGCAATATGATATTGTTCGTGCCCAGTTAGAGCTAACGCGATTAGAAGATAGATTAAATCAACTAAAACTAGAGCAAAATCGTTACCAAGGCATGCTAAAGCAATGGTTAAGTGATTTTTCTTTTGAAAATATTTCAACAATGGCTGCAGATTCAAAACATAACTTAGCCACGCAACCTATTAGTAGCGAGTTACCGCAATTAACGCTGATTAAAAAATCGATTATTTACCATAAAAAAACGTTAAAGGCTGAGCAACTCGCTTTGTTATTAGCTGCCCATCCATCGGTGCTAGCAATGGATAAAAAAATTGCGGCTACTCGCAAAAATATTGATTTAGCCGAGCAAAAATATCAACCTCAGTGGGGAGTTAATGCTAGTTATGGTTATCGCGCTGATGATCAAATGGGCAATAGCCGTGCTGACTTATTTTCTCTTGGCGTTGTTTTTGACGTGCCCCTATTTACTAATAACCGACAAGATAATGAAGTTAAATCGGCCGTATCTAAAACGGAAGCCATTAAAACAGAAAAATTATTACTGATCCGTCAATTAATCTCAGCTTTTGCCAGTGCTAAAGGTAGGCTTTTACGTTTGAACGAAAGACAAACCTTATACCAAGAGCGATTATTACCACAAATTCATGATCAAGCTCAGGCGTCTTTAACCGCTTATACCAATGATGATGGTGATTTTGCGGAAGTGGTTCGCGCCCGTATTGCTGAGCTAAATGCTCAAATCGATTTTTTAGCCATTAATGTACAACAGCAAAAAATCATCCTAGAAATTAATTACCTTTTTATTGGCTCAATAGTGCCGTCACAAAAGGGAGGATCATAATGAAAAAATCAATAAACTCAAATAAAAAAATGCTCATGGTTGGTTTAGGTGTGGGGTTAGTGATTGGGCTGGTGGTGAGTTTATTTTTTCTTAACTTTACAGCTACTAACACGCCAGCAACAAAACAAGTAGCAGAAAAACAACCTATGTATTGGGTTGCTCCGATGGACGCTAATTATAGAAAAGATAAACCGGGAAAATCTCCTATGGGTATGGATTTATTACCTGTCTATGCCGATTCAGGGGAAGGCCCTGATGAGGGACCTGGTACTATTCGTATTTCAGCTAATGTTGTTAATAATTTAGGGGTTAGAACGGTTGCTGCACAATATAAATCTCTGCATAACCAAATTGATACAGTGGGTTATGTGACTTACGATCAAGACAAACTTGTACATATTCATCCACGAGTTGATGGCTGGATTGAAAAGCTTTATGTGAAAACTGCTGGTTCAACGGTTAAAAAAGGTCAACCGCTTTATGGTATTTACTCGCCAGAATTAGTTAATGCTCAAGAAGAATTTTTATTGGCATTAGAGCGTAATAACAAGCGTTTAGTTAAGGCGGCTGAAAACCGCTTAGTGGCTTTACAGTTACCAAAACAAGCCATAGAGTCCTTGAAAAAAACACGCAAGGTACAACAAAACATTACTTTTTACGCTCCACAAAATGGTGTGGTGGAAAACTTAAATATTAGGGAAGGTTTTTATGTAAAACCGGGTGCTACCTTAATGTCTATTGGTGATTTGTCTAGGGTGTGGATAGAGGCGGAAGTATTTGAGCGCCAAGCAGCACAAGTGCAGGTGGGTACAAAGGTCACTATGCGTTTAGATTATTTGCCCGGTGAAGAATTTAACGGGCAGGTAAACTTTATTTACCCAACCTTAGATGCCAAAACCCGTACCGTGAAAGTGCGGTTACGTTTTGATAACCAATCAGGTGATTTTAAACCTAATATGTTTGCACAAGTGGCTATTCATACTAGTGATACCACGCCAGCTTTACTTATTCCAAAAGAAGCGTTAATACGAACGGGTAATCAAGACCGTGTGGTATTGGCGTTAGGCGGCGGTAATTTTAAATCAATTGCGGTGACTGTCGGTCGTTTTGACAATGAGTCAGTAGAAATACTTAACGGCTTAACTGATGGTGAAGAAGTGGTTAGCTCAGCACAATTTTTATTGGACTCAGAGTCGAGTAAATCGTCAGATTTTATGCGTATGAACCACGATACTACTGATATGCCTATGACTGAAGCTATACCAGAAATGAGGCAAGTGATGTCAGCGACAACCACAGGCAGTATCAACTCAGTGATGGCGGCTCATCGTATGGTGAATATCTCTCGTGCTGCCATTGAAAAGTGGCAACGCCCTGCAGCAAGGCTAGATTTTTTAGTCGATGAAGCACTCGATATGGCGGATTTTAATCAAGGCGATGACATTGAATTTACCTTTGAAATTCATGACGATGACTTTGTTATTACTGATGTTATTACTGATGTTATTACTGATGTTAGTACCGATGTTGGTACCGATGTTAGTACCCTTGAAAATAAGTTGCAGGAGTAAATCATGATTGCAGCAATTATTCGTTGGTCAGTTCATAATCGTTTTTTTGTGCTGTTAGCAACCTTTATCTTAGTGGCTATTGGCTTGTACTCAGTAAAAAATACCCCTGTTGATGCCTTGCCTGATTTATCTGATGTGCAAGTTATCATCAAAACCAGCTACCCCGGACAAGCACCGCAAGTGGTGGAAGATCAGGTCACTTATCCGTTAACTACCGCCATGTTATCGGTACCCGGTGCGGAAACCGTACGAGGTTTTTCTTTTTTTGGCGACTCTTATGTTTACGTGATTTTTGATGAAGACACTGACTTGTATTGGGCACGTTCGCGAGTATTAGAGTATTTAAGTCAAGTTGCCCCTAATTTGCCAAGTTCAGCTAAGCCGCAGTTAGGGCCCGATGCTACTGGCGTGGGTTGGGTGTATTTATATGCCTTGGTTGATCGAACAGGCCAGCATGACATAAGCCAATTACGTAGTATACAAGACTGGTTTTTAAAGTATGAGCTGCAAACCGTATCAGGCGTTTCTGAAGTTAGTGCTCTTGGCGGCATGGTTAAACAATACCAAGTGCAGGTCAATCCAGATAAATTACGCGCTTTTGGTATTCCGTTATCGTTAATTCAACAGGCCATTAAGCAAGGCAACCAAGAAATAGGTGCATCCGTTGTTGAAATGGCAGAAGCCGAATACATGGTACGTGCCACAGGTTATATTAAAAATGCCCAAGATTTAGAAAACATCCCGTTAGGGGTTAATCAAAATGGCACACCGCTGTTATTAAAAGATGTTGCTGATATTGTTATTGGCCCACAAATGCGCCGCGGCATTGCTGAGCTAAATGGTGAGGGAGAAACGGTTGGCGGTATCGTTGTGATGCGTTTTGGCGAGAATGCCCAACAGGTTATTATTAAAGTTAAAGAGAAGTTAGAGCAGCTTAAGCAAGGTTTACCCGATGGCGTAGAAATTGTCACCGTTTATGACAGATCAGCTTTAATAGAGCGAGCCGTCGATAATTTAGCTTTTAAACTGTTAGAAGAGTTTGGCGTAGTTGCGCTAGTGTGTGTGCTATTTTTATTTCATGTTCGCTCATCGCTTGTGGCTATTATCAGTTTGCCCGTTGGTATATTAAGTGCATTTATTATTATGCATGCACAAGGGCTTAATGCCAATATTATGTCGCTGGGCGGTATTGCTATTGCCATCGGCGCTATGATTGATGGTGCGATAGTGATGATTGAAAATATGCATAAGCACATGGAAAAACTGATCGCTAAAGGTGAAAAACTTACCAATGAAAATCGCTGGCAAGTGGTGGTTGATTCAGCCACTGAAGTTGGCCCGGCATTATTTTTTAGTTTACTGATTATTACCGTAAGTTTTGTACCTGTTTTTACCCTAGAGGCGCAAGAAGGACGTATGTTCTCACCGTTAGCGTTTACTAAAACCTATGCTATGGCTGCTTCTGCTGCATTGGCTATTACCTTAGTGCCAGTATTAATGGGATATTTCATTCGCGGTAAAGTATTGCCTGAGCATAAAAACCCAATTAATCGTGTGTTAAGTGCCATCTACTTACCTGCACTTAAAATGGTGTTAACTTACCCAAAAACAACCTTAATAGCGGCGATAATGATGATTGGCGTAGGTCTTTATCCATTAGATAAAATAGGCAGTGAATTTATTCCACCGTTAGATGAGGGGGATTTAATGTATATGCCAACCACATATCCAGGCATATCTATTGGACAAGCACGACAGTTACTACAACAAACCGACAAACTTATTTATACCGTACCAGAAGTTGAATTAATACTAGGTAAAGTAGGGCGAGCAGAAACAGCAACGGATCCCGCTCCATTAACTATGATCGAAAGCTTTATTCAGCTAAAACCAAGATCACAATGGCGAGCAGGTGTCACTATTGAAAGCTTGAAACAAGAATTAGATGCCTTGGTTAAATTACCCGGTGTAACAAATGCTTGGGTCATGCCAATAAAAACCCGTATCGATATGTTATCGACAGGCATTAAAACCCCTGTGGGTATTAAAATTTCTGGCCCTGACTTAGCTGAGATACAAAAAATTGGTCAACAAATTGAAGTTATTTTAGCTGATGTAACCGGCACAGCCTCGGTATATTCAGAGCGTGTTGCTGGTGGTCGCTATATCAAGATAGATATTCAGCGCGAAAAAGCCGCTCGTTATGGCCTAAATATCAGTGATATTCAACAGGTTGTTGCTACTGCTGTTGGTGGTATGAATGTGGCTCAAACCGTAGAAGGCTTAGAGCGCTATCCTATCAATATTCGCTATCCGCAAGATTATCGTAATTCACCAGAGCAGTTAGCTTTATTGCCGATAGTTAGCCCGAATGGTCAACGTATTCCATTGGGTGATGTGGCGAATATTTTTATTGAAGATGGCCCGCCGGGCATTAAATCTGAAAATGCTCGTTTAAATGGTTGGTCTTTTATTGATATTAATAGCGACACTGATGTGGGTCGTTATGTTGAACATGCACAAAAAATATTGCGTGCGCAATTAGTTTTACCCGCAGGTTATAGCATTGCATGGGCGGGGCAATATGAATATATGCAGAGGGCAAAAGAAAAACTCACTTATGTTGTGCCGTTGACCTTAGCCATTATTATTGTTTTGTTGTATTTAAACTTTAGAAATATGACTGAAGTAGCGATGATCATGTTGACCTTACCACTAGCGATGGTGGGGAGTATTTGGTTAATGTATCTTGAAGGCTATAACTTCTCGGTAGCGGTGGGGGTTGGCTTTATCGCTTTGGCAGGGGTTGCTGTTGAAATTGGTGTCATCATGCTGGTTTATCTCAATCAGGCTTATCAAGAAATGTTGCAAAGGCATCAAGAAAGTGGCGCAAAGGTTGATGAATCATCGGTATTTGCGGCGGTGCTGGCTGGAGCTGGCAAACGTGTTCGCCCGGTGATGATGACAGCTGCCGCTATTATTGTTGGTTTATTGCCCATTTTATATGGCACAGGAACAGGGAGCGAAGTAATGAGCCGTATTGCCGCGCCTATGGTTGGCGGTATGGTGAGTGCAGTAATATTAACCTTACTTGTTTTACCGGCGCTATTTTACCTATGGCGTGTTAATGCGCTGAAAAAATGATCTAGCAGGGGGGATTGATTTAAATTTTGGAGCTATTGCAGGAAAGGGCTATAAAATCAGCAAGGGATGTGGCAGTTCAGGGATGAAGATCTGCTAAAAATTTAGCGTAAAGTAGTAGCGTTAAAAAATAGTATAATTAAAGTGACAGAAACAAAAAAGCGAAGAACGAGTTTACCTCTTTCTTCGCTTTTTTAGCTTATAAGTTAAAACTTATACAGCTAGAACGTTTTCTGCTTCAGGGCCTTTTTGACCTTGTTTAACAGTGAACGTAACCGCTTGGCCGTCAGCTAGAGTAC
>Ga0209826_1000924_pt1 | contig 21035 bp, 18 predicted proteins | sample GOMGulsemesocosm_5_FD_184637 | JGI IMG/M metagenome (GOLD analysis project Ga0209826, IMG submission 184637) | Methane-oxidizing microbial communities from mesocosms in the Gulf of Mexico - GOM15C Gulf of Mexico (SPAdes) (version 2) | ecosystem: Environmental > Aquatic > Marine > Cold seeps... | reverse complement strand
GAAGACTAGTGCCAAAATCTTGGTGACCTAAAAAACCATACATATCTGGAGAAATCCATTTTGGAAGTTTTTCTGGGCTTTCAATATGAATTCTTCCACCTACAGCATCACAGTCAAATTGTTTAAATGTCGAATATATTGATTGTAACCAGTTTTGAGTAACCCGGATATCATCATCAATAAAAATGAGATAGGTACTTTCTGATTCACTTATGCCCTTATTTCTAGCAGCAGATAAACCTTGTTGAGATTCAAAAAGATAACGAATATTTAAAGTAGATTTGCTAATAAAGTTTTCAGTAACGTCTTTAGTTTTATCTGTGGAATTATTATCAACAAGAAGAACTTCCCATTGTATTGGATCGGTAATTTCTTGATTTTCCAAGCAAGAAAAGCACTCGGGTAAATTCATACTACGATTATATGAACAGATGATAATACTTATATCCATAATGGGGCTCTAGGTTTTTATTTTTATATAGTTAAGCGATTAACTAAACGGTTAGTGTAGTATTTAATAGGGAAAAGTAAACTAGCGTCATTTATACCAAATGCCATTTTTTGCTTTAATTTCCACCAAGGGTCATTGCCGTATACCTCGATACGGTGCAAGATAAATGGATCGCGGTGAATATTATTAAAGCCAGATCGAGTAGAGCATGCTAGTGTATATCCTGAACTTTCTACTTTATCACGATTTTCTAAATTAAATAAACCATAAGGATAGGCAAAATGTTTACACGGTTTACCCAAATGATCTTCAATTATCTTTTTTGGGTTTATGATTTCATTAGATGCTGAATTGATATCAAGTTCAGGTAATTTAGGGTGAGAAACGGTATGAGCACCAAATGTAACATTGTACTGGTCCATTTCTTGTATCTGTTGCCAATCTAACATTTTTCTTGCCGGAAATCCTTCTTGTGTCATCCAATGATTACTGCCGCCTAAGCAACCGGTAGTTAAAAAAATAGTAGCAGGGACTTGATGCTTAGCTAGAATAGGAAAGGCATGAGTATAATTATCAGCAAAACCATCATCTAAGGTAATAGCGATTGCATTTTCTGGCAGATCCTTATTGAATAATAGGTGCTGCTCTATTTGCTCTAAAGAAACAGGGTTAAAACCATTGAGTTTTAACTGCTTCATATGTTTGTCAAACACCTCTGGTGGGCAAGCATATTTAACCTCTTTAGCTGTTTTTGGTTCGCTAATCATGTGATACATCAGAATGATAAATTTATTCATAATCTACTGTGTTATAGACTCAAAAAACGAATTGAATATTTTAACAATGGGATACTTAGAAAGATATATTTTAAGTGCTTTATTTGTCACCATTTATAGCCAAGATCTTCTGCAACTGGAGAGACTGCGTGTTTAAGTAACCATTTTTCAAGTACAGTTACTTTTGCTTTTCCACCATTTACCTCAGAGCTACCTACTTTATTATTCAGTACGTTAGGGTTAATGTTAATATTCAAAAATTCATTGAGGTCGTTAATTGATGTGTGTCCAGAAATCAAATCTTCATAACTGACCAAGAATGCATTAAATTGTGTTGCATCTTTTAGGAAACCTTCCATAAGACATTTCCAGTGTTTACCGAAAGCTGTTGGTGTAAAGACAGGACTATCAGGAAATGTGTTATACCAATTTCGACCATAGCGGCAATATGAAATATATGCTTCCAAAGGGTTGCGGTATAAGAAAACGAAGCGTGCTTTTGGATAAAGCCAACGAAGATAAGCGCAATGCTCAGTTCCCAGTCTAACTTCTTTTATGCCCCATCGACTAGCTCCAGCTTTTTTTGCTGGTTCGGCGAATAAGGTGTCAAAAAAAGTGCGGTGGCTGTTTTTTAACTCATCTAGCGAAGGGAATAAGTTGGCAACCCATTCATTAGAAAGTTCATTTTTAGGTGTGCCAGTATAAAAATAATCAGCTGGTGGCCAGTTGGGCCTAAAGGCTTTGGTTGTTTCGGCCATAGCTTGAATAATGCCACACTCATCATAAGGTTCTCCCCACATAAGAACCTGAGGGTCTGACATAATTAGCCGTTGTAACAAGGTTGAACCAGATCGCCAACCAGCAGACATTAAGAAAATAGGTTCTTCCGTATCATTGTTGATATTGTCAGTACACTGGTTTTGAAGTTCTGTTATCCCAGAATAAATGTCAGGATGCTGGTTTATTGCTTTATCATGATCTACGAGTGCTTGTTTAGGTCCCTTAAAAGCGGAATTTAAATATTGAAACATAGTGGTGCTTCCTCCTATAGTTTTAATAGCCCATAATTAAAAATTTCACAATGCCGCGATAGGTTTAATTTATCTTGTGTATTCACGGTCTTTTATTTTATTAGTTACAACCCACACTTATATTTTGTGGAGCTTTTTAAAATGCTTTAAATTTTAATTACAAACCCAAAACTTTTTTATAAAGATAGGTATCTGGTTCACATAGTTTAGTTACCCGCTGATAAATATCACTAGGGATGTCTGATGTATTTGTTGATGTTTTATTCAAATGATTGATAGATAATTTACTATTAAATTTAGCTTCAAACATTTCTTCAAATTGAGTCATATTTTCTAAAGTACCAACAAGTGCAAATTTCTTGTATCTACCAATGGCAATATCAGTTAATTCTTTAATATTCAAATGTTCTTTATTTAAATCATCAGTTATTTCATCAACAAAAGCACGTCCAAAATTAGTAGCGGCTTCAGTTTCAATAAACTTTTCGAGTGGAATATCAATTTTAAACTTTGATGAAGACTTTTGATTGTAATGATAATGAGAGAACCACCTATCAACGGGGTTTCTTAAAATAGTCACAAAGTTCCATTGGTTATGAAATACATCAAAAGTATCTTGGCTGTAATGAAAGTGCCCCACAATACACTTAACCTCGGGCAAAGACATTGTATAATTCAATAAATCTCGACGTACATCATTACCTTTTTCAATGGACTTTTGTTCTGTAAATCGAGCGGCCTCTTCATTAAGTAAAACAACAGAGTTAGATCTATTATTTCTCCAAGGTTTATAACAATCAATAATTGCTTTATTAATTGAGGTTCCACCGCATTTAGCAATGTGGAAAAAAAATATTTTATGGTTTTTTAAAGGTGGATCAAGAATATCTTTGAATGATTGAAACATAATATTTCTCTGGTTAGGAATAACATAGCAAGTTATATTTTTAAGCTTCATCTAAACAAGTGAATGAAGAATGTATTCCTACCCTTCAAATACGGTAGTCTATAGTTCCATAGCTTTGTAGTAAGTCTTTTATGTTATTCCGAGTTATTTCAAATGTTGCTTGTCCACCACTATAATCATTGAGCAGTGATTTTACTTTCTGCTTTAAGGTTTTTTTTAAAAACCAGAACGTAAAACATTTTTGTAATTGAGTTAGTTTAAATGAAAGCTTATAGACTAAAAGGTAAGAGCCGCTTAATAAAGGATTTTTTAAGCCTTTCATATCCTGAGTAATCAGTGAAATCATCGCAGCTAAGACAGCATTATCATCTAAAAGATTATTCTTATAACGTACCAAAAAGTCAGATGCTTTAACTTCACAGAATCTAGAGCAATATAGCGTATTATCATCCCGTCTAAAGTAATAAAGGGGACTTGGAATATGCTGCATTTTGAATTTTTTCTCTATACGAATGAAATAATCGTAGTCTTCTACTAAAAATAATTCAGGATCATACTCACCAATTTCTTCATACACACGACGGGTATACATAAAACAGGCGCCGATATCGTTGCTTTTTTCTAACTGAATAGGGAAAGGTAGTTGGCTATGTTGTGGGTTTAATGGTTTAGAGTTAGCATCAGTATCGATAAAAAGATAATAGTCAGCATAAACAAATTCGCATTGACTCGTCTGAAGCGCTTCAACCATTTTTTCTATAGCTGTGGGTTCAAAGATATTGTCATCTGAAGTCCAAGTTAAATATTCCCCTTGAGCAAGAGAGAAACCTTTATTTAGAGTTCGGGGAAGCTTTAAATTAAACTCATTTTTAACATATCGGATACGAGGGTCGTTAAAAGATTTTATAACTTCTGCTGTATTATCAGGAGAATTATCATCAACAATAATTAATTCAAAATTAGTGTATGTCTGGTTCAGAATGCTATTTATTGCATCAGGCAAAACATACGCTCGCTTATAGCTTGGGAGCACAATACTAACTAAGGGAGTATCTGCAGTTATATTGTTCAAAATTAATCCTTTTTTCTTTTAATGTTAACAATAATTCAGTCTAAATTATTTAATAGTAACCGTTCACGTCCCCCTTATGAAAAATAGAACTAAGAGGGGGGGGAAGCTATTTTTTCAGCTCGTCATTCCTGCATGCTGTTAGCAGGAATCCAAGTACAGCGTGGATTTCCGATAAAAGACTTCGGGAATGACGGTGTTTTTACATGTATTTGTCTGTGAATAATGAGAAGTTACGCTACACAAGCCTTAAAGCCTTCCTCGACACTCGTCAGTAGGAGAGGGAGCAAGCCCACCTCATAACTCGGTGTATTTTAAATAATAAAAAGCTGTGTAGATACCTATACTGCAAAAGGAGAGTTAATTACGAAGTCCCTCTGACTTTAGCTTCAATAGATAGGCATCCAAAAAGTATTTTACTCCCCAGCTGATTTCAGCACTTTCAATATATTTAGACCCTTTGCCGTAGCTTCCAAAAAAACCACCTGATTTATTTTGAATTTTTTCAAGGTAACGTATCGCTTTATCAGCTCGTTCTTTATCGCCTAAGGTATACCATACGATAGCATATTGAGCCATGCCAGTTGAACAAATCCAATCCACATCGGGGTAAGCTGGAATACTGCCATTATTACGTTGGCAACGCTCAATATCAGCCATGCCTTTGCGTGCCAAATCTAATTCCCCCATTTCACATAAAGCCTCCATAGCATAGGCATGAAAATGAGTTAAGCGATTAAAAGGAACGAGAGTTTCTTGTTTTTTGTAATACTCCAGTACGAATTTTGCTTTCTCTTCATATTCAGGCACATTTAACAATCTACCCGCTTCAGCAAGAGGAGGTAAAGCATAGGAATGAATAAGATCATTGGCAATATCCGTCCAAAGTTCAGTAGATGGAGTAACCATACGGCCATCGTCTTCAATTTGAGTCAACATCCAATCAGATGCTCTGCGTAAGGAATCCTCTGCTCCATCGACATCACCTAGTGCAGCACATAGACCGCGCATGATTTGTGCTGTATCAAAAGTATAGGGGACACCATCAGGCGCTGGGAAAGAGCCATCAGGGAGTTGAATAGACATTAGCCATTTAGTACAGGTTCTTGCTAACTCTTGCTCCCCCCAATTATACAGTGTAGGGATAAAGTACCCCGTCACTTCAGCGTAAGGCGTACGGTCCTTGGTGTGGATAATAATGCCTTTATTTTCCACCATATTGTCTTTAAACCAGTCCATAGCTCTTTCGTAACTTGGTTTACTTTTTTTCCAGAAAAGCATGTGAAATGTCCTCATTGTTTCGTTGAAACATTATTGTAGTTGATAAAAACTAATCAGTTTAGGGTTTTACTTAATTTAGGATGCCGGTTCTTTAAGCAATAAAATCTGATCAACTTTGACCTTAGTTAAATCTTGAGTTTGACCACTAGGCCATTGAACTGAAATTTTGTCGATGAGAGTGTGTTTGGCAAGTCCAAAATGTAGACGCTGGTGATTTTGGCTGCGGTGATGAACACCACCATCTTGAATACGAGTTTGAGTAATGCCGCCTGTAGTTATGCGCACAATAGCACCAATACCATCTCTATTTGATGCTGCTCCCTCCAAATCAATTTCTAACCAATGATTATCATTGCCAATATTGTGGTAAAGATGGTAGGAGCCCTTTTCAGATGGAAGTCCAAGGCTACGCCCCATACTTCCTCCTGTTGAAGTCAATAAGTCTAAAAATCCATCATTATCATAATCAGCGGTAGTGACAGAATCACCAACACCAATTTTGTTTCCTGCCGCCCCACCAGCGCTAGAAACAACAGAGAAATAGCCATTACCTTTGTTAAGTAATAGTAAGTTTTCCTGTTTCCCTAAGTCACCTGATGCGAGTATAAAAAGGTCTAAATTCATATCATTATTAAAATCAGCAGCCACAACATTAGTCGCAGAAATAAGCCGATCATTCACTCCGCGTTTGTCGCTTTCTTCAACCAGAGCTCCCTCTCGATTCATAAATAAACGTGCAGGGGTAGTAGGAGTAATAGCCGCAATCCTTTCTTCCGTCCCATTTAATACAGCTAAGTCTGAAATGGGTTCCGTCGTTGAAATATTAAAGCTTAATTGCTGATATTTATGTCTACCTTTTGTGGCATGAATAGGAGATCCTGAGGCGTAAACTTGCCATTTATTTGGTGCTGTAAAATTGATATAAACACCTGCATTTTTTCCAGGGTTATAAGAGGCAGTGCTTGTAATACCAGCTGTATCTTTAGATAACGAAAAAGTCATGGTTTTAGGTTGAATGTCATTCTGGCCAATATGAATTTGTTCGGGACGTACTAAGTTACCTGGTGACATTGATTTAACATGGAAAGTCACCTGTCCTGAAGACTGAAATTCAAATCCAGTTTTATTCGCTAGGTTTGATGCTTTGAACCGTATATCAGCAATGATAATATTACTACTAGGGTGCCCAAAAGCAACTTGATTAAGTGAACTTTTACGAGCTAGAAAAAGGTCCATTGCCCCATCATTATCAAAATCACCTGCTGCAATATCTTCAAATGCACTGATAGGTAATAAATCAATACTTTTAGCAGGGAAGGTTGAGGTATCAAATATTTGGGCAGTTCGATTTTCTCCGACAACTCTGCAAACTAGTTCAGTGTGCGCATCATTATTAAGTTCAGTAATGATACAAAAAGGGGCTGATTTCCCTTTAAATTGAATTGCATCTTGGTTGCTAGTAAACGAACCAGTGCCTTTTTGGAGGAAAATAAACGGTGGTACGCGATTATCAAAACGTGCTTCTGCGCCTTGGAAAAGATCCAAAAGACCATTATGGTCAATATCCACTGCTAGAGGCATACGTGTACGGCCATAGTTATTAGAGACACCTAAGGAGTAGGCTAAATTCTCAAATTTATTACCACGGTTCATAAACAATTTCTTGGGCTCAGTTCCCACTCCACTACCTGCTCCTGTTAATTGAACTAAATCTAAGTGGCCATCATTATCAAAATCTGCCCATAGAGCACCATGCTTATCGCTCCCTAAATCTTCAGTTTTGAAAAATTGATTACTCACATCTGAAAACTGACCATAACCTTGGTTATGAAATAATTGAGCATTGTTTAGATGGTTAGAGACATAAAGATCCACTAAACCATCTTTATCATAATCGCCCCAAGCAGCCGCATGAGTCATGCCAGTGTATTTGTCTAGCCCTGAAGATAAGCTGACATCTTCAAAAATTTTAGGTGAATTATCAGATTCTAAGCAACCTGAAAGTGTTGTAATAGCGAATATATAAATTGCGGGAAGTATTTTTTTATAGGCAGATATATAAAATATACGCATAGCATTCAAATTTAAAGTCATTTTTATTTCCACGATTATTTGTTCTATATCCAGCGATTTAAAATAGCAGACAGTTTATTTTTAAATGATTTTTGAAAGTTTAATGGTTCGCCGCAAATATCTAAAAACTGAGTCGCTGCATATTGAGTAGAGAACTGTTTATCTGCAGCGTGTTCTTGTGCTTTTTTAACAAGGAATCGATAGTTTTTTTCATCAAGCGTAATTTGCTTAATGGCAGTTAACCAAGCATCTATATTAAGGTAATTATCTACACAAACTCCTCCGGAACCAACAGACTCAGGCAATCCACCCCGAGTACTTGCAATTACAGGAATGCCGCAAGATTGAGCCTCAATCACAACACGCCCGAATGCTTCTTCCCATACGGACGGTACAATAAGTAACTTGGTTTGCCGGTAAATGCTTTGAATATCTGGGACGCGACGAGAAAATTTAACATTAGTTAAATTTGATAGTTTATCTTGCAGTGCAGCAAGATTTGAATCGCTTAAACTCCACGATTCTACCAGAATAAAACTTTCCTCCGGTAATTGTCGAGCAATTTCAAGAAATGTGTCAATACCCTTTACCTTGCTTGGGTTGATCATAGTAATACAACCTTGAGAATCACCTGATACACCAAAGGTATTTTCTAAAGAGGGATAAATGACTTGAGCGGTTTTGCCTGTTATTTTTTTGACTCGACTCGCCATAAAATGACTATTACAAATAATACAGATACCTAAAGAGGCAAGTTTTTTGATCACTACGGGGGAATCTTCCGCATCTCTAAGGTACAAGATGACTTTAATACCTTTTTCATGTGCAATCTGAGTAACTTCTTCAATACCATCCAGTTGAGTCCAAATGAAATCTGGAGAAAATTCGTCGATCACTTTTGCTAAAGAAGGTGGAAAGTTATCATATACTTGAACAGTATAATTAGATGGGAATAAAATTGTACTCTGATCAGGTGATACTGACGATATACCCAGCGAGATAAAGTCTTCCGTTTTAGGGCAGCTCCATGGTGGGTTATTGGTAAAGTCTTTTGACCCAATAGCTAAGCATTGAACAGAAAAATCCTTTGATAAAATCGACATCAAATTATGGGCTGACCGAGCTGCTCCACCTAAGAAAAAAGGGTAGGGTGGTCTTTCGCTGGCATAAAGAATGCGCATAATAATTCCTTAAAATATAAAAAAACGTATTTAGAGTAATCGTTCAGATCCTCCCTAGAAAATATCAACATACCTTGTCATTCCTGCATGCTTTTAGCAGGAATCTATATTAATAAACAGGTCCCCGATTAAACACTTCGGGAATAGCGATATTTGTAGGAGGGGTCTGTGGAACAGTTACTATTTAGATGTGAGCCTTACCTAGTTGCTCTAACCGTCGGTGGCTGCGAATGCGTATTAAGTTAATTAAAACCCAAGTAAATGCGAGAAGGCAATGAACACGAGTTACAGGGTATTGATTAAAAGGATATTGGTCTCGCCTTTTACCTAAGAGTTCATCAATGAATTGGCTTGTCACTAACTTAAGTGAACGACGAAACGATCGCCAAGGATCTTTTAGAATACCAAGGTATAAACCTTTAAGTCTCAGAAAAAGAATACGACTGCTAACTCCCTGTGATTCTTTGGTGCGTAAATGTCGTAGTGTGACTTGCCCCATTAGTACTAGGCGGAAATTATGGAATCGCAAACGTTTACAAAGGTCGGTCTCCTCGCCATAGGCAAAATACAATGGATCAAATCCCCCAACATGCTCAATAGCTTGGGATGATAGAAAAAGAGCAGCACCTAGTAGTTCGCGAACATCAGCAATTTTTGGTAGTTCATCTTTATTATAAACAGTGGACTTTAAACCAAGCGGTAAAAGAATTGTATTTCGAAATTTTGGGTCGATGGAGTAACCGTCATCATCGAGTTGCACAGGGTTGATTGCACCAATAGATTTATCGGCTTCTGCCGCATTAACGCAGAGAGATATAGTGTCAGGCTCAATGCGTACATCAGGATTTAAAATAAAAATATATTTTGCATTTTCTTTTAAGGCGAGTTTAATTCCGATGTTATTGCCACCAGCATAGCCCGTATTTGTAGGTAGTTGAAGAAATTCGTTTGTAGGTAATTGAGAAGCAAGCTGATTTCCACTTCCATCAGGAGATGCATTGTCAATGACCAGTAATTTGTAATTTTTATATTCTGAATTACGGGCAGCAGCAACACATTTTAGGGTATCTTCAAGTGAACAAAAATTGAGGATAAGAATAAATACTGGAGGTTGGGAGCTCATAAAGTATAGGTATGTATAATGAAAAAATGGTGGGTATCAATACAGCCGAAGGAAACTTAGAATAATCATAATTTTACATAGTCTAACATTAAGTCAATTTTAGACTCCCAGCTTTCATTTTTAGCTGCATCAATACGATATTGACTCTTTTCAATAGAATCATTTTTAAGCGTATCATCAATACTTGTGACAAAAGACTGGTAAGAACTTGCAAGAGAAATAAGCTCTGAGAATTTATCAGTCCCGGCCACACAAGTACTTACAATTGGGCGCCCCGATGCTAAATATTGATAGAGCTTTAAAGGGCTCATAGACTTGCTATATTCAGTATCTTTATGGGGGATTAAGCAAATATCAAAGCTTTGTAACAACTCTGGAACTTCAGATTGAGCTACTGAGCCAAGGTAATGAACATTCTCTTTATCGAGGATATTGCAGGTAAAAAGTAAACCTCCCTCATCAGGGCCAGCAATAATTAAATCGCAATCCTGACAGTTATGAGCGATAAAATTCATTAACTCAACATCTGTGCGTTGACTGATAAAACCAACATAGCCCAATCTAGGGCGTGAGTTTTTGGCTTTAAAAGGTAAATTAGTCGGTAAAGCTAAGAAATCAGGACTAACACCATTTTCAATTAGTAGGCAATTTTCATTTTCGTGCTTAAAAATATCATAATTGAGTTGTGATGAGGTGATCACTAAATCAGCCATTTCCGCAAAATATGAATAATCGCTAGTGATTTCTTGAGCCTTATCATCTGATATATTACGTTTTGAATTGTTATCAACAATTTGAGTGACTAAATAATTATGGGGAATCCCCGTCATTACATTATATAAACAAGGGTGCCTAGGAAAAGCCCAAAATATTGTGTTGTCTTTTTTATAGCCTTTCAACCATAAAAATAATCTGATTGATTGTATAGGGGGGAGTCTATGGTTGATAGTCTGCCATAACTTATAAAGCCTTCCTGATTTATTTATAGAGGCCCAATAAGGGGTAATAATCGTTAGTTTTTTTGAAATATTTTTCTTTTCAAAAAAAAATTGATTATTAGTCGATTTAATATGTGGAAGTATGCAAGTTACACTGTTAATAGATTCATGGTTAGCCAGCGTTTTTGCAATTTTCTCGTAAGCTCGGCCATATAAGCCCCAGTCATTCATAAACCAGAACATAACAATGTTAGTTTTTTTCATGACGAATAGCTTAAATTTTCAGAATGGTTATGGAGAGGACCAGAGAGTAATTTCGCTTCATAGTGGTCAAAAACTTTTTTTAATTGCCTGTCATTTTCGATTAAATTAATTTTATATAGACTTATAGCATCAGTCATACGAAATTCTAACTCAGGATTTATGAATATAAAGTTATTTATATTTTCTTGTACAACTCGGATTTTTGTATTATTTAATACAGCCATTGCCCAGAACCAGATATCGTCAGCAGTAGGGCAAAGTGCCATAAACAATTCTTCATTTAATGTGTCTTTATAAAGGGAATTCGGCGGGTATAATATACCTCCAGCGCCTGTAAAGAAATTTAAGTATGACACATTGTCAGTTGTTATACATTTTTGCCATTCATTGTAACTGGCTAACTCTTTGTTTTTATTGAATGTAACTTTATGAGCACGGTGACAATGTATATATTTAGGTTCATTTAAATAGGAGTTGTATAATAATTCTAGCCAATTTTCAGGGTAATATATATCATCATCAGCTGTTACAATAATATCATTGGGAAATTCTTTAAGTGAGAATATGAGCTTTTTGTAGGATTTTATATCTTTACACCACTTAATTGTTAGACCATATTTTTGTAAGTCTAATAGCCTTTTGGGTAAATCCTTTTCTTTATTCGGAAATTGCTCTTCTGCTAGCCAAAGAACCAACATATCGGGCTGAATAGTTTGGTTCAATAATGAATATAAGTTAAAGAAAATGTCAGGTATTCTTTCTGGAAATGATGTCAGAGAAACAATTAATTTTTGGTTTTTTTCTGGGTCTAAAGGGCGGAGTGGTTTTAATTTTTTTGAGTCTGTAATGATTTTTTTCTTATCAATAAAAATAACACCTTTTCTTTTTAGTTCTCTTTTATTTTTATTGAATAGTAATTCAATTTTTTCTTTTAATAAAAGTATATCTTCAGGAAGATTTTTTATAAACCTTAGAGGGGAAGTAGTTGCCCGGCCTATTTTAAATGATAAACTACTCTTTATATCGCTTAGTTGTTGATTTTTGGTTTTAATCTGTTCATTATTTTTATTGATTATTTCTTTTTCTGGTAGCAATAAAAAATTTTCTATATACTTAAATAAATCTTCTTTGTATGCTTCAGGTTCAGATGTGTTGGTGGTAAGCTCATCTGCCGCATACAGAGCCTTTTTATACAGTTCATGTTTTATTAAAACTCTAATATACGAGTTAGTGAATTTAAGGTATTTAGATTTAAGATATTTATTATTACTATAAGCTTTATATATTTCTTTATAAACTAATGCACCTGTTTCTGCTCTTTCCAGTTCATTTGTTGATGAATATATGCCCCCTTCATGTATTCTATAAACTGCCATAAATTCACTTAAACAATAAGCTTTACCTACAGATAGTAAATCACTTATTAAGAAAGTATCTCTAAAATACTTATTTTCAAAGTGGTTGTTTTTTAATAGGGCCTCTTTATTATAAACAATAGTTTGTGTACCAATATGCCAGCCTTTGTCAAAAATTTCGAAATTAAAATCTATACCACTTTTTCCATGAAAGTATTTCTGATTATTATCAGGTGTGAGCTCACCTGATTTATTATCTAAAGTTTTAAATCGAGTATAACAAAAAACATAGTCAGAATTTTTTTCCAAAAAATCAACCTGTTTTTGTAATTTATCCGAAGATGTCCAGTAATCATCACCTTCACAAAAAGCAATATATTTTCCTTGGCAATGGGGCAAAACTAGAGGTTGTATTTTTTTTCCTAACGAATACTGATTTTCTTTCTGAAAAATAGTTTTTATTAATTTAGGGTATTTATTCGCATAATCTTGGATTATTTTTTTCGTACTATCAGTTGAGCAGTCATCATGTATGATAATTTCAAAGGGAAAGTTAGTTTCTTGAGATAAAAAACCTAAAATGGACTCTTCAATATATTTTTCATGATTGAAAGTAATACATATGATACTTACAATTGGGGGTGTTGTTTTCCAATCTATAGTTATTTCTTTTTCAGATTTTATATTTTTCATTATTACACGTTGGGGTTTTAATAATTTAGATAGAAACTCTCATAAAAATTGAGTCAGCATATGTATGATTTTCTTTTAATGCTTCTTCTTTGAATCCAAATTTCTCATAAAACCTAATTGCTCGAGCATTATCATTACTAACTTCAAGTAGCATTTCTTCCATATTATTTTTTTTTGCTATCTCAAATGCTTTAGACATTAATTTTCTTGCTACATCAGTGCCTCTATATAAAGATAAAACTAAGAATGAAGTAACAAAACTTCTTTTAGTCTTATAATTATTTGCATAAATAGCAAGAACCCCAACTATATTAGAATCTAATTGACAAATAATAATATGTCCATTATCTAAAATTTTTCTTACATAAGAATCTATTGAACCAATAGAGCTAAGTGAAGGCGAGAATTCAGAATCATTGAGAATAAAAAAATCTATTATCTTTTCATTTTCATTTTCCAATAATTCACGGATAATCACAACGTACTCCTTTAAACAAGATCATATTCATCAAGATATTTTTTTACCTTATCTTTTGAGTTGAACATTAACACGTCTATAATCGAAAGCGATGGAATAAATTCATTAGTTAACTGTGGGTAAATTATTTCACGTGATTTAATAAAAAATAATTCAATACCATGATCAGAAAATATTGATTTATCATATAAATCCAATCCTCCAATTGGATTTATATATATATCTGATTTCATTTCCTTACATATACTTAAAACTTTCTTATCCGACTTTAGGTCATGATCAATATTAATACCCGATGAAACAATAATATTAGTGTCTATACCAACATAGTCATTAATAAGTTCAATTGAGTGATATATATATTTAAATAAGTTTTTTTCATCATAGTGTAGGCACTCCTTTATTAATGGAAAAATTTCATCAAAAAATGGAGCCTTTCTATAAGCAGCTTGAATTTGTGCTTCTAGTTTCTTTATTGCTTGACCAGCAGATTCTGATAAATATCGCTCATGCACATCAAGGTAATCTGAATCTTTTTTCAACGGAAGAGAAAAAAGCATATCCTTTCCGTTCATTAGGATTCTATTTCTGTTAAACCAGCCTTTTTTTGTGTACTGAATATTATCATATATAACAAAAATATCTACTGCGTTAATCAATTGCCAATATCCAATATAAGGAAATAAGTAGGGCTGCATAATTGCAACTTTATTGCCAGAATTCATTTACATTAACTCATTTAACAATTTAAAATTCATTTTTGCTTCCTCTTTAACTTTAGGAATCCTTTTTTCAAGTTGCTCTTTGTAATCAACTTTATTTCCCCAGCATTTTTTTATTATTTCTTTTAAGCTATTACTACTTGATGGGTCTGCTATATAATCTTGCGCCCCAGCTACTGTAGCAAAACCTAATAATTTATGAGCTTTAGGTTCATGTCCATAGTCGATTATTACAGTTGGAATATTCTGTGAAAGTCCGGCTACCGCCGCATGAACTCGCCCACTTACAAGCATATCAAACGACCCAATAATTGCTTTAGTTTGCCAAGCATCATATATACCATTAAGTGAAAATATATCTTTGGAAATCCCTCTGTCACTGATAACTCTTTCTAATTGTTTTATTATGGGGTAATCTCGACCATGATTTAATTTAAAATCAGTTACAGGTACTTCAAATCCATTTGAGTGAGACATTAAGCATACTTTAACACCTAAAATTTCAGTTAGAAATTCAATTGCTTCTGCAAATATTACATATTCAGAATCTTTTCGTGGCCATTTATCAAATGGACTGTCTTCAAAATTCCATCCACAAAGAATAAAACCAACAATGGGTTTGTCTCTATTAATTCGTGACAAACCTTCATCATTAAGCAAACTTTTTATTGCATTCCCCTTAGCAGGTTCAAATAAAAATGCAGGACAAGCAAGGCTTTGTGTTTTGGTGACATCAAAGCCATCTTTTTCTAGCAAGTCCTTGCTAATTGGTTCGCGATTAGTGACAAGATCAAACTGCTGATATACTTTTTTTGCTAAATCTTTTGTCTTTTTATCTGTAAACGGGCCAGGTGACCCAGCTAACATAACTACTTTTTTCCCTAGATTCATTGCTATTTGATCTTTTAGAAGACCAACCATAAACCTGTCAGCGCCAAGGAAATTAGCGTTATCCCCCCAAATATCGCCACTAAAATCAATTACCAAGTCCGCCCATTCTACAGCTTGTATATAAGGCGTACTTTTATCTAGTTGGCCTGTTAATTTATATTTTTCAGAAATAGCTAATTCTTGTTGTGTTTTAGTTAGCTCGTCATTATTCCAACCATAATATAACTCCATTGGAATAACAGTGATATTTTCACTATCACAAAAGCGTTTCGACATTTGAAATGTAGTGCGAATTTCTGACTCTGGAAATGCTAAATGCAACTCACGAATAAAGGGCTCTATTATATAATAATTTCCAATATTGCCAAATTCCATTCGTCCCCAATGTAATGTACATTGTCCGATTATTAAAATCTTCATTTTAGTTTTTCTGTGCTTTAAATTAGGTATCATTTTTATTTATACTGGTAATAGCGTTTTATGTACCGACAAATCATATCTATTTCTGACTGACTTAAATTATAATAAAGCGGCAAGCATAAAATATGCGAAGCAATTTTTTCTGATACTTTACAGGTGTTTTTGGGTACATAATTCAGTGTCGATAAGGATGGATAGAAATAGCGACGAGCATAAATATTACGCTGCTGCAAAGCATCTAATACCCCTAAACACTCAGCTTCACTATGAAAAACCAGCGGATAATAGGCATAATTATATTCGCATAAGGGGTTTATTGTCGGGCGTTGACAATTAAGACTACTTAGCCATTCATCATACAGCAGGCTATCCTGTTTTCTTTTAGCTACAATTTTCTCAATATAGTTTAAGTTACATAATCCCATCGCGGCATGAAACTCGGAATTTTTAGCATTAATGCCTACGCCCTTAAATTCATAGGGACCGTTATGGCCAAAGTTACGTAAAGAGGCAAGCTTCTCTAACAGCTCGGGCGATTTCGTCACCACCGCACCGCCTTCGGTGGTATGAAATAGCTTGGTCGCATGAAAGCTAATACAACTAATATCACCATAATTGAGTACAGACTGACCTTTGTAGTTAGTACCAAAACAATGTGCGGCATCGTAAATTACTTTCAGGTTATGTTTTTTAGCAATAACATCAATGGCATCAATATCACAGGGGTTACCAAAAACATGGGTGGCTAATATGGCGCTGGTATTCGGTGTTATTGCTTGCTCGATTAGTTTTGGGTCAATGTTGAGTGATTTTTTATCTATATCAACAAACACAGGCGTACAACCTTCCCAAACAATACTGGAGGTTGTTGCTACATAAGAGAACGGCGTGGTGATGATCTCACCTTTTAGCTCAAGTGCTTTAATCGCTATTTGTAATGCCGTGGTGCCATTGCTTACATAGAGCAGATGATTTAGCTTAAGTTTTTGTTTGAGTTTTAGCTCTAATTCATTAACTAGGGGACCATTATTGGTTAGCCAATTACGCTGCCAGATATCATCTAGGTATTTTTGATATTCTTCTTTGGGGGGAAGAAAGGGTTTAGTGACATTGATCATGCTCTTTCCTCAATCTGCTCTAACTGACCCTTTAACTGAAAGGCAGACCAAACATGATGTTCAGCTGTGACTTGAAAATGGGCAATGCCTTGTTGTCTGAAAAGTATCTCTCCTCCGCGCTGGCTAGTTAAACCTATAGTAATTGAATAAAGCCCTTTAGAGAATTGTATTTCCGGTATAGTTAATTTTAAAATTATTTTACCGCTTCTATTCACTAGTTTTGATTCTGATTCATTTCGTATGAACTCGGCCACATTACGCATTTCTTTATCAAAAAAAGCGATATAAAGCTCTGGTGTCGTATATTTCTCAATAACACTAAGTTCTAGCTCTAAGACAAGATTGCTCAGGCGGCTTACCTGAATATAGTTGCTAGTGTCTGGAATTTGTCCATTAATTAAAAAGTTATCAACCTTTGCTTTACTACTATCTGATAGATTTCCATTGACAACTTTAAACTGAGAGTAATATTGATCAATCCCTTCTGAAACATTAGTTCCCTGATACTTTGCCTGCCCCTTATCCATCAGCACTATTTGCGAACAAATTCTGGCTACTTGCGGCATGCTATGTGAAACAAAGATTACCGCTGAATTTTGCAGCATAGAGTCTATACGATTAAAGCACTTCAGTACAAAACCGAGATCCCCTACAGCGAGCACTTCATCAATAATCAGTACATCGGGTTCCATTTGCGCAGCAACGGCAAAACCTAAACGAACTTTCATGCCTGAGCTGTAATTTTGTACTGGCGAGTCAATAAATTCAGCTATTTCTGAAAACTCAATAATCTCATCAAGTTTAGCATCAATTTCTTTTTTCGAAAAGCCGAGCACAGCACCGTTGTTATAAATATTTTCCCGTCCGGTTAAAATAGGGTTGAAGCCTGCGCCTAGCTCAATTAGTGCGCTGACACGGCCTTTCATTTCGATTCTACCCGTATCCGGGGGGATTAAACCATTAAGTATTTTTAATAGTGTTGATTTTCCCGCGCCATTATGACCAATTAAGCCAATGCATTCGCCGCGTCTTAAGGTAAATGAAATGTCTTTGATCGCCCAAAATTCAGATTTTCTGAGTTTATTTTTTGGCTTGATGCCTAGCATCGCTCCGCTTATGTCTTTTAATCCATACCAGAGAGATTTTTTTAAATCGCGACTGAATTTTTTAGAGACGTTTTCTACATTTACCAAAATTTCGTTATTTTTCATTTGATTCTAGTCATAAATAGGTTAATAGGTGACCGTAGTGTTTAGCCGCCAAAACGTTCAGTAATAATGGGCATTGAAATACGATACGCTAGAACTCCGATAAATAAAAATAAGAGAGTAAAACCTGATATGGTAATAAATTCATTAGGAATATAGTCTAAGCTCCCACTTAACCAGCCTCGAGAGGAGCTAAGTAATGTGGCTAATGGGTTATATTGCATGAGTAGAGAAAAGGTACCTGTCGTTGTTGGGGCGGGGTAGATGACAGGTGTTAAATACATGGCAAAAGGCAGAATAATGCCAATACCTCGGGCAATATCTGCTATCAGTAATCCGGGGGGCGTTAATAATAAGCCTATTGAGAAACCTAATAAACTAATTGTAAGTACACCCAGTGGGAAATAGAGTTGGCTGGTATTGAGTTCGATCTGAAAAAAATAACAGGCACATGCTAAAACTAGCAGTTTAGGGCCTAAGTTAAACATGATGGTGTAAAACCCCGAGAGTAATAAAGCTTCGCGTGGGAAATTAATTTTTGTCAGCATGGCTTTGTCAGCAGCAACACTAACTCGCGGTTGATTGACACCTTCGGCGAATACTTGCCACAATATCGTACCGATTATGACAAAGAGCGGATAGGGGATGCCTGTTTCACCTACATTTATAATTTTATTGTTATTTAGAAAAATCCATAAGCCAGCAGTAAGAAGAGGGGGAATGAGCACCCAAAAAAAACCAAGAAATGATTGTCGGTATTGGGCTTTTATGTCTCTTTTAAATAGGCGGATCGCTAACTCTTGTGCAGGTTTTATATCTTTAATGATGGAAATTAGAGATGCGAAGAAACTAGTTTGACTAGAGTTTGGTTCGTAGACGGTTAATTTTAAGTTTTTTGTGTTCATTCTGTTTATAAAGTTTAAGAGCTTATGACTGTGTGGTTATAGTGGCTCATACCGACCAGTTACTTTATTCAATATGAAATTAATATCAGCTAAGTACTTAAGCTTCCTAGTTTAGGGGGGATGGGGGCTTAGTACTTTAAATCGTTCTTTTTCCTTGGTAGGTATGAATTTATTCGGACCTACCTGTACTATTAGGGCTTATTAGTTTTGTTTTAACCAGTTATTAAGCTCATTTTTTGAGTTAAAGTCTAGTATATTATCACTCAGTGCTTCTAGTTGTTGGTTATCTAATGCTTGAATTGCAAGTATTGTTTTTTCATTTAGTGGGCCAAGTCGGCGCTTGAGTAGCCTTAGGATAATAGTACTTTCGCCCTCAAGTTTACCTTCTTGAAGCCCTTCACTAAAAACATCCTGGTAAAATTGGGTTTGTTTTAATTCTATATCATTATAACCTAACATTTCTTGGATCTCCTGACGACTGAGTTTGGGTAGCTTGTAAACCAGAATTGTTTCTACCCATTCTAGCCAGTGTAAGCTGGTGTGTTGATCGGGATAAGTTTTAAGCTGTTGTAAAATATTTTGTGCTTTATTTAGGGTCTAGTGTTCTTCTGTGACAATCAGTTGTATTAATTGTAGACCTATTTTCTCAGATGAGTAAGTCTGATCTTCAAGGTAGATACGTTTGATTCGCTTAGATTGTAGGAGTTCTGTGTAGTGCTGAATATTTGTTGTTTCAGTGTTACGTGTGGGATAAATAATAAACCCTTGCCAAGGGTGTGTCGGTTTATTTTGATGTAAATAGAAAAATATTTCACAGAAAAAACGGCTATAAAAATTGGTATCTTTTTGAAATTGAACTTCTACAAAAATAATGGGTAAGTCTGTGTCTTCTTGTGGTACCAGTAGGGCGGACTGAAGTCCGCCCTACTGGTATATAAGTATAAAGCCCTCTCCAGCAGGAGCGAGGCTAGTGCAGCAATTAGCTCTTGGTATTGAAATAGATTTTTAGATGATTCCATCACTTTTTTCTTATTTGAAGTGTTATTTTATTGTGATGGATGTAATTTGTTAATTTTAATGTGATGATAATAATTTATCAATTTTTTGTTGTTGTTTAATTAAGGATTTTGTTTTTTTAATTTTTAGTGCTGTATTAACAGTCACTTCGGCTTCTTTTAATGCTCCAATCTTTATATATGAATCAATTAAACCTTGATAAGCTTTAATATATTTTTTATTCTTTTTAAGAACATTTTTATATTGAATAATAGCTTGATTAGTATCACCGATTTCGGTTAATAAGTCCCCATACCCTAAATAAATAAAGGGAAGTAATTTAAAGTTTGGCTCCACATGATTTATCCAATAAGTAAAGCCTTCTGTTTGAGCTTTGAGACAAGCTATTTTGTGGTTACCAAAGTATTCTCTACAGATAGGCATTTTAATTTGTGCATAACAATAGTGGTTTCCCCAAGTCATTCCGCGGCCAAATTTCTTTTTCCAGTCAATTTTTTTACTTCTCGGATCGGCACTAAAACTACAAAAAGCAGGAACTGAATGTAAATACATGGATAAATTTGGTGATTCTCGCCAGTTTTTTGTTGCTTTGGGCCAAGGTTCTTGGGCAATAGCAAGGTTGGAAAATGTGATTAATATAGTAATTAATAAGATTCTCATTTTATTGTTTTAAATGTAGTTATAAAAAACGAATGTCGTTGACTGTTTTTTGTAAGTATTCAGAGCCCCTCCTAGAAATTTAGCCGATTTTCCATAAGCGAAACAAACTTTCAATAGCTTAGGATGATTTCTGGGTGGAATTTCAATTTATTGATGGGGTCCCTGAATAGTTATATTTTTTCATTCATCTCTTGATATGTAAATTTCATCTAAATTTAATAACTTGGCTAAATTTAATTTAGATCGTATGATAAATTTATCTAACGTACTTAAACGAGTGCTATTCATGTGGGGGAATTTTACACCACTAGTTTCGTTTCCTATAAATTTAGCGACTGATTGAGCAGATTTGTCGGTAAGGTCATAAATTTCAAGAAATTTTTCAGGTTTATCTTTAAAATATTCTCGAACATCTTGGCTATGCTGCCTATAGACAGAAATATGATGGTCTTTATTATATAGGTTGCACCCTTT
>Ga0209826_1000922_pt1 | contig 21046 bp, 17 predicted proteins | sample GOMGulsemesocosm_5_FD_184637 | JGI IMG/M metagenome (GOLD analysis project Ga0209826, IMG submission 184637) | Methane-oxidizing microbial communities from mesocosms in the Gulf of Mexico - GOM15C Gulf of Mexico (SPAdes) (version 2) | ecosystem: Environmental > Aquatic > Marine > Cold seeps... | reverse complement strand
AAACGGGTAGACCCGATTGATTAATATGGGCGATGGCGGCGCGGTAGTCGGCTCGCACCTCGCCACTAATACCGGTGCCCAACAAGGCATCGACAACAACGCCGCGGGCAAGCTCTGCCCCGCTCGAGGCATAGTTCTGCCAGGATTGCATCATCACGCCGGCATCATTGGCAAAGGCCCAGGCGCGCTTCGCATCACCGCTGAGCTTTTGCTCGTCGGCGAGCTGGATAATTTCAACCGGAATCAATTGTTGCTGAGCCAGACCCGCCATAATATAGCCATCGCCGCCATTATTGCCGCCGCCGCAGAACACGGTGATCTTCTCCGGCTCGGGCCAACGGGCGAGCAGTGCTTCGAAAGCCTCACGACCGGCGCGCTTCATCAGTACAATGCCGGGAATACCTTCGCCCTCGATGGCTCGCCGGTCAAGTTCACGCACTGCGCTGGCGGTGTAGAGCCGTTTTGAAATTTTCGTCATTCGCTTTTCCCTGAGATCTGTCAGAATTATACGGTAACCGGAGTACGCTGCGACAATGTCAGCCAAGCAAAATACGCCATACCCCACCGACACACTGCCCAGTACTGTCACGCCCAAAGGCCTGCACGAAACAAAAGACCTGCGCGAAGACATCCGCCGCTGGGGCCGCGAGCTGGGCTTTCAACAAGTCGGCTTTACCCACATTGACCTTGAACAGGCTGGAGAGCAACTGCAGCAATGGCTGGCAAAGGGTTTTAATGGCTCGATGCAGTGGCTCGCTGAACATGGTGATAAACGCTGGCGACCAGAACACTTACTGCCCGGCACGGCATCCATCATCAGCGTTAGAATGGATTATCTCTCACCCGACACCAATATGATTGCCCGGCTTAAAGACGGTGAAACAGCCTACATTTCACGCTACGCCCTGGGCAGGGATTACCACAAACTGATTCGCAAACGGCTGGCGACACTGGCCAAACGTATCGAAGAACACAGCGCGTACCCAGTGATACAGCGCCCCTTTGTCGACAGCGCCCCAGTGATGGAAAAGCCCATTGCCGAACAGGCCGGGCTCGGCTGGATCGGCAAGCACACATTGGTACTCAATCGCGAGGCGGGCTCCTGGTTTTTCCTCGGCGAACTCTACACCAGCCTCGAACTACCCGCCGATACCCCCGCCGCCGAAAAACAATGCGGCAACTGCCGCGCCTGCCTGAAAATTTGCCCCACGGATGCCTTTCCCGAACCCTATGTGCTCGATGCCCGGCGCTGCATTTCTTATTTAACCATCGAAAACAAAGGCCCCATTCCCCTGGAGTTTCGTGAAGCCATCGGCAACCGGGTCTTCGGTTGCGATGACTGCCAGATAATTTGCCCCTGGAATCGCTTCGCTAAACCAACCGACGAAAAAGACTTCAGCCCCCGTCACAGTCTCGACAACAGTAAGCTCACCACTTTATTTCAGTGGACGGAGGAAGAATTCTTACAGCGCACCGCGGGCTCGCCTATTCGCCGCATCGGCTACGAAAGGTGGCAACGCAACCTCGCTGTTGGCCTTGGCAATGCGCCCGCTACGGCTGAAATCATCGATGCTCTCGAGCTGGCCTTGCCCCAGGCCTCGCCACTGGTCAGCGAGCATATTCAATGGGCATTAAACCAACAGCACCAACGCCAATCAGGCCTGCCGTAGCTATTGATATAAATTGAGCCCCGCTGTAAAATGCCCGACCTCGAAATCAGACTCAACTTATTACGGAGCACGCCAGGTGGCAAATTCACCCCAAGCACGCAAACGCGCTAAACAAAATGAAAAACGACGTCAACATAACGCCAGCATGGGTTCTATGGCGCGCACCTATTTAAAGAAAGTGATTGCCGCGATTGAATCCGGTGATGTCGAAGCTGCCAAAGCTGCCTATGCTGCTGCCGTGCCTGTTATCGACCGCGTTGCCGACAAAGGCGGCGTTATGCACAAGAACAAAGCGGCCCGTCATAAAAGCCGTCTCAACACCAAAATCAAGGCGATGTCTGCTTAAAACAGTTTTGCAGGTCTCGCTATTGAATACACGAGACAGCACTGTAATCTTAAGATAGACCTGCATGGGTCGATCTTCGCAGAACTACCTTTAGCCTCGGCTCAAGCTATCAATGCTTGTCGCCAGGCCACCAATAAACCCTGCTCTTTAGAAGCGGGGTTTGTTGTTTCTGCACATTGCTAATATGTCACATTATGTCCCCAGCAATACCCAGGCAGGGGCTTAAGCATCACAAGTACAGCACCCCCTTCCTCGAAAACCGAGAACCCCCAGTAAAAAATCACAGCCATAAAAAAACCCGCGTCAATTAACGCGGGTTTTTTTATGGCCTGGTTTTACCCAGGTACAAAACATTCAAATATTGATTAACCTTTCTTCGCAGAAGGGAAAACAGCAGGGCGTTTTTCCTTCACAGCAGCGATACCTTCGGCGGCGTCTTCACCGAGAAAGCAGAGCATTTCCATACGTAGTGAGTTTTCAAAAATGGGCGCGGCCATTTGCATCCAACCGTTAAGCGTGGACTTGGTACCACGAATAGCCTGCTGACTACCGGCGGCCAGTTTGTCAGCAATCTCCATCGCTTTCGGCAGCACCTCGTCGAGAGGTAGGCACAGACTGACCATGCCCATACGCTCAGCTTCAACACCGCTGATAAACTCAGCGGTCATCAGGTAGTACTTAGCCTTGGACATACCGCAAAGCAGGGGCCAGATAATGGCCGCGTGATCACCCGCGCCAACACCCAGTTTTACGTGGCCATCGGTAAATTTCGCCGTTTCAGACATCACACTGATATCAGCCATCAGGGCAACAGCCAGACCAGCACCAACGGCGACGCCATTGATTGCAGAGATAACGGGCTTTTCAAGGGCCAGCAAACGGTAAACGATATCGGCAGCCTCTTTCTGAATCCTTTGCACGCCGGCAGGATCACCGACCTGACTTTCAACCCAGTTCAAGTCGCCGCCAGCAGAGAAGGCCTTACCCGCACCCGTCACAACGACAACATTCGTGTCATCATCAGCGGCAACGGTGTCCCATATTTGGGTCAGCTCCCAGTGCAGACGCGCATTGGTAGCATTCATCACCTCGGGGCGATTAATAGTAATGGTCAATACACCGTTAGGCTTGAGATCAAACAATAGGTGTTCGTAATCTGAATATTCCATGGTATTTCCTCTATGAAGGCTTTTTGCTTAAGACCGCCAGAAGACGACCTGACAAGTGATTAACTGGCTCGCTTAGCGCACCAGATCGGGGTCGAGGGTCATACCCTCATCGAGCTGAACACCCAGGGTGTTCAAGGCCATCGACACCAGGTTGTACTGCCCTGCAGTAAACACGATATCCATAATTTGCTGCGTATTATAGTGCTCGCACAGACCCTTCCAGGTCTCGTTGCCAATAAAGGCATCACCGTGTAGCTCGTCGGTGGCTTTAATCAACAGCGCTTCATTCTCTTTCCAGTGAGCGGCTTCGGCACCCTCTTTAAGAAACGCCATTTCCTCATCAGTCATACCGCACTCTTTACCAATGACGACGTGCTGCCCCCATTCATAACCTGACTTACACAGCCAGCCCATGCGTAGAATAACGATCTCTCGATCACGCAAGGTAATCTCTGACTTACCCATAATGTGATTGGCAAACACCATCCAGCGCTTGGCCAGGCCCGCGTGATTGGCTAACGTTTTAAATATATTCAGCACCCGACCACCCGATTCGGTCGCGCCCACCGCTTTCTTTTGCGCGTCATTCCATTCTTCAAAGGGTACCGGGTGTACCCGTGGTGTCTTCATTCGCATCGTATGCTCTCCAATAATTATTTAAATGCTCAACGTACTAACAGCATTTAAAACTAGCCATGTGAAACATCATCAATTTCATATTCAATATCGCCCGAGGGTGCTTTCACTACCACCACGTCGCCAATTTCTTTACCGATAAGCGCTCGCGCAATCGGCGACTGATAAGAAATTTTGCTCTGCTTAATATCGGATTCATCATCGCCAACGATGGTGTAAGTGACGCTGGCATCACTCTCGGTATTAATAATGGTCACAGTCACACCGAAGATGACTTTTTCACCTTCAGGGATTTTACTCACATCGATGACCTGAGCGTGACTTAGCTTGCTTTCAACTTCCTGAATCCGCCCTTCAGCAAAACTCTGCTGATCGCGCGCCGCGTGGTATTCAGCATTCTCTTTCAGGTCGCCGTGGGCACGGGCCTCGGCAATGGCAGCCACAATGCGCGGGCGCTGTACCTTTTTCAAATCGTCGAGCTCTGCCCGCAGCGTTGCTTCGCCTGCCACTGTCATGGGTACTTTATTATTCATACTTATTTGCCTTCGTGAAGTTCTTGTAGCACGCGCACCTGCATATCACCCTGGTGGCGCAAAGCCATGCATACCGCATTACCGCCAGCCAGTGTGGTGGTGTAGTAGACACCCTTGGCCTCAGCGCTAGAACGAATAGTTGCCGAATCTTCAATCGCAACACGCCCTTCGGTGGTGTTGACGATCAAATCAATTTTGCCGTTTTTAATCATATCAACGATGTGAGGGCGGCCTTCTTTCACCTTGTTAACAATATCAACTTCAATACCAGCATCCAGAATCAACTGCCCCGTACCACGGGTTGATACCAGCTTAAAGCCAAGGTCAGATAGCTGCTTGGCGACGTCGACCACCTCACCTTTATCACGCTTGCGCATACTCAGGAACGCCGTACCTGTACTGGGGATCTCATCGCCAGCACCAAGCTGTGCTTTGGCATAAGCTTCAGCAAACGTTTCACCAATGCCCATCACCTCACCCGTCGACTTCATTTCTGGGCCGAGGATAGGGTCAATACCCGGGAATTTATTAAAGGGAAATACCGCCTCTTTAACACTGAAATGCTCGGGCACGATTTCTTTAGTGAAGCCCTGGCTTGCCAGTGTTTGACCGGCCATGCAACGGGCGGCAATTTTAGCCAGTGACACGCCGATGCATTTCGACACAAAAGGCACGGTGCGCGAAGCCCGTGGATTCACTTCAATCACGTAAATTTTCTCGTCCTGCCAGGCCAGCTGCACATTCATCAAACCCTTAACCTGCAGCTCGCGGGCCATGGCTTTGACCACTTCTTTCATTTCTTCCTGCACGTCGGCAGGCAAGCTATAAGGTGGCAATGAACAGGCCGAGTCACCGGAGTGAATACCGGCTTGTTCGATATGCTGCATCAGCGCACCAATCACCACTTCTTCGCCATCGGAAACCGCATCAATATCCAGCTCAATGGCTGAAGACAGGAAGTAGTCGAGCAGTACCGGCGAGTCATCGGAAACCTGCACCGCTTCACGCATGTAACGATTCAGCTCGTCTTCGCCGTAGACAATTTCCATCGCCCGACCACCGAGCACATAGGAAGGCCGCACCACTAGTGGATAACCAATGGCCGCTGCCTTCTCAACTGCTGCTTCAACCGAACGCACGGTGGCATTGGGCGGCTGCAGCAGACCGAGCTTATCGATCATTTGCTGGAAACGCTCGCGATCTTCCGCCCGGTCGATAGCATCGGGGGTAGTACCAATAATCGGCACGCCTTCGGCTTCAAGGGCCCGGGCCAACTTCAGTGGCGTTTGACCACCAAACTGCACAATCACGCCGACCGGCTTTTCAAGGGCGACAATTTCCAGCACATCTTCGAGAGTCACCGATTCAAAATAGAGGCGGTCTGAGGTGTCGTAATCCGTTGAAACGGTCTCGGGATTACAGTTGACCATAATGGTTTCGTAGCCATCATCGCGCAGCGCCAGTGCCGCGTGTACACAGCAGTAATCGAACTCAATGCCCTGGCCAATACGATTCGGGCCGCCGCCGAGCACCAAAATCTTGTCTTTGTCGGACGGTGCCGCTTCGCACTCTTCTTCATAAGTCGAGTACATATAGGCGGTATCGGTCGCGAACTCCGCCGCACAGGTATCAACACGTTTGTAAACGGGCTTAATATTTAAGCCGTGACGATGTGTTCTAACCTCAGTTTCGCTAACGCCGAGTAAGTCAGCAATACGCTTATCGGCAAAGCCTTTACGCTTGAGGGCGTACATTACAGGCCCATCGAGGCTGGCCACAGTGCTGCCCACCAAGCTCTGCTCAACCTGTACCAAGTCGGCAATTTGCACCAAATACCAACGGTCGATCTCCGTTAGTTCAAACACGTCATCGAGGCTCATGCCCGCTCTAAAGGCATCCGCTATATACCAGATACGCTCGGGCTGTGCGGAGGCAAGCTGCTCGCGAATAATCGCTTCAGCGCCATCGCTGGCCAAGTCAACATGAGGGTCAAAACCGGCGACACCCACTTCAAGGCCTCGCAAAGCTTTCTGCACCGACTCCTGAAACGTGCGGCCAATGGCCATCACTTCACCCACCGACTTCATTTGCGTCGTCAGTATTGGGTCAGCCTTCGCAAATTTCTCAAAGGCAAAACGCGGTATTTTGGTGACGACGTAATCAATACTCGGTTCGAACGAAGCCGGTGTTGCTCCGCCGGTAATGTCGTTTTTCAACTCGTCGAGGGTATAACCTACGGCCAACTTGGCAGCGATTTTAGCGATGGGGAAACCCGTTGCCTTTGAGGCCAGCGCCGAGGAACGCGACACCCGCGGATTCATCTCAATCACCACCATGCGCCCATCTTCGGGGTTAACGCCAAACTGCACGTTGGAACCACCAGTTTCAACGCCGATCTCCCGTAATACCGCTACCGAAGCATTACGCATCAGCTGGTATTCTTTATCGGTCAGAGTTTGCGCCGGGGCCACGGTAATGGAATCACCCGTGTGAATGCCCATGGGGTCAAAATTTTCTATCGAACAAATAATGATGCAGTTGTCGTTCTTGTCCCGCACCACCTCCATTTCGTACTCTTTCCAGCCAATCAGCGACTCATCGATTAACAGCTCGCTGGTCGGCGACAGGTCGAGGCCACGCTTACAAATCTCTTCAAACTCTTCGCCGTTATAGGCGATGCCACCACCGGAACCACCCATAGTGAAAGACGGGCGAATAATGCAGGGGTAGCCAAACTGGTCGGGCACCTGCAAAGCTTCTTCTAAACTGTGGACAATATAAGAACGCGGTGTTTCGAGGCCGATGGCCTTCATCGCCTTGTCGAAGCGCTCTCTGTCTTCAGCCTTGTCGATGGCGTCACTGCTGGCACCAATCAACTCCACACCGAATTTTTCTAGCACGCCTTCGCGGGCCAGATCGAGAGCACAGTTGAGCGCAGTCTGGCCACCCATGGTTGGTAATACCGCGTCGGGGCGTTCTTTTTCGATGATTTTCGCTACCGTTCGCCACTCAACGGGCTCAATGTAGGTCGCGTCGGCCATCGCCGGGTCGGTCATAATGGTCGCCGGATTGGAGTTCACCAGCACTACCCGGTAGCCCTCTTCACGCAGCGCTTTACACGCCTGGGCGCCGGAGTAGTCGAACTCGCAGGCCTGGCCAATCACAATCGGGCCGGCACCGAGAATCAAAATACTGTGTAAATCACTGCGTTTTGGCATAAGTGTTTATCGCGCCTGTCTAATAGACCTCTATCGAGGCCCTATTGTGTTGGGAGGGTGTTGGAAGCGTGCTGGGACATTAGTTCGAAAAAATGGTCGAACAGCGGGGCCGCATCGTGGGGCCCGGGGCTGGCCTCGGGATGGCCCTGAAAACTAAAGGCTGGCTTGTCGTTGCGATGAATACCTTGCAGCGAGTCGTCAAACAGCGAGCGATGTGTCGCACGCAAGCTGTCGGGCAAGCTTTGTTCATCGACGGCAAAACCGTGGTTTTGGCTTGTAATCAGCACAGTCTTGTCATCGAGGTTTTGCACCGGATGATTCGCCCCATGATGGCCAAACTTCATCTTCAAAGTTTGCGCACCGGAGGCCAGGGCCAATAACTGATGCCCCAGGCAAATACCAAACATCGGGATACCGGCATCGAGTAATTCTTTAATAGCGGCAATGGCGTAATCACAGGGTTCGGGGTCACCGGGGCCATTGGACAGAAAGACACCATCGGGGGCCATCGCCAACACTGCCGCTGCGGGCGTTTGTGCGGGCACAACGTGCAGCTCGCAACCGCGATCAACTAGCATACGTAGAATGTTGCGCTTTACGCCGAAGTCGTAGGCGACCACTTTGTAAGTAGGCTTTTCAGTAGAGAGGGCTTCATCTTTGGCTGCCGCGCTGGCCAACTGCCAGGAACCTTCGCTCCAGGTGTAGGGTTTACTGACGGTAACTTCTTTCGCCAGGTCCATGCCCTTTAAACCCCCGAACTCTTGTGCGGCGGCGAGGGCCGTATCAACATCAACATCACCGGCCATCAAGCAGCCACTTTGCGCGCCTTTGCTGCGTAACAAGCGGGTCAGCTTACGGGTATCAATATCGGCGATACCGACAATGCCCCGTGCTTTGAGATAGTCATCAAGATTTTGTTCGCTGCGGAAGTTGCTCACCAGTAGCGGCAAGTCGCGAATAACCAGGCCCGCAGCCCAAATCTCTGCCGACTCTTCATCGTCGGCATTAACACCGACATTGCCGATATGGGGGTAGGTGAGCGTCACTATTTGGCGAGCGTAAGACGGGTCAGTGAGAATTTCCTGATACCCGGTTAAGGCCGTATTAAAGACCACCTCGCCACTGGAGATGCCCTCGGCACCAATGGAAGTCCCTTTAAAAACAGTACCGTCCGCGAGTACAAGAATGGCAGGACGACGGGCAGGCAGATTCAATACAGACTCCTCTATCAACGAAAATGAACAAAACGAGATAACCTGCCGGTAACGATTAGTGCTTAGGCCTGTACAAGGGAAATGACTTTTCTGCGGCTGTAAAAAAACGAGATGAACCAGTCGTTCCATCTCGTTTATTAGCGCATTCGTTAGGTCATCTCACCTCTTAGATACAGGTCTTCCGGGCAGTGGAAACCTGAGGCGGAATTTTAGGAGATTACGGGCATTCTGTCCAGCACCGCGCTTGCCGTAACTGAAATGAATCTGAGTCCAAAAACAGGTCAAAACACGGAGATGTTGTGAAAAACCGCGCTTTGCCGCTTTCATTGAGAATACAGCAACCGGCGAGCAACTTACGGGTAGATGATCTAAGCCTATAGTGACGCGAACGGCAAAGTGCTCTTAATTCGAGTCTGACCCCGCTTTTCTTTGGCCCGAACTACTGTAAGCCCAGCACACCCTGCATATTGTCTCCCCACAGCCTGAGCGACCGGCGAGAAAGCTGGTTCGGGCGAATAGTGCTGCTAAGGATAGAACGAACTCGATTCAAGCCTGACCCCGTTTTCTTTATAAACAGAAGTTTCCTCCATCGATAAAAATCTTCTAACGGGCTGCTTGAAACACTACTTTTCGTCAGCTTATTACTAGAATCCGCCGTATACTCGCAAAAGTTAAGCCTTTATTCTTTTAAAAAAGACAGGATGACTACCACTAAACAAGGCAATCACATAAATGAAAAATATAGTAATAATAGCAATAATTATATCAGGGGTCGTATTTTACCTGACAGGCAGGGACCCCTTCCCAAAGTCAGTTAATTTTTCAGGCAATGAATATATATTAGGACAAGACACCGGAAAAAAAGGTGCTGCGAAAACGTATCAATATACCAAGTCAGGAAGAATTAATGGCATTAATGATTACGTTCAAATCATTGTAGTAAATAAGGAGTTTGAACACTCTCAGGGAGTTTTAGGTATGGTGAAAAAAATGCTTAAAGCTTCATATAACGTAGAATCACTGCCCTCCTCAAGGGGTAAATTCAGTATTTTCAAGGTATCTAGTGAGCCACGCGAGTACTATTCCTATTTGATCACTAAAGAAACACCTTCAGCACATTGGTTTATACAATTTGTTATTCAATCGAATTTTGCTAAAAATCGAATAAAACCTCAAGATGCTGAAAATAACACAAGAAAATATATTTCATCGTTGAAGAGTGTTTTTGACGACGTCTCGTATTAATACAACAACATCCTACGAGTTTACAGGTAGGTATTTACGACGAGCCCGCGATAAAGCTGGCGACGCATCCAGCTCTTGCGATAAATAACCAAGCCGCAACTATTTTAAGCCCAGCACATCCTGCATATCAAAATTCCCCGCTGGCTGGGTAACCACCCAGGCGGCGGCGCGCACGGCGCCACGAGCGAAGGACATACGGCTTGAGGCTTTGTGGGTAACTTCAACCCGCTCGCCGTCGGCGGCGAAAATAACGGTGTGGTCGCCAACAATATCGCCGGCACGCACGGTGGCAAAACCGATGGTTTCGCGCGCTCGGGCTCCGGTCTGGCCTTCACGGCCATAGACGGCAACCTTATTTAAATCTCTATCGAGGGCATTAGCGACGACTTTGCCCATGCTTAGTGCTGTGCCCGAGGGGGCATCGACTTTATGGCGATGATGAGCTTCGACGATTTCAATATCGACATCATCACCGAGCACGCGGGCGGCGACATCAAGTAATTTAAAACACAGATTAACGCCAGTGCTGAAATTGGTGGCCATACAAATGGCTGTGGATTTGGCCAGGTTATCGACCGCCGCTATTTGCTCGTCGGTAAAGCCGGTAGTGCCGATTACCATGTGTTTATTATTGGCAGCACAAAGGGTGGCATTCGCTGAGGTGGCAACGGGAGCAGTGAAGTCGACCAACACATCGAAGTCATTAATCACCACTTCGAGATTATCAACCACGGCAATGTTATTGCGACCAATGCCGGCCAGTTCGCCACTATCGACGCCGATCAGTGAGCTATCGGGACGTTCAATGGCCGCCGTTAATTGCACCTGTTCATTAATGTCGATGGCTTCAATCAGGGTTTTACCCATACGACCGCCAGCACCGGTAACAGCAACTCTAACCATTTTCATTCTCCACTTACATCTTTAACAAGCTGTTAATCGGCCGCCAACAACCATGCCCGGCATGACAACTTAGCCACTAAAACTATCAAAGAAATTCTTTACGCCTTTAAACCACGAAGTACGACGCGGCGAGTGCTTATCGTGTTGCAGCGACTCATTGAACTCACGCATTAACTCTTTCTGTTTGGCGTTGAGCTTAATCGGCGTTTCGACCGTGACGCGACAAAGTAAATCACCCGTGCCACCACCGCGCACCGGGGCAACGCCCTTGCCACGCATGCGGAACAGCTTACCAGTTTGTGTTTCGGGGGGGATTTTCAATTTAACACGACCATCGAGCGTCGGCACTTCCAGCTCACCACCCAGCGCCGCATCGGCAAAGCCAATAGGCACTTCACAGTAAAGATTAGCGCCATCGCGCTGGAAGATAGCATGATCACGCACCACGATCTGTACGTAGAGATCACCCGACTGTCCGCCGCCGGGAGCACCCTCACCCTCACCCGACAAACGAATACGGTCACCGCTATCGACACCGGCCGGCACTTTCACCGACAGGGTTTTCTGCTCTTCAACCTGACCATTGCCGTAGCACTTGCCACAGGGGTCGGCGATCATTTTGCCGCGACCGCGACACTGGGGGCAGGTTTGCTGAACGGAGAAAAAGCCCTGGGAAACCCGCACCTGGCCTGCACCGTGGCAGGTCGTACAGTTAATGGGCGACGTGCCCTTGCGCGCGCCACTGCCCTTACATTCGCCGCAGTTAACTTTAACCGGTACGCGAATCGTTGTTTTACAGCCTTTCGCGGCTTCTTCAAGATCGAGCTGCAGGTCGTAGCGTAAATCAGCACCGCGAGCGGGGCCACGACCTCGACCACCACCGCCAAAAATATCACCAAAGACATCGCCGAAAACATCACCGAAGCCGCCGCCAGCTCCACCACCAGCCTGGGCATTAACGCCTTCGTGGCCGTAGCGATCATAAGCTGCACGTTTCTGCTCGTCGGACAGCACTTCGTAGGCTTCGCTGGCTTCTTTGAACTTTTCTTCGGCATCGTCATCATCCGGGTTTCTATCCGGGTGATGCTTCATCGCAACGCGGCGATAGGCTTTTTTAATCGCCTTCGCATCTTCGTCTTTCGCTACGCCTAGTATTTCGTAGTAATCCCGCTTCGCCATAATTCACTCATCAATTATTACAGGGCCAGTTTGTTAACAGGCCACTCACCACAAAACGCAGGGGCTTAAACCTGCGTTTTGTGGTGGTACTTTTTGTACCGGTACTTCTTGTGACAGTACCTAAAGCCGAGTTATTTCACCCGAAGAAACGACTATTTTGCGTCGTTTTTGTCGTTTTCATCGACCTCTTCAAACTCGGCATCGACAACATCTTCACCATCGTCAGTAGCTTCACCGGCGGCTTCTGCAGCCTGCTCTTGCTCAGCTTCGGCGTACATCTTTTGCGCCAGACCACCGGAGGCCTCAGACAGCTTGGCAGCAGCGGCATCAATGGCTTCTTTATCGTCACCTTTAACCGCTTCTTCAACGCCTTTAATGGCTTCTTCGATCTGACCTTTTTCTTCATCAGAGGCCTTGTCACCGGCTTCGTCCAACGTTTTCTGTGCGGCGTGAGCAAGGCCGTCGGCAGTGTTGCGCGCCTGGGCTAACTCTTCGAACTTACGGTCGCTGTCGGCATTCGCCTCGGCGTCTTTAACCATTTGCTCAATTTCTTCATCGGACAAGCCGGAACTGGCCTTGATGACAATTGACTGCTCTTTACCTGTGGCTTTGTCCTTCGCCGATACGTTCAAAATACCGTTGGCGTCGATGTCAAAAGACACTTCAATTTGTGGCACACCGCGGGGGGCGGGTGGAATATCGGCCAGGTCAAAACGACCCAGTGATTTATTGCTTGCCGCCTGCTTACGCTCACCCTGAACAACATGGATAGTTACAGCACCCTGGTTGTCATCAGCCGTTGAGAAGATCTGCGACTTGTTAGTAGGGATAGTCGTGTTCTTTTCAATCACCGGCGTGGCAACACCACCCATGGTTTCAATACCGAGGGTCAGCGGCGTTACGTCGAGCAGCAATACGTCGGTTACATCACCCGACAGCACAGCACCCTGAATCGCAGCACCAACGGCAACGGCTTCATCGGGGTTCACATCGCGGCGTGGCTCTTTACCGAAGAAGTCAGTGACCTTCTTCTGCACCAGTGGCATACGTGTTTGACCACCGACCAGAATCACATCGTCGATGTCTGACGCCGACATACCGGCGTCTTTCAAGGCCGTTGTTAATGGTGCCAGTGAACGCTCAACCAAATCTTCAACCAAAGACTCCAACTTAGACTGGGTCAGTTTAACGACCAAGTGCTTGGGCCCTGTGGCATCAGCGGTAATGTAGGGCAGGTTAACCTCTGTTTGTTGGCTGGAGGACAGAGCGATTTTGGCGCCCTCTGCCGCTTCCTTCAAACGCTGCATCGCCAGTGGGTCACCCTTGAGGTCAACCGAGTTGTCTTTCTTAAACTCGTCGGCAAGATATTCGATCAAACGCATGTCGAAATCTTCACCACCGAGGAAAGTGTCACCGTTAGTGGCCAACACTTCAAACTGAGTCTCGCCATCAACATCGGCAATTTCAATAATCGAAATATCGAAAGTACCACCACCGAGGTCGTAAACCGCGACCACTTGGTCGCCAGTCGCATTGTCCATACCATAAGCTAGTGCAGCGGCTGTTGGCTCGTTGATGATGCGCTTAACCTCAAGGCCCGCCAGCTTGCCGGCATCTTTTGTCGCCTGACGCTGGGAGTCATTGAAGTAAGCGGGAACGGTAATCACGGCTTCAGAAACACTCTCGCCGAGGTAGTCTTCGGCGGTCTTTTTCATTTTGGAGAGAACTTCGGCAGAAATTTGTGGTGGCGCTTTTTTCTCGCCATCAATTTCAACCCAAGCATCACCGTTGTCGGCTTTGGCGATTGTGTAAGGCACCATTGCAATATCTTTCTGCACTACCTTGTCTTCAAAACGGCGGCCAATCAGGCGCTTAACGGCAAACAATGTTTTCGTAGGATTGGTAACAGACTGGCGTTTTGCCGCCTGTCCAACCAGCGTTTCGCCTTCTTCTGTGTAGGCGACAACAGAAGGCGTAGTACGACCGCCTTCAGAATTCTCAATTACTTTAGGCTTGTCGCCCTCCATCACTGAAACACAGGAGTTAGTTGTGCCTAAGTCAATTCCAATAATTTTACCCATGTTCGTTTTCTCCAAACCGCAATTCGTTAATATCGTTAATTCAAGTACAGCGCTGCTATGCGCTTATATATTGTCCCAGGATTGACAAATTCAACCCCGCCGTCAGTATTTCGCTATTCAGCGCCCTTCGAGACCACCACCATGGCAGGCCTGACCAGACGATCATTCAAGGTGTAACCCTTCTGGAAGACTTCCATCACCGTGTTGGCCGCCACATCAGGATTGGGCACCATTGAAATAGCCTGGTGAAAATCAGGGTTAAAGTGCTCGCCCGTCGGTTCGACCTGCTTCACTTTGTGACCATCAAGCACACCCAGAAAGCTTTTCAAGGTCAGCTCAATGCCTTCGCGTGCAGCTGATAAATTCTCATCGTCAGCATCAATCGCGGCCAGGGCTCTTTCTAGGTTATCGACCACGGGCAACAGCTCACCAACAAACTTTTCCAGCGCAAACTTGTGAGCATTCTCAACATCGCGATCAACCCGACGACGTAAGTTTTGCATTTCAGCCTGCGTACGAAGGGTTTGATCCTTCGCCTGCTGTAGCGCTTCACTTAAGGCTTCGGCATTAAGCTCGACAACACCTTCCTCACCTGCCGCTGCTTCTTGCTCTACGACGCCCTCTGGCTCTTGCTCTGAACCGGGATTTCCTTGATCTTCTGTGGCCACGTTTTATCAACCTTCAATAATGACTTCCCCAGCTATATTGGGTCGAAACAGAGGCTTTCAAGTCGAATAATGCAGAGACAATTGCAATTGCCTGGCACTGTTCGGTATAACTGCGCTTTAACAAAACATCCTTCCACAAAACAACTGGCGACCAAGCCCTTGCTAACAGCCCTGACCATTAAACAATTCACCCTGGTTGAAGCCATGGGCGTGGAGTTCAGCTCCGGCCTGACCACCATTACTGGCGAAACTGGCGCTGGTAAATCTCTGGTACTGGATGCACTAGGCCTGGCACTGGGCGATCGCGGCGACACCGACCGCATTCGGCTGGGTGCTGAACGCGCCGAAGTGTGCGCCAGTTTTGCCATTGATAGCGACTCACCCGCCCTTCAATGGCTGGCCGATAACGACCTCGACACGACTGACGATTGCCTGTTACGGCGCATACTCACCCGTGACGGTCGCTCTCGTGGCTACATTAACGGGCAGCCGGCGACTATGACTCAGCTACGTACGCTGGGCACGATGCTGATCGACATCCATCACCAGCACGAGCATCAATCACTGCTCTCGAAGGAACATCAGCGCACCCTGCTCGATGAGTTTGGCGGTCATCAAAAGCTACTCAAGCAGGTCAGCGAAGACTACAAAAACTGGCATCAGGCCCAGGTTCGGCTGGAAGAAATAGAGCAACGGGCCGATGAAACCCTGGCCCGTAAAGATTTACTGACCTTTCAGTCACAGGAACTGAATGACCTCGATTTGCAAACCGGGGAAGTAGAAGCCCTTGAGCAGGAGCAATCCTTACTCGCCAATGCAGACACCATCCTTGTCGATACCCATGAGGTGTTCGCGCTGTGTGATGGCGAAGCTTCATCGGAACTGACTGTATTGCCCGCTCTGAGTCGTGCCAGCCAGCTGCTCAACGCCATGGCGCAAAACAACCCTGCCCTGAAAGAAGCCCTGTCATTACTGGATAGCGCCCACATTCAGGTTGAAGAGGCTCTGGGGGAATTGCAGACGTATATTAGCCAGGTTGAGCCTGACCCGGCCCGCTTGCAACTGATCGAAGACAGGCTCTCCACCGCCTATCAATTGGCCCGCAAGCACAAAGTGAAGGCCAATGAGCTACCCCAACTCTGCGAGCAATTGAGTACCGAACTTGCCAGCCTTTCCGCCGATGACAATGATGCCGACGCCCTCACCGAGCGCGTGAAAACATTGGCCGCTAGCTATCAAAACAAGGCCAAAAAACTCTCTGCAGCCAGAAAGAAAGCCGCCAAACAATTTGAACAGAAAATCAATCAACAGCTACAAACACTGGCGATGGCCGATGCCAGCCTGCAAATTGCACTCACGCCTCTGGCCGGTACTTACAGCCAAAAAGGCCTGGAAACTGCTGAATTGCTGATCAGCACCAACCCTGGACAGGAACATCGCTCTTTAAACAAAGTAGCATCGGGTGGTGAGTTGTCGCGGGTTAGCCTGGCGATTCAGGTCGTCGCGGCCCACAACTCCACCATTCCCGTTCTGGTGTTTGATGAGGTCGATGTCGGTATTGGCGGCGCAACGGCGCAAACCGTCGGCAAATTGCTACGCGAACTCGGTGATAGCGGCCAAGTGATTTGCATTTCCCACCTGCCCCAGGTGGCTAGCTGTGCTCATCACCATTTGTTAGCTCAGAAACAAAAGGGCGAGAAGGCCAATCAAAGTAGCCTTGTCACTTTGGATGCGAAACAACGCATCGCGGAAATTGCCCGCATGCTGGGGGGGGAGAAGATCACTGCGAAGACACGCTCCCATGCTGAGGAAATGTTGGGCGTTGCAAGTGTCAATTAATGCTGCAATTAGCAACTAAAAGGCAGGATTAAGAGTGTATTTCAACAGGCATAAAAAAGCCCCTAACGGGGCTTCGTGCTTGATAGCGGTGAGGATACCTAAAGAACCCCACCCCTTAAACTCGGAGAAAATGCTTGATTGCAATACGGGGCGCACCATAAGTATAGCCTCGTCTTGGTCATTGATTCACCGACAAGGCAGCTAACTTTAACTTATTTTTTGCCTACGTCGAACCGCACCGAGACCTAAAACACCAAGAATCATAAGTGCAGCAGTAGAAGGCTCAGGAACTGTCTCTACACTACTGCAGTTATCGCAATAAGCCCATATTCCCATATCAATACTGCTGGGTTGTTGGCTGTTTTGTATTGTACTCTGATCGGTATCTCCGCCAAATGACCATGTAGTGTCGTTGATATAAGACCAAGCCCAAGGCGAGGAGCCGTCATCAACACCGTCATCGTACATACCCCATATCAGTGAGCGAGGGATTCCATAACCCATAACGTCTGCGTAGGATTGCCATTGCCCGGCATCCAGCAGTAATGTGCTGAACAGCTCATTCACATCAGCACGGAATGCAAACGTAAAACCCGCTGTTTGAGCTGCTGCAATCATATCGTTACCAGTTGTTCCGAAAGTTGCCGTAGTATCAAAAAAATTATCCATATCGAGCCACACTCGATTGGTATTCGTATCTTCAAAAGTTGTCAACCCAGCTATGTCCGAGTGATCTATAACGGACGCTTGACTTGCAGTCGCAAGGAAACAGGAGAGTAGCGCTATAGACAATATTATCTTCATAAATAAATCCTATAAATAAATTGATTTAAGATTAACTGTGGTAACCGCAGATTCCATTTTAACGCCTATGTTCATGCAAAGGTTGGGCCATATTCTCTCAAGTTTAAAGTTTACCTGGTCAGTCAGAACACCTCCGCAAGCATGCTGAAGCTAAAGGGGCGGAGTCATTCCACCAAGACTTACTTCAATAGAGGTACCAGCCCCTACATTTTGTCAGGAAATTTTACAGTATGATTTTTAGCTAAATATCACCTAAAAACACATCAATAATAGGGCAAAACATTAATACCAGTAGTACGCGGCGGATCTTTGGCCGCCACACACCAAAAGGGTGTCAGCTTTTTTTACACTCAAAGCTTTTCCTGTAACATTCCCCAAAATCCAAGGAGGGGGTAAAAATATCGATAACTATCAATGTTTTAAAAAAAACTACTCCCAACGAGTATAGAAAAACAAGCATCGGCCCGCCCAAATAGTTCGAAATACGATAAACAGCTAATTTTTAGCACTAAAACTGTCAATATTTTTTACACAAGCTCAACCCTAGTCTCTCACTAGGGCGGATACAGCATGACAAACGATGCTGGTGATCTCGTGTGATAGCTCACGAAATTTTTTGGCTAGCGTCGTTCCTCCTCCAAACTCGTGGCCGAGTTTGTCGAACGGGGTTCTACCCCTCATTCCATACGCAAGCCCTTCTCTAATAAGAAAAAAACCCCATCGCCTTTAGGCGACAGGGTTTATTACTTATGGCGGTGAGGGAGGGATTCGAACCCTCGATACCGATCAAGATATACTCCCTTAGCAGGGGAGCGCCTTCGGCCACTCGGCCACCTCACCAGAAACTGTACTGACTACAACCACTCGCCAGTGCTTACTACTATCAACACTTGTCCGATAACCCTTAGCTTGCCCTAAAGCGCGCAAACCCAGAACCTGGCTATCAAACAGATGGTTTTTTAACTCTTCAGAAAGTCGAACCAGAACGCCTTAAAAGACGTGAGAAACTGGCAGCCCGCTGCTGAGCGGCGGGCATAATACCATATTGCCAGTAAAAACAAAGGGCTTAAACGTTCCCCGACTCGCGGTTTTTTTCATCTTGTATACGTTGGTAAATTTCCTCACGATGCACTGAGATTTCTTTCGGTGCATTAACGCCGAGACGAACTTGATTACCTTTGACGCCCAGCACAGTCACTGTGACGTCATCACCTATTACAAGGGTCTCTCCTACACGCCTTGTTAAAATAAGCATACTTTTCTCCTTGATTCTACGATTAATGCGGCGGCCTTGTATAACCACTGCGTCTCCAAAAATATCGGCGAGTATTTTTTATTTCCGACATGACCTTCGCTAGTACTACGTAACGACCGCGCATTCTACCCATTATCGAGGCGCTTTTTAATAACCGTTTGTCAGTTGCTTATAGCTCTTGGCTTTACTTAGGGAGCGCATTCAATCAAATCAACATAGATAGCGTGCACTATTTTGCTGCGCTCTCAAGACCAAATTCATCATGTAAAGAGCGTACTGCCAACTCAAGATATTTCTCATCAATGACGACAGCAATCTTTATTTCAGATGTGGTAATCATCTGAATATTAATATTGTCGTCTGCCAGTGCTTTAAACATCCGCGAAGCAACGCCCGCATGGGAGCGCATACCGACACCGACCAACGATACCTTGGCAATATGATCGTCAGTAACCACCGAGCGCGCCTTTAGCTGCATGGCAATGCCTTCGAGCAAACCACGCGCACGACTCAGGTCGTTACGATGCACGGTAAAAGTCAATGATGTGGTGCCATCTTCAGAGACATTCTGAATAATCACGTCGACTTCAACGTTGGCTTCACCAATGGGCGCGAGAATACGCGAGGCCACGCCAGGTGTATCGGGAATCCCCTGAATCGTCAGCTTGGCTTCGTCACGGTTAAACGCGATGCCGGAAATTATGGGTTTTTCCATGCTGTCATCATCCTCAAGGGTAATTAATGTACCGGGGCCTTCTTTAAAGCTCGACAGAACGCGCAGGGGTACTTTGTATTTACCGGCAAATTCAACGGCGCGAATTTGCAGGACCTTAGAACCCTGGCTGGACATTTCGAGCATTTCTTCAAAGGTGATCTGCTCAAGTCGTCGAGCACCTTCAACCACGCGGGGGTCAGTGGTGTAAACGCCGTCGACATCGGTATAAATCTGGCATTCATCAGCTTTTAAGGCTGCCGCGAGAGCGACTGCCGAGGTGTCTGAACCACCGCGCCCCAGCGTTGTAATATTGCCTGCGCTATCGACACCCTGAAAACCAGCCACTACCAGCACACGGCCCAGTTTTAAATCAGCCTGCATACGCTCGACATCAATTTCTTCGATACGCGCCTTGGTGTGGGAGTCATCGGTAAGTATTCTCACCTGAGCGCCGGTATAAGAACGCGCCTCACAGCCGATTTTATTCAGCGCCATACTCAACAGCGCGATCGTCACCTGTTCGCCAGTCGATACCAGCACATCGATTTCACGCGGCGTGGGTGACTCGGTAATATCGTCGGCGAGGCCCAGCAAGCGATTGGTCTCGCCGCTCATCGCCGACACCACCACGATAATGTCATCACCGCTCGCACGACAGGCCGCCACTTTTGCAGCCACGGCTTCGATGCGCTCAACGGAACCTACCGAGGTGCCGCCATATTTTTGAACAATTAAACTCATTTCTTAACTCGACAGCTAACTGTGCGGAGGCGCATTTTAGAATCCTTGCTTGGTAACGTTCAGCACACGCTACATTGAGGCCCGCCGCGAGGGGGCGCAAATGTACACTAATCCACTGAAAAGAGAAACCTGAGCCCCTCAACGCCTGAGCAAAGGGAATACATTCAAGTATCAAGCACTTAAGTGCTCTTCAACCCAGGCGTAAACCGAATCGAGAGCAGCGGGTAGTGCCGCGCTATCGGTGCCACCACCCTGAGCCATATCCGGGCGACCGCCACCCTTACCACCAATTTGCGGCGCAACGAATTGCATTAACGCACCCGCCTTAATATCACCCGTGATATTTTTAGTAACGCCAGCACTAAGGGCAATTTTGCCGTCGCTCTCTGCCGCCAGCAGTATCACGCCTTTATCCATGCGCGAACGCAGTTGGTCGAGCATATCGCGCAGGGTTTTGGCATCGGCACCGTCAATCTTTTTAGCCAGTACGGCAACACCATTAATAGTCTTTGCCTCATCAAGCAAGTCGCCACCCGACGCGCTGGCCAGCTTCACTTTCAAGGCGTCCAGCTCTTTATTTAAGGCGCGATTGTTTTCAACTAAGCTCGCGGCCTTATCCAGCACCGTGGCGCGCCCGGCTTTCAACGTCGACGTCACTTTATCCAGTGTTTGCTCAAGATCGGCAAACCAGGCGAGGGCATGGGCACCCGCCACCGCTTCGACACGACGCACACCGGCTGCCACCCCCGATTCGGAAGTAATATGGAACAGACCGATATCACCCGTGCGCTGAGCATGGGTGCCACCACAAAGTTCAACGGAAAAGCCCT
>Ga0209826_1000919_pt1 | contig 21077 bp, 17 predicted proteins | sample GOMGulsemesocosm_5_FD_184637 | JGI IMG/M metagenome (GOLD analysis project Ga0209826, IMG submission 184637) | Methane-oxidizing microbial communities from mesocosms in the Gulf of Mexico - GOM15C Gulf of Mexico (SPAdes) (version 2) | ecosystem: Environmental > Aquatic > Marine > Cold seeps... | reverse complement strand
CACCTGCTCGCGTGAGCAACGACAGCGTGCTTGCCCCCAATAACCACAGGGGCATGGGTTCATGGCTGCTATTAATTGAAACGCCGCGGGGAACTCTACTTGGGCGAGCGCTCGCGAAATTCGAATCGACCCACATTCTAGCGGTTCGCGCAGTACTTCGAGTACCTGTCGCTGAAACTCAGGTAATTCGTCAAGAAACAAAACGCCCTGATGCGCGAGGGATATTTCGCCTGGTTTTGGTTGGCTGCCACCGCCGACGAGCGCAACAGCCGACGCGGTGTGGTGAGGCGCACTGAAGGGGCGTTCAATAGAAATCTGCAAGCCAGCTGGAGAGCTGCCATCGGCAGCTATACCCAGTCCACCGGAGACCGACTGAATACAGGCAACTTCTAACTGTTGCGCGGGTGTAAGGGGCGGTAGCAGGCCCGGTAGGCGTGAGGCGAGCATGCTCTTCCCCGTACCAGGTGGGCCAAAAAAAAGCAGGTGGTGTCGCCCTGCGGCGGCAATTTCGAGGGCGCGCTTGGCTTGGTGTTGTCCTTTTACATCGCTAAGGTCCCCCGCTGCGGCCTGAGGGTTTGGGCTGGATGCTTCTGGTGTGACCAGCAGCGGCAGTGATTGCTGCCCATGCAAATGTTGGCAAACACTGAGCAGTGAGGTGGCGCTGAATACTTGTCCGTCTGATTCGTTGTTCAGGCTCAACATGGCCTCACCGGCGTTCGCCTGCGGGCAAACCAGTTGTCGCCCGCTGCGATGGCAGGCAATTGCAGCCGGTAAGCAGCCGCTGACGGCGCGCACTTCACCGCTGAGAGCCAGTTCGCCAATGAACTCGTGGTTGCTGAGTTGGTGTTTGGGAATCTGCCCAGAGGCCGCGAGGATGCCCAGTGCGATGGCCAAATCGAATTGACCGCCAGCCTTGGGCAGGTCGGCGGGGGCTAGGTTGATCGTGATGCGGCGCGCAGGAAACTCGAATTGAGAATTCAAAATAGCGCTGCGTACTCGATCCTTGGACTCCTTTACGGCTGTTTCAGGCATGCCGACAATCGCCAAAGAAGGTAAACCGTTGGATAGGTGGGCTTCAATACTGACCAGCGGCGCTTGAATACCTAAGCGAGCGCGACTGTAAACAACAGACAGAGACATAAGCCTTCCTTAGCTTAATTTAACCTCAGGGGGTCTGTTTAAAGTAGCAGCAAATTGAATGCGGAGTAGGAAAAGCCTTACTTGAGCGTTTCTTCTAAGGCTTTCATTTGCACTTCCAAATGCTCCAGCTTCTCCCTCGTCCGCAGCAGCACAGCCTGTTGTGCATCAAACTCATCTCGCGATACCAATTCCATGGCGTTGAGGGCTCGGCCCAATACTGCTCGTAATTCTTTCTCTGGAAGGTCTTGGGTTGATGTTGGTAAAACGGTCTGCAGTTCTTTTAGCAGCGTGCCAGCGAGTTGCTTCAGCATAGGTCGAGCTCATTTTAGATATGACTGTACGACCATAATAAAACATCTACAGGTGTTTGTTCTCTATTTCCTTATTCCCAAATCAGATTAACTGTGAAATTATTATGCCCGCAATATCCCGCAGCATGACAAACGCACTGTTGTGGTGCTTCGGGTGGTGCACAGGGTGTTTTTCCGCACCATATGTGAGCTTTGGCGCGGAATTATACCGAAAATGATGCTCTGATTTAGAACTTTTGCTTGCTAACCCGCTGATTTTTAACGAATTTTAAAAGTTGGCCCGCAAAGTGCTTTTACAGGGCAGGCGGATTGCTTAATAAACAAAAACAATAATTAAGCGGTTCGAAGGATCGAACAACATAAAAATGAGAGGAAGACCCCATGATGAAATTTACTAAGTTGGCTGCTGCCATCGCTCTGGCTTCTAGCGCAATTGCTGCTCCAGTTATGGCTGAAGTTGAACTGTCTGCCACCGCTGGTCTGGTATCTGATTACTACTTCCGTGGTGTAAACCTCGGCGATGCTGCTGCTTACGCAAGCGTTGATGCTTCTGCAAACGGTTTTTACGCCGGTGCTTGGACTATTGACACAACAGCTTCACGCGAAACTGATTACTACGTAGGTTACGGTTTTGAGTTTGAAAGCGGTGTTGGTGTTGACGTTTCTTACGTCTACTACGACTACACAGGTACTCAGGACAATGAAGAAGAGATCGTTCTAGCTTTGTCTTACGCTGGTTTCGGTTTCTCTTATGTTGATGGCGAAGGCGATTGGGATAATGAGAGCGAAGATTACACCGTTACTTCTTTCAGCTACGGCGGCGAAGTTTTCGGCGCGACTTACGGTCGTGTAGATTTCGATACATCTGATGTTCAGTACGATTGGGCTGAAGTTACTGCTTCTGGCGAAGTATCTGGTCTGGACGTAACTCTGGCTCTGGGTACTACTCGTGATACTGAAGCGGGCGGTGCTGATATTGCAGACGACAACGAGAGCTACCTCGTTCTGGACGTAAGCAAGTCTTTCGACCTGTAAGTATGTCTTTAAACCGGGTGCTTGCACCCGGTTTTGTTTAAAGCGCTGCCAGTGCGGATAGATCGCAGCGTTGACTTAAACGTTTCATATGGAGCTCACGAAATGAAACTCGTAACAGCAATTATTAAACCTTTTATGCTCGACGCCGTGCGTGAAGCACTGTCTGAAATGGGCGTTCAGGGTATTACCGTTACCGAAGTAAAAGGTTTCGGTCGTCAGAAAGGCCACACCGAACTCTACCGTGGTGCAGAGTACGTTGTGGATTTTTTGCCAAAAACAAAATTAGAAGTTGCCGTCAGTGATGGCCAGGTTGATTCCGTCGTAGAAGCTGTTAGTAAGGCTGCTCACAGCGGTAAGATCGGCGATGGCAAAATCTTCGTGTCTTCTTTGGAGCAAGTTATTCGTATTCGAACCGGTGAGACCGGCGACGAAGCGCTTTAATTTTTAATTTAATTATTCCGGAGAATGACAATGGAAAACACAGTATTTGAATTACAGTACGCCCTCGATACCTTTTATTTCTTGATCTGTGGCGCGCTGGTTATGTGGATGGCGGCTGGTTTCGCTATGTTGGAAGCGGGCTTGGTTCGCTCTAAGAACACCACTGAAATTTTGACTAAGAACGTGGCGCTGTATGCCATTTCTTGCACTATGTACATGATTTGCGGTTACTCAATCATGTACGGCGGTGGCGAGTTCACTATGTTCCTCGATGGTATCGTAGCGGATGGTGTTGCTGGTGCGGCTGTTGAAGATCGTGCGACCTACGCACCCTCTGCTGACTTCTTCTTCCAGGTAGTATTCGTAGCGACGGCTATGTCTATTGTCTCGGGTGCGGTTGCCGAGCGTATGAAGCTTTGGGCTTTCCTAGCGTTCGCCGTGGTCATGACCGGTGTTATCTACCCAATGGAAGGTGCATGGACTTGGGGCGGCGCGGCTGTCTTCGGTATGTACACTCTGGGCGACCTTGGTTTCTCTGACTTTGCCGGTTCCGGTATCGTTCACATGGCCGGTGCTTCTGCTGCTTTAGCGGGTGTCTTGGTTCTGGGTGCACGTAAAGGTAAGTATGGTCCTAACGGCGAAGTAAATGCGATCCCAGGTGCAAACCTGCCGCTGGCTACCTTGGGTACTTTCATCCTGTGGATGGGTTGGTTCGGCTTTAACGGTGGTTCTGTACTGGCTACGGCCACGGTTGAATCGGCTAACGCTGTTGCGGTTGTGTTTATGAACACCAACGCTGCTGCCGCGGGTGGTTTGATTGGTGCTCTGATCGTTGCTCGCATGCTGTTCGGCAAGGCCGACCTGACAATGGCTCTGAACGGCGCGTTAGCTGGTCTGGTTGCGATTACCGCTGAGCCCTCTACGCCAACCGCTCTGGAAGCCACTATGTTCGGTGCTCTGGGTGGCGTGATTGTTGTCTTCGCTATCCTGACCTTGGACAAGCTGAAGATTGATGATCCAGTAGGTGCTATCTCTGTTCACGGTGTTGTCGGTCTGGTTGGTCTGCTATTGGTACCTGTTACTAACGACGGTTCTAGCTTCTCTGGCCAGTTGATCGGCGCTGCGACTATCTTCGTTTGGGTATTCGGTACTAGCCTAGCTGTGTGGTTTGCCCTGAAAGTTGTTATGGGTATCCGTGTCACAGAAGAAGAAGAGTACGAAGGTGTTGATATCGCTGAGTGCGGTATGGAAGCTTACCCAGAGTTCACTAGCAAGTAAGTGACTTTGAGCGAGACGCCGACCGGCTAGCCGGTCGAACTCATAGAAACCCCGATCGCGGCAACGCGCTCGGGGTTTTTTATTTACAGGGACGTAATGTATGTCGCGGAGGCAGGATGCCGTTGAGCGACTATGTTCAGGATGAACCGTATACCCTCAAGGGGCACCTAGTACCGCAATGGCATGGATGCCAAGGAGCGGTATTGTTCGAGCTAGCACGGACACATTTTTAGGATGCCGTTGAGCGACTATGTTCAGGCAGAAAACTGCTCCTGCGTTTTCTGCACTAGTCACATCCTGTGACATGGATGAACCAGCCAGTTTTTGCTCCTCGGCAATTGCTCCTGCATTGTTCTAATAAGTGACAACCATGTCACGATGTAAAACGGACACTTCCGCCATACCTGGCGGTTGTATACCCCGCAAGGGGGTACCTAGTACCGCGCTGGCATGGGTACCAAAGCGTGGTATTGTTCGAGCTAGCACTGACTCGTTTTTAAGGTGCCGTTGAGCGACTGTGTTCAGGAGCACGCGGTGTTGATTAAATTGATGCGGTATCGATTATTTCTAGTGTGAAGACAGAGATAATGATTCAAATATTTGAGCTGTGTTGTCCCCTGCGGTGGCAACATGTAAGCTACGCGCCATACTGGTGCCAATGATCTTTCCTAGAATTAAGGCGACAGCCACAAGACCAAATAAGGAAATTAATAGATGAAACTGATTACTGCGGTTATCAAACCTTTTAAACTGGATGATGTTCGTGCAGCCCTGTCTGAAGTAGGCGTGCAAGGCATGACCGTAACAGAAGTAAAAGGCTTTGGTCGCCAGAAGGGACACACTGAGTTGTACCGTGGTGCAGAATACGTGATCGACTTCCTGCCAAAAGTTAAGATAGAGCTGGCTATTGATGACAGCATGGTTGAGCAAACCGTAGAAGCCATCAGTAAAGCCGCGCATACAGGCAAAATTGGTGACGGTAAAATCTTCATTAGCCCTATGGATGAAATTATCCGTATCCGTACCGGTGAGACCGGCAGCGATGCGGTATGACGTCATCGTAAAGCGTTAGTAAAAAGCCAGCATTTGCTGGCTTTTTTGTTTCTGCGGTTAAATATTCTTCAATAGCGCCAGAGTACTCTGCTGTTTCAAACCTGCCCTGCCTCCCCGTTTTTACCGTAAGCGTCTACTCACGATTATGTCACGCTGAAATGAGCGTGGTGAAGATGCTAAAAAACTCAATAATTAATTGGGGGTAGTGCTGAATTTTGGGCTATAACTACTTACGCCCAAGTTGTTTTGTATTACTTTTAAGGAAAGTTAAAAGTAATAAATAGGGAAGGTTGAATAGCTAATTGAAGCCCTCTCAAGGGTTTCTTTTAATCACTGGAGGGTAGAGCTATGAGCAATAACGACATGCAGGCCGCTGAAGGTTCAGTCGAAGATGCTATCGGTGCACGCGAAGCCGCACGCGTACAGATGGAAGAACAAGTACAGGCGTTCTTATCTAAGGGTGGGGAAATACAAGCCATCGATGCACACGTTACGGCTGATCCACCGCAAAAGCCAACCAACAACTACTGCAGCCGTCCTATTTAATCGAGCGGTTATCAGTGTGTCAGTAAGCGCGTTTTACGACACAAAAAAGGAGCCTAATCAGGCTCCTTTTTTGTGCACTGGGTTTTGTCTTTTGCTTCCGAGCTTAGGTTGGTGTTGGCAGCTTCGCCGGGTATTTGTTGCTGCGCGCGCGGGTGAGCTTGGTCGTAAACTTTGGCCAAGTGTTGAAAATCAAGGTGGGTGTATATTTGAGTGGTGGACAGGTTCGCGTGTCCTAGCAGCTCTTGCACGGCCCGCAGGTCGCCACTTGATTCCAGCAGGTGACTAGCAAAAGAGTGGCGCAGCATATGTGGGTGTACCGGTTGATCGAGCCCCTGTTGAACGCCAAGCTTTTGCAGGCGTAATTGCACGCTGCGGGGGTGCAGGCGACGGCCCTTTTGGCTCACAAAGACGGCTTCTGACGATGAACTTGCATGCCGCCAGTGCTCTAAGGCCGCGAGTGCTTGTCTGCCGACCGGTAAAATCCGGGTTTTTCTACCTTTACCGAGCACTCGAACCTGCGCATCGCTGAGGTCGAGTTGCGCCCAGTTTAGATTGACCAGCTCCGAGAGGCGCAAGCCAGAAGAGTAAAAGAGTTCGAGCATTGCGCGGTCGCGCAGGCTTAAAAAATCATCGCCCTGCACTTCCACAAATTGGCTAACCTGATCAGCATCGAGCGTCTTAGGTAATACCTTGGGAGCTTTTGGAGCCTGAATGCCGGTAGATGGGTCGCTCTTGATATAGCGTCGACGGCAGCAGAAACGAAAGAAACTGCGCAATGCAGAGAGCCAGCGTTGCAGGCTGCGGGGGCCTAAACCGGAGCGATGTAATTGGCCGAGGCATTGGCGTACGTGATGCTGTTGGATTTCATCAAGTGTTGCGGGCGGGCTGTCATGACCGGTTTGCATAAAGGTCTGCAAGCGCAGCAGGTCGCGGCGATAACTGCTCAGGGTGTGTTCGGAATATTGCCGCTCGACCTGCAGGTTTTCTAGGTAGCGCTCGATCGCCAGAGCTAGGGTGGCGGGCATCGCTCCTGTCACGCTATAGGCCTAGTTATTTTTTGCTGGGTGACAGCTGTACCACCGCTTGTGGTGCCGCCTGTAGCTGATGGATTTGTGCAGGCAATATGCGGTTGAGGACTTCAGCTATGTAACTTAAAAACAGCGTACCCATGCTTGAGCGGTAATAGTTCGGGTCGCGGTTGGCGATGGCGAGCAGGCCAAAGTTATTGCCGAAACTGAGTGGAACCAAAGCCGCTGAGCCGACCTTCTCAGCATCTTTGCCAAACAGGTACTGGGTTTCGGTTTCACTGAAGGCCCCACACATAGCCTTGTTGCCCTTGAGCAGTGTGCCTATGTGCTCTCGGACTTCTTGTACACTGACAATACGAGCGGCGGTATTAGGCAGCGCCTCAGCACTGCCGTAGAGCAGCAGTGTTGTGTGGTGAATCTTAAAGTCGTTATTAAAGCTGTGTAGCAGTTTATCGGTGGTGTCGGTGAGGTTTTTCCCCTCGAGTAGAGACAGCACCAAACGCTTGGTTTTATCAAATAGCTGGTCGTTCTCCCGAGCGTTGTCGAGTAGCTTGCTCAAGCGGTGGCGCATGTCCATATTGCGCTCGCGCAGAATGGAAACTTGTCGCTCAACAAGGGAGATGGCTTCACCGCTTTCATGGGGTAAACGCAAGTCGGCGAGCAGGCTCGGTTGCTTGACAAAGAAGTCGGGGTTTTCGCGCAGATAAGCGGTTATTTGTTGCTCGGTAACCGCAGTGCCGATGTCAATCAACGTATCAGTCATGATGTACCTGTTAGCAGTAAGACTTAAATCTTAACCTGTCCATGGAAGACGTTAGCCGCTGGGCCCGTCATAAGAAGGTGTTCGCCAGGTCCTACCCACTCAATGGTGAGGCTGCCGCCGGGCAGGTTGACCTTTACCTTCGAGTCTAACAGGTTGCGCAAGCGCCCTGCCACCACAGCGGCGCAGGCACCTGTACCGCAGGCAAGGGTTTCACCTGCCCCACGTTCGTAGACGCGCAGGTTGATTTCTTGGCGCGACACAACCTGCATAAACCCAGCATTTACACGCTGCGGAAAGTCGGCATGTGACTCTATCTCTGGTCCCCAAGCTTCGACCGGTGCGGTGTCGACATTGTCGACCACTGTGATCGCGTGTGGGTTGCCCATCGATACCGCGCCAATCTCCAGTTGCCTGTCGGATAATTGCAGTGGGTAGCTAATGGCCTGTTCACTGGCCGTGAAAGGCAACGACTCAGGAGTCAGGCATGGCTCGCCCATGTCGACGGTTACACTGCCGTCGTCTCTTAGGCGCAATGTCATGATGCCGGAGGCTGTTTCAACGACGATGGTGCGCTTACCGGTGAGCTTGCGATCGATGACGAACTTAGCAAAACAGCGCGCACCATTACCGCAGTTCTCTACTTCGCTGCCATCGGCATTAAAAATTCGGTAGCGAAAGTCCACGTCGGGGTTGTGGGGGACTTCGACGAGCAGGACTTGATCACAACCGACGCCGAAGCGGCGGTCGGCAAGGCGACGCACGTGGTCGGCGCTAAGGTCGATACGCTGACCAATGGCGTCAATGACGACAAAATCGTTGCCGAGGCCATGCATTTTGGTAAATCTAATTTTCACCGAGCTAGTCCTGTACTTATCTTGTGATTCGCTGTCGTATGTTTAGCCGCTAACCGAAGCTTCACTGGTCGAACTATCGTGTTAAGGCAGCAGTTGCTCGCCGCGAGTTAAGTCTTCCAGTGTTTCGCGACGGCGAACACAGAAAGCATCGTCGCCGCGCACCATTACTTCGGCAGCGCGCGGGCGGCTGTTGTAGTTGGAGCTCATGGTAAAACCATAAGCGCCTGATGACATGACCGAAAGAATATCACCCGGCTTTAACGCCAGCTCACGGTCCTTGCCCAGGAAGTCGCCGGTTTCACACACCGGACCAACAAGATCCCACGTCAGCTTCTCACCCGCGTGCGGAGAGACTGGGCGGATATCCTGCCAGGCTTGGTACAGCGCTGGGCGGATATTGTCGTTCATGGCGGCATCAATGATCGCAAAATTTTTGTGATCGGCCGGCTTGAGGTAATCGACACGGGTCAAAAGCACACCGGCGTTGGCGGCAATCGAGCGACCCGGCTCAAAGATCAAGCTCAGTGGGCGTTCGCCTAGGCGTTCTTTAATGGCGCCCATGTATTCAGATACAGCCGGTGGCTGCTCGTCTTTGTAGGTCACGCCCAGGCCGCCGCCCAAGTCGAGGTGCTTGATGGTAATGCCCTGCTCGGCCAGCTCATCAACCAGTGCCAGTACGCGGTCGAGTGCATCCACAAACGGTGCAATCTCGGTCAACTGTGAGCCAATGTGGCAATCGACACCGGCGACGTTGAGTGACGCGAGGCTGTTGGCGTGGGTGTAAACACGCACAGCCTGCTGAATATCAATGCCGAACTTGTTCTCTTTTAAGCCTGTCGAAATGTACGGATGGGTCTTGGCGTCAACGTCTGGGTTGACACGCAGAGAGACTTTCGCCACCTGGCCCATTTGCGCAGCAACGGCGGCCAATACATCCACCTCAGCTTCGGACTCTACGTTGAAGCAATACACCCCAACGTCCAGCGCGCGACGCATCTCGGCCGGTGTTTTACCCACGCCTGAGAATACGGTCTTGGCTGGGTCGCCACCGGCTTGTAAAACGCGCTCGAGCTCACCCATGGAGACAATGTCGAAGCCCGCGCCCAACTTCGCCAACACACTCAGTACGGCAATATTGGAATTCGCTTTGACCGCATAACAAACCATGCCTGGGTGGTTGCCCAGTGCTTCAGCATACGCTGTGTAGTGTCGAGTAAAAGCCGCATGGCTGTAGACATACAGCGGTGTACCAAACTGCTCGGCGAGGGTTTGCAGGCTGACGTTTTCAACGTGCAGTTGCGGGTTGCCGGCGACCGGCTTTTCGAGAAAATCTTGCATGGTGATGGTGCTTTTTAGAGTCGTCTGTTGTTACATTGAGCACCACTAAGTTAGCTGGCAGCGCTCAACGGCGGAGTGCACGCTATGTGGCGTTCTGTGGTGCCGGCTGCTCTGTTGGCAGAACCAGCGGGCCCTTTTGGCCACAGCCTGTGAGGCTCAGAGCCAAAAGGCTACAAAGTGCGAAAGCCGAGATAAAGCGCATCGAAAAAAAACGCATAGCCGCGTCCTTATTAAGTCGTCAGTAAGCCGCGCAGTATAGCGGCTGTCGGTGGTGGCTCACAATGGGTTGTGGAAGACTTGCGCGGCAATGATCGGTTAGATGTTTTGTAGCTCGAGATTGAGTTGCTGTTCTAGCTGACTCTTGATGCGCAGGTAGTGGCTTATTTGTAGACTTTGGCCTTGGCTGATGTGCTGCTCACACTGGGACAGGTCTAAATCCGTTATGTAGCAGGGGTAGCGCTCGGCTTTCTCCCTGCGCGCCAAGATATAGCTTGCTACGTGCTTATAGAGCTTGTCGCCTAGCTGGCTTGCGTGAAACTCTTGTTGGTCGCAGTAGATAGAAAAAATAACCTCACCGCTGGCATCCAAGTGAGCGATGGCTTGCACATTAAAAAAGTTTAGAGAGTTAAGTTCGGTACTGGCATGGCGGCGTTCGGCGCTATAACCGCCGTCTGCCTGTGAACAAAGCTCGAAGAACTCCACGGGATAGACGCCGAAGCAGGCACCGTCCATCTCATCGGTTAGACACAACCGATCAATGCTGGTTCGCAGGTAGCGATGCAGCGGTTGCAGTAGCGATTGATTGTCGCGAAACGGCATACGAGCAAAACACAGTGAGCCTTTCTCGTCGAAGGTGTAGACCTCGGCCTGCTCTTCACAAGCGAGGTAAAACACACGGATTGCCAGACTGGAGGGCTGTGCGCAGGCGGTTCTTAAGGGATGGTTGGGTAGGCACTCGTTTTCTAGGTAAACCGTGCTGTGCTCATGCTGGGCGACCCCGAGTTGGGCATACAGGGCATCAATGGACTCACAGCGTGTGAGGCTAATCTGTTGATTGAAGCGCTGCCAGCAGAGGTATTGTCCTGCGGCGCAGAGTACAAAACGGTTGTTATGGGGTTGTGAACTTGCACTAAAGCACTGCTGCAATTGTGCAAAGAGCCGCTTTAAGCGCTGTGTAATGAGGCTGCTGCAGTCCGACTCACGACAGTAAATCTCTACTGTTGGGGGTTGCTGTGGTGACGTTTGAGTAAGACGCAGGTATTCACTGACCAAACTGGCGAGGCTGTCAGCTTCAAAAGTATGGGCCAGTACTTCATGCCAAGAATTATGACTAATAAGGTGTAGGTCTTTAAGCAGACAGAGTGTATCGGCTTCGTTGCTACTGGGGTGATAGTTTAATACATCGGTTTGTGCCGCCGCTTGGCGATCGGCCTCGAGTGGCTGGGCTGGCTGCGCTAGGTTGGCAAGGAGTAACAGGCGCTGGGGGTATGGTTTACGTGAAAATGCGCTGTGAGGTGCCGTCGGTTGTGGCAAGTTTAACCATGCTTGAAAGGCCTTGAATGGACCGTTTAGTTGCAACAGTTGGTCTTCAAGGTCCGATAAGTGGGCGCGTGTCTGCGGTGTCCAAAGGTGGTTGATGTAGCTCCAGGTAAGCAGCTGCGACAGCGATTGGCTGCTCTTAAGGATACTGCGTGGATCATAGGGCTGCTGTGGTGCTTGAGCCATGAGTTGCCATTGACTGGGGCTGTTATCACCGTGGCTGCGGCTGATGTGCAAGAAAGGCTCGTGAATGTTTGGCGATATGCTGGGGTTTATCAGCGACACCTTACCGGCCTTGCGCTCGAAGGCGGCGTGCAGCTTACGCCCAAGAGTGGTCAGCTCAGCTTGCAGTTGAGGTATGTGCAGGGGCGATGTATTCACGCTTTGCGCTGGCGCCGCATTGCGGGAAAACTCTACCAAAAAGCGATAGCAGTTGAGCAGCTCGGAAACCAAAAGCTGCCGTTCCGACTGCACCTGTAAAGCCTTCCATTGGTGTCGACGATCGACAAACTGCAGTTGTTCTTGCGACCAGTGCCAGTCGCTGACAATTTTTTCAAGGTCGTTGCGCTGCCATGAGCTGTGGTGTTTTTTGGTCGTCGTGAGCGGCTTGTTTACCTTGAAGTAAAAGCAGCGCCGTACCAGTTCAAGACGCTGTTTTTGATTGCGCTGGAGTAGGTGTTCTTCAAGTACTTGATAAACCATTCTGTAGGGGTCGAGGGCGTCAACGTCCAATTGGTCTGCGTGTACGGCTTGCTTAAAGCGCTGGCTCAGTAGTTGACCGCGAGGATAGTGGCTGGCGTAAGTTTCTAGTAGCAGCAGTTTGAGAATGGATTTATACGGCGACGCAATGCCTTTATAGAGCTGCCAGATGCCCGCGCTGACAAACTCCTCTACGGGGATGCAAGGCAGGCCACCGAGGTCGATGACCTCAGTGCTTCGTAGGAAACGTTTGCCCAGTAGCTGCGCAGTGAACTCAGCGTAGTGAGTGTCGTGCTCACAGGGGACAAACCACCAAAGCGGCATACGCCCGGCGAGGTAAATAGAGCTGCGGTAGAACTCGTCAAGCAGTAGGTGGTGTTGCGCGCGGCCACTGGAGTCATCTGAGAGTGGCAGCGTTTCGCCGCGACTAAAGCGCTCGGCGTTCATGCAAAAGAACACAACTTCCAGCCCCAAACTTTGGCCCCACTGGCTCAGCTTGTCGCACTTTTGTCGCAGCGCTTGCTGTTGCGCTGCGCTCAGGCTGGGGTCGAAACACAACCAAAAGTCCAAATCACTGCTTTGGCTCTGGCCGATGGTGCCGACACTGCCCATAAGAAAGAGCGCGTGCAGGTTGCGTTGGCGATTATTGAGACTTTGAAAGCGAAAGCTCCGCGCCAAACGTTTAGCGTTTTTGAGCTGTGCTTTACTCGGCTCGAAGCCGCACAGCCCTGCGGGCGTATCGGCGTTCACATAGCCGGGCAATACCGGATGATTAACGTGCAGTAATAGTGGCAGCAGGTCTAACAAAAGTTGCTGCCGCTCGCTCAGGGCCGCGTGGGCACGTGCCCAGCGCTGTTCATTAATTTTTAAGAAACGTTTTTTGATTAACTGCAACTGCTTGCGATCTATCGCGAAGTCGGGGGCCGAAATGATCGTTGGTACCTGTGACATGAGCTGGCTCGAGGGCAGTAGAGGTGCTTTGCTCATTATAGAGGAGTGGGGCCGTGGTAGCCTGAGAAAGTGAGCGGCAAGCGCGCGGGTTTATCCGCTGTGACTGTGGCTCGCCAGATAGCGAGCCAGGGTGCTGTAAAGCAAAGACGGGTCGACGGGTTTGGTGATGTAATCGTCCATTCCCGCTTCTAGGCAGTATTCACGGTCTCCCTGCAGCGCGTGTGCCGTCAGGGCGATGATCGGAATTTGTGCTTCGCGATGGCCCTTGCGAACCTCGCGCGTGGCTTGGTAGCCGTCCATCTCGGGCATTTCCATGTCCATGATGATGGCGCCAAAATAACCCGCTGGCTGGCTGTGCAGGTGTCTCAACACCTCGAGGCCATTGTTGGCAACGACAACTGCAACGCCCTTCTTTTTGAGTATTCCAGTGGCTACTTTCTGATTGATGAGGTTGTCTTCTGCCAGCAACACGCGGGCGCCCTGCAGGCAGTTATTCTGCTGCTGTTCTGAGAGGGCCTCGGGTGCATGGGGTAGCTCAAACAGGGTCTCACCAAAGGTGACGGCAACGGCATCGAATATTCGCGATGGGGTAATGGGTGTTCGAATGAAGGCGTCGATGATGTCAGCGTGGGGCAGTGATTCAGCCTCTTTGCGGGTGTGGCTAGAGATGAGGATCTGTTTGGGCTGATGCTTCAAAGACGTTCTCTGGCGAACCATTTTGCAGGTTTCTAAGCCGTTTATTCGCGGCATATCGTAATCAATGAGGAGGAGCTCGAAATATTCTTCTGCGGTTTTATCGGCCTCAAAGAGCAGTGTCAGCGCCTCTTCGGTACTGCGGGCGGTTGTGACATTAAGCTTCAACGCGGTGGCGGTTGCCTCCAGCACAGTAAGTGCGGCTGGGTGGTCGTCGACAATCAGCGTGCGCAGTCCGTTATAGCGCTGGGGCTGATGGTGCATGGGCAGCTCGCCCAGTTGGCTGCGATCGAACTGAGCGGTGAAGCTAAAACAACTGCCCTTGCCAGGCTCACTGCTAACATGAATTTCGCCGCGCATTTGGTCTATCAGGTGGCGGCAAATAGTGAGCCCTAAACCGGTACCACCAAAGCGCCGAGAGGACGAGCCATCGGCTTGGGTGAAGGGGTCAAACAGACTTTTTTGATCGCGAGCGGCGATACCTATACCGCTATCAATCACCGAAAACTCAATTTCAACCAGTTGTTTACGCTGCTTACGCTTGCGGCTGCGGACGATGATTTCGCCGTTGGATGTGAACTTCACGGCGTTGTCTAATAGGTTGTGGAGCACTTGATAGAGCCTGCGGGCATCACCTTTAATAAAGCGGGGTACGTCGTGCGCTATATCGAAAATGAGCGCTACGCCCTGCGCGTTAGCCTTCGTCAGCATGGCGTCAGAGAGCTGCTCGTAGACCTCATCCAGATCGAAATGACTGTTTTCCAGTAATATTTTCCCAGATTCTAATTTAGAGAAGTCGAGAATTTCATCGATGATGTGCAGCAAGCTGTCAGCAGAGTCGTTGATGTTACCCAGATAGTCGTGCTGCTTTTTATTGAGCGGTGTATCGCTGAGCAGGTGCCCCATACCGATGATGGCGTTCATCGGCGTGCGAATCTCGTGGCTCATGCGGGTAAGAAATTCGTTCTTTGTTTGATTGGCTGCAATGGCTTCTGCTTTAGCCTGGCGCAGCTCATTTTGGGTGGCCTTAAATTGGGTGATATCCGTGTTAACCCCAACGCAGCGTTGGGGGTTGCCTTTGCTGTCGTAGTCCACATATTTTGCGCGTAAGTGAATCCAAATAGATTGACCGCTTTTGTGATGTACGCGGAACTCACAGTTGAAACTGCCATCTGTATTTTTGACGCCTTGTTTGAACGCGTTTTCATACACATCAACGTCGTCCTTGAGGATTATGTGGTCACGAAAGTGCTTGATGTCGGGACTGATGTCCCCGGGCTGATAACCAAGCATGTGCAGGTAGCTTTGGCTGAGGTGGAACTCATCGTTCGTGAGGTCCCAGTCCCAGAGTCCATCGCGTGAAGCTTCCAGTGCATAGGCAAAGCGTTCGTCACGTAAGGTGAGTTTCTTATGCAGGCGCTGCCGAGTCATGGCGCGGGCCATGGCGTCGCCGATAATTTGCGCATTTTCAAGCAGCGATTCTTCGAGCTGGCTGAGGTTCGAAAAGCTTACCAGCGTCAGCACTGCATCGGGTTGGCCGCGGTAGTGCAGTGGGATGATGGCCGTACAGTAATGCTCGAGGTTTTCGTAACGCTGGGCTAAAGGGGGGTCTAGCAGGCGGTCGATATTATCGGGGGTCACGATGATGGGTTTACCCCGTGTGAGCGCGGCTCCCAATTTAGGTAGGTTTGTTAGTCGAACATCGTCGAGCTGTGACGCAAGCAGTGAATTTGGCGTCTTTTCCCAAAAGTACGTCCTTTGCGCGTCTTGAGTGTCCTTTTGTATTGCGCGTAAGCTGCAATGGCCTAAACCTAAATACTCGCCCATGTAGGCCAGCGTTTGCTGAATGACTTCGTCGCTGTCGTCTTCTAGTAAATCTCGCAACAGCATGCGCAGCCATCTCTCGGTGGCGGCTTTTTCCTCGTTGCTGAGGTCGGTGGTTTTGAGGTTGTGAATGTCGCTGAAGGTGCCGATCAAACGTGGGATTTTACCTGCGGCATCGCGTTGGGAGGCTTGTAGGCGCAGCTCATACCAAGTCAGTTGTCCATTGGCTGCCAGCAGCTGTAATTGAACGCATTGGTCTTTGCCGGTGCGGATGCACTTGCGTATCGCGACTTGGCTGAGTGTCTGGGTGTCTTCACTCATACGGCTCAGAATAAAGTCTTCATCAGAGCGTGGGTCGTCTCTGTATTGGGGGGCGGTAAACCCCAACACTCGACGGCAGTGGCGGCTAAAGGTCAGGCGCTTTGTTGCGGCGAGCCAAGAGAAGCCCACCGTGCGGTTGGTTTTTAAGAGCAGCTCGGTGAGTTCGTCTTCCGTTGAAATGGACGTGTAGCCGACGTCGCTAGCCTGTTGTTTGGCCAGTGCCGCTTCCAGTTCCCGGACCCGCGCTTCCAGCGCTCTTTGATCGTGAGACTTATCCGACATCACTGTCAGTCCCTTAATTGTTTATAACACCCATAACGGAGCCCCCAAGTCATAGCTTGGGGCATTGTTTTTAGTGTAGTGACTTTGATTTAATTAGCAAGAAAGTCAAGAATGCTACAAAAGGCATAACTTTGGGTGCTTTTATGCTCAAAAAATAATCGCTTTAGTATCAGGGGCTTAGCCAAGCCGAAAGGGTATTTGGCGGGGATTGGTGGTTGGGGGAAATCAGAGCGATAAACAACATTAAGGTGAAGTAGGCGGAAAACCAGGGTTAGCGGGAGGGTGAATAAAGGTGAGAAGCAGCGAGCGAGGTGTGCGGGATAGGATAAAACCCAGCGCCAGGAAGGCGCTGGGGTAATGTTTATACTTTAGCGTGCGTTGACGAGTGCCAGAGCCGTTACAGCCGCCTTTTTAACTTGCGCGGGTGCGGTGCCACCAATGTGGTCGCGAGCCGCGACTGAACCTTCCAGCGTTAACACATCAAACACGTCGGCGGTGATGGTGTCGGAGAACTTCCGCAGTTCCTCCAACGTCATCTCAGACAAATCCTTGCCAGTCTCAATACCGTAAGCCACAGACTTGCCCACCACTTCATGGGCATCGCGGAAAGGCATGCCCTTCACAACCAAGTAATCGGCCAGATCGGTTGCGGTAGAGAAACCACGCTTGGCCGCCTCTAACATGTTTTCTTTGCGCGAGATGATCGCGGGGATCATATCGGCGAAGGCGCGCAGGCAGTCTTTTACGGTATCAACGGCGTCGAACAACGGCTCCTTGTCTTCCTGGTTGTCCTTGTTGTAGGCCAGAGGCTGGCTCTTCATCAAGGTCAATAGGCTGAACAGATGACCGTTCACACGACCGGTCTTACCGCGTACCAACTCGGGTACGTCTGGGTTTTTCTTCTGCGGCATGATCGATGAACCGGTGCAGAAACGATCCGGCAGCTCGATGAAGTTGAACTGCGCCGAGGTCCACAGCACCAACTCTTCGCTCATGCGTGACATGTGCGTCAGCAGCATACTGGCGAAGGCGCAGAACTCGATGGCGAAATCGCGATCGGATACTGAATCTAGGCTGTTGGCGGTCGGTTGGTCAAAGCCCATTAACTCAGCGGTCAGGTGACGGTTGATAGGGTAGGTAGTGCCGGCGAGAGCAGCAGCGCCCAGTGGCGACTGGTTCATGCGCTTGCGACAGTCAGCTAAGCGGCTGAAATCACGCTCTAGCATCTCGTTCCAAGCCAGCAGGTGGTGACCAAAGGTCACCGGCTGAGCCGTCTGCAGGTGGGTAAAACCCGGCATGATGGTGTCCGCTTCGCCAGCGGCCAAGCCGATCATGCCCGCTTGCAGGCGGCTTATCTCTGGGGCGATCAGGTCGATCTCGTCGCGCAACCAAAGGCGGATGTCGGTGGCGACCTGGTCGTTGCGCGAACGGCCCGTGTGCAGTTTTTTACCGGTGATGCCGATCTTGTCGGTGAGCGCGGCTTCGATGTTCATGTGCACATCTTCCAGCGGGATAGACCACTGCTGCTTGCCCGATTCGATATCGGCTTTTACTTCTGCGAGGCCATTGATAATGGTGTCGCGCTCGTCAGTCGTCAGAACACCGGCAGTTTCCAGCATGGTCGCGTGGGCGACAGAGCCCTGGATATCGTGGGCGTAAAGGCGCTGGTCGAATTGAATCGATGCGGTAAAACGCTGAACGAAGGCATCGGTTGGCTCTGAAAAGCGACCGCCCCACTGCTGGTTGGTGTTCTCGTCTTGACTCATAATTGTTTGCCTACAGCTAGTTTGAGGGGCTAAAGTTGAGCCCTTTTTAAAGGTTGGGCCCACTACAAAGTGTCTATAAAGAGTGAGGTGTGGCCCCTAGCCCAGATGCCTCATGGCTTAGGGGCTAAAATAGCCCGACAGTATAGCGTAAATCGCGCTTAGCCAACATTATGCATAGTCACTTTGTAGTTAGCCAAAGTTGACTTGGTCAACGCTCTATTTAGCTAAAACCGCACCGTGGATGGATTCAAGGAGAGCCTTCGTTATCAATAAACCTATGGACAGCCACACGTCGCCGCGTGCTGAACCACTAAAGCCCAAACACAGTCGCGTGGCAGAAGAGTTTCTGCCCGACATGTGCACGCTGCAGTCGGTGTTCTTTTTGGTGCTTTTCAGCGAACTGTTGGCACTGGTGCTGACACTGGCCGATGACGGCTTGGTGCGGTTCAGCTGGGAAGACTTGGGTCTGCGTTCAATACTGCTGCAGTGGATTTCCCTGCTCAGTGCAGCCCTGCTCTGCCGCCTGCGACCTTGGTTGGCACAGCAGCTCTCATGGCGAGCCGGCGTTGTGTCTTATCTGCTGGTATTGTCGATAACCGCTGCCTGTACAGCACTGGGGCTGTACGTGATCAATAGCGAGGTTAACGGTCTGCTGCTGCTCAGTAACCTGCTGCTCTCGGCAATTATCGCGGGCATTATTTTACGTTATCTCTATCTACAGCAGCAGCTGCACAACCAACAACAGGCGGAGCTGCGAGCGCGAATTCAAGCGTTGCAGTCACGTATTCACCCGCACTTCCTATTCAATAGCATGAACAGCATCGCCAGTTTAATTGCCGTTGACCCCGACACCGCCGAGCGCATGGTCGAAGATCTCAGCAGTTTATTCCGCGCCAGTTTAGCGGAGCCGGGTCTGGTGCCCCTCAGCGATGAGCTTGAGCTGTGCCGGCAATACGCCTCGATTGAACAGATGCGCCTGGGAGACCGCCTGCATTTGGTGTGGCAGCTGGACGACAAAGTGGCGGCCCAGCAGGCGCTGTATCGCATCCCGAGTTTATTGCTGCAGCCCCTTATCGAGAACGCGATTGTGCACGGTATTCAACCGGCCGCTTCAGCTGGCGAGGTCAATGTCGACCTTCGGGTGGTTAATGGCGGTTTACAGATGCGGGTGGAAAATCCGCACCTGGCCGTTGATCAGGGCACGTCGGAAATTCCGAGTACGCGCGGCAATCACCTAGCGCTGGATAACATAGCCCATCGCTTGCAGGCGCATTTTGGGCCGCAGGCCTATATCAGCGCGGCTAAGGTGGAGGACCGCTTTGTCACGGAAGTGTTTTATCCCCTGTCGACAGAGCTGGCCAACAAGCGCTAGTGGGGTAAACTAATCGACATGGTTATTGTGATAGCTGGGCCCCTATGGACATTGTAATTGTTGATGACGAGCCTCTTGCGCGAGCGCGCCTTGCCCGCATGCTTGCTGACTACGAAGGCGGTAATTTAGTGGCCGAAGCGGCCAGTGGCGAGGACGCCCTAACGGCGGTCATGCGTTACGACCCAGATGTTGTGTTGCTCGACATCCATATGCCGGGTGACAGTGGGCTGGCGATTGCCCAGCAGCTATTGGCGCTGGAGGATCCGCCCGCGGTCATTTTTTGCACCGCTCACCAGCAACACGCGTTGCAGGCGTTTGCGGTTAACGCGGTGGACTACCTGCTGAAACCGGTGCGCAAAGAAAAGTTGTTTGCTGCGTTGGATCAAACCCAAATGCTGAACAAGGCCCAGCGCTCAGGTTTAAAGAGCGAGGCGGTCAGCAGCAAGGGGCGCAGCCACGTAAGCGCAAAGACTCGGCGCGGAGTTGAGTTGATTGCCCTCGATCACATACTGTTCTTTTCGGCTGACCAAAAATACGTCACCGTTTACCACAGCGGCGGTGAAACCCTCATCGATGACACGCTGAAAGAACTAGAGGAGGAGCTCGGTGAAAGCTTTGCCCGTATTCACCGCAATGCACTGGTCTCGGTGGGCATGATCGAGGCGCTGGAAAAAAACAGCGAAGGCCAGTTTGAGCTACGGCTCAAGGGCAGTGACCTGCGCCCGGGTGTGAGCCGGCGCCACGTGAGTGGTTTGCGCCTCCTACTGGAGCGGATATAAGGCCCCTCTGAGTCATGTGGCTGCAACTCAGGCCTTCAGGCCTTTACACTATTGATTGCAGCTTTGTTATCATGCCTGCGTTTCTTTTATGGTTTGGTGTGGCCAGAAGCAGAAGTCTGAGCCCATCGACCCGTCGTCTTATCTCTACCCGCGAGTTGTATTCATGACCGACACCCCAATCGACACCCTGCGTATTGCAACCCGTAAAAGCGCCCTCGCCCTTTGGCAAGCCGAATACGTGAAGGCGGAACTGGAGAAGCACCACGCTGGTTTGCGTGTGGAACTGGTGCCGATGGTCAGTCGCGGCGATAAGATTCTCGATGTGCCGCTAGCCAAGGTGGGTGGCAAGGGATTGTTTGTAAAAGAGCTGGAGCATTCACTGCTGTCGAATGAATCCGACATCGCGGTGCACTCCATGAAAGACGTGCCGATGGAGTTCCCCGAGGGGCTGGGCTTATCGGTTATCTGTCCGCGGGAAGACCCGCGCGACGCCTTTGTATCCAATACCTACAACAGCCTCGACGAGCTTCCGGCTGGCAGCGTCGTGGGTACCTCTAGCTTGCGCCGTCAGTGCCAAGTGCTGGCCAGTCGTCCAGACCTCGAAATTAAGTTTTTGCGCGGCAACGTCAATACCCGTTTAAAGAAACTCGACGACGGTGAATACGACGCGATCATCCTCGCCAGTGCGGGCCTCTTACGATTGAAAATGGCTGATCGTATTCGCCAGCCCATAGCACCAGAAGCAATCTTGCCAGCCGGTGGCCAGGGTGCTGTGGGCATTGAAATCCGCACCACCGACGCACGTATTAACGCACTCCTGCAGCCGTTGCACTGCACGGTCACCGCCGAGCAGGTGGTGGCCGAGCGCGCGATGAACCGCCACTTAGAAGGTGGTTGTCAGGTACCTATTGGTTGTTTTGCCGTGCACGAGGCGAATGATCAACTCTGGTTGCGCGGCCTGGTCGGCAGCCCGGATGGTGAGCAAATGTTGACCGATGAAATTCGCGGTTCTAAGTTTGATGGCGAAGCCATGGGCATAGAACTCGCCAAACGATTGTTGAAAG
>Ga0209826_1000913_pt1 | contig 21117 bp, 17 predicted proteins | sample GOMGulsemesocosm_5_FD_184637 | JGI IMG/M metagenome (GOLD analysis project Ga0209826, IMG submission 184637) | Methane-oxidizing microbial communities from mesocosms in the Gulf of Mexico - GOM15C Gulf of Mexico (SPAdes) (version 2) | ecosystem: Environmental > Aquatic > Marine > Cold seeps... | reverse complement strand
TGGCGTATTTTCTACACACCACAGGGGAACTCTGCTTGTCTCCGGTGGGTCTGTCTGCAGTCACAAAGCTATCGATCAAACGTGTCGTCGGCGTCAGTATGGGCACTTGGTTTTTGGCCACCGCCCTGTCTGAGACCGTCGCCACCCGTATCGGTAAAATGGCGTCCATTGATTCAACGGTTGGTGAAACCCAAGGTTTAGCGGCAACACTCGCAACCTATACACAACTCTACGAGTTTTTAATGTGGACCGGGATTGGGGTTGGCGTGTTTATGTTGCTGCTGGCGCCGTTGTTGAAGAAGGGAATGCATGGCATCAACTAGAACAACAACATCGGGCTAGAACAAAAAAGGCCCCTGCATTTGAATGCAGGGGCCTTTTGATTTCCCCAACTACTTGGAGCAGCTGAGGATAAATAGCGCTAGCGAGTGGCTCAATAGCCTAATTACCCATCGCTGCTTAGCGTTGCGCTTCGAAAACTATTCGGTACAGCGTAAAAACCCGAGCCTTTCCGAGTTTCAGTCGCAGACTGTAAGTGCAGACTCACTTCGGCTCCAGTATGTTTTGCCTTGAGAGGCAACAAACCAGACACCAGTGCAAAATAGGCGTTCACGCCAGAGATCTTACCTAGATACTGTTGATAGCGATTAAATGTCTCGATGACCGTTGACGGCAACCGCGCTCGGCCATAACACACTTCAGCCTCTGTGCTAGCGGCACTGACTTTATAGACCTCACAGGCTTGACCATTGTGATTACCTTTTTGCCCCGTCGGTTTTACTTGGCTAGGCAGTTGTCGCCGCTGAGTCAGCTTTCGGCTATTCGCTTCGACCTGATCAAAGCTGGCCAAAGCGGTCTGTAGATTTTTCCGCGCAGCCGCAGGAAGGTTATCACTTTGCAGCAAAGCAGTTAGCTTTTCTCTCTGTTGCTCAATCGCCTTGAGGCTATCACGAATCAGCGAGTACTTAATGGGATAGTAAGTTTGGCGAGAACTATCGACCATCCACAAATTATTCGTTGCCGAATCAAAAAGGTAGTAACTATTGCCGGCATAAGCGGTGCGTAACTTAGTGCCACTAATATAAAACTGCTGTACCGCATTTTGCATATTCGCGACACCGCTAACTTGGTAATTTAACAGCGTCTCGCTATGCGCATTAGTGGTGAGAAATGCCGCGGCGCCCAGCGTCATCAATAATTTCAGCGTCTTCATAGACCCGTGCCTCCAATCGATCCGATCAACTGATAGATCGGGAAGAACAAAGCACCAATAATCAGTAACATTAATCCACCGATAACGATAATCGCAAAAGGCTCAATCAGCGCCTTGAGACGATCGATAATATCGGTCAACTTCAATTGATATTCATCAGCAATGTACTGCAGTTGATCCGGCAGAGAGCCGCTGGTTTCCCCAGTTTTGACCATACGCCCGACAAATCTGGGGAATAGCTTATTGCGCAAAATTTCGTCAGATACGCCATTGCCACGTTCAACGCCACTGCGAATATCCTCTAGCGCCTGTTGATAGACGCGATTGTTCATCGAACCACTGATCACGCCTAGAATGGAGTAGACATCAACCCCTGATCGCAACAATAACGCAAAGTACTCAAACATAAATGCCATATTAGAATAGGCTACAACATGTTTAATGACCGGGATTTTCAGCAGCGCGACGTCGTACCAGTAGCCCACTCTCTGACTGCGCTTAACCACAAGACCTATACTCACAACAGTCGCAACCGTACCGATCACATACCACAACAAATACGCTTGAAGGCTTTCAGAAATTGCCAATATCATTTTGGTCGCTGCGGGTAAATCTACCTGCATCATCTTGTACAAATCAGCCAAGCTAGGCACGGTAAATTGCAACCAAAATATCAGTGCGCCGATAGTGGCGATTAGCGCAAACACCGGATAAATCAGTGCCTTCTTAACATCAACACCGATTCTTGTGATACGCCGCATATTGTCTGCAGCGTCCATCAAGGTGCTATCGAGAAGACCAGATTCTTCACCCATCCTCGTCATATAGATAACCGAGTCGGGAAACAAGCTGGCGTGCTTTTGCATGGCACGCGATAAGCCTATGCCACTTTCTATCGACATTTTTAAATCGGCGACAACGCGGCTTAGTGATGGATTGTCCAAGTGTTCAGCGGCGTCATCTAACGCGGTTAACAAAGGAACACCCGCCTTCAACATAACGGCCAACGAGCGAATAAACTCAGTGATATCTTCACGGCCGATTTGTCGATAAGTTATCGAAAAAACAAGCTGATACCAAAGGCTCAACAACCAGGAGACTGGCTTAACATAGATAACCGAGCGCCCACACTGCTCGAAATATTCGTAAACCGCACCTACGTTGTCAAACGATAAAGAGGAAACTCCCGACTGGACTCGACCAGATTGATCAAGTATTTTGTATTTATATATAGCCATCTAATATTTCCTGCAAAGAGCCATAAGCTTACGCATCAGCGGTCGAGAGTTTTCTAACCGGCGCGAGATATTTCACTTCCGATACAGTGGTTATGCCGCGAAGAATTTTTTCTCTCGCAACGTCGTACATAGCAATATAATTGTCACTGGCTAGCTCAGCCAGCTCTTTTGTCATTGCGGCAGCCTCGATCGCCACCAGCAGTTTGTCATTGACAATCACCACCTCGTAAATTGGTTCACGGCCTCGAAAGCCAGTATCGCTACAGACAGAACAGCCTTCGCCGACTTCAAGCATAACCGGCTCATCTAACTGCAAGTAGTCCATCTCTTCTTCATTGGCCAATCTTGAGATTTTGCAGCTGCTGCAAACCTTACGCACGAGTCGCTGTGATATCGATGCTTTTAGAGAATCGGCAATCATATGATTCTCAACTCCAAGTGCTCGCAATCGTGGAACAACACTTAGTGCGTTATTGGTGTGTAGCGTTGAGAGTACCAAATGGCCCGTTTCAGCTGCAGTAACCGCTGTTTTTGCGGTTTCAGGGTCGCGGATTTCCCCCACCAAAATAACATCCGGATCGTGACGTAGAAAATGGCGAATTGCCGTCGAGAAGCTATAGCCCGCTTTAGTATTCACTTCGGTTTGACGAACTAGAGGCAATCGATACTCGATGGGATCCTCAACACTGACAACGTTGGTATTCAACAAATTCATACTGCGAACGCCGGCGTGTAGCGTTGTCGACTTACCTGAGCCGGTAGGCCCAGTCAGCAATACAATTCCTGATGGTTGACGAAATATCTCTTCCAACATTTCCAAGTGCTCATCGAGAAATCCCAGCTGAGACATTCTTAGGACTTCATGGTCACGCTGTAAGATTCTTAAAACAGCGCTTTCACCGAAGGGGCAAATAATCGTCGACACTCGAATATCATAAAACTCTTCATTGAGCTCTAGCTCGAACGAGCCATCTTGTGGCAGCCGCGCATCAGCAATATCCATCGTCGCTCTCAACTTAATGGTTGAGATAAGTCGCTTAAACTCATTGCCCAAGGACAACATAGAGTGCAAGACGCCGTCAATACGGAAGGCGATATTGATGGTTTTTTCCATCGGGCGAACATGAATATCTGTCGCTCTCGATTTAATCGCGAGTCTAAATACATTTTGCAGCAGAGAATCCAAAGGCCGCACAGCATCTCGATCAGCAATGATATTGGTAATTTCATTCTGAATCAGTGTCTCAACTGGGTTTTCCATGAAATAGTAGTAGTGGAATAACGTGCGCTGAATATCATCTTCTTCAGAGAAGGCAATATCTGCCGTTTTTCCGGAGCGGCTTTCGACAATTTGACGAACAATCGACAAGTTACGATTAGAGGTGAGGATTCGCAACTTATCGCCTTCAATCGATACAGGAAGAAAGGCGTTCTGGCGACACATATTTAAGGTAAATAACTTGAGTGCGTCTTCTTCAGGTACGACCTCGCTAACTGGAACAAAATCACAGCTAAGTTGATCCGCGACTGTTTTTGCGACATCCATTTGAGTCACAAAACCAAAGCGCTCAAATAAAACACCCATTTTTTCGCCAGTGATTTTTTGTTCGTGCAAACAAAAATCAATGCTCTTGCGATCAATAAGTCCCTTTTCTAATAGTAGCTCGCCAATTAGTTTAGCTTTGGAGTCCTGCCCCATATTATCCTCAAATATCTATCGTATTATTCGAAAAAAAGATTTGGATGATGCAGCGCCATATGAGTCACCCCATCGATTGCAGCGGTTTCAGGTAATCCCGCTGCCTTCTGGAAAGCGCTGAGCGCTCTCAGCGTATGCGCGCCAACGACACCATCCATTTCACCTTGAAAGTAACCGTATTGCCCTAACAGCTTTTGCAGCATCTGCGTTTGGCGAGAAAACTGGCCCCAGCGCAGCTCGGCACTTTGTAAATTTACACCTTCAATAATTGGTCGCCACAAAAATAGGTGATGACTCTCAAAACCAAATTTTGACAAATCAAAATTGGCGATTTCAGATCCGTTCTGTATTGCAACATTAGAAACGCCAAATAATATATTTTGATAACTAAAACCATCCAAGCCTTTTACGTTAACATCCAGCAATCGGCTGACAGTTGCCGCGCTGCCGCCAACACCTTGAGCCTCTAGAAAAGCTTGTAATGCAAATCGTACCTCCGGCAATGTAGACTCAGATGTGTTTTCACTGTGATTTATGGTTTCAGTCGAAGTCAAACCTGCCGGAAAAGTTGTGTTTTCGATGTCGCCCTGCTTCGAGACGGCACTTGTGGAGCTCTCCATCATGGTACCTTTAGGCCCATTGGCAACCTCAACACCTTTCGATTGTTGTCCGAGTACAAAACCTAAGATCGCCACGACGATCAAAACCATGACTAAGCCAGTGATCTGCCACCGAGAGAGCTGACGAGACGATGATGGTTCGATATCCGCTATGGCTTGGCGCACCAATTTTTCGTCAATTACCGCGGGAACACCGGAAATCAAACTAAGAATTACACGGTCTAGCAACAAATTCGTGCGGCGTAGATTTCCGCCGGTATACGCATGGATAAGCCTCTGAGCTTTATCGGTCATAGACATCGAAGACAACTGACTTTGTTGAAATTTATAGCTTAGATAATCCTGTAACTGCTTTTCTGACAGGGGCTGCAATTGGCGAGACAATACAACGCGACTTTTCAGCTGCCTCAACTCGTGGCTGTTGAGGTTCTCTGACAGCTCTGGCTGCCCCAGCAAAATAATTTGTAAAAGTTTATTTTCAGCGGTTTCTAAATTCGAAAGTAAACGCAGCGCCTCTAAGCTTTTATACGATAAATTTTGTGCATCATCGACAATCAAAACGCAATTTCTACCCTGCGAATTCTCATCTAGAAAAAACTGGTTTAGCGCATTCAACTTCTCTTGTAGACCCCCAGAAATAAGAGGAAGACTGAAGTCTCTCATGACCTCATCAATAAGATTCTCTTCTTGTAAAAACGAATTGAGAATCAAAGCAAAAGTAATTTCGTCGTCTTCAAACTGACTAATGAGATAGCGACTAAAAGTGCTCTTGCCTAAGCCGACTTCTCCGGTAACGACGATAAAGCCCTTGCGCTCCCTGACCGAAAATAGCGCTTCGCAAACAAGCGACTCTATATCGTGAGTCATAAAGTAATCGCGGGCGTCGGGGACAACAGGAAAGGGGTTCTTTGAAAAACCTAGCTGTTCATAGTAGCTTCCCGCCGCGGGGAGTTGAAAGCGGGTATTCATGGTTCAACAGCCAAAGGCAGTGATGCCAACAATGCATTCGAACGAGCCATGTAACGATTATCGATTGCGGACATCTGTAGATGTTGTCGAGCCGCCGAGTACTTTTTCAATTTAATCGCTAACAATGCCGCATTAAATTGAGACACTGGATCGGCTTGGCTTCCCACTAGTAACGTTTGATAATTATCGTAGGCCGTCTGTACGTTTCCCGCTTGACCCTCGACGTAGGCACTCAGTTTTTCAATAAATCCGCCGCTAGGCATAACCCTGCGCAGCTCTTCTAATTTTTTTTGAGCCTCTGAGATCTTCCCACTTCGCACAAAATACAAAATAGCCGATCGGTACTGTTGAATCTCAGCGGAGGTTAACTGTGTTGTGGAATTCGATACCCGCCTTTTACTTGGTGCCTTCGCTTTCGCGGCCTCATTTGCAATCGCACTCAATCTCGGCAGAGACTCTAGCGGGACCTTTCGGGCGTCATGGTTATCCACACGTTGGTGTTTCATCACTTGAGTGAGGCTACCTTCCTCTACCTGCGTCAAGGCAGCAGGCAAGCGAACATCAGCCGCAACAGGTCTTTTAAACGGTGCCGTGCCTATTGTATGCGATGACTGACTCACCACGGCGACAGGCTCGCCCTGCGCCGTAGCAACCACCACTGGCTGCTGAACATATACCGACTGTGATCTTGCGACTAAGTCTCGAGCAGTTGACTCGCGGCCGACGATACCTTCTCTTTCTTGTCGGCCGCCGGAAACATCTTGTGAGATCTGTCGCGCAGTCTCAGAACGTGTTTCCGCCGAACCCGAATCTACTGGTAACCAACGCCCCAACAAGACCGCAATCACCAACGTTGATACACCAGCCACCGCTAGCACCCCAGTAAGATTGTGCTCGGGTACTAAATTAAGTCGATTTTGTGGCTGGCCTTGGCTCTGAACATCTTCACTTTGAAGATTGTTCAGAGCCTTGTAGATAATACTCAAATGCGCGTGACCTTTATCAACATCACCAGCTCACGGACGCGATGGGTATTGGCTCGGTTTTTAAATAGATTACCTAGCCCTGGTATTTCTGAGATCCATGGAATACCACTTTCAGTGCGGCCATCATCTTCGTCAATCAAGCCGCCCAAGACAACGGTATCTCCACTAGCCACTTTCAACTGCGTTACCATGGATTTAAGACTCACAACCGGTAAGGTCACTCGTGTATCACCGCCCGCATTAACCAACGCTAAGCTCTCTGGTGAGACTTTACTTTGGACCGGGTGTACGGAGAGGCTAATGTCACCACGGTGATCAATAAACGGAACAACACCAACCATCAAACCATCAAATACCTGTGCGGTTTCAACTTCTTGGCTGGTGACAGCGGTACCCGCTGCACCGTTGGTCACAACACGAGTATCGGAGATATACGCCGTTGAAGTACCTACGCTGATGATCGCTGGTTGACCGTGCTTACTGCGGATCGTCGGATTAGAGAGCACCGATACATCACCATACTCTTGCAACATAGTGACTGTCGCAGAGAAGTCATCACCCACTTTTTGCGCCGAAAAGAGATTGCCTGGTCCACCGCCCACCACTGGAGGTGAAATGGTAAATGTACGACCGGCAACTTCTTGAGTTAAATTGCCAAAGTTACTGGTTACGTCAGATACGACTCGTTCGCTGGTAGAGAGTGCGGTGGCAACGTTGTTGCGCAAAGAGCTCCAATCAACACCAAACTGAAAGTTGTCGTTCAACGTCACTTCTACAATCTGTGCATCAATCAGTATTTGACCGCCCAAAATGGATTCGTAATTGTTCACCATATTTTTCACCGCGGTCATCACTGATGGCTTGGCGCGAACAAATAGGGTGCCGGTCATACGGTTTAGCGAGTACAAAGGCATATCAGCGCGAATGGCGCTGTTCAAACGTGAGAGTGCACCTAGCTCTTCCATGGTGCTGGCGTTTAGAACTGAGCTGTGAGGTGCCATGTCACTGGCCTTGCCGACCATGACTTCTAACATAGCGTCCAACTCATCGTAAGGGTTCGAGCTGGGCATATTGGTACCCGACATCGAGAACTCACCCTTGATCTGGTTGTTCGATCCGCTGCCAGAACCACCAGAGCCGCCCGAGCCACTGTCGCCTTTACCGCCTAAGACATCGCCGCCACTGGCGAAACTGTTTTTAACATCAGATTCCATAAAGCTGAGGTTAAAGATCTCTTCTTGCACCGGGTTAACAATCAGGGTGTTGCCATCAACGTAACCGTGAATATCGGCAATGCGAGTAAGCTGTGTAAAGACCTCTGCGGCGCTGACATCGCGAAAATCGACACTCACTTGATAGGAGCTACCGAGTAAATTAGGGTGAATCAAAAGATTCATTTTGGTTTGATCAGCGAACGCTTTTAGAATGTATTGCAGCTCACCGCTCTCAACCACTAGATTGATTTTCACTTCTTCTAGTGGATTGTATTCCGGTGCAACAGGCTCAGCGACAGCAACGGGTTCGGCCTTAGACTCTAGAGACTTCACCAAGGCATCCATTCTTTCTCGCGCTTGTTGAGTCTGCTTTCTCATCACCTCATTAGCGTCCACTTGCTTAAATTCTGGCCCTTTTTGCGGGTCAAAACGATCTCGTGTGGGTTCTGCGGTACAAGCGGCCAAAAACAGGCTAGCACTAGCCACAACAATCGCGGTGTTCCTTTTCATGATTACCCTCAAACTGATAAGTATTGTTTTAGTTGTTTAATTACTGCCACGCAGAGACGCCCCCAAGGGTGTCGGCGGCGACGGCTTGATTAACCGTCGTCACCAAATGAGTAGCCGTACTGTTTTTTGTTGTCGCAGCGCTGTCTCGTGAGCTGACTGCATCAACCAAATTGGCGGTAGCAATGCCGACGTTCACGCCATCGGTCACCACCGTGATTCCGTGTGCGGCGGCGGCGGCGAATTCAATGCCGGCAGCAATACACGCATTGACCGCAAAGCCCAATGAAGCAATACAGGTTGCCGTTGCCACTGCGCCAGCGGCACTCTCTTGTACGATCGCACCGATATCAACGGCCAAGGTTGCGCCGGCCAAGACCAAGTCAATGGTGCCTGTAACAACGGCCTGTTCCGCGTCGCCCAGCGCACTATCGGCGTTGTTGTACAACAGTTGCGCCTGATTGATGTTGGCTTCAAAGGTCACATAAGAATTTAACAGCGCTGAGCAGCCCAACATGGTCGACATTTCTGCTGCCGATACCGCCGCGACTTGATCGTTATACTGCAAGCTGGTTGCTCTGTCGGGCGCGGCATAAACGCCGTTGTTTTGCGCTGCTACATTGGCCGTATCGATTCGATTGTTGGCACCGCCGTGAACCAGCACATAAGCCAAACTGGTGGTACTTACTTTAACTTGGCTGGCGTTGTCGGCGGCTACCGAGGTCAGCTTGTGGCACAGGTCGGCCATATTAGTTTGCACAGGATAGCTGGGAGTACTGGTACTCGCGGTTGGCGTAGTCGGCAGTGTCGCGCTGGCATTGCTCAGCTGATCGATGTAAGCACCCATGGTTTGCGGATCGCCTGAATTAGGCTCGCCTTTTGCTACCCGCAGGCACTGAGCCATATCGACGGCGCTGCCGTATTGCTGCACCAAACCGTCACACGATTGCTGTGGCGTCGGCGCCGTGGCGTTTGAATCGAACACTAGCTCATCATCAAACGCGTCAATAATGCTGCGCTTAGTTAGATCATCAAACAATTTTTGCATCAACACTGATAAATTTTGATAGTGTACTCGCAGCTTTTCGTATTCATTTCTTTCGGCGGTGAGAGTATCGATCGTGCCCTGATTAGGGTCGTCTTTAGCGTTCTCAGTATCAATCTGACTTTGTAATGCAGCTTTCTTTGTATTGGCGTCGTTGCTGAGTTTTTTGTGGTGACTGACGATATCAGGCACAACCTGAGTCAGCGCACCGTCGCCGTCGTAACTATCGTCATCGCCGTAGATATTGTTATTTTCGACCACCAGCGTCAGGCTATTGCTGGCGTTGCCCGCGCTGCTATCACCGAGAATATTTTGCGCGTCTTGAACGCTGGTACCCAGTCCGCTCAGCGCGCTGGTCAAAGAGACATTATCAGCTGTGGTGACTGTGGCGGAATCAGCCACCAAATTGGTATGAGAGCGAGTGTCACTATTGTAGCTGCTGACTTTGGTATTGAATTCTGACTGCAATCCCTGCCACGACGATTGAAGACAAGCCATGGTCGAACAGCTACCAGTCACCGCAGAACCGTTAGCGTTGGCGAGTGCCACTTCTTTGAGGTTATCTTCTAAAGCATCAATTCTCGAAGGCATATCAAATAAGCCTTCACGGGCGTCATAGTTAAAAATCAATTCGTCAAAATTAGTATTGAGGTCATCGAGCTTTTTGTACTCGCTGGTGGGCCCGGAGGATGAAAAGCTCAGCGCCGTATTGGCCACTGGAATGCTCTTTTGTAAATAGGTATTGAGTGCGTTCATGTAGCTACTGTTGATACCGTTAACCACCGCAGCATCGTTAACATCAACGGCAGTATTGGTCAGCGTGTTAACTTGATAACCTTCTTTTTTGAATAACCATTTTACGTTGTTGGCGGCATCGTTATTGTTCGCCGGAACGGTCGGCGTTGTCACGCTGGGCGAGTTATAAGCGCTGAGATCGACCGTGCCGGGCAAATCGTCTGGTACGGTAATATCCTTAACATCGGCAACAGTGGTAAGACCAGCCGTTTGGCTAGAGTTGTAGGGCGTATAGGCGATATTACCGCTGAGCTTAGCCGTTAAACCCAAGGTTCGGTAGGGTACAAAGCCCGCCGCCTGAGCATTTGAACAATTCTCACTGCCGTTGTTATTAGTGTCTGGGCAGGGTAGGCGACCATTGACCAAGGCAAAGCCGGACACCGCCGCGTTGAGATCACTCAAGCCGCGATTTTGCTGCTCCAATAAATCCACTTGACTCTGCTGACCGAGATCTCCGACCCACAACATGGCGCCGGCGCTCAAAGCTAACAACGCAATCAGTATGGGGGCCAGGGCCATGCCTTTTTGACGATTTAGTTGCATGTTTTGGCCGCCCCTTTAATCGCTATCAACTCTGTTCTTAAGCCGCTGCAAATCAGGCCGACGCTAGCGATCTGCGTATCCAGTTTGGGCAGCGTGGCTTTATAATCTGCGATGCTGCCATTGGCATCTTCAATGATCAGCGCCGCCTCAACCACGGCGACCACCGCCGCGGCCGCCCCAGCGACAGCGGCGACAGCTCCGACCATCGCGGGCACATTGCCAAAAAAAGTCACCTGGCCGGTCGCGTCGATCATCGTTGCCGCAGCGCCAGCGACATCACCTGCGGCGGCGACAATGGAAAACGCAGCCATCAAGATTTCGGTCTCAGCATTGCCAATGCCGTCATTGATATTGTCTTTAATAAAGCCCAGCGCGGCCTTGGTCTGGTTTGAGGCCTGTAGCTGATTCTCCATACTATTGACAGCTACCAACAGTGACGGGCAGTGAAATTTTCCCAATAGCGTCAAAGTACTTTTGCTGACATAGCGATCGTCAAAGCTAGCGTCCAGCTGTAGACGGTAACCGCTACCAATGGCTGGCGTGATGGTCGCGGCATCCAGCGGGCTATCGTCATCATTGAGGTCTTGACGCCCCGGACTAATAACGGCAAATGCGAGAGACGCGCCAGCGGTACTATTAAGCTCATCGCGAGATGGCGTTCCAATCACCAGAGAGCGCATGTTTTGACAAAGTGTGTACTGATTGGCGCTGGCGGTTAAATAAAAGCCGTTGGCAATATAGGTCAAGGGTCGACTAAAACCATCGACGGGTACCGAGCCCATGCCAAGGTCTCTGTAAGGGATGGAGCCAATACGAGCGCCGCAGTTGCCAATGCCGTCGTTATCATTGTCGGGGCAAGGCAGCTGTCGGTTGAGCATTAAGTGACCCATTAGGGCTTGCTCAACTTGTGTCAATGAAGTTCCGGTGGCTTCGATGACCGAATTATTGACCACGCGCTTAACGGCCATGGCTGCTGTGCTAACCACAATTCCCAGCACCACCAAAAACACGGCCATTTCGACCAAGGTGAATCCACGCGATAGATTGGACTGGCGCAACATCAGAGCTCACCTCGAACTTGAGCCGCTTGCGATATGGCGCGATTGGCTGTCATGGTATTACCGCTTTCTAGTAGCTCGGTTCTGAATCCGGTAGTGGCGGTTGCCACCTCATCTCGCCAAGCTTTGGCCGACGCCACATTTTGATTTGCCAGAACCAGCCCTGCCACCGCGTTCGCTAATTCTGCTGTGGCAACGGCGACGCCCGCGACTGCCGCAGCGTTTAAGGTCGTCAGTTCGGCGATAGAGATAAGTAGATCAGCCGTCGCCAAGGCAATGCCGATGGTGCCAAAAGTAACGTCTCGCTCTGCTCCACCGATGTCGGATTCAGCCACGCCCAACTGCACTTTCGCAGCTGCTAGATTGATACGCCCTAGATATTCGCCACCCGCGGTAGCGTAACTACTGTAGTAGACGCTATCAACGCCACTCAAACGCTGAGGGCAATTCAAGCTTTGAAATAGGTCTCGGTAAGAGCGCAACTGACGATGGTCGTCCAACCGCGCATTAACCGCCGTCAAGCTGGGCGCCAAGAAATTATTATTCATCAGGCCCGCGCGACTTTCTAACAGCCCAGTATTCGCCACGCTCTGCTGCGCGGAACCGGCAAGCGCAAAGCCGTAGGCAATATTGATTGTGCCGCTAGCGTCAGTGGTGTGGATTTGATCGGTGCTGGCCGCAGCCGACGCCGCCAAATTGAGCTGCCCACAAAAATCCAGTAGGTTTAAATCGTTAGCCGCTTGCTGAAACGTTGCCGCCGCGACTGAACCGGTATCATTGACATCACAAGCCGATGCAGCCGTTGGCGCGACACATTGAATCGCGTGAGAAGAGGCGTTTTTTGAGTAACGCTGCTCTAATTTACTGAGATCATGAGCTGCCGCTGTGCGCGACACGCCATAGACTATTTCTTCTGCCCAGCCCCGGCCATTACTCTCAAACAAACCGAGAGAACGCACCGGTAGCAAGCCCACTTGAACTTTGTCACCCGCGGCATCGAGACAATCCTCAAAACCATCGGTAACACCGTTGACGGCAAGATCCGGGCACGGTAGTCGGGCATGCACCATCGTAAAGCCGCGAACAGCCTGATCGATTTTTTGCGTGACTCGTTCGTTATTTTGGTTTTGCTGCGGCTCATTGATGGACAGACGCATCATCAACTGAGCGCTAGCACCGACCACTAAACCGATAATCACCAACACCACCGACAGCTCGACCAGAGAAAAACCGCGCTGCTTTGAATTGATTGTTGTCGAAGGCATTAGAGTTCGCATCATTGGCACACGACCCCTGCCAAGACTGACTTACTCAGCACCGTCACCGTATCGTCATAGCTAGCATCGTGGGCTCGACTGGGCGCCTCGTAACAATTGTTGGCCGCTCCATTGACGCCATCAAATACACTGCCACCCGCTGCTGCATCAGCATCGCTGCTGCCGCTGTCAACCAACACCAAGGCCGAGTTGGCCGCAACACCGGCAACGCTGCAAGCGGCACCTCGCTCGATCACCGCAGGCTCCGCTAGAGTTAAAGGTTGGCGCAAGGAGACCGCAATTTGACGACAAAAGTCGTCGCTATCGGTCACCGCCATTCGCCAGGGCGGCGCATCTGCGGTACTCGCGGTACGCAGATCAGGGCTGACTCGATAGACTAGCTGACCACCCGGTGAGGTCGCGGGCCGCTGATTCATCAACAAAGTCACATAGGGAATGCCTGTACCGTTAGCACTGCAATCCTCTACACCGTCGGCGTTATTGTCCGCGCAGGGAAGGCGGTGATTTCTCTTCGCAAACTCAATCACCTGTGAAATAAACGATTCAGATTCAAACGTCACCAATTGCTGAGTTTTACTGGCGAGAGCTCGCTTAGCAAGTAAGCTAAAACTACCGCCGACTACCCCCATAATGACAAGCACCACGGCAAGCTCCACCAAGGAGAAACCGTGTTGTTTGCGATAAGGGCGATAGCAGCGTGGCTGGCTCATGACACATTAACTGCCTTGAGCGCCCTGCAGCACCTGCAGAGCTTTTTGGATATCATGCATCTGGCGCGCGGCTCTTACCGCGCTGTCTTGCTCTTGATAATTCGCAGCTTGTGACGAGCGGCTTTTCTGCGTTGGCACGTTGATCGGGCCGTTGATACTTTTGTCTAAAGTGAGCACCGTGGCAACCCCAGCGTTGACCACTACCGCGCCAGCCATGTTGACCTCTTTCACTAAAGTTCCGTCGGGGAGACGATTGCCCGGCTGATAGAGGTGGTTATTAATCACCGCGTAACGATGGCCCTTAGATTCATAAACCATCGACAATACATGAGAAACAGACGATTGATCGACTTGCGCCAAAATTTGGCCTTCCATATAGCCAAATATTTTTAGGCTATCGCCATCAAGTAACTCACGTTTCGCTTCAATCGCTCGCTGTAAATCACCTTCGTAGTTTTTGAAGCGCTGCAAATCGGCGCTGTTATATTTCATCGGCGTCACGGCCGACGTAGAGACGTTGGCCACCACAGAGCTTGACGACACCAAACCACTGAACGGCAACGCAATGGCAATCACAACCGCTAGGGCAGCAATCACGACAGCAATCAAGCCCAGTCGAGCGCTGATATTATTGATTGACGTCACAGGCGTCTCCTTGTTGGCAAGGTTGCTGAACTAACCGATAGGCGAAACTCAGACCACCATCGACCACGTCAATAACGGTATCTTTAACGTCAAAACCTTTCGAGGCGAAGTTTCCAGTGAGCTTATCAAAAGCGATGAGTGGAGAGGTCCAGCCGCTATCAATAAAACCGACTAGATTAAGCTCGACTGAGCGGTCGTCAGCAGTCTGCGGATACTTCACTTCTAACGAATCGTAAGTCACTGGATTTCCGACATCAGAAGCTTGCGCGACGCGATTAATATATTGGTAATAGCTGGGTTGAATACCCGCCTGTAGAATGCTCTCGATTCCCTCTAGCTGGCGCTGATAATCAACTCGGCGGATAGCGTCTAAGGGCTTTTCTGCGGCTAAAGTGGCCTGCAACTGAACCAATTTTTGTTGATGCAACTGAGAGCGCTGCTGAGTTTTTTCAGTAAAAAAGTAAAGTCCGATACAAATTCCGATCATGATCGTAGCCACCGCCGGCAACCAACTTCGGCTAAGACTTTCGGCGCGTCTAGCGGCCGGACTCAAGGCCGAAAAAACAGACAGCTTTTTCAACAAAGGGGCAATAGAACTGCGGCGAGATTTTCGATCGACCGTCAATGGCTGGCTTGGCACGCTGTGCAGCGGCAAACCGACTTTAGCGGCCAAATCTTCTTGCCACGCTGACTCGCTGTGAATCAATTCGAAGATACAGAGCTTTGACAGTTTTAATCGAGCAATTCGCTCTTGGGTGGTAATGTTATCGGCTAAGGCATTAATAGAGACCGGCAACAGTGCATCACTGAGCGATTGGGCGGAAAACCCCGACAGAGATTCAAAACTTTCAACGACACCTTGATTGACGATTGCAATATCAATACCGCCGGACAAAACAAAAACGAATGCCGTCGGCTCTTTACCCGCATATTGCTTAAAGGCTTGCGAGTAGAGGCTGTAAAATGAAAACAATAAGGCGCGGGCATTCATACGCTGAACGCCGGCTTGATACTCTTCGAGCTCACGCTTAGAGATCAATGAATAGAGCAGACGAGAATTTAGCTGATCAACCTTACTCACTTCGTGAGTCAATAATTCAGAGTTACCTACCGCTTCACCGGCGTCGCGCAGCTCTTTATGCAAAAGAAACTTGCTGTAGCGAACGTCGCCGTAGACCTGACGAAATTCAGGGTTAGTACCAAAATCTGAAATCACCGCCAGCGGCGCTTCTTCTGAACCAGCAGCCTGACTCCAATTTTGTCGATCAACGCTGGTCCACTCATCGCCATCAATCAGATAGCTGTGGCTGTCGTTCTCGAGCAGTATTTTCTTAGTTTCCATGATTCACCACAAATACATTGCCACCAAAAGATAAGTTGTAGCCGCGATGACGCTGCTGCACTGCACTTTCGAGTTGTGTTTTTATATCGTTTGTCATGGACATTCCTTCGCGTGAAATCCTCAGTGACTGAGGCACGTAGTAGCGACCATTGGCGCTCTTAGATTGCTCCAATAACAACGGCATTTTCGACACACTGACGGGCTGACTAAAATCAATATCATAGCGATTGATTTGGCCACTGCGAATGCCCAGCTCTTTGACTTTGGCGACAAAGCCCGAAGCCTGCGCCATAAACTCGCGCGCACTTTCGTGATCGCTGCGTTGACGCTCTAGGTTTTTTACCACCTGATCAACTCGCAATAGCTGTCGACTTAAATCGCGCTCGTGGTGGTAGGCATTGAGCGCCTGCCACGCCAACAAAACCAAAGCCACCGACGAGGCTAGGATCAAAAATGCAAAGGCGTAAGTCACGCTGTTTTTTGCAAACAAAGATCTCATGATTATTGATCCATTTTGTAAACCGCGGTGACCAACATCACTTGGTCTTCATCAAAAGTATTGCCGTCTTCACCCAGAGTTACCTGCTGGCCTTGGGCGTAAGTGTTATTGCCCAACCACTCAATACCGGCAATACCACTGGTGACCTGAGTATTGTCGGCTTGCGCATTTTCGTTGTATTGGCGAAATACGCCTTCAATGGCATCGGCTTTACCGTCGATCATTCGATCGAGCTCACGCGCTAGATCGGGTGTTAAACCTCGCACTAGCATGGTGTTGCCCGAGCCGTGAATGGCGCCGGCGGCGTTCCACTGAAAACAAATTTGAATTTCTTGTGGGTTACCATTGCTATCAAGATAAGAGTAGCGATCTTCGCGGCCTTCGGCGCGCGAGGGCGGCATACGAATACCGTGACGGTCCATCAAACTGTGCAACTGTTGATTCGACAGAGAGTAGTTACTCTCTTCGATTTCACCGTCTTGATAACCTTCACCCTGACAGATCTTACTCAGCTCTTGGGTGCTGATGCTGGTATTGTCGGCACCCGGAACACCTGGGCCACCATTATCGTTGTAGACATAATCGGCACCGGCCACCATGTAGCGCGGCTCGGGTTGCGAATCACCTACTACCACGCCGGTACGGCTGTAATACTGGTTGTAAGCCATCACCCATTGATCGAGGAACTTTTGTTTGATCTTTTGAGTTTCGGCGCTGCGCTGCAAGTTCTGTGAAATGGAAACCGCGCTGATGATCAAACCAATGATCACCAAAACAATGGCCATCTCAATAAGGGTGAAACCCGATTGCTGACGAATATTTTTCAGAGTTTTCATGGTCTGTTTCGCTTATTGGTTCATTTTGTAATGGGCAGTGATCACGACAATTTGGTCTTCGTCGAGAACTGCATCACCTGCGGCGGCAGCGGCTTGAGCACCAGCAGCATCGACATTGGTAAACGTCCAAGCAGCTGCATCACTAGCCTCGGTGACGTTACCGTTTCCGTCATCAGTTGCCACACGTTGCTCACGAAAACGGCCTTCCGTCGCGTGCGCTTGACCATCGATCATTTCATCGAGCATACGCGCTAGATCTGGGGTTAGCCCCACCAAGACCATAACGTTGCCGGAACCACTGGGGGTACCAGGGTTGTTCCACTGAAAACAAATTTGAATTTCTTGCGGGTTACCGTTCGAGTCAAGGTAGACATAACGATCTTCTCGTCCCTCAGTACGACCCGGCGGCATGCGAATACCAGCCTGATCAAATTGCGCATGCAATGACACGCCCGCCGCCATCGCTCTATTACCGGCGTAGCCATCATTACTAGCGGTTTCGCACAATCGTCCAGGTGCAGCTACTGCAGAGTAATCGCCCTGTAAATCGGCTGCGAAAAATGGGTCTGAGTCAATCTCGTTAATAGCAGCGTTGACAGCCAGTGTCGGCCCCTCTTGACGATCTCCAACGACCACGCCAGTGCGCAGATAATGCTGGTTGTAGGCCTGTTCCCACTGATCAACAAATTTTTGTTTGATCTTTTTGTATTCAGAACTGCGCTGCAGATCCTTACCGATAGAGACAGCACCTAAAATCAAACCGATAATGACCAATACCAGCGCCATTTCCACCAGCGTAAAACCCGACTGCTTTAACATCTTGCGAGACTTCATTTTCTCGACCTCACCCTTTGTGTAATTGTTTTTTGATCGTTGTCCAATAATTCGTTTTATTGATTCATTCGCAACAAGGCAGTAACCACAATGACCTGACCCGTGTCTGTAACGTCTGCGGAATCAGCAGCGTTACGATTGTTACCTACAGGCCAATCCGCGGTTGCACCCGCCGCAGTATTAAGCAGGCGGAACCGACCGGTATCACCGTCTACACGACTATCAATCATACTGTCGAGAAAACGAGCCAAATCTGGTGTCAGCCCCTGGATCTCCATCACGTTACCGACACCAGCAGCCTGATTAGGTGAGCGCCACTGAAAACAAATATTCAACTGCTGCGGGTTACCGTTGCTATCGAGATAGACGTAGCGAGACTCGTTGCCAATGCCCCTGCCCGGTGGAACTTCAATACCTGCGGTCGCGAAGGCTTCGCTCAACAAGTCTGGGTTAGCGGCTCCCGCGGTATTACACAGAGCTGTGCCATTTGCCGTAACCGACGTTGGGTTAGTCTGCATAGCCGTCAAAGCAGCCCCAGTTAACACACCACCATTCACAGCCATTGTCGGAAATGCTTCAATATCCCCCGGTAAATACCCCAAACGATCGTAGTGCTCGTTATAAACTCGCGCCCACTGGTCAACAAATTTTTGTTTGATTTTTTTATACTCTGCGTTGCGCTGCATATCTTTACCGATAGACACCGCCCCCAAGATCAGGCCAATTACGACCAGTACTAACGCCATCTCCACCAAGGTGAAGCCCGAGTTTTTGCGTAGGTTCATCATCCAATAATCCTTGTTGCCTAAATAAATTCGTTTGTGCTCAATGCAGCCTAGTAAGGCATGCGGTAATAGATTTCCACGGCTTGAATATCGCCATCGCTATCGCGTAAGGCAGGCCAAACCACAGAAGTTGCCGAACTAAAACTGGTACTGCTGCGAAGATCGCCCCAAGCACTGTCGGCGTTGACGTCGATCATCGAGTCAATCTTGCGCGCTAAATCGGGAGTGACGCCGGCGATACGCATGATATTGGCCGGCTCGGCGCCCGAGGCGGTATACCAATTGCTGACATAGTCAAAGCACACACTCAGTTGCTGCTGATTGCCGTCGGCGTCGATATAGAGATAGAGTTCTTCAGAACCGCGACCACGGCCGCCAGGTAAATCTAAACCCGAGGCCGTGAAAGCCGTTTTCATAGTCGCGCCACATAGATTGCCCGCGCCGCGATTAACTTGACCGCTAGCGGGCAGGCTATCGCCCAGCACAAAACCGTTGCGATTGAAGTATTCGGTGTAGGCGTCGCTCCAAGGCAGAACGTAGCGCGCATAGAGACTTGAGTGCTCAGCGGAACGCTGCACCCCAGAAGTAAGACTGACGGCCCCCAGAATAAGACCAATAACCACAAGAACCACGGCCAGCTCTACAAGAGAGAAGCCCGATTGCGCACCCCGATTCATTAGACACCTAACGATATTATTATTTACTGACGACAGTCACGGAGACGTTCAATCACGTTTATAGCAATGCCAATATTTGCCATAAATCTGAATCATCCCAAATGATTCATATGATTTAGGCCAACAATGCGGCTTAAACGCTAATTCTTCCGTATTAATTATGAGCGGAAAGATACAATAATGTGACGCAATTCACAACAATCGGCGCGTAATACATTTGACAAAAACCACACCGAGACTTCAGGTTAATGACGAGGACGGCACTTAAAGCCTAGACAGCGATAGTGATCACTTACACCGAAAGAAGAGAAGCCATCTCAATGTCCGATGTTTTGGCAGATACCGCAAAGATAGAGGATATAACTTTAAGTTTTTTAAATATATTAGGTCGAATCACTCAACCCAGCCGCATTGACGATCTTTGTTTTGCTCATCCAACCACGTCATCAGAGGCGTAAAATAATCAATAATCGCTGAAGCATCCAGCTCACGCTGACCGGTCATGGCTTCCATGGCATCTGGCCAAGGTTTACTGCGACCCAACTCCATCATCGCCTGTAGCTTTTTACCGGCTTTAGGTTGATTGTAAATCGAGCAACGGTGCAGTGGCCCTTGGTATCCGATCTCGTCACACAACGCCTTATGAAACTGAAACTGCTGGATAAACGCTAAAAAATATCGAGTATAAGGAGTGTTGCCAGGGATGTGGTATTTCGCCCCCGGGTCAAAGTCGGTTTCACTGCGCTCGGCCGGCGCTTCGACGCCCTGATACTTTTGACGCAGTTGCCACCAGCCTTTGTTGTAATCTTGCGGTGCAATTTCGCCGTTAAAAACTTGCCAGCGCCATTTATCGACCAGTAGGCCAAAGGGTAAAAAGGCGATTTTATTGAGCGCCATATTCATCAGATAACCGAGATCTTCTTCGACAGGCGGCTCTTGCTCCAGCAGACCCAACTGCACCAAATAGCTGGGGGTAATCGATAGCGCAACGGTATCACCGAGCGCCTCGTGAAATCCGTCGTTGGCGCTATTGCGCAATACAAAGGGTTGATGATTGTAGGCGCGCTGGTAATAGTTGTGGCCCAGCTCATGATGTATCGTTTGAAAGTCTTCGGCGTTTTTCTGAATACACATCTTGATTCGCAGATCGTCGATGTTGTCGATATTCCATGCACTGGCGTGACAGACAACGTCTCGATCGCGAGGCCTTAAGAATTGAGATCGCTGCCAAAAAGTTTCGGGCAGGGGCTCAAAGCCTAGCGAACTGAAAAAGGCCTCGCCGGTTTTGACCATCTCGACTTCGCTCATACCAGACTCGACAATCAGTTGAGTCAACTCGTAACTCTGCTCACTGTTTTCAGGCTTCACTAGCTCATAGACATTGTCCCATGTTTGCGCCCACATATTACCGAGCAGATGTGCGGGGATTTTGCCCGTATTGGGAACCACTTGATCGCCATAGAACTCATTCAATTCACTGCGCACATGACACTGCAGAGCATCGTAGAGTGGTTTTACTTTTTGCCACTGCTGATCAACATCGGCAGAAAACACATCGGGATCCATGTCGTAGTTTGAACGCCACAATTCACTCAAATTGGTAAAACCTAAGTCTTGCGCACCCG
>Ga0209826_1000912_pt1 | contig 21144 bp, 22 predicted proteins | sample GOMGulsemesocosm_5_FD_184637 | JGI IMG/M metagenome (GOLD analysis project Ga0209826, IMG submission 184637) | Methane-oxidizing microbial communities from mesocosms in the Gulf of Mexico - GOM15C Gulf of Mexico (SPAdes) (version 2) | ecosystem: Environmental > Aquatic > Marine > Cold seeps... | reverse complement strand
AGTAAAGCAGCTTGAAACATTTAATAATGTAGAATCAATGAATAAATTTATTAGAGTGCAATGTTACTTAAATGATAAAAAATATTATACACCATGGTTAGATGTTACTTCTGAACCCTCTCAATCGGTGCGTGTTTTTGAGAATATAATAGCACCTGCCAGTAAATCGATGATGAAAGAAGAGCTTGATAACTTATCTGAAAATCAACATTTGTTAGACTTTAAATCATTTTCAGTTTATTACGGTTATAAAAATCAAATACCTTTGTGTGTACAAGAAATTACGCGTTTAAGAGAGATAACTTTTCGAAAACTTGATGAGGGTAGTGGGCAACCTTGTGATACCGATAAATATGATAAGACTTATATGCATTTATTTGTTTTCGATCATAGAAAAGATGAGATTATTGGTGCTTATCGTATAGGGCAAACTGATATTTTACAAAAAGACGGTGATAAGTCTCAGTTGTATTTATCACAAATGTTTAATTTTGAAGCTGAATTTATAAATCAAAGACAACCTTGTTTAGAAATGGGACGTTCATTTATTATTGAAAAGCATCAAAATAGTTTTTATGGTTTATTGTTATTGTGGAAGGGTATAGGTGCTTTTGTTTGTCAAAATCCACATTATAGAACTTTATATGGCACCGTTTCGCTAAGTAAACTATATGATCCTCGCTCTGTCGCGCTTATGAATGCCATTATGGTTACCGATAATGAAGGTGTTAATGCGAGAGTGCCTTTTAAAGGACAACTACATCCAGAAGTACAAGAGTTTATTGAGCCAAATGAAATAACATTGAATCAGCTTTCTGCATTAGTGATGGGCGTTGAAAGTGATGGTAAGGATGTTCCTGTTTTGTTGAAACAGTATTCTAAATTAGGAGCGAAATTTCATTGTACTGGCATTGATACTAATTTTAATGATACCCCTGGGTTATTGTTAAGTGTTGATTTACCAAAAGCTCCAGATAAATTACTTAAGCTTTATTTAGGTAAAGCTAAAAAATCATATTTGAGTTACGAACATTAGTTTATTGATGACAATGTCGAGTTTTGTTTAATGAATGTTGCCGTAGCAGGAGCAATACCAAAATTAGAATCTACCTTTGCCTTTTGAGCAAAAGAAATTTGAGTGATTATCGCGTAATGGTGAACAGCATGACTTCCAGCAAATATTAACTCTCTTGCCAGTGTTGTTTGAACAGTTTCAATTTTTTTACTTTTGATCGATATTTCAGTTGATAATGTAAATACTTGCTTTAACTCAGATTCTTTTATTTCTTTTATCCATAGTTTTATGTCATTAATTTTTTGATTGGCTAATTGTGGCGATTGTTCAATGGTATTACCTCTGTTTCGGATGTCATAATCAATTATAGTTGTCGATAGACCTGATTTTATTGCTAAATAATGATCGATTATATGCCTAATATGAGAACCAGCAGAACTAATAAAGTTGGGCGACATAATACTCGTGTAGTCGGCTTTAGAAACAGTATTTAAATATTGTTGTGCTTGTTCAAGTATTTCTATTTGACTTTTAATCATTATTTGTCTGTTCTTATATCTAAAATGGCTTGGATTAGTTCTTCAGGAATTTTTTCTATCGGCTCAGGAGTGATAAAGTTTTCTTGTGAGGTTCGAATCGTATTTTTATATCCAAGTACATATGCTTGGCATTCTTTACACATGCTTAAATGCAATTTAAATTTAACGGACTCGAAATAGGAAAGATTACCTTCATGATAATCATATAAAAACTCATCAACGGCTTCACATGTCATCATGCCAGGTACATGCTTTTGCATTAGACGCTTTATTTTTAGCATGTTATTTTACCTTCCAATTAATTTCAGCATTGACTCTCTCTTGTTGCTCTAAAATAGCCTTCAGAATTTGTCTGCCACGATGAAGTTGCGTTTTTACTGATGTTTCTGTTATTCCGAGTATCGATGCAGTTTCTTTTGTTGATATTTCTTGGATGTCACGAAGGAGTATTACGTTACAATATTTTTCAGGTAATTGATAAATAATCTCATTTAATGAATTTTTACGTTCATTCAATTCGAAAACAGCTTCAATATTGCTGCCGGTATTATCACAAAAAGCAGTACGTTCACCGAACTCATTATAATGTTGAGAGAAAGATTCTAGAGATTCACTATATTGTCTTTTTTTTTGTCTTATCATCATTAAGGCTTCATTTACGGTTATGCGATGCAGCCAAGTTGTTAAACTTGAGTCTTGTTTGAATTTCTTAATGTTTTTAAAAACTTGAATAAATGTTTTTTGAGTACATTCTTGAATATCATCATTATCAGAAAAAAAATGGCGAGCTACTGCGTACATTTTTGGGCTGTAATTGCGGACAAGTGTTTCATAGGCTGAATTGTTATTATTAATTAAATCATTAAGAAATTTTTTCTCTTGATTTTGGTCTACTATGGTAGTTGATGGTTGATTTATCAAAAAATTGTAACCTTTACCTATTTGTCAGCATCAAAGAATAAAATATAACATAGCTTCAAGGAGAACTCATTGAAAACACTATTGATAAAACTACATATATTATTGAACAAAACCAAAGAGGTTGATTTTTTAGCCCCCTTATTACTTCGAATGTATTTAGTCCCCGTTTTTTGGATGGCGGGTAGTAAAAAAGTAGAAGGGTTTGAAGGTATTGTTGAATGGTTTGGTAATTCAGATTGGGGGTTAGGTCTACCATTTCCTTTTTTGATGGCCTTTTTAGCAACTGCTACTGAGTTTTTCGGTGCAATAGCTTTATTTTTTGGTGTTGCGGTTAGATGGTTTTCTATTCCTTTAATGATAACCATGGTTGTTGCTGCAGGTACTGTTCATTGGGATAATGGTTGGCAAGCAATAACGGATCCGGGAGCTCCATTTGCCGATGAGCGTGTAATAGCCGCAGCTGACAAATTAGTTATTGTTAAAGAAGTACTAAAAGAACATACAAATTATGAATATATAACATCTACAGGTAATGTTGTGATGTTAAATAATGGTATTGAGTTTTCAGTAACCTATTTTGTGATGTTATTAGCACTTTTATTTATGGGTGCAGGTCGTTACATTAGTGTTGATTATTGGGTTGAAAGGCATTTGTATAAAGATCAACGGTCACTGTTTAGTTAATTGGTGTTGATTAAAAATTTTTGCTCTGATTATTTAAGTATGTTGTTACATTATTTATTTAATTATTCTTAACTTTTAGGGTAATATTGGTTTTTTTATAAGTATTTATATTGCCCTTTATGCGTCGTTCTAACTATTCAAACAATGAAAATTCCACTGTAAATTGGCTTGCCTTCAAACTTATTCTTCCTTATTTATTTGAATTCAAAAAGCGTATTGCTTTTGCAATGCTTTGCTTGGTTCTAACTAAAATTGCCAGTGTTTATCTTCCTTTTATTCTTAAAGATATTATTGACACACTGGATACAAATTTAGATAAGGCATTGATTGTAGTCCCTTTAGCTTTAGTTGCTACTTATGGAGGCGTTCGCTTATCCATTGTATTACTTGCTGAAATAAGAGACACGTTATTTGGTCGTGTAACAGAGCGAGCCATTAGACGAATAGGGTTAAAAGTTTTTCGACATTTACATCACTTAGATTTAGATTTTCATCTTGATCGTCAAACAGGTGGCTTATCAAGAGATATTGACCGTGGTACCTCAGGTATAAGCTTCTTAATGCGTTTTATGGTCTTTAATATTGTACCTACGATGTTAGAAATAGTGATGGTTATTATTATTTTTCATATTAAGTACGGTATTTGGTTTTCTCTTATTACTCTTATTTCTGTTGTTATTTATATTTCTTATTCTGTGTATGCGACAGAATTAAGAACACGCTTTGTTCGTGCGGCTAATAAAGCTGATTCATCGAGTAACACTCGTGCAATTGATAGCCTACTGAATTATGAAACAGTTAAGTATTTTACCAATGAAGAATATGAAGCAAAAGCGTATGACGAGCAATTATCGTTGTGGGAACAGGCAAAAATGCAAAACAGGTTATCTCTGTTTGCTTTAAATGGTGGTCAGGCGGTTATTGTTGCTGTTGCTATGACATCAATGTTGGCATTGGCTGCCAATGAAGTTAGTTTAGGTAATATGACACTGGGTGATTTTGTGTTAATTAATGCTTTTATGATGCAATTGTTTATGCCATTAAACTTTTTAGGTTTTATTTATAGAGAGATTAAAGGCTCATTAGCTAATATAGAAAAAATGTTTAGTTTATTGGCAAAGAAACCTAAGGTTGAGGATATTAAGGATGCTAAAGAGTTACAATTAACACAAGGAGCTATTTCATTTACTAATATTTCATTTTCATACAGTAATAATAGAGAGATTATTAAAGGTATTAGTTTTGATGTGAAAGCAGGGCATAAAGTTGCTGTTGTGGGTGAAAGTGGCTTTTATGATGTAAGTAAAGGTAAAATTACAGTTGATGAACAGATTATATCGCAAGTTACACAGCATTCATTGCGCCAAAATATAGGTATTGTTCCACAAGATACCGTCCTTTTTAATGACACCTTGTTTAACAATGTACAGTATGGCGATCCTAATGCATCCTATGAAGCAGTTCTTAATGCTATAGATATGGCTCACCTTTCTGATTTTGTTGCTTCATTACCTGATGGTTTAGATACGAAGGTAGGTGAGCGAGGGTTAAAGCTATCTGGTGGCGAAAAACAACGTGTTGCGATTGCAAGAACGATATTAAAGAACCCTAAAATACTTGTGTTTGATGAAGCAACTTCTTCACTTGATAGCCACTCTGAACAAGCTATTTTAGCGGCAATAAAAGAAGTGTCAAAACAAAGAACGTCATTGGTTATTGCGCATCGATTATCTACTATTATTGATGCAGATAATATTATTGTTATGAATAAAGGAAAAATTGTTGAGCAAGGTACGCATAAACAGTTGCTTTTATTAAGTGGCATTTATAGTAAAATGTGGCAACTTCAACAATCAGTAACAGTAGAGACGAAAACGCAATGACTGACAAAGAAAATAATGCAATATTAGCAACCAAAGTCTGGTTAGAAGAAATCATAATAGGGTTAAATATTTGTCCTTTTGCGAAAAAAGAATTTGTTAATAATACTATTTATTATCACCTTTCTAATCAAGATCAAGTCAAAGGGGCATTAGTTGAACTGATAGAGCAATGCCGATATTTACAACAGCATGATGAATTAGAAACTACCTTGATTGTTTTTCCGGAAGCTTTTAGATCTTTTGAACGTTATTTAGACTTAATTGATTATGGTAATGATTTGCTTATATCTTCTGGTTTTGAAGGTGTTTTTCAATTAGCGAGTATGCATCCTGAATATTGTTTTTCAGGTGAAAATTTCGATGATGCGAGTAACTATACTAATCGTTCACCTTATCCTGTTGTGCATATCATTCGAGAAGCCAGTATGGAGAAAGTTTTAGCTGTTTATACCGAACCTGAAAAAATACCAGAAAACAATATTGCTTTAGCACAAAAAAAAGGGGCTAATTATTTTAAAGATGTTCTACATCGAATTCACCAGTCTCATAAGTAATTGAAGTATATATGATTTATTTAGATGAATTTTTATTGATTGTTGTCGTGCATTTTTTAGCGGTATCAAGCCCTGGCCCTGATTTTGCTATTATTTTAAAACAAAGTATTCGTTATGACCGTAAAACAGCAATGTATACCAGTTTAGGTATTGCAACGGGGATTTTATTACATGTTACTTATTCTTTAGTAGGTATTGGTTTATTAATTGCTAGTGATGAACGATTATTTACCGGACTTAAATATTTAGCCGCAAGCTATTTTTGTTATATTGCATGGCATGGTTTAAGGGCAAAAAAACCAACCACTAAATTAGCCGATGAAAATGTTGCACATTTACCGCCACCACCAATTTTTAAAGCTTTTTTTACGGGTTTTTTAGTGAATGGTTTGAATGTAAAAGCGACCTTGTTTTTTGTTAGTTTATTTTCGATTGTTATTTCACCGGATACCCCTTTTACAATAAAATTAAGTTATGGGCTTTATATGGCTGTTGCGACAGCTGCTTGGTTTTGTTTTTTATCTTATTTACTCGGACAGAAAAAAGTCAGGGCTATATTACAAGTGAAAGGCTATATATTAGACAGGCTAATGGGCGCTGTTTTATTGTTATTAGCAGTACAGTTAGTCTTGAGTGATCTTGCGTAAACTAACTGGTATTATGATAAAAAGTATATTCATTATTATTTTTAGATTATTAAGGTAGCACTTTGCAGGAAGAACAATCACAAAAAAACACCTCTATTATTCATATGGGCGGTACTGTTGATAAAGCATTAAAAGGTGATTATATCATCGATGTAAAAGCAGTATTATCTGAAGCTTGGAAAAGTACTTTACATGCTAGAGTGTCAATTAACTTAGGAATTCTATTTTCTCTTTTTATTGGTACGCTAACTTCTTTGCTAATAAGTAGCTACTTAGGCGGTATTGAAGCTGTTTTAGAAGATCCTAAAGCCACTATGATTTTAAATATTGTTGTTACCATTGTTATATGGCCATTTATGGCAGGCGTTGAGATGATGGGTGTTTTTCATGCAATTGGTTTGAAAACTCACCCTAAGTTGATTTTTGCGTTTCTTAAACGCGGGAGCTGGGTTGCTCTAAGTGCATTATTAACATCGATGCTAATGAGTATTGGTTTGCAGTTATGGATACTTCCGGGCATTTTTCTCGTTGTTGCATTATCACTCACTATTCCATTGGTGGTAGAAAAAAACATGATGCCAATGAAAGCAATTGTTATCTCTATTCGGGCATTAAGATATAAATGGTTTCAAATATTTACTCTGTATTTCATTTTGATGTTTGCTTTGTTTTTATTATTTATACCTATTATATTATTAGCAGAATACTCATTGTCACCCGTTGCTATCATCATTTTTATATTAGGCTTTTCATTTTTAGCTCCTTTGTATTTTAATGTTAAAGGTATTTTGTATCGAGAAATATTTGGTGTTAATTTGAGTACGGATAATAAAACAAATATTATTAATAATTCTGACCATAATGATACTTTTTCAGCTTAGGTTAGCTAATTTTATATTTGTAAAATATTAAGGATAAATTTATGAATGGCAGTTTTAGTACTAAGAAAGTAATTATAATCTCTTTTTTACTTTTGTCTTTTTTTGTTTGTTTGGTAGCACCCTTTACCTTTTTAAAACCGATTCAAAACATTACCTTAAATGATAAGAACAAATTAGTACCGTCAATAACAAAAGTTAAAGTGATTAAAAAAGCAATAGAAAAACCTTTGCATGATGTTATTTTACCTAATTTTTCAGCCATTATTGATGTGAAAGAGAAAAAGAAACAGTTTTTTGAATTTATACGTCCTGCTATTGCCAGTCAAAATGCGCAATTATTAAATCTAAGGGGTCAACTTGAGCAGTTACTTTCACGTGTTTCTCTTGAAGAGCCCTTATCAGATGAAGAATTGAATTTTTTAAATGATTTATCTAAGCAATATAGAGTTAGTAAAAATTACTCTGTGTTACAAAAACTTGATGAGCTTTTAATTCGAGTTGATATTGTTCCTGAGTCTTTAGTTTTAGTACAGGCAGCTAATGAGTCGGCTTGGGGCACATCAAGGTTCTCTAGAATTGGTTTGAATTTTTTTGGTATATGGTGCTATAAGAAAGGTTGTGGCATGGTCCCTAGTGGTCGAAATGATGGCGCAAAACATGAAGTTGCTGCATTTAAAAGTGTAGTAGCAAATGTGACTCATTACTTTAAAAATATAAATACGAATAATGCTTATAGAGTTTTTAGAGTTATTCGTTCTGATTTAAGAGAACAAAATCAACCGTTGAATTCAGAAATTCTGGCGACAGGTTTGCTTCATTACTCCGAACGAGGAGCTGCATACGTAATGGATATAACGGATATGTTACGTCATAATCAGCGTTATTTTAATTGAAAATCAATTCACTTCGGTAATTTTTATTTCTTTTGAAGAGTATGTTTTGTTATCAGTATGGTTGGTTATTTCAGTTAATTCTTCTTGATCAAAAATAGTATCTCCACCATTAATAACGCCAGAGTGACTATTGATTGATTTAAAATCAAACAGATTGTTATCACATAGGTGTGATGGAACAATATTGCGCATAGCCGTGAACATTGATTCTATTCTACCAGGTGATTGTTCATTCCAGTCATTTAGCATTCGTTTAATGTTTTGACGTTGTAAGTTGGGTTGTGAACCACATAAGTTACAAGGAATTATTGGGAACTTTTTAAGCTCAGCATATTGAATTAAATCAGGCTCTTTACAAAAAGCGAGAGGACGAATAACAACATGCTCACCATTGTCAGATACTAATTTAGCAGGCATAGCTTTTAATTTTCCGCCATAAAACATATTTAGCATCAGTGTTTCAATCATATCATCACGGTGATGTCCTAGAGCAATTTTTGTTGCGCCGATATTTTTAGCTGCTTTGTATAATACTGCTCGTCTAAGCCTTGAACATAAACTACACGTTGTTTTTCCTTCAGGAATTTTATCTTGAACAATGGCGTAGGTATTTTCTTCAATGATATGATATTCAATATTAAGCTTACTGAGGTAATTTGGCAGTATATCTTCAGGAAAACCTGGCTGTTTTTGATCTAAGTTAACGGCAACTAACTCAAAATTAATAGGGGCAGATTCTTTCAGTAACATTAAAACTTGCAATAGAGCGTAGCTGTCTTTACCTCCCGATAAGCAAACCATAATTTTATCGCCATCTTCGATCATATTATATTCGGCGATGGCTTGACCAACATTACGCCTTAATCGCTTTTCTAATTTAGCTAGTTGCGTTTTTTGTACAGAAGTTAAGGCAGGGTATATCATGTTTCAGTTTTCTTAATGGAATTTATTTCGCCGCTTATTATAAAAGGTTTGTTACCTCAAAGCGAGAAAGTTTCAAGGCGAAAATTTTAAGGCTACAAAGGAGAATATAGCCTTATATACCCGTGAAACTCGCATCTTGAAGTATCACGGGTATATTCAAAATATTAGGGTTATTGAAGAGGGGATATATATCCATCTGGTTTCAATGCAAGAACATCGCAATTTAAGTGATCTATAACATGTTCAGCCGTGTTTCCAATAAGTGCTGCAGAGATACCTGTTCTACCGACAGTTCCTAAAACAACCAATTCAGCATCAAGACGTTCAGCTACTTGCTCTATAACTGTTTCAGGTAAACCTTCTTCTACATAGGTATTTTTAATGTCTATATTGTACTTATTGGCATGTTCATTCATTGCTTCTTGATGATGTTTAAGCATTGCGTCATTGTATTCCGAAGAGTTAAATTCAGGGATTTCAATAGCAATATTAACGGGAGTTCCTGGGTAGGAATTAACTAAATGAACATTTGCTTTAATTAAACTCGCTAACTGATTTGCTTCTTCAGTAATTTTTATGTTGAGAGAGTTATGCTCTTCTTCGTCACTGCCTACGTTTACTGAAGCAATTACATTGCCATCTTTAGGCCAACTATGCTCTTTTACTAACAAAACAGGGCAAGGGCACTTACGTAGAATATGCCAATCAGTAGGAGTAAAGACAACTGATTTTAACTTGTCATGTTGATGTGTGCCTTTTATGACTATGTCATATTTATTTGCTATGACTTGCTCAATAATTGCTTCAAAAGGACGGTTATGCCAAATTACTTTACATTCAACGTCTAAGTCTGTATTTAAAGATTCTACTATGCTTTTTAACCAAACCTCTTTATCTTTAATAACAGATTGGCGCATAATATTTCTTTCTTCACTAGACAAAATTGTTGTCATTTCATAAGAGAAATCAAATATGCTTAAAAATGCGGTTATTTTAGTGGTAGCTTTATTTGCTGAATAAATAAGTGAAGCTAGTTCTATAGCTCTTTTTAAAGCTTTTTGATCATCTGTTGTCGGATCAATAACGACAAGAATGTTTTGATATGTTTCCATGCTAACCTCTGCTTATACCAATCAAACTAATTAAATGATCTTTTTAAATGGTCTAAATATTCCAATAACATCGTTGCTTTCAATCGTAATAGCTAGCTATTACTCAATCAAGCGCCTTGCCTACATGGATGTAGGTACTTAGGTTTTGTCTGGAACTAAAAACCTGTGTTCTTGAAAATTTATCCTCATTAAAAATTGATCCATTAATTAATTTGTTTGGTATTATTATAATCTAAGTATGATATTTATACTTTATACTAGCATGCAAGGTGAGAATATGTATTAAATTATTATTTATCGTAAAAGTAACTAATTTATGCTTGTTTTAAATCAAGTTATGATAATGAAAGAAACATTATCATTATTGTTTTAGGCGTTTTGCAGAAAGGGATAGAAAAGTAAAGTGCTTATAAAGCAGCAACTTCTATTAGTTTTTCCATTTGTAATATTGAAATTAACTTTCCATCAACATTAATAATAGAGTTTTTATGAAAGCGGTTTAGTAAGCGGCTAATGGTTTCAACCGTTAGACCAATGTAGTTACCAATATCACTACGGGTCATCGTTAAACGAAATTCTTTTGATGATAAGCCTCTAGCATGATATCGGTCACTTAAACTAACAAGAAAAGTTGCAACACGTTGTTCTGCATTTTTCCTATTTAATAGTGTTAGCATTTCTTGATCAGTTCTAATTTCTCGACTCATTAAGCGTAGAACTTGTTTTTTAAGCTTAGGCATTGTGTTCGATAAATTATCTAAATTGTTATAAGGTATTTCACAAACCATCGATGTTTCTAAAGCTTGAGCAAAACTTGGGTGGCTACTATTTGCAATAGCGTCAAAGCCAAGTAAATCACCAGCTAAATGAAACCCAGTAATTTGTTCTTCGCCTTGTTCATTTACAGTATACGTTTTAAATGTACCAGAGCGGATAGCATATAAAGCATGAAGTTCTTGGCCATCATGAAATATTTTATCACCTTTATGAATAGGGCGTTTACGATCAATTATATCATCTAAAGTTTGAAGTTCTTGGTCATTAAGAGAGAAAGGTAAACACAACTCACTGATACTACAGTTTTGGCATTTAATATGGTTTTGACCAGGACAATTTTTACTTTGCATGATAAGTGCGTACTCTTTTTAATGATAAAGCTAGAAACGATATTAATGGTATTAGAACATTAGTTGATATGCAACAAATAAACTGTAAATACCATAGATTATTAGGGACAAAGCCATTGTTTTCTTATAGACAGGCTTGACAAGTATGTTTTTTATACTACTAAAGCCTAAAGATATTGTTAAGAGTGCGGGTAATGTCCCTAAGCCAAAAAAGAACATAATGCCTGCACCAGTAACAATATCACCACTCGCTAAAGCCCAAGTTAAGGTGGAATACACTAAACCACAAGGGAGCCACCCCCACAATGCTCCTAAACCTAATGCTTTCGTTGGAGAATCAACAGGAATTACACGCTTAGCAAGAGGAGATAGATATTGCCATAACCCCTTTCCTAATGATTCAATGCGATTAAGCCACATTAACCATTGGCCTAAATAAAGGCCTAATAATATTAAGAAAATAGCAGCTATAATTCTTAAGCCCGCAATAGGTAGACCAATATTTTTTGCTGCAATAGAACCAGTGAAACCAACAATGGCACCGATAAAGCTATAAGACAGAATGCGGCCAACATTATAACAAAGAGTTAAAGTATAATTAGTTCTTCTTTGATGGCTATTAACATTGATAACTTGTTGGTTTTTGTGTGTTTGTACTGGAGGTAATGCTGAAGTTAACATTGTAGTTATTCCGCCACACATACCTATACAGTGTCCTGCACCTAATAAGCCAATGATAAAGGCTGAAAATAAATCTAAGTTCACTTTTTATCTAGCTCTTCTGTTTTTAGATTACTTTCTTTATTTTCAGTTTGGTTTTTTTCTTCATCAAATAATATGCTCATGCCTTGTTTTTCAAGATCATCAAATTGTTCAGATTTAACTGCCCAAAAAAACAAATAGATACCTATTGCTGTAAATATAATCGCAATTGGAATTAAATAATAAATAGTTCCCATAATAATAAACCTATAATTGTCGATTCTGACTATGCTTTAAGCAAACGTAGTGAGTTACTAATGACTAAAATTGAGCTTGCAGACATACCGATAACCGCCATGTAAGGCAATATATAGCCTGACATAGCTAATGGTAGAATAATGATATTATAACCTAGAGCCCACAGGTAGTTTTGAAAAATAATTCGGCGGGTTTTTGCTGCAATATCAATTAATGTATTAATGCTACTTAAGTTGTTATTTAACAAAATAACATCAGCACCACTTTTTGCAATATCAGTTCCACAACCCATCGCCATAGAAATATGTGCAGCTCCAAATACAGGGGAGTCATTTACACCATCACCAGTCATTGCAATGGTATACTTTTTATCTTGATGCTTAGTTTGTAAGTTATTGATGATATCCATCTTGTCCGTAGCACTTAGATTGCCATAACATTGCTTAATGGACAGTTCAGATGCAATTTTTTCACATGCATTTTGGTTATCACCTGATAACATAATTATTTTATTATGTTTGTTTAGTTTTTGAAGTACAGCTTTACTCTCACTTCTTATTTCATCTACTAAATAAAAAGCAGCGATAAGTGTTTTGTCACACAATAAAATACAAGTCGCATCTTTATATTTGTTCTTTAATTCTATACTTGTATCACTTCCAAACAACCAGCTAGGCTTTCCTATACTGTAAGTTATATTATTGATAGTTCCTATAATACCTTTGCCTGAATAGACTTTTGTATTTTGAGCATTTATACGAAAGTCACGATGCTTAATAAAAGGCTTTGCAATTGGGTGTTCTGAAAAAGACTCTAATGCTGCTGCAATGGTAATAATTTTATCTTTATCAATATCAACATGTTCATTTTTGATAACACTAATTTTAGCAATACTAAAGGCACCCGTTGTTAATGTGCCTGTTTTATCAAAGGCAAAACAATTTATTTTAGGAATCGTTTCCATCACATGTGCTGACTTTATCATTATACCATCACGATTTAACCTTGTTGTTGCACAAGTCAATGCAGTAGGTGTTGCTAAAGATAAGGCGCATGGGCAGGTGGCGACTAAAACAGATAAGGTGATCCAGAAAGCCTCTTCAGGCATATGTTGCTGCCAATAAAGAGCTGTTGCTATAGCTGATAGCAGTATTATAGCGACAAAATATTGTGCGATTTTATCTGATAAACGAGCTAGTTTAGGTTTGTGTGCTTGAGATTGCTCACTTAATCGTATTAGTTGGCTTAAAAATGAGTGACTTGTTAACTTTTTAACTTCAACGGTTAAGTTACCGTCACCATTAATTGTTCCAGCAAAAACAGCTTCATTTATTGTTTTACTGATAGGTTGCTGTTCTCCTGAAAGCATAGCTTCATTTAATTGACTATAACCTGAAATAATAATGCCGTCGGCAGGAACAATTTCACCGGGTTTAATTAAAACAAAATCACCCAGTTGTAATGATTTTGCCGCCACTAGTTTTTCGCTATGGATAACATCTTTGTTGTTTATATCTGAAATGATTTTTGTTGCGGTGATCGGCATCAACTTTAATAAGTTTGCAGATACTTGTGCTGCTCTTGATCTTGCTCTGAATTCTAAGAACTTTCCTATGAGTAGTAAAAAAGTAAACATTGAAACTGATTCAAAGTACACTTCACCTTGTTGTGTAACAGTTGCCCATGCGCTAGCACTAAAAGCTAATATAATAGCAATGGAAACAGGAACGTCCATGGATAAGTGCTTAATTCTTAGAGCATTAAAAGCACCTATATAAAAGGGAAGGGCTGCGTAAAAAACAATAGGTAAAGCAAGAAATAGACTAACCCAACGTAAATATAGTTTACTTTGCGGAGACATATCGCCAAAAACACCAAAATACAAACCAAAAGCAATCATCATAATTTGCATCATTAAAATGCCACTGATGCCTAAGCGCTTTATAAAAGTTTTACTCTGACGTTCATTACGTATTTCAATATCACTGGCTTTAAAAGGAAGTGCTTGATAACCAATATGATCAATTTTATTTAAGATATCACTTAATTTCAATACGTCATCTTGCCATTTTACTGTTGCACGTTGTGTTGTTGCGTTTACAGTGATATTTAAAACACCAGAAAGTTTAGTTATTTGCATTTCAATCAACCAAGCACATGCAGCACAACTAATACCATCAATGGTTAATATAGCTTCTTTGTATTCGCCAGTTTGGTAAATAAACTCATTTTGGAGAACATCTTCATCTAATAACTTATTCTTTTTAATTTGGTCGGGTATGAGAGATTGACCTTTTTGTGCTGGTTCAGTGCGTACTTGATAATATTGAGTTAAGTTATTATCAACAATTGTCTGTGCAACAGCTTGGCAGCCAATGCAACACATAGGTTGTTCTTTGTTATTTATTGTTACATGAAGATCTATTCCAGAAGGAACAGGTTCAAAACAGTGAAAACATTTAGTAGACATAAAAATTGATTTTACGCTTTATTTAATTTTTTTGATTATATTACTGAGCTTTAGTCGGATCAGGAATAAGGTCTATATAATTTGTTTGGGGTAAAGTGATTGTATCTTGTATTTTCCAATGATTTTCAAATGGTGTTAATGTTAATTTCCATTTTCCTGTTACCTTTTTTTCAAAGGCATGCCTAAAAAAACCATTTCCATCAGGAGTTAATGATAAATGAAAATCTCTTTCTTCTAGAGTTGGATGAAAAAAGCTTAAATTAAGTAAGGGAAATGTTTTTTCAATGCCTGTTGGTTTGATAATCAATTCGTTGTTTTCTAATTTTAGCGAAAATCTCATACCTAATTTTTGAGCCAGTTTTACTCTGGATACTTCTAAGTTAATACTTTTACCTTTTTTATAGTAATCACCAACAACAAGCGTGTCAGGATTTGTATTAGCAATAATATAGGTTGATATTCCAGCAACAACAGCAATAAAAGGAAGTGCAAATACTAACCAAGCCCAAGGCTCTTGATACCAAGAAGTTTTCATATGAATTTTAAAATCATTTTATAAATTGATAAAGTAATTATAACGTTTTTCATTGGTTTGAGCTAGTTTTACTCAAACTAATGATATAAAAAAACCCAACCAAAATGAATTGATTAGGTTTTTATTAATTTTTATTTTAAAAATTAATCATGCAGTATTTAATCTTGAGAAAGGCTATAAATATAAGCACTTATTACATGTACTTTTTCTTCACCTAAAATAGCTTTCCATGGAGGCATAACACCTGCTCGGCCATTACGAATAGATTCTTCAACTGCTCGTTGAGAACCACCATATAACCAAATGTTATCTGTTAAATCAGGAGCACCCATTGGTAAGCCTAAAGCTAAACTACCTTTACCATCAGGACCATGACAACCAGCACATATTGCAAATTTACCACTACCTGCTTTAGCAAGATCTCCATCAACAGTACGACCGCTTAAGCTAATAACATAAGCTGCAACCTGTTTAACACCTTCGTCACCACCAAGAGCTGCTTCCCATGCCATCATACCAGCCGCTTTACGGCCATGAAGTATTGAAGCTTCAATAGCTTCAGGACTTCCGCCATATAACCAATCTTTATCTGCAAGGTTAGGGAAGCCTGTAGTACCGCGAGCATCACTACCATGACATTGCGAACAGTTTTGAATAAATAACCGCTGACCTACTTTTAATGCTTCAGTGTCAGTTGCCAAATCTTCAATGCTGCGAGCTGCATAAGCCGCGAAAATTGGTCCGTATTTTTCGTCAGCTTGTGCCATTTCACGGTCATATTGAACCAATACACCAGAACTTTTATCTAAATATTCTAGTGTTTTTGCTTTTGATTCAGTAAGGTTCAATATACCTTGGTTTGAACTTTTCCAGCCTAAAAGACCTGTCCAGTTACCAAGACCATAAAGCGCAATATAACCAACAGCCCAAATGATTGTTAATAAGAAAAATGTACTCCACCAGTTAGGTAAAGGATTATTTAATTCTTCAATGCCATCAAAAGTGTGCCCTGTAGGCTCACCATCTCCAACATTTGTGAAGTTTGTTAAGCACCAACGTAATAGAACGAAACATCCTATAAGTGTACCTATTGTAAGAACCCAAACCCATGTATTCCAGAAGCTAGACATTATTATTAGTCTCCTGTTTGCTTTCTTTATTAAGATGGCGTTCTTTATTTAAATTGTCTTCATCAAAAATAGAGTTTGCAATATCATCTAAAGATGATTTACGTTTTCTATTATAAGACCAAGCAACAATAATTATAAATAACGCCAATATAAGTAGGGCAAATAGCCCTCTAAGTGTACCGTAATCCATCATCTGTATTACTTCAACGCATGCCCGAGAGATTGCAAATAAGCAACTAAAGCATCCATTTCTGTTTTACCTTTAACCGCATCAGAAGCACTATCTATCTCTGCTTGGGTGTAAAGTGGAATTGGATTGCCTTGAGCATCTTTATGGCTACGATTACGCGTTAGCCAGTTAAAAGTCTCAAGTTTTTTAGCTGTTAACTTGCCGTCTAACTTGTTTTCATTTAACCATGCATAAGCAGGCATATTTGATTCAGGAACAACAGAACGAGGATCAGTTAAATGAGCAATATGCCAATCATCACTGTAACGTTGTCCAACACGCGCTAAATCTGGACCTGTACGTTTAGAACCCCATAAAAATGGATGTTCCCATACACTTTCGCCAGCAACACTATAATGACCATAACGTTCAGTTTCTGCTCTAAATGGTCTTATCATTTGGCTATGACAAGTATGACAACCGTCACGAATATAAATGTCACGACCTTCCATTTCTAAAGCGGTGTATGGTTTTAAGTTATCAACAGGTACAGCCAGTTCTTTTTGAAAAAACAAAGGCGTGATCTCTACTAAACCACCAATGCTAATTGCAATAACAGTAAAGAGGAAAAACCACCCAACATTTGTTTCAACTTTTTCATGTTTATTTGTCATGATAATCTCCTTAGGCTGCTTCAATTGGCTTAAGACTTCCATCTTTAGCACCAATAGTTTTGAACATGTTATAAAGCATTAAAACAAAGCCTACAACCACGAGAACACCACCTAAAAATCTAATAAAGTAGAAAGGATAAGAAGCGGTTAAACTTTCAACAAAGCTATATGTTAATGTACCGTCAGTATTTACTGCACGCCACATTAAACCTTGCATAACACCCGAAATCCACATTGCTACAATATAAAGAACAATACCAACGGTATGAATCCAAAAGTGAATGTTGATTAGACGAATGCTGTACATACGACCTTGGTTAAATAAAATTGGAATTAAGTGGTATAAAGCACCGATAGATACCATTGCAACCCAACCTAAAGCGCCAGAATGTACATGACCAACAGTCCAATCAGTATAATGAGATAAAGCATTTACTGATTTAATTGCCATCATTGGTCCTTCAAAGGTAGACATACCATAGAAAGATAAAGAAACGATTAAGAAGCGTAAAATAGGATCATTACGAAGTTTATGCCAAGCACCTGATAACGTCATAATACCGTTAATCATACCACCCCAAGAAGGAAGGAATAAAACGATAGACATTACCATTCCAACTGATTGAGCCCAATCAGGTAATGCAGTGTAATGTAAGTGATGCGGTCCAGCCCATATATAAAGAGAGACTAACGCCCAAAAATGAACGATAGATAAACGATATGAATAAACAGGGCGTTCAGCTTGTTTAGGTACAAAGTAATACATCATACCTAAGAAACCAGCGGTTAATAAAAAGCCAACTGCATTATGTCCATACCACCATTGAATCATGCCATCGATAGCACCAGAATATATAGAATAGGATTTCATACCTGAAATGGGTACAGCTGCACTGTTAACTAAATGTAACATAGCAATGGTTAATATGAATGCACCAAAGAACCAGTTTGCTACATAAATATGTGATGTTTTTCGTTTAACTAAAGTGCCAAAAAAAACAACTGCATAAGAAACCCAAACAATAGTAATGGCGATATCAATTGGCCATTCTAATTCGGCATATTCTTTAGTTGAAGTGTAACCTAAAGGTAAAGAAACTACAGCAGCTAAAATAATAGCTTGCCAACCCCAGAAGGTAAAAGCAGCTAATTTACCGCCAAACAGTCGGGTTTGACAGGTTCGCTGAACAACATAATAAGAGGTTGCAAATAAAGCACTAGTACCAAATGCAAATATTACTGCATTAGTGTGTAGTGGGCGAAGGCGAGAGTAGGTTAACCAAGGTGTATCAAAGTTTAACGCTGGCCAAATTAATTGAGCAGCGATAAGCACACCTACAAGTGTTCCAACAAACCCCCATATTACAGTCATTACAGTAAATTGACGAACAACATCAAAGTTGTAGTCTACTGCTGACGTATTATTTTGAGTCATGTTATAGATTCCGCAGTGGTATTATTAATATTAATGGTTTTAGGTTACAAAAACATGAAAGGTTTTGTTATTTAACCATTTTTCTATGTTTGCCACTTAAGGCAATAAGTGCAAAGTAGATAGACATTACTTCACAACATAATTTTACCTCTTGCTTAAGGAATAAATCAACTGGTGTAGCAGTTTTAATTTGATTTAGATCAAGTAAAAATCTATTTTTTATAAGTACTTTAGTACTACCCCAATAATATGGTCATACTAATTACTTGAAATATATATATTTATAGTAAAATAATGCTTTTATTATATAATTAGTTACAAAAAACACATTGGTTTTATAGTTAAATTATTTATTAATAGAACCTTAAGAGCAATCGTACTTGAGTTGAATGTAGAAATTATGTTTAAAACGTCTTTTTTTATTATAGTTTTGTTCGGTATTCTTTCCTGTAAGCCAGTTAAGGTTGCAGGAAGTGAAGAAACAACAGTAATATCTTCACAATGTTTACCTAGCCAAAGCCAATGTTTCATTGAAACAACAGTGGGTACATTTAATATCACTTTCTCTATAAATCCAGCACATAAAAAAGTGATCACAGAAGTCCCGTTTCATATTGTTGTTGAGTTAGTTCAGTCTAATGACAACACAAATAAAATTATGAATCTTGAAGGATATCTTGAGGGTAGGGATATGTTTATGGGTAAAATACCTGCTTTTTTCTCCCAATCAAAAATTAAAGAGAAAAAAGCACATGTTGCAGAGATATTACTCGGTAGTTGTAGTGAAGATATAATGACTTGGCGGTTATGGTTAACGGTTAAGTTAGGAGAAGATAACAAGCCTAATAGTAATCAAAGTAAAACCTTCTTTATTGATTTTGATAGCCATAAATATTTATAGCTTAAATATTATTTGTTACATCAATAGATAACTTTAAACGTTGTCCAGGTTGTAAATATTCCTTACGACTTAAACTGTTCCATCGTTCAATATCTGAAATACGAACATTAAATTTATCTGCAATTCGAGCAAAAGAATCTCCTTTACGTACTTTGTAAGTGATATTTCGCATAATGGCTTGTTCTACAGCAAAAGGTGAAGTATTTACCAAATTTTGAGATGTATTTTGGGCTACTTTTTGCCAAATAACTAATTTCTGACCAAGTTTTAATGTATCTCTTGGAGCAAAACCATTCCATTTTGCAATATTACGACTATTAACGCGATAGTGTCGACCTATATCCCACAGGTTGTCGCCAGATACAACTGTATGTACTTTTTTTATACCTTTTTGTTTTCTATTTTGTTTTTTTGCAATACGCTGATCTTGAGATAAGGTATAACTATCTAATGATTTTGCCGCAATAGGAATTAATAAATGCTTGCCTGCTCGAATTTGATTTCCTCTTACTTTATTAACCTGCTTAATTAAACTAATGCTGGTGTTAAATTTATTTGCAATCAAACCTAAGTTATCACCATCTTTTATTTTATAACGTTGCCATGCAAGTCGATCCTTCTTACTTAATTTGCTTAAACCTTGCTTAAAGTGCTCTATTTTATGATTCGGTAATAATAAACGATGTGGTCCATTAGGATCTGTCGCCCAGCGATTGAAACCAGGATTTAATCGCTGTAACTCAGCTAAGGTTAATTTTGCTAATGAAGCAGCTTTAGCTAGATCAATTTGAGAGTTAATATCGACAGTACTGACAACGGGTTGATTTTCAATTTTATAAAGGCTTATATTAAAATGTTCAGGACGATTAATAATGTCAGCAAGCCCAAGTAATTTTGGGACATAAGCTCTTGTTTCTTTTGGTAAATCTAAAGACCAAAAATCAGTAGGTTTATTCTTACGTTTATTACTTTTTACCGCTCGTTGCACTCTACCTTCGCCAGAATTATAAGCGGCTAATGCAAGCAACCAATCACCATCAAAAAATTTATTTAAATATTTTAAATATTTAATAGCGCCTTGTGTTGAGGCTATTACATCTCTTCGTCCGTCATACCACCAATTCTGTTTCATACCAAAACGTTTGCCTGTACCAGGAACAAACTGCCACATTCCCGATGCTCTACCGTGAGAATAAGCAAAAGGGTCAAATGCACTTTCAACTACAGGTAATAATGCAATTTCAATAGGAACGTTATTTTTTTCTAATTCTTCCACAATATAAAAAATAAAGGGCTCTGCTCGCTTAAGAACTCGATTTAAATATTCAGGATGTTTTGCATACCAATTTCTTTGTGAACGAACACGTTTGTTTTCGGGAATATTAAAGGTGAACCCTGCTCTAACACGTTGCCAAATGTCTTTATCAATAATTGCTTTCTCTGTTAATGAAACACTAACGTCGGCAACAGGATGAATAACATTGATGCTTTCATCTGGGGTATTTAATAAGGCTTGGTGAATCTCAACAGCACTCGCTTGATCTTCTATATTTTTAGTTACAGCAATTTTTGGCTCTTCTTTTTCAGAAAAAAAAGTGCTTTGACAACCAGAAAGGAAAATTAAAGAAAAGAATATAAAATATTTCATGAACACCGATTATGTAAGTTGTGAATTAGCAAATGTAGAAAA
>Ga0209826_1000911_pt1 | contig 21151 bp, 15 predicted proteins | sample GOMGulsemesocosm_5_FD_184637 | JGI IMG/M metagenome (GOLD analysis project Ga0209826, IMG submission 184637) | Methane-oxidizing microbial communities from mesocosms in the Gulf of Mexico - GOM15C Gulf of Mexico (SPAdes) (version 2) | ecosystem: Environmental > Aquatic > Marine > Cold seeps... | reverse complement strand
GCCCGAATTTAATTCACTGACCCTAGACCTATTAATATCATAGCCAATTGTATTTATCTTTTTACCAAATTCGACTGCTAAAGGTAAACCTACATAACCCAAACCAATAATTGCAATTTTTTTCATAAATAAATTTCAACCTATTATTTTTGCAGGTATACCGCAAACTGTTTTATTATCAGGAACATCCTGTAGCACTACTGACATAGCACCTACTTTACAAAAATCTCCAAGGTAAATTCCACCTAAAACCTGAGCATAAGCACCCAATTCAACGCCATCACCTAATACAGGAGCTTCACCATCATTATAACGGTTCCCCAGAGTAACTCCTTGACGCAAAATGCAATCCCTACCAATTACAGAATTTTTATGTATAAAAATATTTCCAAAATGATAAATCCTCAATCCACCACCTATTCTCACTGACTTAGAAATGCTAACGCCTGTTATAATTTCTATTAAATGAAAAATAATCCAATAAATCTTTAGAGAAATACCCTTTAATGCCCCTTCAGACATATTATCAACATGCTGTCCATGCCGATACCATGCTATCGCAACAATAGAAACTTCTTTCAACCAAGGACGCGGAGGATACTTGCTTAAATCATCTTGCCAATCTTGTTTTATCTGATCTGTTATATGCTGCTGTGATTTAATCATACAGTTACTACTTATACTGAATTAACTTGTTTTTCTTTAATATTTTACTCACATAAAAACTTAGCGTACCTTGAGCTTCAGGGAATTTAGATAAGATACAAAAAAAAGCATAACTAAATTTATCATAACAACTCAAGTTATCCCCTCTTACATGAGTATAAACTCGATAAACTTGCACTGGATATAAAATAAAACCCAGCAGACCCACACCAGCAGTAAAAAATGCAACGCTTATTAAAATCATTGGCAGTATTACCCCCCAAAAAATAGCACTTTTATACTGTTTAGACCACCCCCCCCATTCAGAACCACTCATAAAACCAAAACCTACTTTCACACAACGAATCCACCACTGTGAAAAATGCATCATTGCAGAGTCATGAGTCCCCATTTCGGAGTCTATACACAAAATTAATCTATTATTTTCTCTTATACGCTTGCATAACTCTGGCTCTTCTCCTGCCAATAAATTAGCATTAAACCCATTCAGCGCATTAAAATCTATACTTCGATAAGTCGCTATTCCGCCACAAGAATCAACAATACCTGGAGAACAATACCAATCCATATCACACAGCCGCATATAAACAGACTGATTACGATTTTTCTCTCGCAACCGCCCACAAATAACAGCAACTTCTTTTCGCGATTGGAACACATTCACGACAGAATCTAGCCAACTATTCGACAGCTCACAATCTCCATCTATAAAATGGTAATATTCTAAATTAGTATATTTACGAGATAAATATGCAGCACCTACATTACGAGCGCGAGCAGCAGTAAAAGGCAAACTTAAATCAAGAGAAATACTAGGTACCCCTAATTTTTCAGCCTCAATTAAACTATCATCTGTAGAACCTGAGTCCACATAAACAACATATTCCAATTGTTTAACAAGAGATTCTAAACATTTAACTAAGCGCTGCCCTTCATTACGTCCAATTACCACGCAACCAATTTGTACATTAGCCATGCTTTTCTTCTTTTAGTGATGTAAAAAATCCAACCCAAATATCTTTAAACATAGTGTAATGAAACACTGGGGGCTTATTACTAGCCTTTTCTCTACAAAATGAAATAATACGCCCTAAAGACCAAAAAATATTAGAAATTAATAGCCCTAACCGACCATAATATTTAAGTAAATACCGGCTTCTTGAATTAAAATAGTACCTAGGCAGCCTTTTAGTAACCTTATGATTAGAATCACCTTGATTAAGATGAACCACCCTAGCATCATGCGCGTAACTTAATTTCCACCCTAGCTTTGATGCTCTTCTACAATAATCCATATCTTCATAGTACATAAAATAACCTTCATCCATTAAACCTATTTCTTTGATCATTTCATTATTTAATAAAACACAAGCAAAACTTAACCACTCCGCTTGTACAACTTGATGCCTTTCTAATAAAATAGCAATTTCATTTTCACCAAACAGTGAAAAAAAACGACTTATAAATCCAGTTTTTGCACTTTGAACAAAGCTATTCAAGGGTGTTAAAAAGTAAAAGCAACTCGTTTGTTGAATACCGTCACTCCAGATTAACTGTGGAACAACAATACCAGTTTTAACAGTTTTTTTAATTTCAATAATTAGCTGTGATAACGCGCCCTCCGTTAAATAAGCATCACTATTTAATAATAAATAATACTCAGCTATAGCTGAATTAATACCTATATTATTACCTGCCGAAAACCCACCATTAACAGAAGAAGGTATCACCTTGACCCAATTACTCCAATCGTGATTATCAATATATTCAATTATCTTTTTAATTGAATCATCTCCCGACAAATTATCAACAATAACGACTCTATCAGTTAAGTGATCAATCTCATTTTCAAGTGAGTTCAATGCCCCACAAACCATTTGATAAGTTTTATAGTTTACGATTACCACTTGTAATCTAATTTTATGCCTCAAAAAAACTCCTGAATTCATATTCCTATTTTCCTTAGTGTCAGAAGCATACTTGATCCCAAGTATATAGTGCTCTTGGGTGGGCTCCTGAATTTTTCAACAATTTTAGTGGTGAATCTATCAGGACCAGATATTACTTTAAGGGCTTATGCTATACAAATATTTTTTCTTTTTATCATTATTAGGGATTCTAGGAGTCATTAAATTTTATTTTTCGCCCTAAATATGTAGTCACCTCAGTTGCCTTTATTTATCGAATTCGTAATGTACCAATCTAACTAAATGATTAGTTTATCTAATTTCTATTTTTTTTCAGCAACACATAATTAACAGCTCTACGCCCTAAATAAATACAAGGTTTTTCTACAGCATAAAAAGAAATCAATGCACATATAAACACACAAGCAAGACTAACAGGCAATGTTTGCAGTACTCCCATTGGTAGAGAAAGGCTACTATTTGAAACAAGAAAAAGCTCTTGCCACAAATATAAACTATATGAAATTCGCCCTATATACTTTAAAACTGTCAACTCAAGAATCAACCCCAACCAACTTTTAGGGTACATAACAGTACCAACAATTATAAATGGAATAATGATCTTCCACGCCATAAGTTTAACCAGCCATACTTTATACCATGGCCCCCTCCATACCATAAAAAAAACGAACATCAATAAAGCATTAAACTTATAACCAAAAAGGAATCGAAGAAGCCTACTTCGGTATTTATCTTCATTATATAGTACAGCTACTACACATCCCCATAGTAACCCATCCATCTGAGTATCGCTCCTACCCCATAGATTAGGCCAACCTTCCGAAACTGTAAAGCCATAAAGAAGATCTAACGCCCTCCACACACCAATAAATACTGCTAATGAAATTGCTATATATACAGATTTTTGTTTACCTGAAAAAACCAAAATAGCTGGCCATAACAAATAGAAATGCTCTTCTACTGATAATGACCAAAAATGCCCAGTATAATAATTACCATGACTGGAATAATTAGTATAAAAGAATAAAGCACTAAGCCAACTATCCAAACTAACGTTAATTACTCCATTAAAGCTAAGGTATCTTGTCACTACAAGAAAAACAAGCATTGCAGGCATAATCCTGAATGCTCTTCTTAGGTAAAAAGAAGTAAGATTAATCTGGCCAAACTTTGCCTTTTCCGCTAAGAGTCGAGAACAAATGAGAAAACCACTGATTCCAAAAAAAATATGAACACCCATCTGACCATAAAGTACAAAAAAATTGACTAGTCCACTAGAAGCAGAACCAAACATATTATAAATAGCATCACTAGCGTGATGACCCATAACAAGTAAGATAGCAATACCTCTCCAGCCATCTAGCGTTGGCAGGTAACCTACATCAGAACTTTTGTTCGTTATTATATTCAATTTAAACTCCATCACTTTATAGTTTTGACTTGCATACGACTCACCTGGATCCTTCTTGCCATATGAGTTTCTTAAAAAGAACCATTAAAGTGAAAATTTATAGCATTAATGACTAAAAAATTACATATAAGTGATATATCAGTAAACATCACAAATAACGATTCTTTTACTCAAAAATAAATTTTCACTCTACTTTTCCAAGAAAATAATAAACTTTGATCGAACGGATAGTTTTAAATCTCAACAGACCTCAGAACTTTACAAAAGCCTCTTATTAATTAATTTTTTTTGGTATTCAACATTCCCATACAAAGCCCCAGCAATTAACCAGGTCAAGGGACTCAATGGATCATTCGGCAATAAATCAACAACATAAATCAGAAGAATTAATGAAAAAGAAGCTAATAAAACCTTTTCTTTTGAGTCTTTTATTTTTTGAACCACAGAAACAGCATGATAAACAGAATATAAGAATATCCCAAACTCAGCGATAAACCCTATCAAACCATATATACCTAAGACAATAATCCAATGTCCATCCGTTATACTAATATCATTACCTGTTTCTAAATCATATATTCGATTTCTTCCCCACCCTCCCCATCCAGAGAATAGCTTTTCTTGTGCTCTCGCCAATAAAGCATTTTCTTGGTCAAAGCGATATTGCAAGGATTGCCCCCGCTCTGCATCATATGAATATGCCCAATCTAAAAGCATCGTTATCGGAAAGTATTCATAAATCCTTAACAGAGGATACAGAATACAAATAAAAGTCAAAATTTTAATGACTCTCACTTGTAAATTAACACTTCCCCAGTAAATTAAAGGCACAATTGCCATAGCATATATCAGAGAACCTAAAGTTTTACAAAAAACAAGTACTATAAACAAATAAAATACCACTTGCTTATTTGATACAAAAGTTACAGCTGTTTTTTTTAACCTCCAAAGCAAAGTCGCTGAAATCACCGAAATCATAGTATAAAAAGCTACCCATAAGCCATGTCCTAAAAATACTGTTGGCCGAAATCCTCCCCCTCTCTTTTGCTGACCAAAACCTGCAGTATGATACCCATAGGTCCAGCGATGAAGTTGCGGGCTCATTCTCACCTCAAAAAGCTCAAATAACGAATAAACTAGCCCAATAGAAACTATCAACTTTAAAACCAATTCCAAATCTTTTGGCTCCTTCAAGAACTGCCTACCTACCAATAAAGGTATTAAAACTATCCATTGCCTAATGAGTACTGACACAATATCTCGTATGCTCAACCCAGGAATAACATTGGCTCCAGTATAAACTGGATCAAAATTTGATAAAACAGTAAAAATAGGACTTACTAAAAATAGTATCACCAAAAAACTAAAAAAATCAAACTTAGAATACAAGGGGACTCTCTTCCCTAACCCGTACCTAATAACAAAAAACACTGCCAAACTAGGTATAGACTCTTTATTTAAAGGTGGTATCAAAGGAAAATCTACATCCAATCCTACAGGTAAAAACAAATAGCCTAAAAGGATACTTAGTATAATCGCCTTATTTAGTGGATAGCGTTTAAATAGATGAGAAACAAAGAATGGCCAACCAAATAAAGCTATGTAAGCAAAAAAATTAGGATTCATTCAGAAAATCACACAGTCTTATCATTATTTGCCGTATGAATCAAAGCTTGCTCAAAAAGAATACAAGCATCCTCCCAGGTATATTGAGTAGCTGTCATATATGCGGCATCAGACATATCATGCCACTCTTTCTCTGACAACTCTAAAACAGTTATAAGGCGCTCAGCTAAAGCCGATGAATCTTCAATGGGAACAACATAACCATTTTCCCCGTTATTAATTATATCAGCTGGACCACCTACAGCTGTAGACACGACTGGACACCGACAAGCCATAGATTCTAACGGTGGCAAATGAAAACCTTCTGCACGACTACCACACAACCAAACATCACAACGATTATAAATATCACGAATAGAGTCTTGAAGGGGTTGCTTAAAATATTGCGCCCCTTCAGGCAAAGGTAAGCTAGGGCTAATATCATCCACCCCAAATGCTACTAACTGCAGGTCTGGAAAACGCTTTTTAACTAATTTAAATGCTTTTAAGCTTACATCACAACCTTTCCAGTACACAGGAGAGTACAGTAAGCCAACTGTCGGTTTAGCCTGCCTTTTACGCACTGGAGAGCTAAACTGATATGTGTCAACGCTATTATAAATGAGAGGAACATCTGCATCCGCATATCGTGTTTTCATCAACTCAACCAGCCAATTAGAAATAGTGATTTTCTGTAAAGGCAAAGAGTATGTTTTTGCAACTCTTTCTTGTGGCAAATATTCAAAGGAAGCTTCATGATGTTGAATAAAGTAAGCTTTCGCTCCTTTTTCTGGACTTAAAGCAGCAACCCATTCTGCCGTTTCCCACCAAGTAGCAATAACCACATCTGCATTAGGGACATCCGCATCAATTACAGGACGCCGAGTATCAAGTATACGATGGGGGATGAAGTGCAATGAATCCAAATGCGATGCTTCATGCTGATTTTCTCCGCAACTTCCATTAAGCAAGAGAGATTTCAACCTTACTCGTCTAGGCGCAGGCTTGGCTGGCCACGAGACAATAAAAACATCATGCCCTTTTATCCTCAGGATTTCCGCATAAATTGCTACCACTCTAATTCCGCCAGCTAATGAAGCATGAGGAAGTACAAATGTAATTTTCATTTAGTTTTGTTTCTCAAATAATAAACACAAATAAATCCGCTTGAAAAAGCATTAAAAATGCATACAAGCTAACTAATATAAGACTTAAGCATTAAAACAACAAAACTTTTCCATAGCCTTACATTCAATGGATTTTTAATAATTGCTTGTAACCCAAGCTGCCTTGCAATACCAAATTTTCCTAATGAATATTCTTGCCATGCTTTTCCTAAAAGTAATTCTGCTACATGCTGGTTTGAGGAGTGAATTTTTTTCTTTTTAGACACGGTCTGAGGAAGAGTGAAAATTCCTTTCATCAAGTCATCTTTGCCTTCTTTACCCCGCTGTAATTGCATTTCACGTGCACGAGCTTCATAAAAATTTCGCTCAAAATTTGGCTGAGTATGCGTGATTGATGAACCATGCAGCCTCCAGCTATAATTAGAACCTTGCTGATACCAAATTCGACAAGACTCAGCTAACCTAAACTGCATATCTATATCCTCAGATGATTTAAAGTAAGCCCTAAAACCACCTAGTTGACGTAAAATAGATGTCCTCACAGCGAATGTACAAAAACTTGTTCGCAGCTGGCCATTGCGTAGTTCTTTAGTTATCTCGAGAGAGTGTATATATTGTTTCGTCAATTCATTAATAAAAGTACCCGCCTCATCAATTGCACTAAATCCACCACAAACTGCACCATAGTTTGAGTGCCTAGATAACCAATTAACTTGGTTAAAAATCCTATCTGTTGCGTATAAGTCATCCGCATCACAACGCATAATAACTTCACCCAAAGCATTTTTTAAACCACAGTTAAGCGCGGTAGCCACTCCATTACCGGTAGATTTTATAATTCGCATGCGCTCATCATTAAATTGTCGAATTATTTCCACAGAGCTATCCGTTGAATGATCATCTATTACGATTAACTCTAAAAGAATACGTTTCTCTGAAAGCAAATTTACTATAGTTTCATATATGTATTTCTCAACATTATGAACTGGAACAAGGATAGTCACTAACGGCGGAGGTATTAAACTCATTTCATTCATTATTCAGCCCCATCTAACACTTAATTTAATTTACCCTATGCTTTATGACAACCCCAGGATTACCGCCAATCACCTCATACGGTAAAACATCTTTAACTACAACGGCACCTGCTGCAATCACACTCCCTTTGCCGATACTTTTAACTGATGGAACAATAATAACATGCCCCCCTATCCAAACATCATCTTGTATCAATAGAGGTAGGGATGGCCCAAAACCTTGTCTTATCATTGGAATATCTATTCTCTTTATACAATGATTACGTCGATAAATAGTTACATGTGGCCCCATCATCACATTATTACCAATAGTAACTGGCCCATCAATGTAGCAATTAATTCCAACTCCACTTTCACTGCCTACTTCAAGAGACCAAGGTTGCTCAATCAAAACGCCTCTTTCAATATTTACATTGTTCCCGCATACTTTAAATAAACGCTTTCCAAAAAAACATCTAATTTTCCGAGCCATGCTACCGCCCTGACGGTAAGAAACCGGTAGATATACAGCTATCCTGTTAAAAACAAAATATATTAACTGATAACGAAAACTACCCCATTTTTTTTTAAATATATTCAATCTAAATACCCTTTCTTAAGATCACTTTTACAAAGAAAGCCCAGTTTTTTCGCTCTGTAGGTTGATGAAAAAAAGCATAAGCTAAGCTAACAATACCTTCCCATTTATGACCCGATTTAATTTTCTGCTGAGCATCTTGCCTATAAAAATACGAAAGCACCTGTTTTAAATCATATTTTGATTCCCCGCCAGAGCCTTGCGATACTGATAAATCAGTTAATGTAGAGCCATCATCTAGACTATCACTTCCCCGGCTCTGACGTTCACGCCATAAAGCTAAGGCTTGCTGAGCATAATGATCCCTTCGAGCTTTACTACTAAAAGTAATGCCATTTGGATTGAGTCTATAGCCATATAAAGCCTCTGGTATATTAGCAACCGTACCGAATTGAGTCATCCTTAGCAATAAATCTAAATCTTCAGACGATGGAAACTCCTCTCTATACCCTCCTATTTTTTGCACTGCATCCGTGCGCATAATCACCGTACCAGGAAAAATTCCGCCCCCAAACTCAAACAAGTCAGCCATGGTCTGTATAGCTGATGTTGGGGGCGACCTATCCATGTGAATTTGCTTGCCACTTGGGGACATCAAGTAAAGCCATGACCCTACGGCAACAACCTCTGAATGAACATTCAAATAGTTAATTTGTTTTTCCAATCGATCAGGTGAGCTAATATCATCAGCATCCATAATGGCGACATAAGGAGCAATACATTCTAATAAAGCACGATTTCGTGCCACACTGACACCACCATTACTTTCCAGTTTAATCAACTTTATTCTATCATCCTGAATTACTTCAATCTGAGCAACTGTAGCATCAGTAGAGGCATCATCAACCACAATCAACTCAAAATCAGTGAGTGTTTGCTCTAATAAACTTGTAATCGCCTGATGAACAAATGACTGCGCATTATAGGCTGCCATAATAATACTTACCTGTGCCATCGATTCGTCTTCCCTTTAATCAAACTCAACGTATTTTGTATTGATTTATCAAGACTAAATACATCTCTAACTCGTGAACATTGTAAACTCGCTACTTTCTGACGACATACAGGATCAGTCAATATTTTATTGATGGCTTGGCTCAAAGAAGAGGCGTGTTCTTCCTCAACATAAATCCCTGTATCACCCAATAATTCAGGAATACCGCCAGCTTGTGTTGCGATAACGCAGCACCCTACCGACATGGCCTCAGCTATCGACAACCCAAAGCTTTCTCGACGAGAAGGGGCGACAAATAAATCAGCAGCAGATAATAACGCTGGCATATTTTCATATTGACCTATGAATCTAACCTGATTCTGAAGTCCCAAGCTTATAACTTGTTTTTCAAGATTCCCCCGTTCAACCCCTTCCCCAGCCAAACATAAAATAGCACGCTCTTTTATCACCTCATCCAGCAACCTCCAAGCATCAACTAAAACATCAAATCCTTTTTCTTGGCTTAATCGTCCGGCAGCCACAACCAATAATTGAGTATTATCCCGTATAGCCAGCTCTGTTCGCACGGCATTTCGCGCCGTTTGACTAAAGGTAAAACGTTCCGTATCCACTCCATTATAAATAACATGCAGCCGGCCTGATGGATAACCATATTGAGCGATAAAAACATCACGTGCACGGCTGTTCATGCAGATAATTTCATCGAAACAACTAGCATAAATTCGGCACTTTAATTTAAGCCAAGTCTGCCTCAAATTAAGATTTAAGCGATATTGTTTATGAGGATATATTGGCCAACCGTCTGGATGCCAATGCTCAACGGCAACTAGCCTTGATTTTCTTAATAAGCGTGCTGCTAAAATAATATGTCGAAAATCATACCAATCAATACGTTTATTAAAAAAAATAAAATCGAATTCTAAACTTTTTAATAAACGCCATGCTTTTGGAAAAATACGCCAAAGTTTAGGGTTACTAAGATTAAAATCTGTTCTAATAACTTCAGCACCAACTGATTCTAAAGTGGCATCTAACTCAACTGGACAATGAGATTCACAAAGAAGCACCTGCACAGTCATACCCTTTTGAATAGCTGCTTTTACAACATTAAAAAGATAAAACTCTGCCCCCCCTACACAAGGAGATTCATGCACAATAAGCAACTTACTCATAATTAAAAAACATTCATTGACCTACGTTTCTTATGAGAGAGGTTTTATTAATGAACATACAAATAACCGCCAGCCACCTAAGGAAAATGGCGACTTAAAGATAGCCTTTATAGCATACTCTAAAGCCATCCTACGTCTAGCAGTATTAAAGGCATACCAGCCATAGCGTAATAAATCACCCGTGTACGTTCTCTCTTTCTCTGGTTCCAAATCATTATCATCATAGACACAAGGAATCCCCCTTCGCAAGCAAGCCTGTTTACATGTTGCCTTTATTATTTTGACTTGCTCGGCATTTCTCTTCCTACTTGCCGATTCAGCATGTATCCGGTATTGCAGTAAAGTAGCATTAATATTCTCTATTTTCCCAACATCAAGTAAATCTATCCATAGCACATAATCTTGCGCAGGAAAACCACCTTGCTTATACCCACCAACTGCGTTAATAGCACTTCTTAAAACCAAAGTTGAAGGGTTAGCTATAGGACATACTCCCTCTAAAAGAGACTGCTCAATAGCACTACTCCCTTTCGTCACTTCAATCAAGCCAATACACCTACTTTGATCATCAATTAATTCATAATCTGAACCAACACAAACAACGTCAGGATTATTCTGCAAAAAGTCATATTCAATGGCAAACCTGCTAGGAAGAGAAATATCATCATGATCTATTTGAGCAATATAGGGGGCCACTGCCAAACTCAGACCTTCATTAATAGTATCAACCAAACCTTTATTATTACGACTTATTAATTTTATTCGACTATCTTGCTCCGCATAATATTGTAATATTTCAAGTGACCGATCCGTTGACCCATCATTAATAATGATAAACTCAAAGTTCGTAAACGTCTGACTCAATATACTTTCAACAGTTTCTTTGATGTATTTTTCAGCATTATAAACGGGCAATAATACCGAAATAGCAACCACCTCATTCTTCATAAACAATTTCCCCTTCATAACCCTTTAAAAACTTTAAATTATGCCTAAGCCAGCACAGTCATTTTCCGCCTCAAAATATTATAAATCTAATTTTTTACAGGAAATATTACTCTAAAACAGCCTAATCCATATCTATCTCACTTCCACTAGAAGTAACATCACACATCAGCTCAATTTTCCCTGCATTAACTGTTCAAATTTCTCATTAGCTTTAACTTTTTCTCGCTCCAGCCATACCAAATAACCACCTGATAAATAGTGAGTGATATTTTGATGACTAAAAGTCAAAGTACAAGACGGATCCCCCTGTTATTGATGCTCACCATATTCTATTTTAGAACTATTATTTGAACTTGCTTCAAAATGATGTCCTAAATAATTCGTTATCATTTCTTCAGTCACCTAGTACTAACACCCTCTTACCCCAAAATATTTACCCTAATATTGTTTTTTCAATTTTAGTAACTCTTCAGAAACCTTTCTTATGCTATGGCCATTTTATCCTTCGTATTATTGCACTTGCATACATATTAGCGATATACAAATAATTAAAGCAATGACACTCGAGTCGCGATATAAAGCATTCCTAACGTAAGCATTCAGAGATCCCACCAAAAAATTGATATTCCAGCTAAAAACAATCCCAACTACTGATAGTTGATTTCAATAACGGAGAGCTATTGAAATCCACAAGGACCTCTGAATACTTACTTTCTAACAAATACACCAATACTATCAACCGTGAAAACAAACCCCTATTTCTCAGCCATAGCTTAATACCATGCCCTAATAATACCTATGTTTCTTTAGGGAGTGGTTTTATTAATGAGCAGACCAACAATCGCCACCCACCTTCGGAAAAAGGGCTCAGAGAAATAGCCTTTAAAGAATACTCTAATGCCATCCATCGTCTAGCACTTTTGAATGCGTACCATCCATAACTCAATGCTTTATCAAACCTACCATTGCTTGACATCAACCATATATTTTCATCATACTCACAAGGTATTCCCCTATTTCTACAAGCTGACTCACAAACCTCCTTTGTTTTACTTGTCATCTCAACATTAGAACTCTGTGTAACAGACTTGGCGTGAATTCGATATTTTAGTAATATAGAATTAAGGTTTTGTATTTTCCCAACATCAAGTAAAGCACACCAAAGCGCATAATCTTCAGCTGGAAAAACACCTTGATTATATCCACCCACTAAACGAATAGCACTTGTTAAAACTAAAGTTGACGGGTTAGCAATCGGGCACTCCCCAGCTAAGAGTAACCTTTCAATTTCCCCACTAGTTTTAGGCAATTCTACCAAACCAATCTGCCTTCCCTTATAGTCGATCAATTCAAAATCTGAGCCCACACAAACAACACCTAGATTTTCCTGTAAAAACTCATACTCAATAGCCAGCCTATCTGGAGCGGCTATATCATCAGAATCTATTCGAGCAATATAAGGCGCATTTACCAACTCTAACCCTTCACTTAAAGTATCTACGACTCCGATATTTTTACGGCTAATCAATCTAATTCGGTCATCTAACTTAGCAAAATACTGGAGAATCTCAAGTGAATTATCCGTTGACCCATCATTAATAATGATAAATTCAAAGTTCGTAAACGTCTGATTTAATATACTTTCAATCGTTTCTTTAATATATTTTTCAGCGTTATAAACAGGCAACAATACTGAAATAGCAACCTCTTCATTTTTCATAAACATATTCCCTTCATAACTCTTTAAGCTATATCTGCATTAGCTGTTGTGGTTAGGCTTAAGCACCAATGATATGGCAGGTATTTAACTATTGCTACATCCTTTGTAAAAAAATAACTTAGATTATTACCAACACTTAATTAGTACATAGTCCTTTAAAAACTTTAAATCACACCTAAGTCGACATAGTCACTTTCTATCTGAACACATTATAAATCTAAATTTTTACGGAAAACACTACGCCAAAACAGCCTTAACCCATATGAACATTACCTCTACTAGAAGTAATATCACAAATCAGCTCTCACTTTTCCCCGCATTAACAAACTTCTTAAAAGAGGGCTCTGTTAGCATTAACTGTTCAAATTTTCCATAGGCTTTAACTTGGCCTTGCTCTAACCATAATAAATTATCACATTTCGATACAGTGGAAATCCGGTGAGCAATCATAATAATTGTTTTCTTATGAGCTAGGTTATAAACAGCGTCCATCACCGCACTTTCTGTTGGCGTGTCTAGTGCACTTGTTGCTTCATCCAATACAATAACACTCGGGTCGTGATATAAAGCACGCGCAATTCCAATTCGCTGGCGCTGCCCACCACTGAGACGAACCCCCCTTTCCCCCACCATAGTCTGATACCCATCTTCCAACTCAGTAACTATGAAGTGATGTAAATTTGCCATTTTTGCCGCTCTAACTACAGCGTCTTGATCTATCTCTTTAATAGGTAAGCCAAAAGCAATATTCTCACTCACAGTTAAATCTGCGAGAAAAATAACTTGCGGCACATAGCCAATATTATTTTGCCATGCCCTAAGATTATCATCAGTAAGCTGTTCCCCATCAACTGCTATACTTCCCTTTTGCGGCTGTAGTAGCCCCAATATAACATCAACTAAAGTTGATTTACCCGAACCACTAGTGCCAATAATTCCAATGCTTGTATTGACCTTAACTTTCAATGAAAGATTCTTTATCGCCAGTTTACTCACACTAGGATAGTGGAAGCAAATATCACCTAATACCAAATCTTTCTTTACAAGAAGCTGTTCTTTTACTTCTTGCTCACCAAGGTCAATTAGTTGGCTACTCACCCCCTTAATATCATTGTAAAATAAATCTACCGCTGCAATATCGTGCCTTAAGGTTGCTGTACTCTGAAAGACCCCTTGTAATGCCGGCATTAAGCGATAACCAGCCAAAGCATATAAAGAAATCATTGGCAACACACTCTGCGCTTCATTTCTTACTGATACTAAATATATTGTCATAGACAAAATACCACCAAAGGCAACTGTTTCCAATACATACCTAGGTAACTCCATTACTATTCGGTTAAAAACAGCATATGAAACAATTTCCTCTGAAACATCACAGAATTGCTTTAAATAATATTTCTCACGCCCCAGAACTTTTAACTCTTTAATACCACCAAAAGACTCATTGACATAACGCATTTTATTCGTAAATAACTGGGTAACAAGGACACCCACTTTGGCCAATTTCAATCTTATCAGCCAATAAATAAGCGCATAAGATGCTCCAAGTACCCCCCCAACAACTAGGGCAATCAGTGGATCAACCAACACAAGAAAAATCAATATGCATAGAGAGGTTAAGCCTTTCGAAACGATATTTATAGCGCTTAGCACCCCCCCGTTTACAACGCGGTAAACTTCGGATGATAGATTTTTTAACAATTCGGCACTATTCCTTTCAAGGTGAAACAAATAGCTTTCCAATAAATAACGCTGTAACAAACGAACAGACAAAGTGTGAATGGTTGTTTCAGTAAACTTTACCGTTATCCAAGAACTAAAGGCAAGAAACATATTTGTTAAGACTAACGTTACTAAGACCACCGCCCCTAAGAGAACAATAAAATCCTGATCATTTTCAATCGAAAAATATGTTTTCGCTGCATATAAATATGCATTTTTTCCTACGACACTTGGATCTGAAGCTGTAGCTATAAATGGAAAAATTGAAGCTATACCAACAACTTGAAGTAAAGCCGTTATAGTAATCAATAACGCCAGTAACAATAACCTTTTTCTTTCTTTCTTTGAGAGTTCTAAATATAACCTTTTTAAACTGCTATACATACTTCATTCCTTGTAAAAACCACACTCTAGTTAGCAAAAATAAGTACTACTTCTAAATATTAATGCCCAACTACCTTTAAGACAGAATCTACACCCCCAATACCCGCCGCTACAGCTGGCGAGGTATTATTCAGGTGATAATCAAAACTCGCTTCATCCACAAAGTCCGGATCAACATACATTGCTGTCATACCTTTATTAAATTCAGTTCTAATTTGCCCGAGATCATACGTTGCGCGATTAAAGTTAAAAGCCTTTCCATCAGCTCTATTAGGCATGAAATAAAGGTTATTACTCATAATTAACTCTGACAAGGGTACTTCAGTATTTTTAATAAATAATGTTCTGTTCTCTCCCTTATGTACAAAAATATTATTAGTTATTGAAAGCCCTACTAAATCAGCACCTCCTATTGTCACTCCATATGAGCTAGCAGGCTCAACAAAGGTATTATGGGCAATTAAGACATTATTAGATGCAATATCTCCTGTCCCTTTATCAAAAAAGGTCATTGCACCTAACCTATTCCCAAATACTAAGTTGTTAATAACTTTAGAATTTGTCATCGACCTTAACAGTAAAGCATAACCTTGCTCCCCGTCTCTATACCCATTATTTCTAATGATATTCTCTTCTATCGTAATATTGTTAAATACTTCTTCTTCAGGGTACCCTCCGGACACATCAATCCCATTACTATTACCTTCAATCAGGTTGGATCTTATAGCTACCGTGTCACTACTGCCATGTAAAACAACACCAAGATTACTTCCTCCCTCAAAGTGATTACCTTCTATTATTGCATTATGTAGATGTCTAACATAGATATTATGCGCACCTATTGGATCGCGCCCATTATTCTTGAAGGTAGAGTTTATAATTTTAAGGTTATCCCCACTGCCTGCAAAGCCACCTCCACGGCCACCAGAAAGTTGATTATTCTCAATTATTACATTTTCAACCAAGACATTATTTGTACCTTCTGCAAGTAAACCATCCCTTCCCGCATCTCTAATAACAACATTAACTAAAGTACTTCCATGCCCTGTGGTGATTTGAACACCCGTTTTTAGAAGCGCAGGATCATTAATAATTTGTAAGTTTCTAAGGTGAATACTATGACCATTTGTCCATACCGTTGCTCTATAAGCTTTTGCATGCTCGACTGAATTAATTATTGGTCTTGCATTAAATGAATCGCCATAGGCTCCAAAAGTAAGGTTCTCAGAATATACATTATTACTTATAAAGGCATGCACATTAATATACCCACCAAATGAACAACCTCTTTTAAATAAGAAGGCAGAATCACTTGGCGCTGCTTTCCAAGGCTCATGATACTTTGGGTTAGTATATTCATTAGGTTTGGCTGTGTCCCAATACCCCAGTTCTGTTTTCGTGTTTACTTTTTCAAGACTTAACCACGGCGTATCAGGCGATAAACCATCATTTGTATCTTTACCTAATTCACAATCGATATAGTAAGTATTTCCTGAATAGCCAGCGCCACCGATACCATATTCATCTATTTCACCAGCATCGTTACTTGCACCATAGGTCTTTCCATAAGCACTAACTGCACCTGTTGATACCTCTACAGATCTTGCTACTACATCTATTGCTACCTCTTCTTCCGTTCCTGCCACAGGTTCCGCACAAGATACACTTACGAAACAAACCATACTAAAAATAGTTAAATTATATTGCACACGCCCCCTCTCAAAAAAATGTAACCACCTAATTATTTTCAAGTAACTAGGTGGTTATCTTTTAATACTATTTTATTCAAACACACCTAAGGATGGAGACTCTTGATCTCTAGCATTTCCCTCTAAATCCCAGTCTATGACTCCAATACCCGCCGCTACAGCTGGCGAGGTATTATTCAGGTGATAATCAAAACTCGCTTCATCCACAAAGTCCGGATCAACATACATTGCTGTCATACCTTTATTAAATTCAGTTCTAATTTGCTCAAGATCATACGTTGCGCGATTAAAGTTAAAAGCCTTTCCATCAGCTCTATTAGGCATGAAATAAAGGTTATTACTCATAATTAACTCTGACAAGGGTACTTCAGTATTTTTAATAAATAATGTTCTGTTCTCTCCCTTATGTACAAAAATATTATTAGTTATTGAAAGCCCTACTAAATCAGCACCTCCTATTGTCACTCCATATGAGCTAGCAGGCTCAACAAAGGTATTATGGGCAATTAAGACATTATTAGATGCAATATCTCCTGTCCCTTTATCAAAAAAGGTCATTGCACCTAACCTATTCCCAAATACTAAGTTGTTAATAACTTTAGAATTTGTCATCGACCTTAACAGTAAAGCATAACCTTGCTCCCCGTCTCTATACCCATTATTTCTAATGATATTCTCTTCTATCGTAATATTGTTAAATACTTCTTCTTCAGGGTACCCTCCGGACACATCAATCCCATTACTATTACCTTCAATCAGGTTGGATCTTATAGCTACCGTGTCACTACTGCCATGTAAAACAACACCAAGATTACTTCCTCCCTCAAAGTGATTACCTTCTATTATTGCATTATGTAGATGTCTAACATAGATATTATGCGCACCTATTGGATCGCGCCCATTATTCTTGAAGGTAGAGTTTATAATTTTAAGGTTATCCCCACTGCCTGCAAAGCCACCTCCACGGCCACCAGAAAGTTGATTATTCTCAATTATTACATTTTCAACCAAGACATTATTTGTACCTTCTGCAAGTAAACCATCCCTTCCCGCATCTCTAATAACAACATTAACTAAAGTACTTCCATGCCCTGTGGTGATTTGAACACCCGTTTTTAGAAGCGCAGGATCATTAATAATTTGTAAGTTTCTAAGGTGAATACTATGACCATTTGTCCATACCGTTGCTCTATAAGCTTTTGCATGCTCGACTGAATTAATTATTGGTCTTGCATTAAATGAATCGCCATAGGCTCCAAAAGTAAGGTTCTCAGAATATACATTATTACTTATAAAGGCATGCACATTAATATACCCACCAAATGAACAACCTCTTTTAAATAAGAAGGCAGAATCACTTGGCGCTGCTTTCCAAGGCTCATGATACTTTGGGTTAGTATATTCATTAGGTTTGGCTGTGTCCCAATACCCCAGTTCTGTTTTCGTGTTTACTTTTTCAAGACTTAACCACGGCGTATCAGGCGATAAACCATCATTTGTATCTTTACCTAATTCACAATCGATATAGTAAGTATTTCCTGAATAGCCAGCGCCACCGATACCATATTCATCTATTTCACCAGCATCGTTACTTGCACCATAGGTCTTTCCATAAGCACTAACTGCACCTGTTGATACCTCTACAGATCTTGCTACTACATCTATTGCTACCTCTTCTCTTGCTACTACATCTATTGCTACCTCTTCTGTGATTTGGATAGAAATTGCCAATACTTCTCCTATAGCGTCAAAAATAATAGGCAAGTCTGTTGCCAGACTATAGTCTGTACTAGGCGATGTATATACACCTAAGTTACTAGCAAGAGCTGCCACTGATAAGTCAAGCCCTGCATTATCATCAATAAAAAGTAAATTATTAACCTGTAAATTGTCAGCATCTTTGGTTGCAATCCTATATTCATTAGAACCTACAATGACGACATTATTGATACTAGAGTTATCTGCAGCTCTAACATCGATATTAAAGTAGCTAATATCACTATCAACATTAAGCTGTAGATTACTAAGGTGAATTGCGTGAGCATTTGTCCACACTACACTACGATGAAGATGATCACCTTTAGCATCATTAATTATTGGTCTTGGTTTTTTTAAATCTCCATAAGCACCAAAGCTATATTCATCAGCATACCCATCTGACGTCCTAGCATGAACATTTATAGCTCCATCAAAAGAACACCCTCGCTTAAATAAAAATGTAGAGCCACTATTTGCGGCGGCCCATGGCGCATGGAAAGCAGGGCGAGTCCAAGGATTAGGAATTACTGTATCCCAATAACCAATCTCAGTTTTTGTTACAACTTTCTCAATACTTGCCCAGGCACTTTCAGGAGAGCTTCCGTCATTATCATCATTGCCTGATTCACAATCGATATAATAAGTTTCAGCAACATAGCTAGCTTCTGTATTGCCCCCTATATCAGAATCCAAATACGGGTCTTTATTGATTGATGTCGCTGTAAACTCGCCTCCTTTACACATTAATAGGTAAGTATCTTCCGTATCAGCATTATATTTTATTTGCTCTACTGCATGATCATAACTAAAAAAAGCATCATCAGCTGATTCACCTAAATTCATATCTGAACCATCATTACATAAGTAATAATACTTCACCCCCAAAGCACTTGGGTGTTTCAACATATCTTGATTGATCTGCCCAATAACATCTGGTTTCGTTTTTTTCACATTACCTGTACATCCAACAAGTACAAGTAATACTACTAAAAGCATATACTTTATATTGACAACTTTCATATTTCCTCCAAATTTTGTAAATTACAAGATCACAATACCATATACTAGCACTCAAAAACACTGACCCTAAGTACCATTACCACCGACTACAAACATACCTTTTATCTTAAATTACTAGATCAGATTTCGTCATATCCATTGAGGTTATTTTCCTGCCATACCCACCCATCCTGAAGCATTTCCATCAATGTCTTTTCAGACATCCAATTGAGTTCAGTGTATGCTAAGTCAACATTAGCATAATAAGCAGCAATGTCACCTGCTCTACGAGCTACTAGGGTATTTTTCCTGTAATTTTTTCAAATTCAGATATCACACCTAATACACTATACCCTCAACCTGTACCTAAATTATATGCATTACAACCGGTTAACTCATCTATTTTTTTAAGCGTTTAAATATGCCCTTTAACTAAATCTATCACATGTATATAATCACGGACACCAGTGCCATCGATAGTAACATAGTCATTACCATACACTTGCAATCTTTTCAATTTACCAATAACCACTTGATTAATATACGGAACCAAATTATTGGGTACTCCATTAGGGTCTTCGCCCATCATCCCACTTTCATTCGCCCAAGCTGAGTTAAAATAGCTTATTCAAGTAGTCAGTATGAAGCTTGCGCAATGCAGGGTATTCTGTGTACTAAGTATTTCATATCTCTATAGCGGACGTTAATATTAGCTTGGCTTTAACTTATTTAACTCTATAATTTTCGGGTACCCACATGCGGGGCCCTCACTGCAATTAAGTTGCACATTAAAAGAGTAGTAAACAAAGCATTATGACGTAGGCGGGATTAGCTTTGCTAAGCGTAGCGCGGTAAACGTAACCCAGAATTTCACTTAAATTTAGAAATGCTGAGTTACGCTTTTATTGCTACACAAAACTAACCCAGACTACGGTATAAGCTATTGTATATAATGGATAAATCTGCCTGTCTGAAAGGTGACTATTTTAACTCTATCAATGATGAATAAAGCAGACTAAAGTCTGCGCCCCATTCAATGTTTAATTTAAGTAAAGCTACGTAATATCAGTGAGTAATATTTATGTATATACACTGTGGCAGTCACAAGGGATTACTGCTTTATGTTGCTGTAAATTTTAAGATCCCGATAATTAAACTCCCGACACCAATCAACATGCCAAAATTCCAACGCATTTGATTTTTTATTTCTTGATGTATACCCATTATCGCTTGGTGTTGTTTTTCTAATTGCTTGTCAACCTGCTCAAAACGTTTATTAACTTGTTCAAAACGTTTATCAACGTGTTCAAAACGTTCTTTAGCTTGCTTCTCTACGTGTTCAAAGCGTTTGTCCACTTGTTCAAAGCGTTTATCAACTTGTTCAAAGCGCTCTTTACTTTGTTGCTCAGCTTGCCTGAATTGCGCTACCA
>Ga0209826_1000909_pt1 | contig 21158 bp, 17 predicted proteins | sample GOMGulsemesocosm_5_FD_184637 | JGI IMG/M metagenome (GOLD analysis project Ga0209826, IMG submission 184637) | Methane-oxidizing microbial communities from mesocosms in the Gulf of Mexico - GOM15C Gulf of Mexico (SPAdes) (version 2) | ecosystem: Environmental > Aquatic > Marine > Cold seeps... | reverse complement strand
CGAGTTTCTGAGAATAGCTCTAACAAAATGACTATTAGTGGTTGACGCCATGGGTTGCTCCAAATTTTTACTAAGATATATGCCAACTAGAGACTGTGCACCAAATCAAAATACAGTTTATCAAAATCCTAACATAGCTTGCCTTTACCTTCACAATTCTGACCATACAATGCCGTTAAGAAATGTATGTCAAATGCCCCTATTACCAAAGACACATCAATAAAATGAAGGTTCTAGATAAGCGTTAGGAATAAAACCAACATTCAAGAGAAAACGATTTTATCGCAAAGTCTCCCTTCGACTTTAAAGATACTAGGACAGAGTTATGACATCCACAATAGTGGCCGGCGTGGACATGGTTAAGTTCGTCAAACCGGGTGAGCAAGAGCCCTATCGTGCAATGGCTTCTAAAGCCATACAAGGGGCCGTAAAAAGCGCGGGAATTAGGCCTGAAGATATTCAACAAGCCTATGCATCTTATGTAATGGGAGATAGCACCTGCGGACAACACGCGCTCTATGACGCATTTCAGACGGGAATCCCGGTCATCAACGTAAATAACAATTGTGCATCAGGATCGAGTGCACTATTTTTGGCACGCCAAGCTGTTTTGTCTGGAGAAGTTGACTGCGCACTGGCCTTCGGTTTCGAGGAGATGCAACCGGGCTCATTGGGATCAAGCTGGGATGATCGTGAAGATCCCATGTCGCGATTTTTAGACGTCCTCGACAAATTCGATGCTCCAAGGGGCCCCGCTGCTTTGCGCTGTTTCGGAGCTGCTGGTAACCACTATATGGAAAAATACGGTGCCAGTTCTGAGGTTTTTGCACAAATATCAGTAAAAAACCGCAGTCACGCTATACGTAATCCCTATTCATTGTTTAACAAGCCACTTACCCTTGAACAGGTGCAGTCCGCAGATGTTATTTGGGGCGATTACCTAACTTTATTAATGGCATGTCCACCATCCTGTGGAGCGAGCGCTGCCATCATCGTTAGCTCGAGTTTTGCCAAGCGTCACGGAATTTCCAAGGGTGTTGAAATCGTCGGCCAAGCCATGACCACAGACACTCAGAACAGCTGGCAGAACCCAATGACGAACGTAGGCTACGACATGAGCGTTCGGGCCGCGACGCAAGTATACAACCAAGCAGGTATCGGCCCCGAGTCAGTCGACGTTATTGAGCTACACGACTGCTTTGCGACTAACGAAGTTATCACCTACGAGGCCTTGGGCCTATGCGGTGAAGGCGAAGCCACAGAGTTTATAGCTCAAGGAAACAACACCTTTGGTGGTAAATATGTGGTCAACCCCTCAGGTGGACTAATGTCGAAAGGTCATCCTATTGGTGCTACCGGCTTAGCCCAGTGCTTTGAGCTCTACCACCAATTACAAGGCAGTGCCGGCGATCGTCAAGTCGACGACGCACGGATAGCTCTACAGCATAATCTTGGGTTGGGTGGCGCGACAGTGGTAACGATGTATCGAAAGTTTTAAAGCCATACAGAGCAATCGATTTTATTCTAGACCCTCTCTAGAGCTTTGCCCCAAAGGACGTTTATCCTTGGGGCACTTTTTATTTTAAGCAACGACGTTCTATTAGCGTTGCGTCGACCGCTTTACTCATCCTTTGAAATATACTAGACTAGCCCGGACTTCGGTTTTATCCATAGCCCTTCAGCCGTGGCGCGCACTTTACCGTCTACTGAGATGGTTCCGGCATTGACTAGTTTACGATCATCGACAGAAATCACCGACGCCTCTAAGCTCAAACAAGTGTCCAATGGTACGGCACCTTGATAGCTGATCCTTAAATCCGCGGTAAAGCCCAAGAAGTTACTGAGCAATTGAGTTCGCGATAGTAGTATGTCAAACACTGCGGCAACAATGCCTCCATGTACTCGTAAGGGCGGGCCTTGAAAAGCTACAGGAATAGTAGCGCTTCCGACGATTTTTTCACCCTTAACCCCTAGCTCCATTGGAAAACCCACTGGAGAAGCTGCACCAATGAGACAACCACTATCCGCGTCCAACAGTAAATCATCACTGTTTGCGGTACCGCAATAGAGTCTTTCAAATAGCTGTGTGCTATCCACCTTGGCGTGACCTTCGAGCTGCGAACTCACTAGCTCGAGCTCTTGGATATAGGCTGACATCTCATCTTCAGAAGCGTCTATTCTCGCTATCTGGGCCGATAATTTCTGCGATACACGACCAAGTCTTCGTCTTTGTAGTTGAGCACTTGAAGGTACCAAATGACGATTATCGCTCATACTGTCCATATAGTCGTATAGCTCTCGTACTGTTCCAGACTTTGTCATACCACCTACCCATTGGTAAAAAATGAAAGAACCACAGAGCCACACGGCCCTGGGGACACTTCTCGGATGCGACTAGAACAAACTAAAGTCATCATCTTCGATACTCATGATCGAAGATACGCCGCTTTCTATACAGGCTTTGTGCGTGAGCGATCGTGGCAGTACTTTATCGAAGTAAAAGGTCGCGGTAGTCGCCTTCACTTTATAAAAAGTGTCAGCACTGCCTGCCGACTGTTTTTTCTTCGCCAATGTTCCCATCCGTCCCCACAACCAAGAAAAGATGATATAACCGCTGTACATCATGTAATCGACAGCAGTTGAACCCAACTCGTCAAGATCACTCATCGTATTGTCGGTAATCATACGTGTTATGGCCTGCCATTCGTCGAGTTTTTGACGCAGAACTTGAGAATATTCATCATCCATAGTTTCTAGATCCTGAGTAATCAAGGCGATGATTTTCTGGTATTTATCGCCGGAATCAGCGATAACTTTACGTCCCAAAAGATCCAAAGATTGAATACCGGTTGTGCCTTCGTACAGGGTCGAAATACGAGCGTCTCGTAGATTTTGCTCCATTCCCCACTCACGAATAAAACCATGGCCTCCGTACACTTGCATGCCAATGCTTGCAGATTCAACGCCCGCCTCCGTCATAAAGCCTTTTGCAATGGGCGTCAAAAATGACAGCAGCTCGGTCGCGGTTTTTTGCCGCTCGCCGTTGGAGTATGTCTCCTGGTCACAAAGCTGTGCTAAGTAGTGAGAAAATGCACGGCCACCCTCCGCAAAGGATCGAATAATCAACAACATACGACGAACATCGGCGTGAACGATGAGAGGATCCGCTGGTCGGTCTGGTGCTTTTACTCCTGTAAGCGCGCGCCCTGCCTCGCGCTCTTTCGCGTAAAACATCGCGCCTTGTAGAGCGACCTCGGCGTGATTCATACCTTGAGATGCCGTACCGATACGCGCAGTATTCATAAAGGTAAACATGCAATGCAAACCACGATGAAGCTCACCGATGAGAAAGCCCTTAGCTCCGTCGAAATTCATCACACAGGTCGCGTTCGCGTGTATACCCATTTTGTGCTCAAGTGAGCCACAGCTTACCGAGTTTCGATCACCTAGCTCAGCGTTGGCTTCAGGCATAAATTTGGGAACTATGAAGAGTGATATCCCTTTGGTTCCCGCAGGTGCATCCGGCGTTCTCGCCAACACAAGATGAACAATATTGGATGCCATATCGTGTTCACCGGCACTGATAAAGATCTTAGTACCGGTAATTGAATAGCTTCCGTCGGAACTTGGTTGCGCCCGAGTTTTTAGAAAACTCAGATCACTGCCGCATTGTGGCTCGGTTAAACACATGGTGCCGGTCCATTGGCCGGAAACCATTCTGGGCAAATAGGTTTGCTTTTGTTCCGCCGTACCATGGGCGCTGATTGTCATTCGACAACCCGCTGACAAACCGGGATACATAGCCCAAGCTTGATTTGCCTGTCCGGTAAATTCACCGCAAACCAAGTCAACCGACAATGGCAGTCCTTGACCACCAAACTCCTCTGGCATACTCAAACCAGGCCATCCGCTCTCTACATATTGCTGATAGGCTGCAGAAAAACCTGTCGGAGTATTCACTCCGTCGTCACTCCAGATACAGCCTTCCTCATCGCCACTGCGACGCAACGGGGCCAAAATATTTTCAGAGAATTTTGCCGATTCGTTAAAGATCGCTTCGCGTAGTTCAGTGGTTACGCCTTCGCAACCTGCGAGTTTTTGATAGTGTTCATCGCAACTGAGTAGCTCTTCCAAAACAAAGCGCACATCGCGTAATGGAGCCTTATACTCGTACATATTTGTACCTCAGAAAATAGTTAAATGTTGTTTCAGGGGGAGGATTTGTGGCGAGACTTCCCTGTCATTTATCCGACTCAATGAAAACTATAGTGAGGCGGATCGTCACCACTTTAGATAGGAACTATACGACTTCAAATAGCGCGGCTGCGCCCATGCCACCACCAATGCACATAGTAACCACGACGTACTTTACACCCCGACGCTTTCCCTCTAGCAGCGCGTGCATGGCCATTCGAGTGCCGCTCATTCCGTACGGATGACCAATTGATATCGCCCCGCCATTAACGTTCAAATTTTCATTCGGTATACCCAACTTATCTCGGCAATAGAGTACTTGTACTGCAAAAGCTTCATTCAGCTCCCATAGGCCAATATCATCCATACTCAAATTATGACGTTTCAACAGCTTGGGTATAGCGTAAATCGGACCAATACCCATTTCATCAGGCTCACAACCAGCGACCGACATACCTCGGTAGATACCCAGCGGCTCGATACCACGCTGCTGCGCGAGCTTGCCTTCCATCATTACGACGGCCGCTGCACCGTCAGAAAGTTGCGACGCATTACCACCCGTCACTGTGCCACCGTCGCGCACGCTCTTGAGACCAACGAGACCTTCAAAAGTCGTATTGGGTCGATTACCTTCATCAGCCGTCAGTGTGACTTTCTGCTCGGACACCTCTTGAGTTTCGCGATCGGTGACCAACTTAGTTGCGGAAACAGAAATAATTTCATCATCGAATAGCCCATCGCGCTGAGCACCGGCCGTGCGCATCTGCGACTGCAGAGCATACTCGTCCTGTGCATCACGAGAAATGTTGTATCGCTTAGCCACCAATTCAGCAGTATCGAGCATCGGCATATGAATATTCGGCGCATGAGACATGACTTTTGGATCAACCATGCGGTGTAAATTCATGTGCTCATTCTGAACCAGACTGATGGACTCTGCACCGCCAGCCAGAACAACCGGCGAGCCATCGACCATAATTTGTTTGGCTCCGGTGGCGATCGACATAAGACCTGATGAGCACTGTCGATCAATCGTCATACCAGAGACACTGACAGGCAAACCTGAGGCCAAAGCTACCTGACGACCGAGATTCCCACCTTGAGATCCCTGTTGAATAGCCGCGCCAAAGATACAGTCGTCAATTTCTCCCGCCTCGATACCCGCACGCTCAATAGCCGCTTCAACGGCGTATGACGCTAGTGAAGGGGTTTCGATATTATTAAATGCGCCGCGATAGGCTTTTCCGATCGGTGTGCGTGCCGCAGAAACAATCACTGCTTCTTTCATGAGAACATCCTTAAATCAAAATAGAGTGAGGCGTCAGTTGACGCCACATTAAAATCTAGCGTGAGATCAACTTTTCGCTTCTAACTCAGCCATCGCCTTCAAGACAAACTTCTGACTTTGCTCTGCACCAGACGTCAATTTTGCTTGCTTACTAATGTCGATAATATCGTCCCAACGCTGTGAAATCGTATCGGCGCTTTGCTCATCGGGTGAAAGGAAGATTCCATCACTTTCATAAATATCAGACACCGCATAACCACCAGCCCCTGCGCAAAGAGTGGTATTGTTTGGCGAATTTTCCGAACATAAGTACACCGCAGCTGCGGTCACTGATTCTGGGGCCAACAATTGAGCAAACTCCTCTGGCATTAACCCTTCGGTCATACGAGTCGCTGCTGTGGGTGCCAATGAATTGATGCAGATGTCGTGCTTTGCGCTCTCTAGAACCAGAGTTTTCATCAGTCCGAGCACGGCCATTTTGGCAGCGCCGTAATTACTTTGACCAAAATTACCGTACATTCCACTCGAGGAAGTAGTCATGACAATACGACCGTAATTCTGTTCACGCATAATGTCCCAAACTGCCTTGGTACAGTTGACTGATCCCATCAAGTGCACATCGATCAACGCCTTAAAATCGTCGAGTGGCATTTTGCTGAATGATCTGTCGCGAAGAATCCCTGCGTTGTTAATTAGAATATCAACCCGTCCCCACTTTTCCATGGCCTGCTTAACCATGTCCTCGACTTCGCCAAAGTTGGTTACGTTAGCGCCGTGACAAAATGCCTCGCCACCATTTTCTTTAATGAGCTCCACAACCTCTTCCGCCGCCTCTGATGATCGGCCTAAACCAGTGCGGTCTCCTCCAAGCTCATTGACCACGACTTTTGCGCCGCGTGCGGCTAGTTCAAGCGCATGCGATCGACCTAAGCCATTACCTGCTCCAGTAACAATCGCAACTTTTCCTTCAAAACTAATTTTCATATATACCTCTACTACTGAATTTGGTAGATCTAAGTTCAATCTTTTTAGGTTTAGGCAACCATTTGGACTGTAATCCATTCTGCCACTAGTGCTGGTTTGTCTTCGCCTTCGATCTCGACAGTCACTTCCGTTCTAATTCGATATTGGCCTGGCGATTTTTCGACAATATCCAAAAACGTGGCACGGCCACGTATACGACTACCTACTTTTACTGGTGCCAAAAAACGTGCTTTATCGAATCCGGAATTGACGCCCATAAACAGGCCTTCAATCAAAAGGCTGTAACTCTCAGCAAAGTGCGACAACATCGACAGCGTCAAGAAACCGTGTGCGATCGTTGAACCAAAGGGCGTGTTCTTCGCCTTTTCTGGATCCACGTGAATGTACTGACGATCAAGAGTACAGTCGGCAAATTGATCAATCTGGCTCTGGTCAACCACGTGCCAAGGTGTTGGTTCAGCCTCATAACCAAGATAGTTTTCGATTTCGTCTTTTTTGATAGTGATTGTCATGCTACTTCTTCCTAAATAGATTCAACTTGATAACGTTCGAGCAGTAGATCTGCAAATTTTTTCTGGGTGTGATCGGCATCGCCAAAGGTGGTGTTAATTGTCATCAAGCGTTTCACATAATGACCAACATCCAGCTCATCAGTTACGCCCATACCACCGTGCAACTGAATTGCTTCGCCGCCAATTTTTCGCCCAACCCGACCGATCATGACTTTTAGGGCCAAGATATTTCTGTCGGTATCATCGCCCTCTTCGTCGATCGAACAAACGGTTCTAAATAGAAGCGACTTGGCCTGTTCATATTCAATAAACATATCGGCCATACGATGTTGCAAAGATTGGAACGATCCAATGGCAACACCAAATTGTTCACGAATTTTTGCGTACTCAACGGTAGTGGTATACAGTTTTTCCATAATACCTACGGCTTCAGAACACATGGCAACGGTTACGGTATTTACCATTTTCTCAACCAGTAGCGCCGCTTGACCCACATTCCCAACAACGTCATTGGCTGCAACAAATACATCGTCAAAATTGATGTGGGCGGCTCGCTGACCATCCATCAACTGATAGCGCTCACGCGTAATGCCTTGAGCCTTTGCATCCACCAAAAACAGGGATGTCCCTGCAGGTGAAAATTGACCGCCGTCGGTTCGGGCAAGCACCACTAACTTGTCGGCATTACCACCATTAAAGACTACAGTTTTTTTACCATTGATGATAAATCCGTTGCCCTCAGAAATAGCGGTCGTCTTAACGTCGAATAGTTCATAACGGCTCTGACGTTCTAAGAAGGCAAACGCACCTTGCAAACACCCTCCGATGAGGCGTTCAATGGTTTCCGAAAAATCAGCACTATTAGCACTCTGGCTCAGCAGCCCACCAAACATCAATGCGCTTGGTATGTACGGTTCGGTAACCAACCCCTTACCAAACTCCTCCATTACCACCATCAGATCGACAGCTGATCCGCCCAAACCACCCTGCGCTTCTGGAAACGGAACAGCCAACCAGCCCAACTCAGAAAACTGAGACCAGACCTCGGTGCTGATGCCAGATTCAGACTCTATTACCTTTCGTCGGGTTTCAAAGTCGTACTCACCTTGCGCATAGCGAGCAACGCTTTCTTTGAGCATCTGTTGCTCATTTGTTAAATCGAAATCCATGTTTTTCCTCCGAATAGCTAGTACGAGTTAAAGCCCTAAAACGAACTTGGCAATAATTCCTCGTTGAATTTCATTGGACCCACCGTAGATACTGGCCGCTCGACCATACATATACTGCTCGCGAGCATAGCCGGAAAACTCGTGACCCAATTGTTCCGCGGTCAATTCGCACGGAAGAATACCGCCATAGTAGCCAGCCAGATCCACTCTCAATTCTTGAATGGCCTGTTGAACTTCAGTGCCTTTGATTTTTAGAATGGAAGATTCCGCTCCTGGACCATGTCCCTTCATGGCTTTTGCCAAAGTTCTCAGTTCAGTGAACTCCAACGCCATCAGATCAATTTCCACATCGGTAAGGCGTTTTCTAAAAGACGGATCTTCTAGCAAGCTCTTACCACCACTAATTTCTTGCTGCGCCCACTCTCGTATGCAAGCCATATCACGCTTTGAATCTGCAACTCCTGCCATTGAGCGCTCGTGAGTTAACAGAGCTTTGGCGTAGGTCCAGCCTTTGCCAGCTTCTCCGACCAGATTTTCCTCAGAGACCTCGACGTTGTCGAAAAACACTTCATTGAGTGTGTGACGACCATCGATCGACACAATAGGCTTAACGGTGATACCTGGAGTATTGATATCTATCAGCAGAAAACTGATGCCATTTTGCCTTTTAGGCTCTTTGCTGGTCCGCACGAGGCAGAAAATCCAATCGGCGTATTGAGCATAGGTCGTCCACACCTTGTGGCCATTGACTACGTAGTTTCCATCTTCCAAGGTCGCCGTTGTTTTCAATGAAGCAAGGTCGGATCCAGCACCTGGCTCTGAATACCCCTGACACCACCACTCATCACTACTAAGAATCTTTGGTAAAAAACGTTGCTTTTGGGCTTCGTTACCAAACCCCAAAATCACCGATGACAACATTTTCAAGCCAAAGGGCATGACATCCGGGGCACCCGCTGCGGAGCGCTCTGATTCAAAAATGAACTTCTGCGTAATTGACCAGCCCGAACCGCCATATTCAGGAGGCCAGCTCGGTGCAATCCAGCCTTTAGCATTGAGCTTCTTTTCCCACTCGACTTGAGCGTCTTTGAAGGTCTCTTCGCTCGCTAGTCGACGTGCTAAATCGGCAGTATAGCTTTCGCACATAAACGCTCTGACTTCATCGCGGAAACTGAGATCTTCCGCGGAGAATTTCGTATGCATAATGGTTTTCCTATAAGGCGTGTATTCGATAACACCATAACGAAACGGTGGATATGTCTCTATCTAACAGACACACTAGGAAGCATTGCACTCACTCGCAATGCCCTAGTTTGATTCAAAAAAACTAAGAGTCTTTCGGCTGACATCGAATCATCAGAGTTTCAGTACCCTCAACAGCCACCTCATTCCTCTGATTAATCACTTGGAATTTCGATTGGACAATACCCCGACCTCCATGACTGGTGAGTCTAGTGTTAACCACTGAAATCTTTGCTGTAATGGTGTCGCCGATGACAACCGGACCGGGGAACTTCACATCTGTTCCCAAAAACGCTACGGTGGTTCCGTCAACTATTCCCAGCTTTTGCTTAAGCCCTGAATACATCGACATCACCAGAAGGCCTTGTGCAATTCGCTGTCCGAAAGGTTGCTGCTTGGCGTATTCTTCATCGGTATGCATTGATGCATTATCCCAAGAAAGTGCACTGAACATCACAATGTCCGTTTCTGAAACTGTCCGAGATGGCGTCGTGTATTCTTCGCCAACGATAAACTCTTCAAAGTACTTTGCAGCCATGGTCAGTTAGACTCCGATTTTCGAGTATTTCTCTGGTAGCGGACGCTCTGGCACACCGGTGTAATCGCGAACAACCGGTGGAACGATACGAAGCGGTACGCCTTCTTTAACTTCTTCTTGAATGTGTGCGATCAAGGCTGGCATGTAGGCAATAGCAGCAATACCGGTGTACTCAAATGGCTCCATACCCAACTCCGCTCCAATGCAGGCAACACGAGCGGGCCAGTTGAGTGAAATTTCACGGCCGAATTCTTTTTCCGCACGCACACGAATCGCTTCATAGAGCGCCGATTTATCGCCAAAAATATTCAACTTGTGCTGAACTTTCAACAGGCTTTCTGCACGAAGATCATCGGCGCGATATAGCGGATGGCCTAAACCAGGCAGAGCCTCGCCGCGCTCGGTATAATCAGTGACAACTCGATCTGCGATCTGCTCCACAGTTAGGTTTTCTTTTTTCATCGTCGCATAAGATTTTTCCAGAAGCTCTCCAGCAAATTGCGGAGATACATAGGTTCGACCAAGTGACAAAAGGCCGGCCGCGATACCCGGCATTGGTGAATCCGGCGATGCCGAGGTGATAGTACGACCTGGGACGGTTACCATGCTATTGAAACCATAGTCACCAATGGAGCACAGAAGCACATTGACCATAGTGGCTTGCTTTTCGTTGGGTAGCTCTCCTTTTGTGACAAGAAACACTAATTCAGCGAAAGACATATTACTTTCAATGATGTCGCACAACGGGTAGCCACGAACAATGGAGTTGCCCGTTTCTTGATTAACGGTACTGATCTTTGTCGACCAGTATTGCTTCCAATCGTTGTTTTTAAGAAACGAAAACAGCGATTTTCTCTTTTTCTTAACTGTCATAAAACTCTCCTACTACGAATAATTTGGGTTGGTAAACATCTACTGATTCCAATAGTTCAACCAACGGCCACCTGCAGTGCGTAATGTGAAGGTTTGGCAAAAGACATTGAATGTTAGAATCTGTACTTACACTTACCCAGAACATTCCTATTCGTTTTTGAGTAGAAGATTCAGGCACTACTTTGGATAGCTGTTATATATCTAACAGGCGAAAACAGTATAGAGCCACAGGCTCTCCAAGACCCTACTAAGGTCTACTATTTGGTCGTCACAGCGACTCTCATCAGTCGAGCACGGAGGCTCTAGTTTGGAACTTTCGGTGTTTTGGAGGCGCGCTAAACCGCCTGTCTTAATGAGGGGTGACGTAGAAAGTAGACGAAGCGGAAATGCAGATTGACACTTAAAAACATCATGGCGACAGAAGGGTATTGATAGATTACAGCATTGTGAATAGCCGTCTATGCTAGTGCATTTGGTTTTGGAGATTACTTTAGGGGCCCTTCAGAATCCATCAAAGAGCCTCTGTCATCGCGTATACGAAGACAGAGACAACTCACTTATAATGACAATAATCTAGTCAAAATTATAGGTTCCACGGAGGCCCCAGACACGACCTTTATCTACGTATCCGACGTGCATACCCGACAGAAGCGGACCATCTTGACCAGCTGTCAAGGTTTGCTCATCAGTAATATTGTTGCCAAACAACATTACCTCCCAATCACCACTGATCGATTTCAGCCCGGCGCGCAGATCAAACTTCCATGCGGCATCCTGCAGACTGGCATCGTTCAGATCGTCATCAGTGTAGTATTCATCCTTGTAGTTGGCGTCTCCACCCAATTGAAATACTAGCGACTCTGCGATTTCACGTTCATAAGCCACGCTAATTGCGCCACTCCACTCGGGCGCAAAGACACCCGTTTCCCCTGATAGGTCAGCTACGCACCCACTAGCACTTGCGCCCGGATTAGCCAGAACATACCCTAGCTGCGCATCAACATTACATGACGCAGTATCATATTTGTCATAGGCGTAATCCAAGTAGGCAACATTCGCGCTCACATTAAGGAACTCTGTCGCCTGCCACTGCCATTCTACTTCAGCGCCTTCAATAGTCGTCTCTGCCGCATTACCAACCGTGAAACTAGTTCCGTTAAACGATGTCACCTGGAGATTGGTGTACTCGGTATGAAATAGCGCCCAATTCAAACGCATGGTACCTTCGGCCAAGGTGAACTTTCCACCCAGCTCAACAGTCTTTACCTCTTCATCTTCATACTCATAATCTTCAGTTGGCGTCTCCCCAATACCGTCGCCATCTAGATCAATAGCTTCCAAATCATCTGCACCGTTAAAACCACCACTCTTATAACCTTCGGAATAGCTCAAATAAACCATGCTATCCTCACTGACATCCCACTCAACGCTCAATCCAGGAGTGAGATTCTCGGATCGACGATCAACACCGTTGAAATCATGACGATAGGTTCCAAACCTAGCCCACATACCATCAAGCGCTGACTGTAATAGATAGTTATCAGGATCACTGTCCGAGACCGATTGACCTAGATTGTCATCTGTCGTCAATAGAGTTTTATCAACCTCCTTTTCATCAACTGCATAGCGCAAACCAAAAGTGACTCGCAACTGAGGATTAACCTCCCAAACCGCCTGAGCAAATGCTGACACAGTCTCTGCGTCTTGCTCTAGGCTATTGTGACGGTAAATGGAATCAACCGTATAGGCCCCGCCACTCAGGTAGGAGAATAGATTGGAGTATCCACCTGTGATAGCACTCACAATAGCCGGCTGACCAAACGAAGAGTTAATACCAACTGTGCCGTCAACTTCGAGCGTTTGTTGCTCGAAATAGGCACCAACCGTCCAGTCTATAGGACCTTCGCTGGTGGTACTTAAGCGGAATTCCTGACTGAGTTGATCAAAATCCTGTTTGCCACCTGCACTAATGAAATCCAAAGGGCCAAAATCTCCGTCAAGGCCCGACGTATTTTCATAGGTGGAATAGGCCGTTACCGAGGCCAGAGTAAAATTCTCAAAGCTCCAGTCGATGTTTAGTACCGCGCCACGGGTCTCAAGCTCCATACCCTCGTCGTAGAGCGAATTGTTGTTGTTTTTATAGCCGGTAAAATCTTGACCGACATAATTGGCGATTTCTGGGTAAGCCATGTTGGCCACCGCGAATCCGATCGGCGCAAGCTGGGATACTGCAGCCAACTCACCTGCGTCAGACGACACCGGCTCAAACGCAGTCAGGACAATTGGGTTGCCGGAACTATCCATATTCGAATAGGATAACTTCAAGTTGGCACTTAGGTCATCGGTGGGTTCCCATAGCACACTTATTCGCGCACTGATCTCTTCATTGCTGGCCTCTTCTTCGTCCAATAAGGCGTTGTCAACCCAACCTTCGGCATCTCGGTATTTGACCGCGACTCGCGCACCAAGGTTCTCACTGAATGTAGTATCCATTATTGCAGTATAAACCTGAGAGTCGGTCTCGGGCTCAAACTCAGCACTCACTTTTGCGGTAGTTTCTTCGCTTAATGACGGCGATGCAGTGGTGATATTGACTACACCTGCAACAGTATTTTTACCAAAGAGTACACCCTGAGGACCACGCAGAACCTCAACTCGCTCAACATCAAGAAACGGTGATCTATACTGGAGACTACGGCCCATATAGGCGCCATCGATATACATACCAACAGACTGCTCAAAGGCACGATTACTACCCGACCCAACCCCACGAATAAAGATGTTGTCACTCACAGCACCTACGCCAATTTGAAGACCTGGCACACTGCTGGACAGGGCTTGTAGATCATTCATCCCAGCATCAGAAATTTTTTGACCATCAACGGCCGACATTGAAATAGGAACATCCTGTAGGTTCTGCACTCGTTTTTGTGCAGTTACAATGACTTCTTCAAGAACGAACACCTCGTCCACTGCTGCAGCGACAGCAGATGCCAGCAACAACGGAGCAAAAATTGCACTCTGTGCCACTGCTCGTCTAATTTTCAGTTGTTTCATACTCTCATGCTCTTTGTAAATTTTATTATGTCGAATAGCATCTTTGGATACGCCATCACGAATTCACGAAAATCTTGAACTCACCCGTCACTCTTACTGGCGGCAGTTTTACAAGACTGCTCAACAGGCTATCTCAAAAGCTGATCACTCAGCAGGTCAATTTCGCCAATTCCTTTGTCCGTATCGAGCCCCAAAAACACGCTACCAAAAGTAATGGATAAACCAAGCTGGTGATCCCTAGCAGTCACAACACCTCAGAGTTTTCGCCAAAACACCCACCACCAATGCCATGAATCAAATGAACGAACCCATTCGGTTGAAGGTTTTGGACAGCAAATAGGTAAGAAGTGGAATACCCTAATCTCTCAACCGCATGATAATTTTCGGTTTGAATCATCTGCACGCAGCCCAACGATGAGCTGACTACGCAGTAGAGATAATCGAAACATAGGGAGTCGACATGTTGATATCTTCATCTACGACAATGGGGGGTTACGTCCTCGGCATCGCCAATGCTCTCGACCAGCAGGGCCTAGACAGCGAGAGCATTCTATGCAGAGCGGGGATTGAAAAAAGGCCTAGAAACGATCCAACCGATCGATTGGCCGCAGAGAATATCAGCCGACTATTCTCTGCCTGCCTCAACATCACCAAAGACGAATACTTCGGCATAGAAGCATCTCGATATCTGAACGTTTCTAACTTCCATTCAGTTGGATACTCTCTAGCGGCCAGCGAAACACTGAAAGAATTTTGTCACAGGGTAGAGCGCCACATCAAACTTGTATCGCAAGCGAGCTCCGCCCGTGTAAAGACCATTGGAAATACTGTCAGTCTAATTTTTCGGATTGGTGATGAGGTATGTCACGAATCTCAAGATACTGCGGTAACCTTCCTAATTCGACTAATGCGCTCTGTATATAAAAGGGATTTTAAGCCTCTTCATGTGGATTTAATCAGACCGTCACCGTCATTGGGTGAAAAACCTTTTTTAGATTTTTTCCACAGCCCAGTCGCTTTTGATAAACCAAGAATTGCAATCCATTTTAGTAAAGCGGATATGCTGAAGCCTCTGATCGGCGCAAGCCAAGAACTAGCTCAATATAACGACACCCTAGCCATCAAGTATTCAGCCTTGGTCGACTGTTCAGACATATCCCAAAAGGTTACCTCAGAGATATTGGAGCTATTGCCTTCGGGTAGAATTTCCAAAAATCTCATTGCTGAAAACTTGCATATGAGCATCAATAATCTACACAATAAATTGGCGCGACAAAAAACCTCATACACTGAATTATACGATGAGGTCAGGAAAGGCATTGCCTGTGATCGCTTAACCCAAAATCATACATCCATCAGTGAAGTTTCGTATTATTTAGGCTTTGCCGACACCAGTAACTTTACTCGCGCTTTCCGACGTTGGATGGGTATTTCACCTACCGAGTACCGGCTATCAAGGCTAGGTGGGTAGAAGAGATAGCTTAAACTTCGCCAGCCCATGATTTCCAGATTAAGAAAGAAAAGTTACATGATAATCGCGTCAAATACTCTTTGATGCGGAACACTTTCCCCACAATTCCCAACAAGATCAACATGAGCTTTTTCTACGCCCTCTGACCCTATAAAATCACAGCTAAGGACATCGTATGGTTCATTTGATGTCAACACTAAATTGAATCAGCGACCAATCGTAAAACACACAATCAATCGCTATTTACCGACTCCTCATATCGAACAATTCAGCTCATTTTTTCTACTGAGTTAACCCACTTTACGATCTGAGTCTTTCCAATATCTTTCTCTAACATGGCGCCTGAGTACCTTACCCACCGCACTTTGCGGGAGTTCATCAACAATGGCTATGGTTTTTGGGGACTTCCGGCCACCCACCGCGTCTTTTACATGTCGGATAATATCGTGTTCACTAGTACTTGCACCTTCTCGAAGAACAACTTCAGCATGCACAGCCTCCCCCCACTCTTCATGCGGAATCCCCACTACCGCTGACATTATGACATCGGGGTGTGAACTGATTGCCGCCTCTACTTCGGTGGCGTAGACATTGAAACCACCACTAATAATCATATCCTTGATACGGTCAACAATATAAATGTAGCCATTAGCATCCATTTTTGCGACATCACCAGATTTCCAAAAGCCATTTTCAAATTCCGCAGCAGTGGCTTCCGGATTGTTAAAGTATTGCTTAATGGTTGACCGAGATCGCACCCACAATTCTCCCAACTCGCCTCGTTCAACTGGTTGCCCTTCATCATCGATGAGCATAATCTCCATACCTAGAGATGGTTTTCCACAGGATTTAAGATGTTCTTGATCAGATTCAATATCATGAGAAGCACGATCAAGATAGGTGATCGTTCCCAAACTTTCGGTCGCAGCGTATACCTGCACAAAAACATTACCCATGCGTTTCTGAAGGCTCTTCAATTTGTCAGCCGCAATTGGCGCCGCTCCGTAAAATATCGTCTCTATAGACGAAAGATCACAGTGGCCCGCATCCGGAAGCTCCAACAATCGATACATCAATGTTGGCACCATGGTACTTGTAGTAATGCGTTCACTGGCTACATGACGACACCAAGCAGATAGGTCTGGAAGATTCATAGTGACCGTACAAACGCCGCGAAGGAACGCCGAGAAAACCTGCATTCCACTTCCGTGACTAATCGGTGTTATATGTAGAAATCGTGAGTCCTGATGCAGAAGCTCATCAACACACAGACCATAGACATCGCTAGAATGAATCCAATTGTCTATCGTGTACTCAGCACATTTCCCCAACCCAGTGGTTCCGCCGGTAAAACGTAGCAACACCGTATCTTCGCGGTCATCGTGTTCGACCATGGGCAACTTGTCGCTTACGCCCTCTAATAACGTCCAAATATCACACGCCCCTAAATCCGCATTATCTAACGAATCCATACAGACAATCGTAACGCCCTGTTCACGTAACATACCGCCATATTCCGCTAAGAGTGCATTCTCAATGAATACAACCTTTGGCTGAACCAGTGCGACCTGCCTTGCATGCTCGGAAAATGTATCTCGATAATTCGTCCATGTAGATATCGCCTCACCTTTAAAACTCGTCCAAATATGCAGCAAACTTAGGTTATCATTTTCAAGAATACTCAAATAGCGATCTCCGCACCGAAGATTCAATTTTTCGTGCATCATATTCCCGATTCGATTACTGAGAAGATGCAGCTGCCTAAAGCTGTAACGACGATTTCGCTCTATATTGACTAGCGCCTCTCGATCACCGTAACAATCAACAACCCCTTCAAAAATTTGACCAAAGTTCATATTCATTTGACATTTCCTCTTACTTATTATGTTTAGACTATAAATTGCAGACACTATCTACAGTTTTCGATATAGGGCACATTCGATCATCTAATCTAACGAACAATTCCATATAATTTTAAATCAACAAAAATTGACTTCGCAATATGATCATTACAATAGTGCAGCTACCACTGATATTTACCAAAAAAAATAGATCACTATCAACCTAAAATATATATTTTTCGATAAATAAAGAAATCGAAACATCGCTAACAGTCAACCCCCGCAATAACCAAAAAACGTTACAAATCACATATTAATCGGTACAAACCAGTCGTAAACAACGGACTCCAAAATCTGTTTTTTCTGACATCAACCCAACTAATTTTTTAACCAAACTTTTCCGCAACCAGCCTAGCAAAACCATCTTATTTGGCCGGTCTATTTCCACAATCATTCAGTCATTTTCTCTATCAGAACAACCTCTAAAGTAACAACAAACAAGACAATATAATAACTACAACCCCGTAAAAACACTCTGACGCAATCATCAGAAACATCGAAAACAACAACAGACGAAAACAACACCACCTAAAACAGCAACAGAATATTCATAAATTTCAAAAGGTTACAAACAGAACACGTTCGCACCTTAAGCATCAAACAAAATCCAACAGGAAAAGCCGTATAGTTTTAAGCCTTAAAAACCAGAGAATCCGGTAGAACTTAATGACTATATACAGCAGTCAAAATAGAGCTATTACTCAACATCACCGACTTGAAGAAATTTCTTAATCATGGTGTTATGTAAACTACAAATTCGAACAAATACTGCGAGACCACTTGAGAAACCTGAAACGAAATCAACCAAAGAAAACCTATCATTTACGGCTTATAGATTTAGATTCTATGAGGCAGAAATATAGAAAACGGTAAACATAAAATCTTTTCTATCTACTCTCTACAAACGAGAAGTTTCTAGCCTATAGAAAGCCTATCTACATCACTATGAAAACTGAAGAACATAGACAAATTATGGAACGGCCTAAATAACCTTCGTGAAAGGATTTTTCAAGTCGGAATAGAAATCGGAGAGAACGAAAATAATGACGACTAGATATTTGCCGACAATTTAGTCAGATTCCCTAGAAAGTAAAGATAGAGAATCCTGCGTTATCCATTACTGAGATACACACCGGAAATGAACACTAGCTTTTGAAGTCTTTTAGACACCACATCAGATACGTGCGATTACAGGTCATCAGAGGAGAATGAGATGAAACAAGCACAACCCGTAATCGCCATTCTTGGATGCACTGGTGAGCTAGACACTAGACTTTCTTATTGTTGGATACAAGCAGGCTACAAAGTCATTATTGGTTCGCGCCTTGAGGAAACATCGCAATTTTCAGTAGAAAAAATTCACAAAGTTATGAGTGAATGCAATCAAAGAACACATCAATCTAAAAACGATGATCAGCATAGTCTCAGCGGAATGTACCGATATCGATTTCCTCACAGTCCCCGACACCAGTGCAACTCACCTTCGCCAACGACTAAAAGAACTGTGTGATGTAGAAGTCACCATTGTTATTAATGATAGCGCCGGACGCGCTTGGCAAAACTGTACCGTGGATTCTAAACCGCTAGAGAACATGATCGGTCAGATGGATATATTTAGCAGTCTAATGGAAGTGACTCAAATTGCCATTGCCGATGAACTAGCCGCCGCCAGCTGCTTTTTGATGGGGAAAGCTGATGAATCTATACCATTAATATTAATTCGCGGTGCAAATTTTCCGGTGATCGAGGCAGGCTCCCAATCCCCGAGCCGTGCACGAGAACAGGATTCATTTCGCTAAGCGACAACTTTTTGGACTGGCCGATTAGATCGACGCAATCAAGCCAAAAATTGAAGCAAGTTATTAACTAAAGTAAGAGAGGTTACACCTATGTATACAGATTTATGTAAGAAACTGAACATTGAAGTTCCAATTTTTGCATTTACCCATTGTCGAGATGTCGTGGTTGAAGTCAGCAAGTCGGGTGGCATTGGCGTCTTCGGCGCAGCTTTTGTAAACAGCCTCGAAGAACTAAAAGAAGAGCTGGACTGGATCGATGCCCACATCGGTGATCATATCTACGGTTTTGACATTGTTATTCCCGGTGCCGCTGTCGGACAAGGGAGTGGGATGTCTGCCGCGGAGCAAGAAGACAAGCTATGGGAGATGATCCCACAAGAACACACTGATTTTACCAACAAAATTCTAACTGAGAGCGATGTTCCAAAATGGAATGATGACTCTCGTCCGCCAATGGGTGCGTGGACTTTAGAGCAGGTCATGCCGATGTTGGAGGAGGCCTTAAAACGACCTCAGTGTAAGGTAATCGTCAATGCATTGGGCACTCCACCTGACCACGTAACAAAAATGGTACAAGATAGCGGTCGCCTTATAGGAGCTCTCACTGGCACCAAAAAGCACGCGCTGGCTCATAAAGAAGCTGGATTGGATTTCATTGTTGCTAACGGCGGTGAAGGTGGAGGTCACTGTGGGGATGTTGGAAGTATCGTTTGCTGGCCAGAATTGATTGATGCAGTGGCGCCAATGCCTGTGGTGGCTGCAGGCGGTATTGGCAATGGACGGCAGATGCTTGCGGCAATGGGAATGGGAGCTGCCGGAGTATGGACTGGCTCTTTATGGTTAACGGTAGAAGAGGCTCACGCTGAAATGTCGCAAAAAGAAGCATACTTAAAGGCCGAATCAACCGATGTCACTCGCACCAAAACATACACCGGTAAAGGTTGTCGTGTTCTTCGAAACGAATGGACTGAAGCGTGGGAGAATCCTGCCACCCCTGATGCTCTTCCTTTCCCATTGCAATTGTTACTCACCTCCGACCTCAGACGACGAACCGAAATGTACGCTTCCGCCGGTGATGCACAAAAGATAGCGGGCAATGCTTGTGGTCAAGTTATAGGACAACTCAACAATATTGAATCCTGTCGTGGTGTTGTCACCAGAATAATTACTGAGTATATAGATGCATTGGACGCACTCAATTCTTTAATGCCAGAAGAATAGAGTCTGCTACGGTTTTTCGATATTACCAAGCGGTATGTCTTCGATGAGAGTGGTTCACATGGTGGTATCAGCTTACACCTGTAAACCGCTCTCTTGAAGTATCTCGTGGCGTAAGTAGCGAACGTCAACGACTCCGTTGCCGCCATCAAATATCGACCTAGGCGATTATTGTTAAGCACGATCTCGGTTACCAGAATAGCAACGCCGACATCGGTCAATTCAATATTAGTAACGACAATGTACAGGGCTTGCTGTTGCCGGAAGATTTCGATGCTAGGCCACCGACATTCATCAGCAATTGGAGAAGACTCTCTCATTATTTCACGGTTTCGATGAATGGAGTCTTGGACTATCTGGTTATGAAATTCTTCTAGTGAACTCAAAGAATTACTGAGATTTGAACTACCGATAGTTCTGTTACTACCCCTTCCTGAGTTACCGAAATTAGGCGAGATTAGCATCACCGCTACAAAGTTCTAGAAATAGTCAAGCTTGAGTTTTCGATAATCTTGACAGTTTTGACCTTTCCCCTGAAATTCACACCATGAAATTGATAAGACTTCCAGTTAACCTAAGGGTATGGAGATATCAACATAAGAAACGGTACTCAGAAGAACAAACTATCAAGGCCATTAAAGAGCACGAAGCCGGCGTGAAGGTTGATGATATCTGCCGTACACTGGGAATATCGAGCGGCACGCTCTTCAACTGGCGAAGCAAGTACGCGGACGTGAAGTTAACGAAGCTAAGCATCCGCGGGATGCTTGAAAATGAGAATAGTGAGCTCAAGAAGCTATTGGCTGAGAAGCTTCTGGAAAACGAAGCGATGGAGGATGTTCTCACAAAAAAGCGGTAAAGTCCTCTGGGCGTAAAGCAGTAGCCAGAGAGCTGATAAATACCCACGGTATT
>Ga0209826_1000908_pt1 | contig 21168 bp, 21 predicted proteins | sample GOMGulsemesocosm_5_FD_184637 | JGI IMG/M metagenome (GOLD analysis project Ga0209826, IMG submission 184637) | Methane-oxidizing microbial communities from mesocosms in the Gulf of Mexico - GOM15C Gulf of Mexico (SPAdes) (version 2) | ecosystem: Environmental > Aquatic > Marine > Cold seeps... | reverse complement strand
TACTAGCAGTTGGTATTTCGACACAAGTAGGGCAAGTAGCTTTAACTCGTGCTATGCAAACAGAAACTGCTAGTCGAGCGACTAGCTTTGCGTACCTACAAGTTGTTTTTGCGATTATATTAGGTGCTGTTTTCTATCAGGAAATACCGAATGCTGGGACGCTGATTGGCGCAGGTTTTATTATTCTGGCAGCATATTTGAATGTTGTTTGGCACAATAAATTGCAGGCTTAAGCTTGCTGATAGCTTGTAAAGAAAATGGAAGGAGTTTGGATGACTAGGTATTTACCGGTAGCATTGTTTTTATTGTCGATTGCTTTTTTATTGCCAGGTTTAACTCAGCCACTAATGAGTATTGAGGCGACGGTTGAAAAAAGAGATATGCTTGTTTTGGCTGCGGATGCATTAACTACATCGGATCAAGATAATCAGTTTATTCAAACAATGGTGCAATCATTTGTGCAGAAGCTGAATATCGAGGGTAATGTGGTGGTGTTTAAGTCAACAAGAAGCTTGTTTGGGACGATGAGTGAACTGGTTTCTAATGGACATGAGTTAGTAGGTGTGTTGATTGGCTTATTTGCGGTTGTTATTCCATTATTTAAAATATTTTTGACCTGTATCTCGTTCTTTTTGAAAGAAAGCTTACTTAAGCATAGGTTTTTAGTGGTTAGCAGTATGCTTAGTAAATGGTCAATGTCAGATGTTTTTATGATGTCACTCATAGTGACATTTTTAGCAATTAATGCGAATGAGCACTCTATTAACACAGTTCAAATGACAGCAACACTAGGCTCTGGTTTTTATTACTTTTCCGCATATTGTTTATTCGCTATTATCGCTGCACAGTTGATGGAAAGGCAGGTTTTTGAAACCTAAATATACTTATAAAGGGTGTTTTATAAGGGTATTTAGGTCACTTTTCTAGTGAGTTTTTTGTCGTACTTAATAATGCGTATATATTTTTAAACTCACTATTGAGTGAATTTAATGGGGCGTTCGTAGTTTGGCTATCGTGGTTGTTTATTATCGTGTTAGCAAGTGAATGAGCCTGTTGATGAGCCAGTTCTAGCTCAGTTAACCAAGAGGCACTAAATAGCTTTTCGTGCCTCTCACGCTTAATCCAGCTATTACAAAAACATTTAGCGTGATCCATTATTGGCCAATTTTTCTGAGCATCGCTTGGTGCCAGAAGAGCTGTTTGAAATTTATTTTGCCATTGCTGCATGGATAGCTGAAGTAATTGAATTCTATTATCTTTGTGGCTGGTTTTCTTGTTGCTATAAGTCAACCACTCTTCATTAGGGGTGTAATTTTTAATCCATGTTAAAAGCTCATTGGCTGGCATTGGTCGGGCGATGCCGTAACCTTGCGCGGAATCACAACCCATAATAAGTAGCATAAGGCCATGCTCTACTGTTTCCACACCTTCGGCAATAACATCTCTGTTAAATGAATCAGCTAACCCAATGATTCCGTCAACAATTTTGTAATCATCAGGGTCATCGAGAATATCAAATACAAAGCTTTTATCTATCTTTATTATTTCAGCGGGTAAGTTTCTAAGATGTGTTAATGATGAGTAGCCCGTACCAAAATCATCAAGTGCAACTTTAACGCCCAGGTTGTCTTGGCATGACTTGATAATAGTATTGATAGTTTGTGTGTCACCTAATGCGCTGCTTTCTAGAATCTCTAATTGTAAGTGGGCAGGGTTTATGGACGGTTGTTGTAAAAGTGCTTGCTCAAGTTGCGTAATGAAATCATCTGACTGTAGGTGATAAGATGCAATATTAATGCTTATTTCAAGCTCAATACCTTGTTTATTCCAAAGGTGTAATTGCTTTAAAGCTTCGGATGTAACCCACTCTCCGATGGTTATTTCTAAGCTAGTTTCTTCGATAGCAGGTAAAAAATCTAAAGGTTGGATTAAACCTTTTTCGGGGTGTTGCCAGCGGATAAGTGCTTCTGCCCCATAGATTTTTCCGCTCCTCATATTAACCTTAGGTTGGTAGTACAAGCAAAGCTCATTATTAATGAGAGCTTGTTCAATTTCACTAAGTCGCTTGTGCTTTAGGCTGACTTGTTGGTCATGTGTCGCATTAAATAGATGGTAGCGATTTTTCCCAGCCAGTTTGGAGTGGTACATTGCTTGGTCAGCATGTCGAATTAAGGTGTCTATATCGCTATCGTCTAATGGGTATATGGTTGTTCCAATAGAGGCGCTAATATTTATATGCTGATCCTCTATTATATACGGTTGCGAAAGAGCTTTAATAATTCGTTGTAGCAGTATTTCGCATTCATGTGATTGATTAAAGTCTGATAGTAATAATGTAAATTCATCGCCTCCTTGGCGGGAGACGGTATCTTCTATGCGTATATTATTTTTAATACGTTCAGAAACTTCTATAAGCAATAAATCACCTACGTTATGACCGTAGGTGTCGTTAACGGGTTTAAAATCATCTAAATCTAGAAAGCAAATGGCGAGCAATGTTTGTGTTCTTTTACTATGCGCAACAGCTTGCACAAAACGGTCATAAAATAATGCACGGTTTGGTAACTTGGTTAGAACATCGTAGTGCGCCATTTGCTCAAGCTTTTGTTGTTGCTCTTTACTATGGGTAATATCTGAAAAAATGCCTACAAAATTAACAGTTTCATCGTTTTTATCTTTTAAGGCAGAGATAGTAAGAAGCTCCGCACATAGTTGACCACTCTTTTTGCGGTTCCATATTTCTCCTTGCCAGTGCCCGTCCTTCGTGAGCGCTTGCCACATTTCAGTATAAAACTGAGGGCCTTGTTTCCCCGAACTAAGAATACGAGGGTTTTGACCGACGACATCTTCAAGGCTATAGCCTGTTATTCTACAAAAAGCAGGGTTTGCATCTACAATGATGCCCTCAGGCGTTGTAATGGCAATTCCTTCATGGCTGTCCTTAAATATACGAGCAAATATATCTAGACTCTTCTCTGAGGATTGGCGCTCTATCTCAATACTTGCCCGAGTTGAAAGGCTTTCCAGCAATAAGGGCATTTGAGGTGATTTCTTGATGGGTTTATCATCGAGAACACACATTATTCCTATTGTGTCACCCTCACTGTTTTTTAATGGAACACCTAAATAGCTCACTGCTTGCATCTTAGTGAGCATATGGTCTTCTGGGAAAAGTTCTTGGATATGATCAGGGTAATAACAAGTGCCAAGTGAGTTAACTTCCTCACAGGGTGAGCCTGCTAATGGGTAAGAAAAGTTTTCAATGAAGTCATCGTTAGCCCAAACAGCAAGTGTTTTGGCTTCTGTTTTGTTTTGTATGTTGATGAGTGAAATCAGCGCATATCTCATGTTTTGAGATTGAGCAGCTTGGCGAACAATTTTCTTAAATATACTTTCTGACTTTGATGAGCTAGTTTCTGCTAAAGCGCGTAATGCTTCTTCACTTTGTTTTCGTTCAGTAATGTTGGCATGAATTCCAGTCATCTTCGAAGGGGTTTGTTGACAGTCCCACTCAATGACTTCACCTACTGTATGAATCCAAAGCCAATGACCATCCTGTGTTTCTTGCTGGTACTCAACATCGAATGGCCTTCCGGTTTTTTTAGATATTTCAAATTGAGCTAAAACGTGTGATTGATGATTAGGGTGAATTTTTTGTAGACACTCATCAAAACTACTAATGAATTTTGAGCTTTTATAGCCTAATAAAGCAGAATAATCCTCACTTGCCTGCATGGTATTTGTTTGAAAACAAAACTTAAATGAACCCTGTTGAGCAGCCTTATTAGCTAGGTGTAGAAGTTCAAGATTACTATTTAAATTGCGTAATATTTTTTGTTGTTGCCTTAAAACAAGAGCGACTATTAAGGTCAGTAGGAAAATAGTAAAAAAGAACCATCGCCTAACATTTGAAGCACTGTTTACTTCTTGTTGGAATGTTGTACTGGATGCAACGGTTAAGTTTTTAGCATGAGTATGGAGTTCATTGTTAAGTAAGCGTTTATTTAAAAATGTAAGTAGGTATGAATGATTAACTAATGCTGTTGCGTGCTTAAGGAGTTGTTTTACGGGGCGGGATAAGTTTTCAGGCAGGCGATCGCTTTCTATTTCTAACTTATTTACACGGTCTATAATTATATTTTTGTTTTTATCGTCCGCAAAAGATGAACTGTATAATAGAGCCTCTCGTTCTAGTAGGCTAATTTCCTTGGCAAAATCACTTTGGCCATTTGTTGTTAATTTATTGATTAATAATAATGTCCCTTTAGGAAGGTAGAGTTGTGAGTTTTTAAAAATGGCATACGTGGATTTTATATCGCTAACGGTTAATAGAATTTTATTTATTTCATTTGAAAAGGCTACTATAGATAGATTGCCCATTTCAAGCTGTGTTAGAAACCTTGTAAGCCCATTTTCCTCGTCGGCAATAGTGTCAAAATTACTGAGCCCTCCGTTTTCTGCTAAGAGAATGGATTGTATTAAGTGGTTTATTTTCTGTTGAGCAATGACAATGTTCTCAGTTCGCTGCTGGTGTAGTTGGTGGTTAACCTGACTGTGAGTAAACAGCCAAGTGCTAATAATAAGTAGGAAAGCTAACAGAAAGATGCTTATATTTTTTTGTGCCGTATTACTCATTGTAATGGCTCTCCTTGATACTCACCGGTGAGCGTTTTTAGAAATTTAACAATGAGTTGAGTTTCCTTTTCGATGGGATCTATACCCAACTGATAAGTGATCATAGTGTTAACAGCATCTTTTAATGTTTCGGCTGAGCCATCGTGTAAATAGGGTGCGGTAAGCTCAATATTTCTTAACGAAGGAACTTTGAAGACAAAACGGTCAGTTTTTAGGCCTGTAACGTTAAAGCGCCCTAAGTCTGCTTGATCTAATGGTTTTTCGTTGGTGAAATACTCCTCCATTACACCCAGTTTCTGGAACAGATTTCCACCAACAGCGCGCCCTTGGTGACATGATGTGCAGCCATATTGTTTAAACAGTTTGTAGCCGGTTAGTTCATCTTTAGTTATGGCATTATCGCTGCCGAGTAAATATTGGTCGAAGCGACTGTTTGGTGTTAGTAGGCTGTTTTCAAAAGTAACAATGGCCGTTTTGATATTACGAGCTGTTATTCCATTGGTAAATATGTCATTGAAATTAGTGACATAGTTATCGTCTTGTTTTAGTTTCTTGATAACTTGCGCCCAATTAGAGCCCATTTCTACTTTGTTATTAATAGGGCCATCAGCTTGTTCTGTTAAGTTTAAGGCTCTGCCATCCCAGAATTGTCGGATGTTTAGGCTACTATTAAAAACTGTAGGTGAGTTGATGTTACCCCTTTGTCCGTTAATACCGTTGGATACAGCACGTTGGTCTACACCGCCAGTTAAAAGCGAGTGACAACTAGCACAAGAAATGGTGTTATCGCCAGATAATCTAGGGTCATGAAAAAGGCGTTGACCCAGTGCGACCAGCTTCGGTTGAGTTATTATTGGCTCAGGAATAGGCTGAATGGGCTCATCGCGTGAGTTAGCAGCGTGTAGCTGTGCATAAATTAAGAAAGCGATAACAGCAATGAATTTTTGAGGCATATTAACGTAAATATTAGAAAGATAAGTAGCAGTTTGTGCATGAAAGATAGTTGATAAGTACTCACTTAGCAAGTTGGTCGGAGTGGTAATTTGATGCTATTTGTCTTAGGGCAATTTTAGTTGAGTATTAATGCTATTTTTTGATTAGCTATTGCGAGTATCCGCAATCTGCATTAGTTGTGTATTACAATAGACGGCATTGTTATTAAATAAGTTTTAGAAGGTAATGAAATGGCAAAGGCGTGTGCACGGCATATTTTGGTTAAAACTAAAGAAGAGGCTGATAAGCTAAAAAAACAATTAGCATCAGGTGCTGATTTTGCTCAGCTAGCAAAGAAAAATTCAATTTGTAATTCAGCTAAAAAAGGTGGGGACTTAGGTGAATTTCCTCCCGGTAAAATGCTAAAGGCCTTCGATAATGTAGTATTCAAAAAGCCACTGTTAACAGTGCATGGACCAGTTAAAACAAAATTTGGCTACCATTTGATTGAGACGATTTACCGAAGCTAAATTCTTTTTCCTTGTTACTAATCAGTGATTTTTAAACCCTATATAGTTAAATAAAATTTTATGGATAATTCAAAATATTTTTATCGTACGGCTGTTTTTACTCAACAAAATAATCAAGTTTCATTAGCAGATATTGAGCAGCCGGATAAGATTTCTCCACTTGAAGGGTGGATGGGTGTTGTTATTTCGCTTGCTGATGGAGAGCATACTGTTCAGCAATTGATTGATTATATGACTCAGCAATACCCAGAGCCTCCAGCTAACATACAAGAAACGCTACATTCAGTTATTGAGCGTCTTGAGGAAGGTGATTTACTCAAGTTATGTGATGAAAAAGTGACGTTGCCATACTATTTAGCTTCACCCATTGAGCAGCTAGATTTAGATAAAGCGCGTCAGTTAATTCAAGACGATGGTTATAACGACCGAGTTAATTAAGTTCTAGCTTTAAGTTGCGTTTACAACTGAATGAGCGTGTTTGTTGGCTTACTGGGTCAATGAAGTTTAAACTTTTTGCCAAAAGTTGAAGTGGCTGAGAATAGTCATCGTCTTGTTGAACTTGTAAGGTTGGGTAGTAGCGATCATTTAATATTGGCATGTTTAGCGATTGCATATGTAACCTTAACTGGTGAGTTTTGCCTGTTACTGGGCTTAATTCAAAGAGTGCTTTATTAGCTAATACGCCAACACACTTTATCAGCGAGTGGCTATTGGCTTGACCTCTTTCTATTTGCATTAGAAACTTAGGTGTTGATTTTATTAAGCGGTTTTTAACGACCCAACATTGGCCTGTGTATACCTTGGTATTACCAATGAGAGCAATGGCTTGATATGTTTTGTGTATCTTTCGTGTGTTAAATAATTCGTGGTATAGGTGCCTGTTGTTAGCTTGAACGGAAAACAATACGAGCCCAGCGGTTGCTCTATCGAGTCGATGCAATGCTTGTAATTCAGGCAGTCCCGTTATATCTCTTAGTCTATTTTGTAAGCACTCATTAATATAAATTCCACCGGGAGTGACGGGTAAAAAATGAGGTTTATAAACAACAAGAAGTTGCTCATCCTGAAATAAAATTTCTTCTTTAAATGGAATGCTGGGCTCAGAAGTAAGCTCACGGTAATAGTAAACACGTTGCTGAGGCTGATATTTAGTCTTTGACGTAATTAATTCGCCGTTATGCCAATGAACTTTGCCATCCTTCATGCGTTGCTGCCAAACATGCTCACTGATGTTGGGGAATTTAAGCACAAGGTACTGCAGTACGCTGCTAACGCCTGGGTTAATTATGGGTAGGCTGAGTTTTGATGGTTGCTTGGATATAGGCATTGCAAGGTTAAGGTTGGCTGATTTTAGATAAAAGGAGTTATTTTTTTATAGGTGTGGTTTTTCTTGTAAAGCCAACTAAGCTTAAAAACACATGGATAAAGTGTTGCGAGAATCTCTCGTGCTGATAAGGATTATAAGGCAATAATGAGTAAACCTCTTTTTCTTGAGTTCAATAATGCAAAGGCTGCGTTAGTTTATGACCCAGCTTTTCAGCTTAGTAGCGAGTTGAGGTTGCGTCTGACGCCTGCACCGGGTTGTGAGGTTGAGCTAGGAAACAAGCTTAGCGCTATGGTTAGTGCTGAGCCTCAAAACCTTACCGTACACATTCAGCGTATATGCCTTTATTTTGATATTCACCAAGCTGATTTCTTATTTGCCTCTTTAATTGACTTATGGGTTGCTTTTAATGGACGAGGGCGTGATTTCTTTAGAACTTTATTATTTGCAACAAAGGTTAGGCTGCAAGAGGGTGACTTTCAGCAACTTCATAGGCTTTTTGTTAATGAGGAGTTAAGGCCTAATAACATTCCTTCGGCAAGACTGTCAGTTTTGACCCAAGGTTTGAGCGGTAGCCTTCAGTTAGTATTTTCAGTAGATGATAGCGTTGCTTCCGAACAGTTACGAGATCCTTTAGTGGAAGCGCTTGAGTACCTTGAATACAGCCAAGTTGAGCAGGCATTATCAGTGCTTGAAGTTGCTGTCATGGCTCAGCCTACAAGAGGTGATTTGCAACAAAACTTACTTGAAATCTATTTGTCCACGCTGGATTTGCATGGCTTAAAAGAAATGGAGATGAAATTGGAAGGCGACCTTTTACAACCAGTGGAATGGGATTTAGCGGCCAAGAAAATTTTAGAAGCAGGGGGGCAAGAATGAGCCAGTTAAGCTCGCCTTTGCGTATTACGCTTGTGGGTATGGATCAACGAGTTAAACATATGCTGCAGCTATTTTTTAAGGGTGCTTGCAAAAATAGCTGTGTGATTGTTGAAGATAAGTTGGCTGAAATCAGCATGGTTGATATGGACAGCCCGAATGCTCAAGCATTATATGAGAAACAGCGTACCCAGTTTCCAAAGCACCAGTATATTGTTTTGTCATTAGAGGATAATAATCTACCTGATGCATTTTATATTGCTAAGCCTATTAAAATTGGGCAGTTGTTAGAGGTCCTTACTAAGCTAAGGAAAATCAGGCAAAATCAGCAATTATCTAGTGATACTCCTGTTCTTAAATCTAAGGAACGCGGTGTTAAACAACCCTTATTAAGTAAAGAAAAGAGTTCAGCCAGTAAAGCAAGTGCTCACAAGCCTGCGATGCGTTTAGATGAGAGTAACGCTACATCTTATATGGGTGCGTTACATGCTATAGATATTAATGATGCAAAACAGCGTCGAATGGCTAGCTATAAGCCAAATGATTTTCTTCAGGCTTATGTTGAGCATGCGTATGAGGTGGCTTTAAGAAAGAATAAAATTGTAAGCTTAGAGCATAGCTGGAAGCCAATAATCATATTTCCAAAACAAAACAAAGTTTATATAGATGCCAATGAAAAACAGCTGCAGGCGGTTTGTCGAATACAGCTAGGTGTGTTTTCTAATAGCTCTGGTTTGGGAGTATCACTTCATGATGAGGTGGATGAAGCAAGTTTGGGAACGTATCGTGTTTTTTCCATGGATGCTTTTTTATGGAAAATAACTCTATGGACAGCACAAGGGCGTTTCCCAGAAGAGTTGGACCTTAGCCAAGCAGTGTTTTTACGAGAATGGCCGAATATGACACGTTTGATGATATTTCCACATGCGATGCGAATAGCTGCATTAATGCATGAGAAGCCACGAAATTTAATAGATATAGCTAAATTACTAAATGTGCCAGAGCAATATGTGTTTGCTTTTTATAGTGCGGCACACTCAATAGGCCTAGCAAGTCAGGCCGTCCGACAAGTCGACTCAATGGTCAAACATGAGTTGCCAGAAAAACCTAAGAAAAGAGGGTTGTTTGCTCGAATTCTTGGACGTTTAACATCAAGCTAAAATGATATGAGTAATTATAAAATTATTTTTACAGGCCCGGTTGGTGCGGGAAAGACGACGGCTATTGCTTCAATGAGTGATGACGCGCCAGTAACAACGGATGAGGCAGCTAGTGATATGACGCGCTGCCGGAAAAAAGCAACAACTGTTGCTATGGATTACGGGCTAATGCGCTTAGAGGGGGGCGAAGTCATTCACCTCTATGGAACACCGGGGCAGGAACGTTTCGATTTTATGTGGGATATATTATCAACCGGTGGGATAGGACTAGTGGTATTACTTGATAATACACGAGCGGATCCTTTTGTTGATCTACGTTTTTTCTTGGATTCATTTGCTGAATTTATTGATAAAACGACGGTCGTTATTGGTGTTACGCAGATGGATAATAGCCCGAAACCAACAATTGCTGATTATCACTTAGCTATTAAGGATATGGGAGTGAAACCTGCCATATTCGAGGTGGATGCGCGAGAAACTGCAGATGTTTCATTGTTGGTTCAAAGCTTACTTTATTCATTAGACCCAGGTTTGGAGGCGTAAATGACTAATTTAACGCTAGCAAAAGGCCTATTTTTGCACCCTACGCCAGCAGGGGCTTATAGTGCAATTTCATCGGATGAAAACAACCCTTCACGTACCTTACTTCGCAATTTATTAATTAGACAAGAAACACCTGAATTGACATTGGAGTTGTTAATGGAAATTTCATTAGCAAAGACTAATGAGGATGCCCTTGAGCAATTAAAACATCTTCAAGCATTGTCTTGGGTGGAAGGCTTAGAGTCACCGAAAATGGTTAATGAGAGTCCAGTTGAAGAGGCTCTCCCTAAATTATTATCCAATTTTTCAAGTAGTTCTAAGGTTTTACTGGCGGATGACCAGGGCTTTTATTTGGCATCAAGCGGCTTTCCTCATGAAGTGGCTGAAGAGCTATCTGCATTGAGTGCAGAGCTGGCTAGTTTGCATGCGCGCCGCTCGGGTGTATTAGTAAATAATTTGGGCTTAAGTAGTAGTGCATGGTCTGTGGTAGGCGCTGATGGGCACAGTAAGATTGGTTTTTGGCCATTATTTATTGGTAAGCAACGGTTTGTTTTGGTTATGGAAGGTGTTCCAAATCTAAATAGAAGCGAGTTCGTTGAACTTGTTTGGTTGTTGAGTCGTCGCTATGCCGTTAGTTTAGATACGGTTTAATTTTTTATGAATTTATTAATTATGAAAGGATTTTATTTATGAGAGCAGATATGTTGACTTCCGTTTTAACGGATTTGAATGGGACTTCAGCAGATATTGAAGCTTCCGGTATTATTTCGACAGATGGATTGATGATTGCTTCTGTTTTACCTCAGGGTATGGATGAAGATAGAGTAGGCGCGATGAGTGCTGCGATGCTATCACTTGGAGATAGAACTGCTCAGGAGTTGGAGCGCGGAACACTGGAACAGGTGCTTATTAAAGGTGAAAATGGTTATGTGTTGATGAGCTATGCAGGGGATGAAGCTGTTCTAACGGTTATGGCTAAACCGAATGCTAAATTAGGTCTGATTTTCCTAGATGTTAAGAGAGCTGCAGAGAATGTTAAGAAGCTTTTGTAGTTAGCTGGCCTTTAGATAAATAGCAGGAGCGAGCGATGTCGCAAGATATGGATGTCTTAATGAATTATGCAAAATCCTTTACCGGTTTAACGCAGGAAAAAGAAGCGTTGTTAATAGAGATTGGGCCTCAAATTATTCCTGAATTAAATTCGGTAACTAAAAAGTTTTATACGCATTTATCAACAATTGAACAAACAAAACCGTTTATTGAAGGGCGTTTAGAGGCGCTACAAAAAACGCACGAACAATGGATGGCTGAATTGTTTTCTCGGAAATACGATGAAGAATTTACTCGCTTTATGCATCACGTGGGTGATGTGCATGTGAAGGTTAAATTACCCGTTGAATTTATGTCTGGTGGGATGACGTTGATAAATAATGAACTTACTCCACTTATTTTCCGTTTATTTGCTGAAGATAAGGAAAAGTGTGTAGCTGTTCTAGCCGCTGTGAATTCTGCGACGGGGTTTGCTCTATTGGTTATGCAGCAATCGTATCAGGAAGGGAGTTTGGCTGAAGAGCTGGAACGATTTTTGAAAATATCAGGTATGAGTAAGGTGCTGTTTAGTAACTTGGCAGAGGCATACTCAGCGTAGTTAGATAGATAAAAGTATTGGCAGGAGGTTTCTAGTGGACGATATGCAAGCAGGTGATATTGTTGGTGAATATCAGGAAGTAAGTTTGGATTTATACGATTGGGGAGCACGTCGAGTTTTATATACTGAGCTTGAATCCGCGTACCCTGATGGGCGGTTGATTGTATCTAGGACTGATAAAAAAGGCATTATTACGCATGTAAATCAGTCTTTTATAGATATGTCGGGATATACCGAGGCGGAACTGATTGGTGCGCCGCATTCTATATTGCGCCATCCAGATATGCCACCCGCAGCATTTAAGGACCTCTGGGATACTTGTGGTAAGGGTGATAAATGGCAAGGATATGTTAAGAATTTACGAAAAGATGGGGGCTACTACTGGGTTAAAGCAACGGCAATTCCTAATATACGAAATGGTGAAGTAGTAGGTTTTACTTCGGTTCGTAGGAAGCCGTCACGTAAAAAAGTTGAAGAGTGTATTGCTCTTTACCCGACACTTTTTTGATAAGGAGTGAATGACATGACATACAACTTTACAGTAAGCCCAGACTTTAGCCCAGATCACTTATCAGGCTGGTTTATTTTTAATACATGGATGCAAAGGCAGCTTGGTGAAGCCTTTCATTTAGAACTTTATAATGACTTTAAATCACAGCGCGAAAGCATTGAAAACGGAACGATTGATTTGATTTATGCAAACCCTTACGATGCAGCCAAGCTAGTAAGAGAGAAAGGCTTTACAGCGTTAGTTAAGCCAGTTGCTAAGGTTGATGAGGCTATTGTTGCTGTTCATGCTGATAGCTCCATTAATAGTGTAGAAGAATTAATGGCCGGTGTTAAGTTAGCATCAACTGATGATCCCGATGTACATATGATGGGGATGATTATGTTGGAGCCAGCAGACTTAGATAGCGATAATATTCAACTAAAAAAATGTAGTAGTTATGTGTTAGTTGCAAAAGAACTGTTACGTGGTGAGAGTGATGTTGGCTTTTTTCTAGATGAGGCTTTTTATGATTTATCCTCTATGGTTAGGAAGCAGCTTAAACCCTTAGTTACGAGCCAGATTCAGTTAGTGCACCACTGTCTAATGGTGGGGCCAGCGTTAGTTGATAAAAAGGATCAATTGACACAGGCTTTACTTACAATGAATGAGGATGACAAAGGCTTAGGAGTGTTGAAAAGTCTTGGTTTTACAGGGTTTGAGGTAGTTGAAGAGGAAGAAATGGAGTTTATGATCGACCTAGTTGATACCTTGTTAACTTAAAGGGTAGTTGTAACCTTATAAGCTTGCCGCCCCTAAAAAGAGTGATGAATTTGCCTGTGGGTATAAAACTTGTTTTGTGAGAGGCGTTGCCTGATAAACTGAGTGGCTTTTATTCCCTAGAGCCTTTTTGGCATTAATATGCTTGCGTCAGAACTCACACCGCTAATGATTTTAACCCTAAGTATCGTTGCCTTTATGGCGGGTTATATTTCTTCTATAGCAGGGGCTGGAGGGTTAATAACGCTGCCTATTTTGTTGTGGTTTGGTTTGCCACCCATTAATGCCTTAGCAACAAATAAGGTGCAAAGTGCTTTAGGGACACTTTCCTCAAGTTGGAATTTTTTTCGTAAAGGCTATATTAATTTCACTGAAATTCGTTATTCAGTCGTTCTTGCATTAATAGGTTCGATATGCGGCACCTTACTGGCGCAAAGTATTGCTAATGAAGTATTACTACGATTAATGCCGGTGATGTTAATCGTTATTGCGTTGTACTTTTTAGTATCACCAAGGGTTTCAGATAAAAGTTCGTTGGCGCGCCTTTCGCCTATCTCTTTCGGTCTTTTTGCTGCCTTTCCTATGGGGCTTTATGGTGGTTTTTTTGGTCCAGGTATGGGCTCTGTTTTGCCCTTTCTGTTTGTTTGCTTAAGTGGTTATGGCTTATCTAAGGCAACGGCGCAGACAAAGGTAATGATTTTAGCAATCAATGGTGTTTCTGCACTGTTATTTGCCTTTCATGGAGATGTGTTCTGGGAGCTGGCTTTGTATATGTCTGTTGCGCAGATCATTGGTGCGCGTTTAGGTTCCAATAGGGTGATAAAGCAGGGGGCAAGTTTAATTCAACCTTTGATTATTGGCGTAACACTGGTTTTAGCACTAAAATTACTGTTGTTTTCTTAATGGTTTTCCTTAGCTGCCACTGCAAACTCCGTATAAAGTAGCCAAAGAATAAAAACACTCATAAGACTGAATAAAACAAGTAATATTTCGGCCATACTGAAGCCCAATGCAATGATGGGCGTATAGCCGCAGGTGGTGTGTACCTTGAATATGAGAGGCGCCCATTGGTCTAGTGCCAGCCAGCTGGGTAAGCCAAGGTCAAAACTACAACTGCCCATGATAAAACCGCGCTCGGTTCCTAGTAGCAGCCATGATCTTTCAATTAATGAAGCGCACACAGTTAATATTAAAGCTAGAGCGCTGATACGTGCAATAAGGTGCCGTCTTAAAAAAAGCCCGAATATAGCAGTAAGAAGTAAAGCGGCTAAAAGAATACGTACGTGTATACAGACTACGCATGGTGGGTAGTCCAGTACATATTGATAATAAAGTGCAAATACCTCAAAGACTAAGCAGCCGCAAATCAATAATAGCCACAGGGAGCAAGAACGGCTTTCAATTAGGGATTTTAATTTGTCCATAAAGTAATGTTTTATTTTGTGTGTGATGAATAAAGGTAACTGTTTTAGACTAGTAATATCACCTGAGTGAGTTTCGTTAGTATTATTCACTATAAATATGCATATTATCACCCTGTAACTGTGTATCGCAGCCTTTATAATAATGTGTGTTACTCGCTGAGACTTATTGTCGCTTAGTAAAGTCATTTGCAACTTTATCATCATGTTTGAATAAGCCACATACTAACTAGTATTCAGCAATAATATTGAGAGCCCCTTAGTTTGATAGTTTTATGGACTTATGACTATCAATTGTAACTCTGGAGTATAAGCAGGCTGATGCAATTGCAGACTTAGATATGTCGCTAGTTCAATAAAATAAAGGCTGGGTGTAAAGAAATAGTTTAAGAGCTACTGCTGTGATAGCTGACTGCTTGGTCTCGCCCATTATCTTTAGCACGGTAAAGTGCGGAATCTACGTTTTGCAAGGTGACTTGAGTGCTGAGGTCATTTGTAAATTGGCTTGATCCTGCGCTAGCGGTTATGCTTTCTACATGTTTAAAGCGATGATGCCTAATTTTACTCAATAATTTATTGGCGAGTATGTTTGCTTCATTAAGTTCAATATTGGGGCAGATGATTAGAAACTCTTCACCACCCCAACGGCAAACTGAGTCGTTCATCCGAACGTTATGTTTAAGTATTTGAGCAAATTCTAATAAAACTTTGTCGCCAATAATATGACCATGAGTATCGTTAACTCGCTTGAAGTAATCAATGTCTAATAAAATAATGGATAAGTCTGTATCGTAGCGATCAACATTAGATTTATTCTGGGCCAAAATAAAGTCAGCCTTTGCCCTGTTGTATAGGCCGGTTAATTTATCGGTTGTTGATTGTATTAAAAGTAATTGGTTTAACTTTGATAGCTTCAAATAGTGGAATAAATAAGCAAGTGCGAGTATTAGTGAAATAGCTATAAATTTCCAAGCGAGTGTATAGTCTTTGGGGTGATCTTGTCTAACAGCGACCCACTTATTGTAGGTTTCTTGTAATTTAGCATCATCAATATTGCTAATAAGAGTGTTGAATACTTGTTTTAGCTCTGGTTGATCATTACGTGTCCCCATCCCTAATTCTACGTTGTCTGGAAGCCGTGCTGAAACTTTTAACACACCCGTGAAATCACGCTGAATGGAATTGGCTATCACTAGTAAATTATCTATATACCCAAATAACTCTCCACTTTCTACACGAGCAAGGCCATCTTTAATTGAATCAACTTCAATAATGTTAATACTGGGTATTTCACGTTTAAGTTGCTCAGCAATTGCATACCCTTTAACAACCCCCAGTTTTTTATACTTAACGTCTTTTATATTACTAATAAAGACGGTATCCATTTTTGTAGCGATAACAATAGGAAAATTTAAGTAAGACTGGGTGAAGTCCATATAGGTTAGTCGATCGGGTGTTTCAGAGGCGAGCGAAAAAATATCACATTGCCTGTTTTTAGCAAAATCAAGGGACTCTTGCCAGCTAGTTGTTGGGATAAGCCTAATCGGAATAGGAAGTTGCTCTCTAAAGCGATTAATCACGTCATTGACGATACCAATATGCTTACCTTCCTTGATCCTTTCAAATGGCATCCATTCAGGATCAACGCACATAGTGATTTCTTTCTTTCTATGTAGGTAGTCATTTTGATGTTTCGTGAAAGTAGCACTTTTTGAGATGTTATTAATAACATCTTCAAGTAAGAAGTTGTCTAATGTTTCAGTTGAATCAATTATGTTGCTAAACTTTAATTGTTTCAATAAGCGCTGGCTAAGGTCTGCATCGACTTCACCTATACTAAAGAAACCGAGTAACATCATTTTTTTAGTAACTGCTGCCTCAAATTTAAGAGCGCTAAGGCTTTTATGTTTGGCATAAAGTTTATGGATTGTCGCAATGCTTTCTTCAGGGTGAGCAATTGCATAAGCCCAGCCTTTGTTTGATGCATCAACAAACCTCCTGCTTCTTTCTGGGTGGTTAGAGACTTCTTGAAATGAAGTGAATAGGTTAACAGCTGATGTTGTAAACCCATAATTTGATGGGTCAATGATATTGTATTCAATACCTTTTTTATCTAACTCATAAATCTCATTGGTTTTGAAAACACTCATGACATCAACTTCATTCGAAATGAACGCGTTAATATTGAATGAGTGAGGAATGAACTTAGTGTTTTTACTATTAATGTAGAAATGGTCAAGTAATAGCCCTAGTGAGCTGTATTTGATTTCGGCAGAAGATAACATGACTTTCTTGCCGACAATATCTTTGGGGTGCTTGATATCTTTTGATGCGACTAAAGCAAGAGGGGACTGTTGGAAATAAGTGGCCATGAGAATGGTGGGTTCAACCTTACCTTCTTTGACGCTAATGCTCGAATTAAAGATGCCGTAGTTATATTTCTGAGATAATACATCGTCAATGATATTGGAGTCTGGGTCGTATTCGTGAAGGTGAACCTCTAACCCCGCATCCTGATAAAAGCCTTTTTCTTTTGCCATAATAAAACCAGCAAATTCATATTGAAACTTCCAGTTCAATAATAATGATACTTTTTCTACTGTGCCTGCAGAGAAGGATAATGGTGAGAAAACAAGTAGGATAAAGCATAGAAGCGGTATCGCTTTCTTTCTATAACAGTTTGATTGCATTTAGTTTATATCCATAGATGATGCGTATTCTTCAAGCTTCCAGTGCGAGACATTAACGTTGTTTAGCCTAGTAAGCCAAGAACATACTAATAGTATAGTATTAAATATTAAAAATTAATTTGCTTGCTAATATAAATATTTTTGTGAGCTAGAGAAATAAAGTAAGCTGGATTTAAGCAACATGAGGGTTAGATGATGTCTGAGGGCTTAGCATTTGGAAATGAAGTAAATCGTGCGCTTGAGATGGCATATAAAACGTCCGATATTGTCGCTGCACGACAGGCCGTTGTTGATGCGCTGTGTATTAAAGCTGGGCAATCGGTTCTTGATATAGGTTCAGGCCCAGGTTTATTGGCTCTTGATATGGCTCAGCTTGTTGGCAGTGAGGGTTCGATAGTTGGTATTGATTTAGCTGAAAATATGCTCAAATCTTCGACTGAGCTTTGCAAGAATCTACCATGGGTGAAATTCGAAAGTGCTGATGCTATGTCGCTTCCTTATGACGATAATAGTTTTGACCGCCTTGTGTCGACACAAGTTTATGAGTACGTGAGTGATTTAGAGGGAGCTTTAGCTGAGTTTGCACGTGTTTTAAAGCCCGGTGGCTATGGCGTGATTGTAGATACTGACTGGGCTTTTCCATATTGGAATACGGTAGATACTGAGATTCGTGATCGGGTGATTGAGGCTTGGAAGGAGCACTGTGCACAAGAGTCTGTTCCTTTACGCCTGCCTGCCGCCATAAATGCTGCTAACCTCCAATTAACTAAGATACAAGCTTTACCTATATTGAATACGGTTTATGACGAGCGCTCTTTTAGTTACTGGTTATCGAAAATTATTAGTGCATTTTCTATAGGGCGTAACGACATAACTCAAGCAGATGCTGATACATGGATAAAGGATCTTCAGGTGGTTGCTAAAAAAGGTGAGTATCTGTTTTGTATAAACCGCTATTTATTTGAAATAAGAAAATAACCATTTTGTTCGCTTTTAAACTAAAGTTTCCTTAATTGTTGCCGATATATTGCTTGATAAGCTGGGAATCCACCTTTAAGGAGAGTGATATGGGTATACATGTATCAGCAGTAGAGACATCGACAACATTTAATCAACAAGTTCAAAGCTTAGCTAAAAGTGATGAAAAGAAAGACGCAGGGCCTATGGGTCATGAAGTTTCTGATTTAGCTCATGCGAAAAATCTAGCAAAAAAATCGCTTAATTCGGCAATTATAGAATCGACCATTAATGTGAGCGTGACAGACTCCCCGCAAGCTCTGGTGTTGAGAACTGCGCTAGAAGGAGTTAATGACGCACTACAGGCCAGCTTAGGCGATAATGCCATTCAAAGTGCTTATGACTCAGGTCTAGATGTTAGCCCAGAGGCTACAGCCGATCGAATAGTGTCCTTAAGCACTGCCTTTTTACCTCAGTACCAAGAGCAGCACCCTGAGTTAAACGAAGAGGAGGCACTAGCTTCTTTTACCGAAATTATTCGCGGCGGTATTCAGACAGGTTTTTCAGAAGCTAGAGAAATTTTAGGTGGTTTAGATGTATTGGATGGCGATATTGCCACTAATATTGATAAAACGTATGATTTAGTTCAAGAAAAATTAGCCGCATTTGCTGAAAGCGTTGAGTGAGTATTTGTTAGATGATTCTTCAGGGTTCAGCCATGATAAAAAAGTTAGATAGAGATTTTGACAAAATAAAGCATGGTTGAAACTGTGCGTGACATTGGGTGAAATGAATTATAATATTTTTACTTATAAAAAATAATTAACGGCTACCGAACTCATGTCTGCCACTTGTTTTAGAAAACTAAGTTTTATCGCAGTGCTATTTCTTTGTGCGCTTAACTCACCCTTTAGCTTTGCTCATGGTGTTGATGAAAATACGCAACGATTTTTATTAGCAAACCAAGGTGTGGCAATAGGGCCTTTCCTATATATAGGTGCTAAGCATATGGTAACGGGTTATGACCATTTGCTTTTTCTCGTTGGTGTTATTTTCTTTTTATTCCGAAAACGAGAAGTCTTTTTATACGTTAGTTTGTTTACTCTTGGGCATAGTCTGACCTTATTCTTGGGAGTATTAAATAATGTTTCGGTTAATCCGTATTTAATAGATGCCATTATTGGATTATCAATTGTCTATAAGGGGTTTGATAACCTGTCGGGCTTTAAGACAGTTTTTGGGTTTCAGCCAAATACTAAAATTGCGGTCGTCGTTTTTGGTCTATTTCATGGTTTTGGTTTGGCAACAAAGCTTCAAGATTTTGCCTTGCCTAAAGCTGATTTGTGGAAAAATCTATTAGCCTTTAATGTAGGCGTGGAGTTAGGGCAGTTTATTGCCTTAGCTTTTATATTGATTGGGCTTAGCTTTTGGCGGAGATACCCCAGTTATTATTCTTTTTCTACAGCAACGAATACAATCTTAATGTCTGGTGGTTTGGTACTTTTTGGTTACCAAATGATCGGTTACTCACTCGCAGGTTAATTTTATGAATCAGACTCAAGCCCCCGTTCAATCGGTTAAATCACTTGTTAAAGCATTAATTATTGCAATTGTTTTGGCGTTAACTATTTTAATCGTTGCAGTGCTTCCGGCTGAATACGCTATTGATCCGACTGGCTTGGGTGAAAAACTAGGTTTAATTGAGCTTGCTGCACCTGCAGTTAAGGAAAAACCAGTTGAAATAGCTTCATGTGACGAGGGTGTTTCAGTACAGGAGGATAGGGTAGAAATCATTGTGCCTGCAATGAGTGGAATTGAATATAAGTTCCATATTAATAAGGGTGAGGTTATAGAGTATTCATGGAAAACTAACGGGGCTAGCTTATATTTTGATTTTCATGGCGAACCACAAGGTGATACAACGGGGTACTTTAAAAGCTATAAAGAGTCGATTATGTCGCTGGATAGTGGTTCACAAGTTTTACCTTTTTTAGGTTCTCATGGTTGGTATTGGAAAAATGAAAGTTCTAAAGCGATTAGCGTCACCTTAGAAACTAAAGGCATTTATAAGATAATAGGGTTTCGTTAATTAAAAAGTTCGGTTGATAAAAGGTGGATGCCATAAAAAGATGCTTAATTGGATGAAACATAAGCTTACGAATATGGCAGTCATATTTGTTTGTTCACTGCTAGTTCAAGTTACTTGCTTGGCTGATGTATACAAGTACAAAGACGAGCAGGGCCGATGGCAGTTTTCTGATAAGCCACTAAAAGGTAGTGGTGCAAAGCTGGTTGATGGTTATAAAAGCGCACCCTTTTCTTCAGGCGATGTAGTTGATATAGCTAAGCAGTTGAATGCTAGATACCAACCAGAAAACCCAGTGCAGAGAGCCACTTTATCGGTAGTCACTGTTAATAGCAAATTGGGCAATGGCTCGGGTTTTTTTGTTACTGACGATTGTTATTTAATTACTAATAAGCATGTCGTACGCCCAGCAAAAGGTAAAAGCTGGGATGAAGCTCAGCGTAAGATAAAAAAAAGTGCTGCAGAGTTTGAATATACACGATCAAAAATTCAAAATGAGAGGCAGCGTCTCGCAGTATCAAAACAGAAATTAGATAATTTCAAATCCTACTTAGATAACTTATCATCATCTAAAGAGAAAGGAATTGCCCGGCGAGAATACGAGGTGTATGTGGATCGTTACCAGCAGGATAAACGGTATGTTGATGACTTTTCCAGCCGTTTTAGTGAAGGTGAGCGGGCGTTTAATAAGCAACGATCAAGTTTTGAGTTTTCTAGTAGCATTGCGAATGTTGCGCAGTCGTTTGAGCTAACGTTAAAAGATAATACAAAATTACGAGCTAACTTAATAAAGGTTTCAGCAACAGATGATTTAGCGTTACTTAAAGTGAATGATTGTCACTCGCCTTTTTTAGCCTTGTCAACGAAGCGTGTATCACAAGGTTTAACTGTGCATGCAATTGGCAGCCCCTTGGGCTTGCGTGACCAGCTAACGAAGGGTACGGTCACCCAAGTGTTATCCGGCGGGGTTGTTACCGATGCACAAATTCTACCCGGAAATAGTGGTGGGCCTTTAGTGAATGATGAGGGTGAAGTGGTCGCAGTGAATACATTAAAAGTAGCTAAAGGTTCCGCTCTAAATAAAGGTTTTGGGGTGTC
>Ga0209826_1000907_pt1 | contig 21186 bp, 10 predicted proteins | sample GOMGulsemesocosm_5_FD_184637 | JGI IMG/M metagenome (GOLD analysis project Ga0209826, IMG submission 184637) | Methane-oxidizing microbial communities from mesocosms in the Gulf of Mexico - GOM15C Gulf of Mexico (SPAdes) (version 2) | ecosystem: Environmental > Aquatic > Marine > Cold seeps... | reverse complement strand
TCTGTGTTGCTATTTCCAATAGATTGCCATAAGTAATGACACATATGCGGCGTAATTGGCGTTAACATTAGAACAACAGCGCGTAATGCTTCAAGCAATACTGCTTTGTCTTCATCAGTGTTAACTGTCACTTTACTTAGGTGATTCATTAACTCCATAATAGCAGCAATAGCGGTATTAAATGTATTACGACGACCTATGTCATCCGTAACTTTTTCAATCGTTTTGTGTAGTTCACGGCGTAGTTTTTTCTGAGCAGAATTTAAAGATAACTGAGTGAAATCGTAGTCATTACCTTGGCATGCTTCAAGCGTATCATGTACCAATTTATAAACACGCTTAACAAAACGGTAAGCGCCTTCAACACCGGCGTCAGACCATTCTAACGTTTGTTCAGGTGGTGAAGTGAACATAATAAATAAACGCACGGTATCAGCACCAAATTTATTAATAACGCCTTGAGGATCAATGCCATTATTTTTTGATTTAGACATTTTACTCATGCCAGCCGAAATAACCGCTTCGCCATCTATTTTACTTATGGCTGACGTGACATTACCTTTTTCATCACGTTCAACGTTAACATCGCTTGGTGCAATCCAATCTTGTGCGCCATTGTCGGCTTCACGGTAATAAGTATCTGCTAATACCATCCCTTGACACAGTAATTTTTTGTATGGCTCATCGCACTCAACCAAACCAACATCACGTAATAATTTATGAAAAAAGCGTGAGTACAATAAATGTAAAATAGCGTGTTCGATACCACCAATGTATTGATCAACAGGCAACCAATAATTCGCTTTGGCTGGGTCTATCATTTGGCTATCATCGTTAGGTGAACAATAACGCGCGTAATACCAAGAAGATTCCATAAAGGTGTCGAAAGTATCGGTTTCACGCAATGCCTCTTCACCATTAAATGTTGTTTTGGCCCAGTCTGGATCGTCTTTAATTGGTGAGGTTACACCATTCATAACGACGTCTTCAGGCAATACTACCGGTAACTCATTTTCTGGCACAGGCACAGACTCGCCATTGGCAAGGTTGATCATAGGGATAGGTGTGCCCCAATAGCGCTGACGCGAAACCCCCCAGTCACGTAAACGGAAGTTAGTGGTTACTTTGCCTTTATTTTCACTGTTTAGCTTATCGCTAATCGCTTTAAACGCTTGGTCGAAATTTAAACCATCAAATTCACCTGAATTGATTAATAGCCCTTTGTCAGTAATGGCAGCCTTGCTAATATCATCATCGTTTTGGCTATTTTCCTTGGAAGTACTAATCACTTGTGCGATAGCTAAACCGTATTTTGTCGCAAATTCATAATCGCGTTGGTCGTGTCCGGGTACAGACATAACCGCACCGGAGCCGTAATCCATTAACACAAAATTAGCCGCCCAAACAGGCACTAATTCACCACTTAAAGGGTGAATAGCTTTAAGCCCTGTATCAACACCTTTTTTCTCCATTGTCGCCATATCAGCTTCAGTGGTTTGGTTGCCCTTACATTCTTGAATAAAGCTGGCTAGTTCAGCATTGCCCTTTGCGGCAGCTACTGCGAGTGGATGCTCGGCAGCAAGGGCTACATAAGTTACGCCCATTAAAGTATCAGGGCGAGTAGTATAAATATCGAAACTTTCATTGCTGGCTACGCCATTTGAATCAGCAACTTCAAAGGTCATTTCAACACCTTGCGAGCGACCAATCCAATTACGCTGCATGGTTTTAACTTGCTCAGGCCAATCAGTTAGTTGGTCTAAATCATCCAGTAATTCTTGCGCATAATCAGTGATTTTAATAAACCACTGTGGAATTTCTTTTTTCTCAACAATCGCGCCAGAACGCCAGCCGCGACCATCAATTACTTGCTCGTTAGCTAAAACAGTTTGATCGACAGGATCCCAGTTAACCGTGGCATTTTTTTTGTACACTAAACCTTTTTCATAAAGTTTGGTGAAAAACCACTGTTCCCAACGGTAATAATCTTGTTTGCAAGTAGCTAACTCTCTACTCCAATCGTAACCAAAACCAAGTGATTTAAGCTGGTTACGCATGTAATCAATATTTTGATAAGTCCATTTACCAGGCGCACTTTTATTTTTAATGGCTGCATTTTCAGCAGGTAAACCAAAAGCATCCCAACCCATAGGTTGCATTACATTTTTGCCCTGCATGCGTTGATAACGCGAAATAACATCACCTAAACTGTAGTTACGCACATGACCCATGTGTAATCGACCGCTAGGGTAAGGGAACATGGCTAAGCAGTAAAACTTTTCTTTGCTATTGTCTTCAACGGCTTTAAAGGTGTCGTTGTCAGTCCAAAATTTTTGTACTGTGGCTTCAATCGCTTGGGGATTATAAATGGCTTCCATTAATGATTTCTCGAACGCTATAAATTTAGGGGGTTGTTATACCAATAACAATATAAATACATGATCATTCTAAAGGGGCTAAATATTCCAATAACATCGTTGCTTTCAATTCTAATAGCGAGCTATTACTCAATTAAGCGTCTTGTTCTTAAAAATTTATTCTCATTAATCATTGGTCAGTAATTTACTGCTATTGGTATCAGTCATTTTTTCTGGCACGAATACCTAAAAAGTGACCAATAAACAGGAATTAGATTATCGCGATAGAATACCTTATATATCACTAAAACGACAAGTTTAAATACGGTAAATGCTTATTTTTGTTTATACTTAAGGTGATTAATTCAAAAGAACAACAGTTAACAATAACAGGTGATACTATGAATCAAGAAAAAGAATATTTAATAAAGGCTTATCAAGATCTTAGTAACTGGCTTGAAGAAGTAAAAGAGATACAAAAACCACGTATTAATGAGTTTATTAAACAAGTTAAAAGCTATGCTAATGCGGCTGAAAATATGTCTGAAGAAAAAGTAGAGCAATTCATTAATAATTTAACGTATGATTTACATGATTTTTATCAGCAAAATAAAGCGCAAGCAAAACACTCCATTTATTTAGGCTTACTCGAAGAAACCCTTTGGGACAAATTAGCTCAGCTTACGGATAAATCGCAAGTTGAATGGGCTGAACTCGTTGAAGATTTTTCCCATGACGGTATATACAAAGTCGGGGATGTTATCGGTTTTGGTGAATTAGTATGTCAACAATGTGATGAAAAAATTCAGATACTACATGTTAGTGAAGTGGCTGTTTGTGCCAAATGTGGCGGTGGTGAGTTTATTCGTTTACCGCTTAAACCATAGTACTTCGCTTTATTTCGACGTGCACATTTTCGTGGAACTCGCACTTTGAGGTAACACGGGTATCATTACTTTTAATCGCTTTTTTATTTTTCCAAGGACAAGCATGAGCACAACCTCTTCATTAAAATGCAAACTTAACGCTTTACAACTTAACACTACTTTATCCGCAACATTATTCTCACAAAGTAAACATTACAGTGATATTAAGCAAGCGTTTGTGGGGCATAGTAGAGCAAAAGAAGCGTTAGATTTTGGTTTGTCGATGAATGCCGTTGGGTTCAATGTTTTTGCTATGGGGGATCATGGTACTGGCAGACAAACATTAATTAAGCAAATGCTAGCAGCATTAGCCAAAAAACAGCCTACGCCAGCTGAATGGTGTTATATCAATAATTTTGATGAAAATCATGCGCCTTTTAAGTTGTATGTAAACCCTGGCGATGGTAAGCAGTTGTTATCTCGTATGAATAAGTTTATTGATGAGTTGATAGACTTGTTTCCTGAAATATTTGATAACCCAGGTTATCAACGACAAAAATCCGCTATAGATCGACATTTTAATAAAAAATATGACCAAGCTATTGCTACCGTTGAAGATATTGCTTTAAAAAAGAATGTTGTACTTTATGAAGAAAATGGTGAAGTAGGCTTTTCTCCTTTAGTCGATGGTAAACCATTAAACGATAAAGAGTTTGCTAATTTAAAAGAAAATGAACGATCTAAATTTTACCAACTCTTAGCCGAATTAGAGAACGTACTTTCCGAGCAATTATTAGAATTGCCTTTGTGGAAGCGAGAATCATCAGATAAATTACGTAAACTGAAAAATGAAACGGCTGAGCAAGCGATAAAACCTTACTTAAATGAACTTGAGCAAGAGTTTGCTGATAACCAAGGCGTACTTAAATATTTAAGTACGGTAAAAAAGTACGTTGTTGACGCCTCATTAGAAATTTTAGTCAATGAAGAAGAAGACGCGCCTAACGATAAAGAACGGCGTAAATTAATGGTAGAACGTTTTTTACCAAATTTATTGGTATCACGAGATAAAAATGACGGCGCACCCGTGGTATATGAGCAGAATCCAACCTATCAAAATTTATTTGGTCATGTTGATTTTTCTAGTTTTCAAGGGAGTAGTTATACTAGCTACCGTCATATTCGACCAGGCGCATTACATAAAGCGAATGGCGGTTATTTATTACTCGATGCTGATAAATTATTAACGCATCCCCTTGTGTGGTCACGATTGAAATTGGCATTGAAAACAGGAACCATAACCATAGAAAACCCTTATTCAGAATTAAGCCAACCGAGTGCTTATAGCTTACAACCAGAAAAAATGCCATTGAAAGTGAAAGTGATATTGCTTGGCGATGCAGAGCTTTACTACACCTTGCAAGATTATGATCAAGAATTTACTGAGTTATTTAGGGTCTTAGCTGATTTTGATCGTCATTTAGATAAAAGTGATAAAAACCTGATTGCTTTTGGTAACCTCATTCGCCAACGCGCTTTTAAGCATAAATATCCTGAAATTGATGATGAAGCGGTACTTGAGTTGGTGCGCTACGCATTAAGGCGAGCCGAACATAAACATAAAATTTCAGCCAATATAGTGCAAGTAAATGATTTATTAGATGAAGCCAATTATTGTTGGTATAAAAGTGGGGCTAAAGGCAGCTTAACCGCTAAGCATATTGCTATGGCATTAACAGCAAAACAGCGTCGTACAGGGCGTTTAAGTGAAACTTGGCTTGATGAAATAAAAGAACAACAAGTTTTGATCAGTACCGCAGGTGACTTTGTCGGTAAAGTGAATGGCTTAACCGTATTAGAAATTGGCGACAGTGTTTTTGGCACACCCGCACGTATTACCGCTACCGTTTATGCGGGTAGTCAAGGTGTTACTGATATTGAGCGTGAAGTAGATTTAGGTAAATCAATTCATTCTAAAGGCGTATTATTATTAACGGGATATTTAGGCCATAAATACGGTCAAAATTTTCCTGTCGCTATTTCTGCTAATATTGCTATTGAGCAATCTTACGGACATATCGATGGAGATAGTGCCTCAATGGCTGAACTTTGTGCATTAATTTCGGCGATTACTTTATTACCTATAGATCAAAGCTTAGCTATCACGGGTTCAATTAATCAGCATGGTGAAGTGCAATCTATTGGTGGTGCAAATGAAAAGATTGAAGGCTTTTTCCAACTTTGTAAAGACAAAGGTTTAACGGGTAAGCAAGGCGTTATTATTCCTAAAACTAATGTGATTAATTTAATGCTAAACAGTGAAGTCATTGCTGCGGTTGAGCGTGAAGAGTTTACTATTTATGCAGTTGAAACGATTGATCAAGCACTTGAATTATTGATGGCAACAACGGCAGGCACTATGAATAGTACGGGTAGATATCCACGTAAATCTATTCACAGTTTAGCCTTAGATAAATTGGCTTATTTTGCTGAGTTGTTAGAAGGCGGTGAAGAGTAAAATTTATATTCCTGAAAATGAAAAGCAGAACGATTATATCCAAGCTACTTTAAAGTGCAGGGTTTAGCGGGTATTAAAAACGCTTTATTTACGATAATACTTTATTTCTGCCAGAGCTTTTTACTTTATATAATAATTTATCAGCTCTACTTATCCAGCTTTCAGGTGTATCATTCATTTTAAATTGGGCAGTACCTACTGAAACCGTTACTTGTATATTTAAAGGAAATTCATATAACTCTATTGCGCTACGTATTTTTTCAGCAAGTATTTGTGTTGTTTTTATATTCATGTTTAATGGTATTATAATAAATTCATCACCTCCATATCTATATAATGAATCTAATACACGTGTATTCTTTTTTATTAAATTACATAAAGTTATTAATATTTTATCTCCTACGGCATGACCATGATCATCATTGATTTTTTTAAAATAATCTAAATCAAATAATATTAAACACATATCATAAGCTTCACGCTGTTGACTTAAAATTATTTCTGATAATTTTAAGTCTAAAGCACGGCGATTACCTGAAGCAGTTAAAGGATCTATAGAGGCTAAAGACTGAAGTTTGTCATGTTGTTCGGTATATGACTTAAAAATGATATAGGCTAATGTTGACGTTAAACCTGTAGTAATAGCGTTGGTTAAAAAATAGATAAGCCCAGTTTCTGGATATAATATATATAATAGCAAGGCAATCATCAGGGCAATTACATTGCGAGCTGTTTTTAATGGTAGTAAGTAGTAGATACTTATGATGGTCGGAAATGCCCATAAAACTTGAGATTGTCCCTTTATTACGATACTGCTAATGAAGGCAATAAAAATAAAAAGGGCAAAATGACCTTTAGCGACTTCTATATTTTTACTTAAGTAGAGATATATAAATAAAAAAAACATAGCTAAGGCAATGCAAGCATCCATGATGGCCAATGCAATATCATGCTGATAAAAACGAATAATAGCAAAAGGCGTTATACTTATACACGTTAAAGCAGAAAGCCAAAGAAGTACTTTTTCAGGTGTTAATTTTATTATTCCATTAATATTTTTAGGCATTTATTATAGCTTATAATTCGAATTCAGAGTTTATATTTATTACGTGTATTATATTCATGTTATATTTTTATAGGTTAATGAATAAAACCCATAGAGCAAAACCATTATGCTTTACACTACCGATAAAATATAGTCTTTTTTTTAACCTTATACTCAAACCAATATAAAATATTATTATAGATAAAATATGCCAAAAAGTGATGCTTTAACAGAAGAAAAGTTAATTTTTACAAATTTTGAACGTAAAATAGCTCAAAAAATGGCGTTAGATATTCGACATTTTTGTGAAGGAAATTGTACTGACAATTTAGCTCAAGACTTAACTAAAAATTCCGTTCACTATAAGCACAGCCAAAAAAATGTGACCAAACTACCATTAGCCTTAGCTAAATTGATTAAAGAAACAGATATTGGTGGTATTGTACTATTTGCAGAAAATTTAGTGTCAACAGATCAAATTATTCGCTTAACTAACGATTTACAAAATGCAGCTTTAACCAGTAAAAGTGCTAAACCATTAATTATCTCTATTGACCAGGAAGGCGGGCGAGTTGTACGCTTACCGCACGCCACCTCATTTTCTGGTAATATGGCGATTGGTGCAACTTATGTTAATAATACAATTCGGTTTGCTACGAGTAGTAGTGAAATTATTGGCAAAGAACTAAATACTTTAGGTATTAATAATAATTATGCGCCTGTTGTAGATGTTAATATTAATGCTGAAAATCCTGTGATTAATACTCGCTCTTTTGGTGAAAATCCTCAGCAAGTTTCAAAACTTGGTGTTGCCATTGTGAATGGCTTACAAAAGTATAACGTTATGGCTACGTTGAAACATTTTCCTGGCCATGGCGATACCCATGTTGATAGTCATTTAGGTTTACCTTGTGTTGATCATGATTTAACCACGATTGAAAATATTGATCTAGCGCCATTTAAATGGGCTATCAACAATAGCGATCCAGCGATGATCATGACTGCTCATATCCAATATCCTGCGCTAGATAATTCAACTTTCCTCAATAAAGATGGTGTTGAGACCATACGTCCAGCAACGATGTCTCGTGAAATTTTAACTCACTTATTACGTGATAAAATGAAATTTAAAGGGATTATTGCCACCGATGCTTTAGATATGGCAGGGGTTACTCATTATTTTGAAGAGGTAACGGCAACAGTTGAAACTTTTACTGCCGGTGCTGATTTAGCGATTATGCCATTTAAGATACGAGTGCCAGGTGATGTTGAAAAATTTAAACGCTACGTTAAAGCGGTAAGTAAAGAATTAAGCCTAAAAATAGCGAAAGGACAATTAACTTACAATGAAATAGACGAGTCACTGGCAAGATTAAATTATTATAAAAAAAAATATATTCACCTCCCGCTGTTATCTGAACAAGCGCAAATAAAGCAAGCGGAGCAAGTAATAGCTAACGATGAACATTTAGTGCAACAACAATTATTAGCCAATGAAGCCACTGTATTATTGAAAAATGAAGCGAATTGTTTACCATTTATGCCTGATAAAATTAGGCATATTCAGTTATTGGTAGCCAATGAAGAAGAGCAACAAGCTTTAGAATACGCGATTACGAAGCAATGGAAAGAAACTGAACAAACCAGTTTAAAAATCACGAGTATTATTGGGAACCAATATAATGCATTGGCTGATATTCAAAATATGAATCAATTAACTCAAATTGATTTAGTGATTGCTATCATTGATGTAAAAACAACTAGTGCAGTTGATTTAGGCGGCGTTGATGATTTACTTATAGAAACAATAACGCATAAAAAAATGACGGAAAAGTCACTAAATATTCCTGAAACACCCCATGTTTTACCTATACAAAATGTACCTGTACCAATTGAGCCTACATATGATCAGCTTGTTCAATTACAAATGGCATTAGCTAAAAAGCAAACAGCGAAGTCGTTACTAATTGCGAAGGGATCACCTTTCCTTATTTCACCATTTCTTAAATCAGCTGATGCAGCGTTATTAATCTTTGATGATAAAGTAATGCAAAACAGTAAAGGAAACTATAGAAGTGCCGGCATAAATGCTAGTTTAGCTATTGCTGTGGGCGCTAGTCAGGCCAAAGGCATTTTGCCTATTATACCTACTTGAAGTAGCTTGGGTATAATTAGTAATAAATTGATACTTATGAATATTTAATACTAAAGGTGTATATAAAAACAAGTGTGAAAAATTTATTCTAATGTTGGATGAACTTAAAACAATATAATAAAAATTATTACCTTAAAGGTATTAGCCCAAAGGAAACTCTTATGAATGAATTACAACCCCGCTATCCTATTTCGGATAAAGCGAAAGCACATACGTTTATCGATTCTGTAAAATATGATGCTATGTATAAACAGTCTATTGAGCAACCTGACATCTTCTGGGGTGAGCAAGCAAAAGATTTTATCGATTGGTATAAGCCTTGGAATAGTGTCAGTAAAATTGATTTAAAAAACGCTGAAATCAAATGGTTCTCTGGTGCTAAATTAAACGTTAGTTATAATTGTATTGATCGCCACTTAGCGACCAAGGCTAATGATACCGCAATTATTTTTGAAGGTGATGATCCGTCAGAAGATTTAAAAATCACTTATCAAGCATTGCATGATCATGTTTGTCGTTTTGCTAACTTACTTAAAGAGCGAGGCGTTAAAAAAGGTGATCGTGTTTGTATTTACATGCCGATGATTCCTGAAATAGGTTATGCCATGTTAGCTTGTGCCCGTATAGGGGCTATTCATTCAGTCGTCTTTGGTGGCTTTTCAACTGAATCTATTAAAGCGCGTGTACTTGATGCTGATTGTCAGGTAATTATTACGGCAGATGAATCATTACGTGGTGGTAAACGTATTCCGCTTAAAGCCAATGTTGATGCAGCCGTTACCGATTGCCCTAATGTTCATTCTGTTATTGTTGTTACCCGTACAGGTGGCGATATTACTTGGAATGAAACAATTGATATCAATTATCAAGAAGCAGTAGCAAATTTACCTAGTGTATGTGAACCAGAAATAATGGATGCTGAAGATCCCTTGTTTATTTTATATACTTCAGGCTCAACAGGTACGCCAAAAGGCGTAGTTCATACATGTGGTGGTTATATTTTGTACGCCGCGATGACTCATAAATACGTGTTTGATTATAAAGACGATGAAATATATTGGTGTACTGCCGATGCAGGTTGGATTACAGGTCACTCTTATATTTTTTATGGTCCGTTAGCAAATGGTGCAACCACACTAGTCTTTGAAGGTGTACCAACCTACCCAGATGCAGGACGCTTCTGGCAAGTATGTGAAAAACATAAAGTTAACGTGTTTTATACCGCACCAACCGCTATTCGTGCACTGATGAGTATTGGTGATGAGCTCGTTAAAAAGGCTGATCTGTCTTCATTGCGCTTATTAGGTACTGTAGGAGAGCCAATTAACCCAGAAGCATGGCATTGGTATTATGAAGTCGTTGGTAAGAGCAACTGCCCAGTGGTCGATACTTGGTGGCAAACTGAAACAGGTGGTATTATGATCACCTCATTGCCTGGCGCGGTTGACATGAAACCAGGCTGTGCGGGTAAGCCTTTTTTTGGTGTACAACCAGCATTATTTGATAAAGACGGCAATACCCTTGAAGGCGAAAATCAAGGCCTATTGGTAATGACCGCTAGCTGGCCAGGTCAACTACGTACTGTTTATGGTGATCACAACCGTTTTTATCAAACCTATTTAAGCCAATACCCAGGTAATTATTTTACAGGTGATGGTGCTAAACGTGATGAAGATGGTTTTTATTGGATCACTGGCCGCGTTGATGATGTCTTAAATGTGTCAGGTCATCGCTTAGGTACTGCTGAAATTGAAAGTGCTTTAGTGCTTCACCCTGCAGTTGCCGAAGCCGCAGTTGTTGGTTACCCACATGAAATCAAAGGTCAAGGCGTATATTGTTATGTTACCTTGATGGCAAATGCTGAAGCATCTGATGAGCTTAATAAAGACTTACAAGCGTTTGTTGCTAAAGAGCTAGGCCGTTTTGCCAAGCCTGATTACATACAATGGGCACCCGGTTTACCTAAAACTCGTTCAGGTAAAATTATGCGTCGTATTTTACGTAAAATTGCTGAGAACGATGTTGATAGTTTAGGTGATATTTCTACCCTTGCTGACCCAAGTGTGGTTGAAGACCTAATTAATAAACGCATTGTTCATGGTAGTTAAACTGAATACCAAAAACATACCTAAGCACCGCATTATACATAGCTTATTTATACTCAAATCACTTCAAAATTCAGGATTCAACTGGAATTAGAAGCGTTTTTAGGTAAGGTATTGATTTGAGAATAATATGAAGTCAATAATGCAGTATAAAGTGCTTCTAAATCAGCCACCCTATAGGGTGGCTGAGTAAATCATGCTCCGCATTGTGTATGGTTTAAGAAAATAATCATGAATAAAATATGTGTCTTGATCATTACTGGCTCAATCATCTGGGAACTCGCATTTTGAAGTTTGAGGATAATTAGTCTCTTAGGTATAAAAAAGCCCCGATTAACACCGAGGCTTTGAAAAAACATGAAAAAAACTAAGTTAGGTAGTTTTCTTTTTTCTTGAAAAACCAATGCCAGCCAAACCTAGTGTAAGTAAAGCAATACTTGCAGGCTCTGGAACATTTTCTGGAGCAAAGCTTACATTGGAAATATCTGTTACAAGGTTTTGTGTTGTTAAATTACCCGCGCCAGCATCTTGCCAGTCCCAGCCAAGAGCAAGTACATTACCCGCGCCGTAAGCCCCTGTAACACCTACATCATACCCAGTAATAGAAGCAACTACATCAACATCTACACCCAAATTATTAAATGAATAGAAAAACTCTGTACTACCGCCATTAGCGTATGGGTTACCTACATTATCACCTAGATTTAAGTCAATGCCTGTTTGAGTAAAAGTAATTTGAGTGTTGGTGTTGATGAAACCAAGCCTATCAGCATTTGCATCTATCAGTGAAGCCGTATTCAGTGCCCAATTTGCCCCAGACCACTCTGTTACGAGAGTTCCACCATTACCTACGTAGTCTACAAGATTAGAATTACCATTTTGTCTAATTAGCCATACTTGATCTAGAGCGGCTAATTGTGCAGCACTACTTCCACTATCAACACTCACCGCAGTATGTCCAGAGGTTGTTAAATATGAATTCCAGTGACTGAAATTACCTCCCCAAACCCCAATTATCCCAGCATTTACATTTCCAGCAAATAAAATAGTACAAGCCAATAATAGATTTTTCATTTTTTTCTCCTAAGTAAAAAAATTAAATATTTTAAATATCTAAGCAACATAAGCGCCACTTTTTTATCTCTTTGATTTTAAAGTAATATATTGCTTTAAACTAAATCTATATATGAAAGTGTAAAAAAAACAGACAAAAAAACTTTGTTTGCCTGTACGTCACTTACGTCTAATTTAAATTTTATTACATCGTAACTTATAATTATTTCATTAACATTTCAAATAGTTATTTCATTATCAATGAAATTGATTATCTGCACTTTCGTCACCACAACTGTTAATAACGACGGTAAAGCTTAGATAAAAAAATGACTTGTTGTAATTGAAAATATGGGTTACGTCATTAATTATTTGGAATAAATTATTCGCTCTCCAAATTGATGCCTCTCAACCATTGATCACTATTGCATAGGCTGTGTTTTGGTTTTTTTGATAAATATAAAATGCGATGTCTTATTACTGTCTGGTATTTTCATCATCAAAGAAGTAACACACAGTAAATAAAATAATAAATAAAACGCTAATTTTATCAAAAAACAAAATAAAACATTTATTTTTATACTTACCTTATTATTTTTTTATTGTCGTTTTAAATCATATAATTGATGTTGATAACTTTGTTTGAATAACAAAAAAATGACAAATAAAAAATATATTGTCGCAAAATGCGCTGTATCTAAAGGCGACTTTAATTCATTTTGAATAGGCTCTAAAAAAGAGTATTACAAACAAAAAAAATGAAAATCAATAATGACAATAACTGTAACTACCTAATGAATACATAGGAGTGAATAACATGAAAAATAAGCATATGATAAATAATTCACTAAAAGCCGCTATCATTTTAGCTCTTAGTGCTCCCGTAGCCCAAAGTGCTGAATTTTATTTTGGTGAAGATGAAGACATACAGCTATCAATAAACTCTCAAATTTCAGTTGGCTCTAGCTGGCGTATGAAAAAGAACGATCCTAATCTTCGCATGGCAGCTAACACATTTGACGGTGTTCCTGGTACGCAACCTTTTGGAACCTCAGATGATGACAACTTAAACTTTGGCAAACATGATGCGTTTAGTACCATCATCAAGGGGTTTAATGATTTCAAGTTAGAAAAAGGTGATTTCGGTGCTTTCGTTCGCGTTAAATATTGGTACGATGCTGAATTAAAGGATGGTGATCGCCCGCATGGTAATAGTGTTAATGGTTATACTGCGGGTATACCATTAAGTGATGATGGCTTTAGTGACACCGCTAAATTTGCAGGTATTCAACTTCTAGATGCTTATGTCTATGGTGGATTTGAAGTCGCTGAAATACCGATTGACGTGCGTTTAGGTCGTCAAGTAGTGAGTTGGGGGGAAAGTACCTTTATTCAAGGTGGTATTAACACAATTAACCCATTAGATGTCAGTGCATTACGTCGTCCTGGTGCAACACTTAAAGAAGGTTTGTTACCTGTTGGAATGCTATTTGCTAATGCTGGGTTAAGTGAAAATTTAAGCGTTGAGGCCTTTTATCAATACGAATGGCAAAAAACAGAAATTGATGGTTGTGGTACTTACTTTTCTACGCATGATTATGTCGCTGATGGTTGTGATTATATTACCGTTTTAGGTGCCGATAAAACTCAATATGATGCGGGTATGTATGCTTATAGAAGAGCAGATGTTGAACCTGATGATGGTGGTCAATACGGTATTGCTGTTCGTTATTATTCAGAGGCATTAAATGACACTGAATTTGGCTTTTTTTACACGAACCTTCATTCCCGCTTACCTTCAGTAAATGCTATTCGTTCAACGCATGCGTATAATTATATGAATGGTTTAGATAGCAATCCCAATCCTGTCAGACCTGTAGCAGGCCAAGGTATAAGCGGAGATCATACCGCAGATATGTTAAATGGTGGTTACCAAATTCAATATCATGAAGATTTTAAAACGTATGGTTTGAGTTTTGCAACTAACGTCAGTGGTATCGCTTTGTCAGGTGAAATTGCCTACAAACCAGACCAGTTAATGCATGTAAATGGCAACCATGCTGTAGGTGCTGCGTTATTTGATTATGGCGTTGCAGCCCCAGTTGACCAAGGTGGGCTTCAATTGCCTGGATTAGCAGATGATTACGGTTATATATTTCCTTTTTCTGCCGACAGAATTTACCCAATGAATGACGGTAGAGGGTTAGAAGGTAACGAAGCGATATCAATTGGCTATGAACATGATGTAACACAACTACAAGTAACGGCTATACAGTTTTTCGACCAAGTGTTAGGTGCTCAAAGAATCACCTTTATTGGCGAAGTAGGCTTAACATTAGTTGATGGTGTTGAAGCGGTAGCACCTTACTATCAATATGGTAGAGATACCCTTTATGGTTTCCCTGAGTTTACCGATGCAGATAAAGGCCAAGGCTTTTATACAGATTCGTCATGGGGTTATAGAACACGCGTAGAGTTTGATTACCCTGACTTATTTGCGGGTATTGCATTAAAACCCGTTTTATCTTGGTATCATGATGTTGACGGTTATGGCGATCAATTCAATGAAGGCAGTACAGTTGCGGCTGTTGCGATAGAAGCGATATATCAACAAAAATATTCATTAACCGTTTCTTATACTAATTATGGTGGTGGAGATTGGAACACGAATACGGATAAAGATTTTCTTTCTGTAAGTTTTGCCTTGTCGTATTAATTGAAAAAATAAAAAATGGAGATAAACGCAGTCAACCGTGGGTTCTTAGTTTATCTGAGAGGTTAAGTGATGTTCGGTTTAATATCGGCATTTTATTGTTGTGAGTTTTGGGCGAAATATGACTTTAAACAATAGCACTTAGCTTTTCAGACTTTTAATTAAAATTGTTATTTGATGGGGATAAGTTTAAATGGCACTAAAAAAAACAATAAAATACGTATTTTTACATACCGCTTGAGTTTTTATTATTATTCTTTAAAATCATGAGGTTAAAGGGTGTTTTTTTTGATGCTCAACAAAAAATGACAAATGAAAAATATATTGTCGTAAAATGCACTTTATCTAAAGGCGACTTTAATACACTTTAGATGGGCAATCAAAAAAGATTGCTAAAAACATAAATTACAAAAAATATAAAAATTAATTATTACAACAACTACCTAATTAATACATACGAGTGAATAACAATGAAAAAAAACCATATTTTAAAGAATTCATTGAAAGCCGCCATAATTTTAGCTCTTAGTGCTCCTGTAGTTCAAGCTGCTGAATTTTATTTTGGTGAAGATGAAGACATACAACTCTCAATTAACTCATCTATTTCTGTCGGTTCTAGCTTCCGCATGAAAGATAATGATCCGTCATCTTATTACAGTTTAAATAGTTTTGACGGAGTACCAGGAACACAGTTGTCTGGAACTTCAGATGATGACAACCTTAACTTTAAAAAGAATCGCCCATTTAGCACCATCATTAAAGGTTTTAATGATTTTAAGTTAGAACAAGGTGATTTTGGTGCTTTTGTTCGTGTTAAATATTGGTATGATCTTGAATTAAAAGATGGTAACCGCCCACATGGTAATAGTGCTAATGGTTATACTTCAGGCAAACCATTAAGTGATGATGGCTTTAGTGATACCGCTAAATTTGCGGGTATTCAACTGTTAGATGCTTATGTCTATGGTGGCTTTGAAGTAGCTGAAGTACCAATAGACGTACGTTTAGGTCGTCAAGTAGTGAGTTGGGGTGAAAGTACCTTTATACAAGGTGGTATTAACGCAATTAACCCATTAGATGTCAGTGCATTACGCCGTCCTGGCGCAACCCTTAAAGAAGGCTTATTGCCTGTAGGTATGTTATATGCCAATGCAGGGCTAAGTGAAAACTTAAGTGTTGAAGCCTTTTATCAATACGAGTGGGAAAAAACAGAGATTGATGGTTGTGGTACATACTTCTCTACGCATGATTATGTTGCGGATGGTTGTGATTACATTACTGTTTTAGCTGATGATAAAACCGCGTACGACGCTGGTATGTATTCGTTAAGAAGAGATGATATTGACCCTAGTGATGATGGCCAGTATGGTATTGCTTTTCGTTATTACTCAGAAGCCTTAAATGATACAGAGTTCGGTTTTTACTTTATGAATATTCATTCTCGCTTACCTGCGTTGAATGTTTATCGTGCATCAAATCCAGATATTTATGATCCATTAGACCCTGGGAATACAGCAACAGGCGCTTTTATCCCTGTTGCTGGCAATAATGCTGTCGAAGACTATAAAAATGGTAGTTACGGCATTGTGTTTTATGAAGACCAAGAGTTATATGGTTTAAGTTTTGCGACTAACGTTAGTGGCATCGCGTTATCAGGTGAAATTTCATACAAGCCTGATTCTGTTATCTCAATTAATGGTAACCATGCAGTAAATGCTATTTTATTAGAGAGTGCAACTGCATTTAATTTAGGTGCACCAATTGCAGGTCTAGATGGCGAGCAGTTCCCTTTCACTGACAGAGTTCAAGCTGTTGGCGCTGGCGAAGCAATAGCCGTTTCAGATAGATTTGATGTAACACAATTACAAGTAACGGCAATACAATTTTTTGATCAAGCGCTAGGCGCTCAACGCATTACCTTTATTGGTGAAGTCGGCTTAACATTCATTGATGGTGTTGAAGACATGGCCGATCAAGGCTATCAATATGGCAGAGATACCTTGTACGGTAAACCTACTTTTACAGATGCAGATAACGGTGAAGGCTTTTATACTGATTCTTCATGGGGTTATAGAACACGTGTAGAATTTGATTACCCTGATGTATTTGCGGGTATTGCACTAAAACCTGTGCTATCGTGGTATCATGATGTTGATGGTTACGGTGATCAGTTTAGTGAAGGCAACACAGTAGCCGCTGTTTCTGTAGAAGCTGTATATCAACAACAATACTCTGTAACAGTGTCTTATAGTAACTTTGGTGGTGGTGACTACAACCCTATCAAAGATAAAGATTTTCTTGCTGTAAGTTTTGCCTTGTCATATTAATTGGAGATAAATAAATGAATAAATTAAAAACATCCCTTAGTGTATTAGTTGTAGCACTAGGTTTTATATCTACTGCCACAGTAGCTAAAGTAACGGCTGAACAAGCGGCAGCACTTGGTGTAACATTAACACCAGTGGGCGCTAAAATAGAAGGTAATGCAGCAGGTACTATTCCAAAGTGGGAAGGTGGTTTAACGAGTAAAAATACACCGAAAAGTAAAGACGATGGTCGTCCTGAAAACCCTTTTCCTGAAGATAAGGCATTATTTGTTATTAGTAATGCAAACTTAAGTGAGTACACTAATAATTTAAGTGCAGGTCAAATAGCAATGTTTAAAAAATACCCTGGCTATACAATGCCAGTGTATGAAACAAAAAGAACGGTTTCTTACCCTGAAAATATCAATGCAATAGCAAAAGTAAATGCTACTAATGCAATACTTTCTAATGGCGGTAATGGTGTAAAGGATATGAAAGTAGCCTTCCCATTCCCTATCCCTGATGGTGGTTATGAAGTTATTTGGAATCATTTAACACGTTTTCGTTCAGGCTCTGCAAAACGTTTTATTACAACAATACCTGTTCAAAAAGATGGTTCGTACAGCGTAGTAAGAATGAACGATCAATTAGTTTGGCCTGAATTTTTAGTATCAGGAAGAGATGCTAAGAAAGATGATAATATTTTATTTTATTATCTACAAACAATTACAGCACCTGCACGTTTAACAGGTACTTCTTTACTGGTTCATGAAACACTGGATCAAGTAAAAGATCCTCGTCGTGCTTGGGTATATAACTCTGGTCAACGTCGTGTAAGACGTGCGCCTAATGTAGCTTACGATAGCCCAGGTGAAGGTACTGATGGTTTGAGAACCATGGATAATACTGATATGTACAATGGTGCACCTGATCGCTACGATTGGAAACTAGTCGGTAAAAAAGAACTTTATATTCCATATAACGCTTATAAATTACTTGATACTACAGCCAAGTATAAAGAAATTGTCAAGGAAGGTTATTTAAATCCTGAGTTCTTACGTTATGAATTACATAGAGTATGGGAAGTAGAAGCAACGCTTAAAGAAGGCGCTCGTCATATTTATGCTAAGCGAACTATGTTTATTGATGAAGATTCATGGTCAGCCTCTGTTATAGATCAATATGATGGTAGAGGTAATCTTTGGAAGTTATCTGAAGGTCACGGTATTCAGTTTTACGATGTGGATACACCATGGCTTGCTGCAGAAACACTTTATGATTTAAACTCTGGTCGCTATTTAGTTGCAGGTTTAAGTAACGAAGAGCCTAAGTTTATGGTGTGGGGAAATGATGCTAAACGTAAAGACTTTAGTACCTCTGCATTACGCCGTAAGGGTCGTTAATAAATTAACACCAAGGTAATAAAAATAAAGCTAGCATTATATGCTAGCTTTAGCCGTTTATAAAAAGAGTTAATTTTACCTCTTTTTATAAACGTTAATTTACCCTTTATTTCATGAATAAATAAAAAAACAAATACCGTTTTCCTGTCGTATTCAATTTTCACCTATTATCAGAGAACAATATGAAATTCAAACCCCTTAAACCTTTTATATTTAGCAGCTTTTTTTTGCTTTATGGCATGAATTGTCAAGCAAAAATAGAGCTTTTAAATACCGCATCAGTACCAAGTGATTTAGCTACGCAAAGCATTACCACGGCTTTAGTTAAAACGACTAATAAAGATTTATTAGTCGTTGGAGAACGAGGACACATACTAAATTGGCAATCTGAAAGTCACTATAATCAAGAAATATCGCCAGTATCGTTATTATTAACTGATGTTATTGTTTTATCTAACGGGACGAAATTGGCTGTAGGTCATGATGGTGCCATTATTTCTTCACCTAAAGATGCTGATGATTGGCATAAAGTGTTTGACGGTTTTAAGCTAATTAAGTTCAAAGCAGTCTTGTTAGAAAAGCAGGTAGTAGCATTAAAGAAAAGTATCGAGACGTTAGACGATGAAGATGAAATTGAAGAAGCCTCTTTTGCTTTGGAAGATTTAGAATTCGCTCTAGAAGATGCACTTAATGCTGTGGAAGCAGGACCTAACTTACCTTTACTGTCAGCAACACAAACAGCTAATGGCACCGTTATGGTTACAGGTGCTTATGGTACATTACTAGTAAGTAATGACTTAGGGGAAACATGGAAACTATCTGATGATCTATTAAATAACCCTGATAAGCTTCATTTGAATAGCATAACCAGTAATAATAATATTGCTTATATTGCAGGAGAGCAGGGGAGTGTTTTCAAAAGCTTAGATAATGGAAGCTCTTGGCAATCAATTAACACGCCTTACAATGGCAGTATGTTTGGTATTCTTGCACAAAAAAATTCAACTAATTTAGTGACCTTTGGCTTAAAAGGAAACTATTTTGTTTCTACTGATCAAGGTGATCATTGGACCCATTATATTTCTGACAATAAAGCGACGCTACTTGGCGGACATATCGCTGAAAATGGCGATGTTGTTTTAGTAGGGCATGGCGGTACAATTTTTCAATTCAATACTGAAACGCCAAACAAAACCGATTTATCAATAGATCCTTCTGGTTCAGCACTTTCAGCCGTTAGCATAATGAATGACCAATTAATAGTCGTAGGGCAGTTCGGTATAACGTCAATAGGAAATCTATCTGACAACAAGGGAGTTTCTCAATAATGTCGAGTTCAAACAAATTCGTTTCGTTCGCTGAAAAATTGATTTTTGGTAATAGAATAATCATTTTATCTATCATGCTAGTATTGTGTGTTGCGTTAACATTTCAAGCCGTTCAAGTTAAACCTGAAGCAAGCTTTGAAAAAATGTTACCTACTAACCATGAGTTTATTCAAAACTTTTTATCATATAAAAAAGAGTTATCTAATTTAGGTAACGTGATAAGGGTTGTTGTAGAAAGTAAAAATGGCGATATTTTCAATGCTGAATATCAAGAAGTATTGAAAAATGTAACTGATGAGGTGTTTTTCATCTCTGGTGTTAGTCGCGATGGTTTAAAGTCAATATGGACGCCAAATGTACGTTGGCAAGAAGTTACCGAAGAAGGTTTTGTTGGTGGCTCTATTATTCCAGACGATTATGATGCATCAGATAAAAGTATTGAAACTATTCGTGCCAATATACTTATGTCAGGTCAAGTTGGTAGTTTAGTTAGTAATGATTTCAAATCGAGTATTATTTTAGCTCCGCTTCAAGATATCAACCCTGAAACAGGTTTACCTATTGATTATCATCACCTTTCTAAAATTCTAGAAAATGATATCAGAAATAAATATAACTCCGATACTATCAATATCAGAATTGTTGGTTTTGCCAAAGTGGTTGGTGATTTAATTGACGGTGCCTTGGAAGTTATTTTATTTTTCATGTTAGCCGTACTTATTGTTGTCTTTTTACTATGGTTATATTCTCGTTGTTTACGTAGTACCTTTGCTGTTGTGTTGTGTTCTATTGCCGCTGTTTTTGCACAATTAGGAACACTGAACCTTATGGGTAATGGTATTAACCCTTACTCAATGTTAGTACCTTTCTTAGTCTTTGCTATTGGTGTTAGTCACGGCGTACAAATTGTTAACTCTATCATTCACCATGCTGAAACAGGTGCAAATAAATTAGAAGCAACAAGGCTTGCCTTTAAATCACTTTATTTAGCGGGTATTACTGCTTTAGTAAGTGATGCTATTGGTTTTACAACCTTGATGGTTATTGATATTGGTGTGATTCAAGAGCTTGCTATTGCTGCCAGTATTGGAGTAGCTATTATCATTGTAACTAACTTAGTGGCTTTACCGCTTATCTTAAGCTTTATTGGTATTTCACCTAAAGCCATTGAGTATTCAAGAAAAAACAGTCATAAAATCAGTTTAGTAGAAAAGTTATTCGTATCTTTTACTAAGCCTAAAGTTGCTATAACAATGATTACTTTTTCTGCACTTTTATTTGCGGGTGGATTATATTATTCACAATTCATGAAAATTGGCGATTTAGATGCGGGTGCT